>ERZ827450.683-NODE-683-length-44175-cov-15.837035_pt1 | contig 44175 bp, 21 predicted proteins | sample MGYA00519773_ERZ827450 | MGnify/ENA primary metagenome ERZ827450 (study PRJEB31778, sample SAMEA3449306) | human gut metagenome | biome: human gut; feature: human-associated habitat; material: faeces | place: United Kingdom | collected 2010/2012 ...
GCTAAAGAATGGATAAATGCACTAGATAAAGATTTGATTAATATTTGATACATACATACCTTTTACGGGGGGGTATAACAACTAGATGGTTTAATGATACATGTTATCATGTTAGAACCACTCTAGCCCCCCCGTAAAAGGTATGAATACTTAAACTAGTAAACATCTTGGAGATACAATTAATAATAGTTATTTAACACTATTTTTTGGGTAATATTGTGATAATGTTACCCATTTTTTGTATATTTGTAACGGCAATGGATGGTAACATTAATATATATTATATATATAGGAACTATCCATGTGCTATAACTATCTGAGTGTCAGATGTTTATAACGATTTGCAGTTGTCTGTGGAAACAATTTTTGAGAAAAAGTTGTTTGTGCAGACAATTTTTTGTATATTTGCATTGCAAATCAAGTTATAGACATTTAAACACTGAATATATGAGTGCTAGAATTAAGTTTAGTGCTACTGATAATACAAAAGGTCATGTAGCTAATGATTTACATTATTTATTAAAGACTGCAAACATGGTAAGTAGAGAAGTTACAAAGAAAGATATATTAGGAAGACTTACAACTAATGAAGTATGGTCTCCTAATGATGGTTCCACTCATTCTCGTATAGGAGATAAGTGGTTCTGTAAATATTATGACCATGCTCCTTATTATGTAAAAACAGTATTTAAATATATAATGAGTAATCTTCCTTATGGTACTAATTTAATTAGATTAGATAGAAAGATTATTGGTTGTTGGGATAAAAACGAAAAACCTTTAGACGCTCCTGCTATTTCAAAAGCTTTAAAGTGGCTTCAAGGAGATGGAGAAAGACCTGAAGTTATATTTAGACCAACAGATGATACAACTATTATATTTAATGCTAAAGGAAACGAGAAAGATTATTATTTTGTAAATCCTTCTGTTATTTTTAATGGTTCATATAACGATTTAGTTTATGATTATTGTAAACAGAAAAATATAACAATAGAAGAATATAAAAGTAATATATTTAATAATATAAATGATTAAATTATGAGTCAATTAAGTAATCGTATTGCAGATGCATTTATTAATTATGCAAATGCTTTTAAAGAAACTCCAGACAACAGATTAATGGCAGAAAAAGAACTTAAAGAAGCTCTTCGTCAAGCTATTGATTTTGTTCCAGTTAAAATTTGGCTTGAAAGTGAAGCTGCTAAACTTCCTGGATATGCTCATTTTATGGACGAAGACCATAATGGTAATGGTCATGCTACAGATGCAGGTTGTGATGTTATTTGTACTTCTATTGAGTTTAAATTAGATGGAAGAATTGTATGTCATACAGGTATTCATGTAGCTACTGAATATCGTGATGAAATTAGCATTGTCCCAAACAGTAGATTTACAAAGACTGAACTTGTTCATCAAAACACTCCTAGTACAATAGATGAATCATACAGAGGAGAAATACTTATTGTATTCCGTAAACTTAAACCAGATGCTATTGGTGTACCAAATGTTGGTGATGTTATTGGACAAATGAAAGTTCCTCATCATAGACAAATCTGTTGGGATATAGTTAGAACTCTTGAAGACCTTGGAACAACAGATAGAGGAGATAAAGGTTTTGGTAAAGGTTCTAGTAAATAATTAATTATTAATTTTAAAATTTAAATAACTATGGTAGAAATGACAAAGAATTGGGTAGCTCGTATGATTAATCGTCATGCAGAAACAGTAGTAGAAATTGACAAGGTTAAGAAGCATATTTCTAATGCAGCTAACAACCCAAAGATTAGTAAAGTAACGTATGGTAATCTTTCTCTTCTTCTTAGAGATTTGAAGAATCTTGAAAGAACTTATCGTATAATGCTTGAAAATGAAAATGTAACATTTACTATGAATGGTGAATATTACAGTAAAATTGGTCAGATTAATGAAAAGAAAAATCCTGATAATAACGACTAAGAATTGTCTTGGTTGTACAATTCTTATTAATAACGTACAGACAGTACTAGCCAAATCGAAGAAAAATATAACTCTTGAAATCAAAGATTTTAATGATGTTCCAAAAAGAATACTTCATCAATATAGTGCTTTTGATTATCCATTTGTTGTATTTAGTAGAGACGATGAAGTAACATTTAAGTTTACTGGTAGTACTCATGTTAATGTTATTCAAAGATATGTAGATTTATATTTATAAACTGATTATTATATTTATATTTCTAAAATTTAAAATTAAACGGTTGCTCCTAGTGCTTGTGAAAGTACTAGGAGTTTTTATTTAAATAAAATGAATGAGAATTATAATAAACATAGAAGAAATATTATCGTTGTATTAACGATTATAGTATCTATTCTTGTAGCATGTTCATACAATAATAGAAAAGATACTAATAATACAAAACCTGTAGATACAACAGATTCGTGTGGAATTAATGATGATTATTATGAAATTAATGATGTTGATACCACTAATGATGGTTATTCTACAGACAGTGTTATTTATCTTGATGCAAATGGTAATATAATTAAAGCTCCTTTTAATTAAGTTGAGCTATATGGCACATCCTACATTTTGAAATCCTCTATACGAGGGTGATTCTAATCTCCTGAATAATTGTTCAGCCGTAACACTAAAGTAGCTTAGACACTAAATAAATTGAGTCTAGTTCAATTAATCATTATACTTGCTCGTCTTATTTCGGTCTCCAGGCATACGAGATAGTAAACTATGCCGCTCGTGGGAAACGCCCACAACCCAGTTTATTTAACGTCTGAGCGACTTTCATATATGATTCGATTAATTATATTACTTGAATTAATTAGCCGCTTACAGAAGAAATTGAAATATTAAATTTGATACTTGCTATAATATCATATTATATACTATAATGATTTAAATTCGTTTATAATGTTGTTTGTTATTTATTACAGCAGCGGCTGTAGTTCACAGATTAAAAATTTAGCATTGACTTGAGTAGCTTGACCGTGAGGTTAGGTTACTCTTTTTTTTATACATTAGGCGACACGTTTCAACACATTTTGTTGAGTACAAAAAAAAAGCAGTAAATAATCATCACGATTACTTACTGCTTCATTTCCCGTTAATTTATTTATTTAAAAATGAGAATAGAATGAACTCGCTAGTTCAGCATTGGATTACATTATCAGCCATCACTTAACTTTATACATTAAAACTTTAATTATGAATAAAATAATATCTGTTAAACAACAGAATAAAGATATGTTACTCTAGGTGGATTCGAACCACCACTGACAGAACCAAAAACTGTAGTGCTACCATTACACCATAGAGCAATAAAGTTTCGCATACATTTTAATTAAAACTTTAAAACCATTTTGCTTAGAACAAGAAAACCTTCAACTGCTGCAAAGATACAAATAATATCTATATCTCCAACAGTTGAAGGCAATTAATTTATTACGATTAAACTTATTTAATGCTTATGAACCATACATTCCTTTTACGGGGCGGCTATAACCATTTAATATTTAACGTTCTAGACTACTAGTACCTCTAATATCATTAGCCCAATCTTTTATATTAATCAAAGTAAGAAGATTATCACCAGTCTTATAATAACTATTAGCTTTATCAAGAGTAGCAAGGTTATTAAGACTTCTGTAAATTGGAATTTGACGACCAAGTTTAACAATAATCTTGTTTTGACCTGCATAACGACCGCTAGTATAATTAGGGTCATAATCATCATCCATTACATAAGCAGCGATATTATTACAAGCAGCCATTATATCTTTACCAGCAGTTACACCTGCAATAGGACTAGACCATAATTGGTCAAACTGTTGTGGTAAGAACAACATGTTATACATCATCGATTGAGTAGTTAACTCATCAGCTTCATAAAGCATAAGATTACCCCAAAGACTATTTTTTAAATCATCATCGTCCCAAATACAACGAACAGCAAGAGCAGTACAAATACCACCAAGAGCACCAACTACATCACCAGCAGCACGTTCAATACTTGCTCTTTGCCATTTCGGCATTAACTGCCAATTGGTTTGTAAGTTCATTGCAAACTCAGCATAACCTTTAAGAAGTACCTGAAGACTTTCCAATACTTCTACTTGACCATCAGACATTTCTTTTTCATATCTAAGTTTTCTGATAGGAGTAGTAAGGAAATCAAATAAAGCAGGAGCACAACCTATTTCTTTAGTTCCTCTTTCTTCATTAAAATAACCTTTTCTACGATAATGTTTCATAACTCCAGGATAAATATGTTTATGATACTGCATAGCTAATGAACCCCACCATTGTTTTTCGAGTTGAGCAGCACCAAGTTTATCATATACTCCATGAATCTTCTTATTAACTGAAATAACTTTGCCTTTCATATATCCAAGGAACATATAACCATCACCTACTTCTTTATCTTTAGATTTAGCTTGAAGTTCAGCAAGAATACTTCCTTCTTTAAAAGCAAGTCTTCCATCTTTAAGGTCAACTTGGTCCATTACTGTAGGAAGTTCTTCAAACTTAACTTTAGCTTCTTTCTCAAGCTTCTTTTTTTCAGTGATAAATTGTTTCTTCTGTTCCTTTGTAAGATACAGATTAGCAAACTCAGTATTAATATCTCTACGATTCCAAACATACTCTTTCTTTTTATTATCGTCAGCAAGAATATCCTTTTTAAATGTTTCATATTTATTAAGAAGTTCTTCATTACCTCCAATAATATTTCTCATAGCATATTCGTGGAACTTATTTTTATATTGTTCCCAAGTCATAGCTTCATAACCAAGTCTTCCATTACTTTCAGCGTCTGGAACTTTAACCATTCTATTATCAAAGAACATACTAAACATAGCACCATTCTGCATGAAATGCTCACCCATACTATTAGGACTATACATAAAGTCTCTAATCTTATTAAGAACAGTATCAGCATCAAGATGTACTGTAGGTCTATTATTAACTTCATCAAAGTCAACAATATTCATAAACTTAACAAGAGCATCAGCAAGTGTTGTACTATCTTCGTTAGCCATACCTCTAATAAAGCTTGGAATAGCGTGTCTCCACATGTTCTTTCCTTTTAACCAACCTGTAGGAGTGAAGTATTCTTTAGCTATATATTCTCCAGCAATAGCAGATTCACCAACAGTTATGTTACCAATACCACCCGTAATGTTTAACATCATAAATTTAGCACTAGTAAAACTTTGAAGCATACTAGCAGTTCTAGTTAACTTATTCTGAGGAATTTTATATTGGTCATAAACTAATCTACGAACCCAGTTATCAAATTGTTCTTGAAGACGAGTATCAGCTTTTTCAATATAAGAAGTTTCATCACTTGTACTAGTTTGACTATCTTTACGTAAATTATTCCAACCAAGATTAGTATCATAAGCTTTCATCTTACCTAACATTCTATGTGTATAGAACAATAATTGTTTATTGTCTTGAATAGCATTATAATGTCCGGCAGCACTAATGAAATCTTGAATAGCACCAATATAATCTCTATCAAGAAGTTTTTGATGTATTTCTTCGTTTTTCTTAATTGCTTCATCAATACGCTTTTGATAAGCTTCTAAATCTTTTTCATAAGCTTCATCGCTAGCATAAGTTTCTCTCTTCGGTTTAGTACTACGAATATTATCCAAGTCAACACTCTCCTTATTTTTAAGTTGAGTCATTAACATAGGCATATCGATAGTTCTATCTTCAGAGTAATCAATCTTCTCATACCAACTATCTTTACCACTAGGAAGCATATCACTAAATCCAATAAACTCTTTAGCTTGCTTTGCAGCCCATTTAGCGTCATGTTCTGCTTTCTTAGCTCTATGAGGAGCCATTCCACTAGCAATAGCTCTCTTTGCAGTTTCAGTTTTAGCAAAACTCATGAGAGTATCTTGAATATATTGTTTAGCTTCTTGCTCGTACTCATTAAGTCCTAAATTATTATCATAACCAGGAACATGAGTAGTTCCATTTTTATCATCAGTTTCAACAGTTTTATAATTTTCATTATCTGTATAACCTTCAATATAATTTGGATTCTTATAATGAGCTTTAGGAGTAAGAGTAGTCTGAGTCCAATTAGGAGAATACTCACCATTATCTATACTAGGAATAACTCTTGTTCTATTCCAAATAGGAAGAGCTTCGTAAGCATGAGTAAATGGATTGTAAACATGATTGTTATTATACCATTCTTTATAATAAGCGATACCTTTTGCAAGAGCAGCATTTTTAGCTTTATAATATTGAGGAGTATTAATAGTTTCAAGAGTATTACTAAGGAACTCTTGAGCTTTAGTTTTATCCTCAACTTCTTTCTTTTGTCTGGCTGCTTCTTTAGGGTCACGTTTGTTTAAATCTTCCCAATAAGCATCATTAGGAGCAATAGTAGTATAAAGCCAATGATTAGGTGTTGGTGCTTTAGTTAAATCATAAACAGCTTTACCAGTTGTTTCATCAATAACTATTTTACCTTTCTTATCTCTAAGAACTTCATATCTAGCATTAACTCGCTTCCATAAAGTATAGAACTCTGGTTCAGTTCTCTTCTTAGCTTCATTTTCTTCAGAATAATAAGCTTGTTCGTTTACATTTTCTTTAGCATATTTGCTATATGCTTGATAAGCATCGTAACTGCCTTTTCCTTTATGTTTCTTAGTTTTATCTAATTCATCATAAAGGTCTCCAAGAGCTTTCAAATCTTCGATACTCATCTTAGAAGTTTCAACTATTTTAGCAGCACTATTATAATATTTACGAGTAATATTATTAATCTTAGTAATAAGCTCTTGATACTCAGGATTAGTCATACCGCCACTATTAAGCATTTTAAAGAACTCACTAGGAGCAGCTTCATTAGTTGGTTCAGCTGAATTAATAAGATTTCTATCAGAGAATAAAGAGGTATTAGTTGTACCATAATTACGTTCTACGTCTTCTTTAATTGTAGCAATCTCTGTATTAGTAAACTTACTAGCATCGATATTACCAAACTCATCATAAATCTGTTCACCTTTAGCTAGTTTATCTTTAATAAATGCTCTAGCTTTAGAAGCTTTGAAATTAGTAATACCAAGTTTTTTATAAGCATCTTCAATTCTAACTTTAAGAACATCATCTACTGACCAATGAGCATTATTGGCAATCCATTCTTTAGCTTTCTTATACTCTTTATTAGTGTCAAGCTGACTAGCTGGAGTAGTGACTTTACCGTTAGAATCTCTAACTTCAGCATTATCAATAATATTAAGCATCTTATCAAGCATATCACGGAAACCCTCTTTCTCCTCTTTAGCAGTATATTCTTCCTTAATATCTTTAATTCTTCTAAGATATTGGTCTAATTGAACAGCATCATTAAGAGACTGTTTACGAGCGTTATCATAAACTTCTTGATTAGTTACAATAATGCTACCATCAGGAGCTTGTTCAGTACCAGGAAAACCATATTCGTAAGCCGGCTTATACTCATTACCAATAAATTGACTAGTTAAATCATTAATCTTAGTTCTGAGTTCAACAAGTTTATCTTCAAACTCTTTACTTAAAACGCCATCAATTCTACGACTATTAATCTGTCTAATAGCTTCTCGAAGTTTAACGTACTCAGAATAAATTTGAGGATGATTATTAATGATAAATTCATCTTCATTATAAAGTTTCTGATAATAACTATCAACATATTCACGATTAACGTGGTCAAGAAGGAATTTATCAAGTTTATGTTTAGCTTGAATATATTCCATTGGATTCTCTTGAACATTAACTCTAGCTTTAGCTACATTACGTTTAAGTTCTTTAATATCTTCAACAAATTTATCTGTATAATTACGAACTATATTTCCGTTCTTATCAAATATCTTATTGAGGTCAACTGAAGCACCAACTTTAGCAGCTCTAGCTTTAATGTCTTCAAAATGTTTTCCAAAAGCTACAGCAAAATCTTTTGCTTGACTTTCTTTAGCACGAATATCAGCCATTACTTTTCTAGTAACTACTTGAACAAGACTATTACCTTGTTCTTGTAAATCACCAAACCAAGCATCAAGCCAACCACTAGAATGGAAACCATCATATATACTAATAAGACCATTTTGAATATTAGGGTCATTACTAAGTTTCTGAAGATAATCAAGTCCAAACTTAACTTCTGCATCATCAATAATAGAACTATTACTGAGTTCCTTAATCATCTTCTGCATTTCATCAATGTAGAATTTCAAAGTAGGATTCTCAATTTCATCAGCTTTAATCTGATTAATAATTCCAAATTTATCAACAATAGCATTAGCATCAGCAAGTGTTTCAAGGAACTGTCTTTGTAAAGCAGGATTATTCTTAATAACATTGATTACTTCAGGACTATTGATAGCAAAGTAATTACCATTTTCATCTCTGTAGAATTGACTAAACTTTCCAAGAGTACTATTAACTTTATGTTTAAGATAAGCATAACCGCTATAGAATACGCTATCTTTAAACTCTTTATAGCCTTTAGTATTTTGTTCAAATCCTTCTCCACGAAGTTGACGCATAAGTTTACCAGCTTCTATATCTCCAAGACCACTTCTACGATTAAGTTCTTTTACTATATTCTTTTCAAAAGAATCAGTTGTAGTTCTAAGACTTTGTTCAAGTTTAGAACTTGCAGAACCAAGAGTTACCTCTTCACGAGAACTAGCCATAGGAGTTTCTCTAACTATTTCAATAAGTTGAGGTTTTTCCTCAATATGTTCTCCTGTACGAATATTATGACTTTCAATACTTACTTTAGTAGCACGTCTAAATAAGAAGTTTCCATTAATACTAATAGGTTCACCACCATTAGAAATAGTTTCACCTTCAACATGAATAGGAGGAGTAAATGAATCATATTTAGTTTTATCATAAAGATACATATTCTGAATAAAGATTCTATTACCTTCATAATCGTTGAAAGTTTTAATAATCTTATCAATAGCATCTTTAGCTCCACCGTTATCATTATTAGCATCTGACATTATATCAAAATGTGTAACAGCTTTGACTTTATTGACTTTTGTTGTAGCAACATGTTTCTTATACAATTCATTTAATTCATCTAATGTATAATCAGCAACTTCACTGTTCATCAAGTTATCAATAACTGCTTCATAATAACTCGGAAGAGGAACACTATTATTAGCATTATTAATACTAACTTCTCTATCTTCACCAGCTTCCAAACCATTTAATGGATAAGCAAAACCTATACCAGAACCAAGGTCAGGAGAAACAATTTTATATAGTCTAGTAACGCTTTCGTTACCTTCTTTTTTAGTAATATAAATATAGTTATTAAATTGTATTGGAACGAACTCTGCATTACTTTCTCTAGCAAATCCAAATTCGATAGCGTTATCTTTATCGTCCAAACTAAATTCGTACATTCCTCTAGTTACAGTTTCGAACATAGAACTATATTTTTTATTCATAAATTTATGAGGAACATTACTAACTCCTGGGTCACTTCTAAGATATTGTTCAACTAAATCAGTTCTAGAAACTGCATTATCTACTTGAGCTTTAATTTGAGCAATAATACTAGTTCTAGCACCATTAAATTGAACAAAAGTGTTTTCATCACGAAGAGCAGTATTTTTAATACATTTGTTAATAGCACCTCTACCTATTTTAAAACCTTCTGCTACAAAAGCATACTTAACCATATCCATAGCAGCAAGTTTAACTAATGGATTATCTGAGCTAAATGCAGTATCAAAAAGATTATAAGCAGTTTCGTTATCAACAGCATCTTCGTTAAAACGAATAGTTTGACGACTTTGACCGTCTCTATTCATTTCATATTCATTAAATAAATTAGTATTTATATAATTGAATATACCAGCATCAACACTATTAGTTTTAAGCCAACTAATTTTTTGAGCAGGACTAAGTTTACTCCAAACATTTACTTCTTCTTGTGTAGGATTAGTTACATCTTTAACATTAAAAGTAAAATCAGGAGTACAACCATAACCCATAATTCTGAGAGCTTCATCCGTTTCATCAAATTCTTTATTTACTACAGTTTGTTTCTTCTCTACATCATAAGTATAGTTGTTTACAACAGCATCTGTTTGTTTATAAGCAGCATTAAGAATATACTGAGTAAAACCTTTATAATCTTTCTCAGTAACATTATTACTACCGTTTATAACTTCAATAGCTCTATTAGCTATTCTAAAATTATCTTGTTCTGTATCAAACAACATTCTATTTACAAGAATAGAAGGAGCACTAGCATATTTTAAGAAAGCATTAAGACTAGGATATGCACTTTTAGCATTGCTAGTAATATAGCTTCTTAAACCTTTAGTAGGGTCATAACCTGCATAGATACTATTAACAATAGAAGAAGTTCCAACAACTAAAGCTGGATTTTCATCTTCAATTAAATCTGCAATATCATTAAATACTTTACGAGTAGCGAAAATACTTTGTTTAGCACCAAATCTATCAGGATTACAAACTCTTGCAGTAGCACCTATTTTATCAGATAGTTTAGCTAAATCGTTATAAGCAAAAAGAACAGCCCAATCATGTTGATATATACTTCCTTTTACGGGGCGGTTTTTATCATTAAGCAATCTCTTTGCTAACTCATCAGGCGATAAAGTAATATCATTATGTTTATCTAAACTATACTTAGTACCAAGTAATCCATTAACTCTAGCAACTATTTCACCAAGATTCATTTTATCAGTATTAATATGATAAGTATTAAGAATCTCTTTACCTAATGACCTAATAGCTTCTTCTATTGGTTTATTATGTTTATCTGAATAAATAGATTTATTAGCATTATAAGCATTTACAATTCTTGTAATAGCAGGTTGCATAATAAAACCTACAGCAGTATCATAATTACTACCAATATCAGCAAGAGTTTTATATACTGCAAAAGTAAAGTCATTTACATTTGGAATAGCACCTTCCTTAACAGCATCAAGAATATGAGCAGTAGTTTGAGAACTATATGCAGTAAGAATATAACCATCTACATTCTTATTATCATTTGTCCAACCAAGAGTATTATGTGTAACAACATAACCTTCATCGGTTTCTTCCACTTTCTCAAATCTCTTTTGAAGTTCTTCAAGATTGTACTTATCTTTACTATATGCAACTTTAATAGTATATTTATCTGTAATATGAGGATGAACTGTATTACATACAGAACAGAAAGTATCACGAGTAACACTAAACGCTTTAAGCTTAGCACCACTCATTACATCTTCTTGATAAGCAGCTTGGTCAAGAAAATCATAAGGACTTCTAGCTTCACGAACTTCTTTAACTATTGGATTCATAACTTTATCACGAGCTGCAATAATACTCTCAAAGTTAGAACGAGAAAGGTTCTCTTCAAGAGATTCATTAGCTTGCAAAATATGAATCATATCATCAAGAAGTCTATTATTACGAGCTTCACGACTATTAGCATCTTCTACATTTTGAGCTAAATATTGTTTATAACTCATAATACCAAGCTTTTTAGCAGCTTTATTAAACTTGTCAATTCTAGCTTGAAGAATTTCTTTAGCTTTATCAGATTTAAAAGTCTTTTTATCAAGGTATTCATTACTAATAGAATCAACCATATCTTCATGTACTGAAATGAAATTATCATCAGCAGCATCAAGATTAGTTTTATTAGTACGAATATAATCAACTACAAACTGAAGTTGTTTAAGATAACTATCCTTTGTAAGTTTACCAGTTTCTGGATTCTTTACAGCTTGAGATTCAAAATCTTTATGAGCAGCTTTTACAAGCTCTTTAGTTTCATCGGATAAAACATCATAAGCTTGAGTTTCTTCTTCAGCTAATTCTTTACGAGATTTTTCAAATTGTTCATCTATTTCCTTATTAAGTTTTTCAAAAGCTTCTTTAACTGATTTATCTTTAATCTTATCAGCTTTCTCAAGATGTCTATTTACATAATTAGCATAATCGTAAATATCAAGTTTTTCAGAATAATCTTGTTTACGAATATTACCATGCTTATCTATATAAGTATTATATTGAATACCATATACAGAGTCAATATCAAAGTCAGAACCAGTTTGAGAAACCCAATCATCAGGAACAACAATAGTAGAACCTTGAGCATCATCAAGGAAACCAACTACTTTCATTACACAAACAGATTGTTTACCTTCAGTTGGAATACGATAACCAATAAGAGTATCAAGACCTGCATCTTGAAGTTCTTTAAGAAGTTTTTCTTTACTATTTTTATAAGTACCATCAGCATTTTTAGCAAAGCCAAAATTACTAGCAGGAAGCATTATTTCAATATAACGTTCTCCATTTGGATGATATTTTAATTCTTTAGAATAACTAACTTGGTCTTTAGTAGCTTTAAAACCAACATTAGTAATCTGAGCAGCATGGAAACCAGGAAGTTCTTGTCGAGTAATAGCACTATTAAACATAGCTTGGGAAATACTCTCAAGCTTATTAACTACATTACTAAGATAAGTAGGCATTACAGGATTTGGACAACCATTAGCAGCTATAGGCATACTAGCATTAAGAGTAACAAAGTCCATCATATTACTATCAAGACCAAGTCTCATACACTCATCTTTGAGTTTATCAAAGAATACTTGCATATCTACTCCTGTAATATTTCCAGCTTCATCAAATTCAATATTACCATCTTCATCAAGAGGAATCTTTAATTCATCAACAAGATTATTAAAACTATCTTTAATATTAGCAACATACATATTGAAGAAATCTTCTTTATAAGCATGAAGAGGACTATTACTATCAATATTATCAAGTATCTTCTTCATAATCTGAATACCAGCTTTATTCTTAGCATTCATGTGTTGAGGAGTTTCTTGCTGAGTATAAAGATGATTATAATCATATTCCTCACGATAATCTTCAGCTTTATTGTTGAAATCTTTAAGATGTTCTTCAGTAACTTCACCAGTCTTCTCATCAAAGATAGTAAGTACTCTGGCTTTACCTGCTTTACTAGTTTCCTCAGTATTAAGCTGGTCAATCTTATTAGCTTTCATTGCTTCATAAACTTGTTCAAGTTGAGTTCCTCTAATAAATCTTGGAACAAGAACAAATTCAGCATTCTTAATTTGACGAGGAGCAATAGTATTAAGTTTCTCATCATAATATTGGTCATAGTAGAAGTTCTTCTGTACTTGCACAAACTTCTTCAGTAAGTCAGCAGGAATCTCTTTACTTTCATCTTGAATAGCTTCAATCAAAGGAAGATAATCATTAAGTTGACCTCTACCAGCAATACGACGAATCCATTCTTCAAAAGTAATATAAGATTGAGCATCGTTAATAGTAGTATTACTAAAACCACCACTACGTCTGTAACTTCCGTCATTATTAAGTTTTGGCTTACCATTATTATCATACATAATAGGACCGCCCATCAAATCTCTAGCTTGGTCAAGAGTAAGTTTGGCATTCTTTACTAAGTCTTTTACAAGAATACCATCTTCTCCTTCAACTTTACCATCTGGATAAGTTTTAGCAACTTTACATTCTTCACTAGTTCTAACAGTATTCTTAATAGTAATACCATTAAACTTAGTCTTCTGTTGAACATCAAGACCAATAGCTTTAAGTCTAGATTGAACTTCAGGAGTATTAAGAAAAGCTCCTTGAACTATTGTGCTATTTTCTCTAAGGTCAAGACTTGTATCAACAAAACCATAAGGAACACCACTAGCTTGAGACTCTTTACTTCTTTTCAAGAAAGTCTGAGTATCTTTATAGAACTTAGTATCACCTTCAAATATATCATTAAAAGCAATATACATAAGTCTATGATTAAGAGCAAAATCAATGCTATTCTTTTCATTAATAAGATTATTAATGTCAAGGTCTTTGTATTCACTCATACGAGTAATAGCATTATTAGAATAGTCAGTTACAAAACCTTTAACCATTCTAGTAATCATAGCTTCTTGGTCTGCACTAAGGTTAAGTTCTACTTCACCATTAGAATTAGTGGTGAAAGGAATAAAGCCATCTCTAGCCCCCCCGTAAAGAGAAGGAAACAAGTATTTTAATAAATCGTCACCATACTTTGTAGTTGTACCAGTTTTATAATCTGTAAGAACAAATCTATCATCTTTAAAAAGAAGTCCATTAAATGCCCAACCATCACCTTTCTTTTCAATAAAATGTTTATGTCCTTTACCAATATGATAATTAGCAAATACTCTACGAGCAGATTCAACATCTAATCCCCAACCTTTTTTAAACATTGGAGTATTGTCATTATTAAATACAATTCTTCCTCTTTGGTCAACAACTGTACCATCTTCAAGAGTTTCTGTATTTTCCTTAACTTCAAATACAATGTTGATAAAGTTTGCCATATCCAACAGTTCCTGTTTGAATATATTTCTAAACTGTTGTACTATTGGATGATTTTCGTTAATATCATCAACACTAACTTCTTTACCTATAACTTCACCTTTAGGGTTTCTAATTGCGTGCATCTTAGAGAACAGTCCATCAACTTTATATCTAGGAGCATGAACTACAAAGTTCTTTGGAGCATCAGAAGGAATACGCATAAAGTAATCACCCATAAGCATCTTAGGATTTTGCTCTGCATTAAAGTATTGAGCAAATCCTGTATATACATAATCTCCTTTAGACATACCTGAATAAAGAACATTATCCTTAGTATTAGGATTTCCTGCACCATCGAACAAAGAGATATTAACCATATCTCTAGCATAATTAGTGATTTGAATATTGCCATCTTTATCTTTGTAGAAAAGACCATAATTAATTACAGCACCATTCTCATCACGATGTTCCATAAGAATACCACTAAGATTATATTGTACTCCTTGGAATTTATACTTTCCATAATTAATAAGTTCAGTAGAAACTTTGGTTCCATCTTTCTGTTGTTCAGTTAAAGTTGCTTTAATTGCATTAAGGAAATTAGTAATCATACTATCATTAATTTGGTCAGCAGACTGATTACCAAGGGCATTAGTAGAATTAGAATCAATATTAACTACAGAATATGGAGCTAAAGATTTAGCTAATTCAAGAGCATAAGCTTTTGTATTAGTAGAAAGATAACCTTGTTTATAAGCTTCACGAACACTATCTAAAGCTTCTTTCTTAGCTTTCTTATCTTTAATCTTATTAGCTTCTTTAAATCTATTATCAAGATTTCGCTTATTATTAAGAGTTTCGTTAGCATACTTTGCAGTATTCTCAAGATAACCATAAAGTTGAGTAAGATTATTAGCAATATTTGGAGTTTTACCGTCAACTTTTCCATTAAGTCTAGCGAATCTTTCAATAGCAGCTTTATCAAGAGAAGGATAATATTGCTTTAAACGACTAGCAATAGCATTGATAATATCAGCACTTAATGCTTGTTTATTTAAATCAAATCCTTTAGTTTTTTGAAGTGTCTTATAATCATCTATTTTAGTTTTAATTGCTCCAAGAATATCATTAGTATCTTCAATCATAATATTAAGAGCAGTTGACTTAATATCATTAAGATAGTTAATTCTTAAAGTTTCAAGTTTATCTGCACGATTATTACTTCTAGTAGGAGAAACAGAATTATCATCAATACGAACTTGCTGTTTTCTTATAGTTCTTCTTCTATAAACTTGAAATAATTTATAAGCAAAATCTGGTTTCTTTTTAAGGTCATTAGCTAAATAAGCAAGACCAGCATATTCTTTATTAGATTCTGCAATATCTTCAAGTTTCTTTAAAAAAGCATCAATATTAGTAGTTTCAATATCTCCTCTAATAGCAGAGTTTACGACTTTAAAATCCATATAATCTACCATTCCAAGAGGATTACTTTTATCATATTGATATTTACCGTCAGCACTTACTTCTGTACTACTAAGTTTAGGAATAGTTGAAAGATAACTACGAACAGCAAAACTAAAATCTTTCATAAAGTCAGATTTAGTTCCATTATCTTCCCAACGAGCAGTAGTAGTATCTTTTTCGTTGTTACTTGCATTATCAGCAGCATTGTTAAGATTTAAATCATCATTATCTTCTATATCGAAACTTTCACTCCAATCTGCTTCTTGCTGACTTAAATCATCATCTTTCTTAAAACGAATTTCACCAAGTCTATCATCAGTTTGAATAACTTGAGTAAAATATTTAACTTTATCAGAAAGCATATCTTTAAGAGTAGCAAATTGATTTCTAAGTTGAGGAGTAGTTTTAGAAACTTCATCCTCAAGCTTAATAAAATCATTACTCTTAGTATTCATAAGTTGTTTACGAACTTTAGCAATTTCTTCTTTTGTAGCTTCTACTTTTCTAGCTTCAAGAATATTTGTTGCTACAGCTCCCAACATACGATTTATAACTCTATTTGCGAGATTATCTTTTCTATCTTCAGCATGTTCTTCAAGACGACCTTTAATTAAATCGTTATGATAGAATGCTAACATCAAATTACCAGTGGTTCTAATACCACAAGTTTTAGCAGCAGTACTAGTATATCCTTTAGATTTAACATCAGAAATGAAAGCAGAATCAGTTGTATGAGCATTTACATCAAAATTTGTATTAGCATAAAAATTTTGAATAGCAGTAGTAACTTCTTTACTTTCATCATTTGTATTAGGAATAGAACCATAATTATTAGCATAATAGGTTTCAAATTCCTTGTTAAAACCAGATGGTCTAGAACCATCAATTACTGCACTCATTAAGCTGTTAAATAAAACATCATCGTTTCCAACTTCAGCTTTAAGGTTGGTGTAAACCTTAGTTTCATTAAATTTTAAACTACAATTATTAGCCATAACTATCTATATTAAGTTATTTAATATTTTAAAAACTCGCTGAGAGGCTTATTTCTCAGCGAGCGATTAATCTTATTTGCATGTAATCGAAATGTCACCTGACGCAAGCAAAGTGGCAAATTGTGAATGTTGCTCCATTGGAAGGCTTTCGATTGTCGAGTAGAGGGACGGATATTCTGAGCGTGATGATAGATTAACATCATCATCATCATCATAAATATCATCTAAATCAACACCATTATGTATTTCTTTATCAATTCCAGGAGTAGGAGTTTCATCTTCGACAACTTCATCTTCAACTTGTTCATCTTGAGTTTCTTCTATAGTAGGTTCTGTCTCAGTTTGAACATTTGTATCAGCATTTTTATCTATACTTAAAGCTTTAGCAAACGCATTATACTCTTTTTCTCTGAGACTTCCTTCAGCTATATCAAGTCTAAACAATTTATTGATAAAGTCCATAATCATTTGCCAAGCAGTTCTATGTTTAGATTTATCTCCAACATCATCTACTTTGACTTTATTAAGATAATCAATGAACTCTACATTAGTAAGAGATTCTACAATAAACTCTTCTTTAGCTCTATCAAGTTGACCTCTATCTACATATTCTTTAAATTTGAAACTGTCTATGTATTTAAGCCAATCTGTTATAGCTTCGTCAGTTAAAGTATCTTCAAAGTTACGTCTTTCTCTAACAGCTTTAATATTACCATCAGCAATATCTTTAAGGTCTTCATCAATAGCTTTACTAAAATCATCATAAATTTCAGTCATATTATTGAGGAACTTTCTGTGTTGAGAAGGACCATAATCATGAAGTCTTTTATGAAGACCTTCGTGAATAAGTATTCTTACTTGACGACCACTAGTTTCTTTAAAGAAATCATCACCAACGACAATATCTCCTTTTTCATACATAGCGTTGATATTGTTATTCTTTTCAGAAGCTCTAAACTTTTCGATTCTGTCATTTGCAAAGATAACATTTTCTGGTAAAATACTAGTTAATTTGCCTGCATTATTAAGAAGATTTACAGCTTCTTCAGGAAGAATAGCTTTTGCAATATCAAGACCTTTAGTTTTACTATCACTTTCAATAATAGATTTAACTCGGTCAGTGGTATTGGTGGTTACATTCTCTTTACGGGGGGGTTCTAGTGGCTTTTCTTCTTCTTGTTTCACCTCATCACCTACAGTAAATTCAAGTACGCTATTAGCTTTCATATTAGACGAAAATCTTGAATAATTACTTCCATCAACTTGAGCTAAATCTACTCTAAGTAAATCATTCTTAATCATAAAATCATTATATGATTCTTCAACATGATTAAAACCATTTTTACCATTATACTCAGGTATATTAATCACAAGTTTTCCGTCAGCATTTCTACTTACAAAACCTTTTAAAGGAATAGAAGTATTATTATCACTACTAAGAAGTTCATGAGCAAAGTTTACAGTAGCATTTTCTCTAAGGAATTGAACAAGAGCTTTACCAGCTTCAGCTCCATTATCTAACAAGCTATAACTACTAACTTTTTTACCATGTTCCATAAATACAAGTTGTGTAGGAGCACCAGTACGTTTAGTATCACAAGCATAAAGTGCTACAGCTTTAGTTCCAGCATTAATATAAGTAAGTCCATTGTTACGATGAAAAACACCACTAGTTTTAAATAGAGTACTATTATTGTTATAATCAAGAAGAGTATCAAGAAAACTTCTAAACTCATTCCAATTAGCTAAACTATCACCTTTCTGAAGATTAGTAAGTCTATCAATAATTTGCCCTTCAATAGCGTTAGTTAAATCAGCAAGAACTTTACTATGTGGCATATTTACAAGTTTACCATCTTTCTCATAGTTAGTAACTCCCCAATTTACAGGATAAGCATTAGTATAATCTATAGTACCATTTCCATTATCGATAGCAATTAATGTTTGGTTCATTCTAAAACCAAGATTATCATTAGTTTGCTTACCGCTAACTTCAATTTGAGATAGATTTCTAGCTAAAGCTATTCTAGCATCAGTTTTACTGCTAATAGCAATACTTGCAGGTTGAGCAAATCTAAATGCTTCTCCAGGAGTTCCATGCGGAGCAAGTCTAAGAAGTTCACCTTTACTTATTTTACTAACAGTAAGTTCTTGATTATTATTAATCAAAGCTAAACTAGTTTGATAACTAGTTCTAAGATTATCAAAGAACAATTTAATACTTTCAGGAATAGGATTAAAAGAAGATACATTAGGATTATATCTCCATAATTTAACCATACCATCAAGAGCTTTAGCATAAGTAAAACCTTTATCTTCATTGATAACTATAAAATCATTTTTTACAGCTTCTTGAACTCTAGGATTATTCTTAAACTTCTCAACGAATGAACCATCATATTTTTTATCAAACGCTATTTTATAAAGAAGGTCGTTAAGTTTTCTACTATCTTCATCTTTCGGGTCAGCTATAGAAAGAATCCAATCTTTAACAGCACCATCATATTCAGCAGACCTACCTACAGTATATTTGATACAATCGTTAACTTGAATATATCTTCCTGTTGATACATCAAAAGTAGGAATACCCATCCAACCAACAGTAACTCCATTATGTTGAACTAATAAAACATCAGTATTAGTAGCAAGCTTGTTTGCTTTCTTTACAGTAAGTTTATCGCCTTCTTTAATTTTATCAAGTTCTGCTAAACTTGCATCAATTCTATCAGGAGGAACTACTTCACTAAGCCCACGAATATTAACTCGTTTAAGAGTACCAGCTTTAATAGCTTCGGCTCTACGTTCACCAGCAGTCTTACGAACATTAGTCATAAATTCAGCATCATCAACTGAATCAGCATCAAGCATTACAAACTGCTTTTTACCTTCTTCAGTTTTAAGATATTCTTTAAGACTATTATAAATAAAATCAGCAGTATTCTTACTAGGACTATGTTCATTTATATATCGGAGTAAATCTTCAAGATTACCATAATACTTTCCGTTATGTTGTCTGAGTTTAACTTCAGAAGCATAATTTTTAAGCATATTATTAGCAGCATCTTTATATTCATTTCCGAAAGATAAACTTGGTTTATATTCCTCTACTGCACTAGCAAGCATAACTTCACCAACACTAGAAGCAAAAGTAGTTCCAAGAAGGTTATTCATAACAGCTTTTACACTGGTTATAGCTCCGTCAATATCTTCTTGACTTGCTCCAAGAGCAATAGCTTCATCTTGAAGAGATTTAATAAACTCTTCAGCAGTTAAATTACCTGCTTTAATTTCTTTACCGCTAGTTCTAAGTTTTCCCATAAAATTAGCAGTAAGTTCAGCTCTATCTACAACTTGAGGTTGAGTAGCTGGTTGAGCTTGTTGTTGAGTAGTTTGTTGATTAGTACTAGTATTATCTTGTGTAGATGTACTAGCATTATAATCGGAAGACCCCCCCGTAAAAGGTATTGAACCATCTGATTGACTATTTTCTATTTGTACAGTTGATAGTGCAGCAAGTTTTCCTTTTTGAGTAATAATAGGATTACTATTATCATCATATTTAAAAGTAGGATTACTTTCAATAATAACACCATAAAAATTCGCACTTTCAGGATTTTCAAACAAATCTGCATTACTCATAAAAGCAAACAAATCTTCTGTGCTAGCATTATTATCAATAGTAAGTTCACCACTAGAAACATTACCATTTTTATCTACTTTTATATTAGTTGGTTTTATAGAACTATGACTATTTAAAAATTCTGTGACCCGCTCACCCACTTCGTTGCGTGCATTTGGCTGCCCACTTTGCGATTGCGAATTGCCTGTAGGCGTGTTTCCTTGCGCTATAGGCGACTGTGGGGTGCTTGCCGATTGATTAATAGGCTGCTGAGGTTGAGTGGCTTGTGACGCAGGATTTGAGGTCGTTTGCGTGCTAGGGGGAGGAGTAGTTGTACTCTCTGGTTCAGCACCATTATTACTATCATCTGGATTATTAACATTATGACTTTCTTCTCTTTCTTGACTATCAAATATATCTTGACGAAGACTAAGGAAACCTTGAATTTGTTCTCCTAAACGATAATTCTTTCCTTTAGTAAGATTAAGAACATCAAGAGCATCATTAAGTGCAGATTTATCATCTTCACTCATAAAATCAAGAATAGAATCAATATCATCTTTACTTCTTTGATAATAAGCTCCAATAGCATCACCTATTCTTGCAGCAAATTTATCATTACCGTACTTATCTGATAATTTAGTAATAGTTTCATAAGCTGAATCAATAGCTTTCTTACGACCTTCATTCATAGTATTATTCATAAATGAAATCTCTGTAGCAAGTTCATCAGCGTTATTAACCATTTTACTTTCATTATAAGCACGTCTTAATTCAAGAGCAGTCTTATTAACAAGTAAAGCTGAAAGAGTACCATCAGTTCCATTTACTCCAATTTTATCAGTAGCTTGAAGTTTTCGATTAATATTTCTGAGATAAGTTCCATGTTCTCTAACTTGATTAACTATATCAGTAGGATTTTCAAATTCTGCAATTCTAGGACTAACGGAGAACTTCTCAGCGAAGTTCTTTAAACCTGAAATAATACTTTCATCATTAAGAAGAACTCCTGAATTTGATGTACCACTAAGTAAATTAGCAAGAGTAGTACTAGCTTGATTAGTAAAACTTTGTACTTTACCTTCATCATTATAAGCACCTTGTAAAGCTTCGTGAAGAGCATATCTTAAACTATTAGTATCAATCATGTCTTGATACTTATTCATAAGTTTATTGATATTATCAACAGCAACTTTAGTACTAATATTATTCATCTTCTTTTTATCACTAAGAAGACGACTTCTTTCAGCTTGAAGTGTACGAAGTTCATTAGTAAGCAAAGCGGTACTTGCAGCAATTTGATATTGTTCAGGAGTATAATCTTGACCTAAGATATTTTTAATATCTTCATTATCAAAAGCAGTATTTATTTGCTTATCAAGTTCATCAATTTGAGTATTAATCTTATCATTGTATTGTTTATTAACAACGTTATTAGTAGCAATACTTTGCAAGAACTCTATTGGAAGAATATCATCAGTATGTTTAGTTACTCTAACTGCTTCACTTAAATTGACAAGTTTCTTTAATTCAGCTTCATAACTAGCAGTAACTTCATCCATCTTATCTAAAGCTTTTTGTTGGTCAGCTTTAGAATTAGCTTCATCAGTTACACCTTTATCTACCATAGCTCTACGAACTTCATCGCTAGCCATATAACTTCTAAGCATATTAAGATTTCCATTATGAGCAGCATTTAAAGTCATACCAGTAAGAAGTTCATCATAAGCTCGTTGAGCAGCAGCTTCTTTATCTAAATCGTTATTGAAAGTTTTATCTTCATTGCTAACACTAAAAGGATTATTTCCATCTTTAATTTGAGACATTTGATTCCAATAGTTTTCTATACTATTATTCCAAGATTCAATGTTAGCTTTACGAGATTTGATTTCAGAAGTTTCACTAAGACTAAATATAGATTTTGGTTTACCTTCACCAGTTCTTTCGTCAGTTTTAGAATCAGCTCTGTCTTTTAAAGTTTGGCTAATTCTTCCAAAACCACTGCCTAAATGATGAAATACAAAACCACCCATTACTCCCCAGAATGCACTATCCCAAAGACCTCCACTTCTCATATACTTTTGAAGTCTATCATCAAAAGCTGAATCACTTTCAAGTCCAAGATAAACATTACCAAGATGAGTACCTTCCATTTGAGAAATATAGTTAACTGCTTCTTCAAGACCTTCACTAAGTTCTCCAGCAATAACAGTCTTTTCATCTAAAGCTTTATCAATAATCTTTTGACCAGCTTTCTTTAAAAAAGATTGTTTAGCTTCCATTTCAGCTATTTCTTCAGGAGTTTTACCAAGTGTTTGTCTAGCATTACGAGCAGCAGAAGTTAAAGTAGAAGAACTAACTCCATTATTTAAACCTTTCCACATATTTCGTAAACCATATAATTGAAGAATATCAGAACCAATATTTACATAGTTAGTAAGGAAATCTTGATTAGCAGACTTTTTGGCAATAACTCTAGCAATATCTTCTTTACTAGCATTATCACCACCAGCTTCATTATAAATGTCTTGGTTCTTATTGACAAATTCTGTAAACTCTTGTGGAGTCATTTTATTAAGTGTATCAGTAGCTGTATTAAATACATCACTATATACACCTTGTGCTTCTTGATAGTTCTCCATAGTTCTACTAAGAGTAGCATTTAAACCTGTTTCTACAAATTGTCCAGTTCTAGCACCAAGACCATTAATAGGAGCATCTACAAGAGTTTTAACTCCTTGTTGAAATTTATTTAAAGTTTTACCTTCTTTACCAAGAGCTCTATCTATTCCAACAAGAGCTTTAATTCCATTACGAGTAGCAGTTCCAAGTTTACTTGCAGCAGAAGCTTTAGCTAACCATTGTAAACCTTTAGTTGCAGCTGTACTAGGAAGTAACAAAGTAACAGAACTCATAATACTTGGCATATTACTTGCCCACCAACCAAAATTAGTTAAACCACCATTAGTTATATCTAAATTAGGGTCAGCATAAATAGGAGCAACTTCAGTATTAAAGTAATCTTGCCATTCTTGAATCTTTTCACTAACTGGGTTAGTATAATCGTTATTAGCAGCATTTCCTGTAACTACATTACCTATAAGGTCAAAAAGGTCTGCGGCACCTCTTACAGTGCCGAGACCAATTTCACTAACTACTGCTTGACTAACAGCAGAACCTAACTTACGAAGATTACTTTGAGATTCAGCAAGAACCTTATCTACGTCAACTATACTAGCATTTGGAGTAACTCCATAATGACGAAGTTGGTCTGCTTTATCAGCTTGATTAGTAAGAACTTTACCACTAGTAAGACCTTCATTGATTTCTCTATCAGCAAAACCAGTTGTTAATTCAGCAATCTTTATAGGGTCTAAACTATTAAGTATTTTAGGACTTGGATTCTTCTTACTTTTACTAGGGCTAGGATTTATATAACTAGCACCATTAGTAGCCATATTTTTTATTTCTTCAAAATCCATATTAATAGTTATCTTTAATAAATTTAAATTCTTGTGCTACAGTAATATTATTAACTGGTTCTCCAGCTTCAGTTAACAATTTAGCAATAGCACTTGCTATAACATTCTCACCTTCTCCTGTATATAAAGCATCAGCTATTTGTTGACGATTAAGTTCTCGTCTTAAAATATTTTCAGCTTGACTTCTAGTAATAACAGTTCGTTTACCATAAGCATTAGTATGAAGAGCGTTATTATTTGTAACATTACTAATAGTAGCTCCATTACCTAAAGTCTTAGAAGTACCACTAATATTTAATTGAGTAGCTTCATCTCTAGCTAAAGTAGAAGTATTTCTTTCATAACTTTGAAGAACTGTGGAACCATTAGCTCCAACCATTGTAATAGTTTGTGGAGTACTATTCTTAGCTTTACCAATATTAAATTCAGTAACAGTTTGAGCTAAACCATGATTTCTACCAACAGTTACATTAAGAACGTTCTCTTGTTTAGCTTGAGTTATAGCTTCAATGTATTGAGCTTTTTCGTCTTCAGGAATACGTTTACCGTCAACATACAGAGCTGCATTCATCAATAAACTTGGATTAGTAAGATTATCTTCATCATGAGTAATTTTAGCAAGACCAACATCGTAAGTTTCTTTATTGATTTGTCCACTTGTATATTTATTAAATAAAGCATTTCTATCAAGAGTAGAACTATACATCTTAGAGTTAACTGGAACTTTGCCAAAACCTCTACGTTGGTTTATCGTATTAGCTCTCCAAGAAGCAGCTTGTGCTGGACTATTAGATGCTGGATTTAAAATATCAATACCTGCAACATTTATTGTTCCGATATTTTTAAATGTATAATTAGCATTACGAACTTGTGAACCATCAGACATATCTATAATTCCAGCTCCACCTCCAGTAAAAGCATTACTAAAACTACTGCCAATACCTTTCCAAAATCCCATAGAAGAATCAACACTATCACTAAGTTTAGAAAGCCAAGTATTGTTCTTGTCAAAAGTAATAGTCTTTTGTCCATTTACAGAAGTAATTCTAAAACCTTTTCTTCTCCAATCTGATTCAGAATGACAACCCATTGCTTGAGAAATAGCATTGTATTGTTCATCATCATAACATTTATAACCAAGTTCTCTAATCTTTCCATTATTGAATAAATGGTTAATTTGTTGGTTATATTCTCTTGTAAACTCATTATTTCCAGGTAATCTAGAACCAGCACGTCTAGCAGCATCAAAAGCTACAGCATCTTGTTCAGGTTTACTAAGACCTGCAACATAATGATTATATTGATTACCATAAGTTCTTAAAGCTGTAATTGCTTGTCTAGCTTGATGTCTTACAACTGGGTCGTTACTAGTCATACTATGACGACAAAGATTAGCAAGTTCATTATATCTTCCTTGATTAACTCCTCTTTGAAAAGCATTACTTTTAGAAAGTTTTGGAAACAAAGTTCTAAGAGTATTAAGAGTTTCATCAAGACCTACTTTAGTTGTACCAATAATATCTGGAACATCTACATCAATAGCAGCACCTTCGTTTGTAGCATCAAGATTCATATTTAATGCAGCAGCTTGTTGAGCCGCAGCTTGACGTGCAGCAACATCTTGTCTATATGCAGCTTGTCCGTTACCAACTTCTATATCCGAACCGTTATTATAATAACTCATAGCATGAATACCAGGTTTAACTCTCTTTGCAAGATATTCTTCAGGATTAAGAAGAAGACCATTTTCAGTAATATCAGAATCAATATTCTTCTTCTTTTCTTCAGGAGTCATTTTATTATATTTCCAAAGCGCAACTTCGTAATCTTGTTGAAGACTTGCTCTAGCACCAGGAGTTGTATCAATAGCAGATTTAAGAGCATCATTTAAATCTTTCTCGCTAACATATTCCCAACTACCAGATTTCTTATAAGCTAAACCATAAAAATTTTTACCTGGGTCAGAAGTAAGATTACCATCAGCATCAACATATTTAATATCACTAACTCCGCTACCTTTATGAACAGCAACCCATTGTTTTGCTTTAGTCATAAGATTACTTAAATCAACAGTACTAACTGGAGTTCTATTTGGTTCCCAGTTTGTACCACCAATAATATGTCCTTCTTTATCTACTTGGTCTTGATAGTGGTAAGGATTGTTATCTTTAGCCCAATTCTTAACATCTTGAGTAATATCTTGTCTCTTATCAAGATTGTCCATAAAAGTTTTATATGCAGCTTGTGCTCTAACTCTTCCAAGAACAGCAGGGTCAGAAGCTACTTGACCAGCAAGTTCTCTTGCAGTATTAAGACTACGAGAATAATCTCCATACATAGCAGCATCATCAAGTTGATTCTGAATATTTCTAACATATCCAGCTTTCCAACTATCTTCAGCAGCATTAATATCTAAATTAGCTAAAGCCATTTTAATTTGATTCTGAGTTTGTAAACTCTCTTTAGCTTTTTCATCAATTTTATTAAGAGCATTCGTAAACGCTTCTACATTTCTACGATGAGGGGCTCTTAATGGAACAGGATTTCCATAATTTATTACGTTTGGCATATTTATTTATTTTTATTATTACTAATGCAAATATACGATAAAAGTTCTAGTGAACAAAATTTCACTAGAACTATTTATTTATTTTAAATAATACCGTATTTGATAAGATTCTTTTTACTCATTCTACCTTTAATTAAATCAGCATAACTATTTCTTCTTTTGTATGCTTTGTTCTGATTCTCCCATCTAGTAAGAGCATAACTATATTCAGTATTATCTGAATAGTCTTCTCTCTTAGGTCTAGCGCCTGGATTTGGAATATTCATAGCTGAACGATAAATACCTGCAAGAGCAGCATCATCACCAACATCAACACCAAGTTCAAGTAATCTAGATGGAGTAGCATAATCAGAAGCAGCAACTCCCATAAGCATAGCTTGAGTATCATCGTAATTTTGACGACCTTGACTAATAAAGTTTTGGAAACTATTTCCAATACCTTGAAGACTTCCACTAAGAATTTGTCCTTTAGCAAGTTCAGATTCATTCTTAGCTTGAATAGCAGCATTCTTAATACTAGCAACAGTATTATAATACTGATTTCTAGCAGCAGCGTTTCTAGCTCTAACTTGTTGTTCGTTCAAAAGATTCTGATTCATAAGTTCAGTTTCTTTATTAGTTTTTTCATCAGCAAGTTGATTAAGTTGATATAAAGCGTTAGTATCAACACCTTGCATACGACCAACAGCAGTACTACCACTCATAGTATTTCTAAGAATACTATTTCTACTATTTAAACGATTACGTTCAACATTAGATTTTTGAGCTTCATTATGATAAGTAGTATTAAGAGCAACTGGACTTTCCTCTACAAAGTTTGGAAGATTATAATTAAAATCTAAGTTTTTATAAGCACCCAAACCAAGAATACTTCCTCCAATACTAGAAACTAAATCAGCTTCAAGACCATACCAATCAGCATCACGAATTATCATACCTGACTTATTACCAATATAAGTTGGAATAGTCTTATTTTCAGAAACTCCAGAAGTTGGAGTACTAACTTGACTGGTATAAGGAATAGTAGGAGTACTCTTAGTAATTACATAAGGAACTTTAACATCGTATTTATTAGATGTTGTCCAAGGACTTATACCACCTTTATCGTTAGCTTTTTGTTCTTGGTCTATAATATCCCAATAATCAAAATTATTATTTCTACGATAAGGATAAGTTACATCACCCCAAGCAAGTTTACGTCTCATGCCTTTTACGGGGCGGCTTTCACCACCTAATGCTTTACGCATTCTAGTGCTTCCACCACATCTTTGTCCTAATCTAAATTTATTTCCCATATTAATTAAATTATCTTTAATATTACCTTGCAATAAATTAGGGTCTGGATTATCTACTGGAATAACACCATGACCAACAGGAGCATGAACTTCAATATACTCAGGTTGAATAAAAACTCTAGTATTATCTATAGGTTGAACCATTTTAGCTTCAGCTTGTTGTTTAAGAATAGATTTAGTTTCATTACTATCCATTGGAATAGGATTACCAAACCAATTTCTTTCCCAAGCTCTACGTTTAGCTAAACCACTCATACCTTTTCTATTTTCTCCAATAGTCATACTTTGTCTAATACCAGCAAGGCTATTATTGAACGCACGTTCATCACCTCTATCTACTGCATTATTTAAATTTCTAAACCATTTACCAAAAGCATTTTTGAAAGTATCAACTCTACTATTATAATAAATACTATTAAGAGAATCTCTTTGATTATCATTAAGATAATTATAAGTTCTTCCCATTATTCGTCTAAGTTCTCTTTCTTTAGCACCAATAGCATCACCTTTGAATCTTCTATTTTGACCTGCAAAATCAGAGCCTTCCCAAGTTGCTATTTGTCTTCTCATGCGATTGGAAACTCTATATTTATTAGTATTATAAACTGGAGCTTTCCAACTACCACCAATTCTAGCTTTAGGACGAAGTTCAGGATAACGAGAATATACCTTAGCTTTAACGTCACTTCTTCCATGAAGACCAGCAAGTCTTAAAGCATCAACAGCATCAGCTTTAGTTGGAATAGGATAACTTCTACTACCACCTGCAAAATCTTTAGATGATACCGAAGGATAAGGACGTTTAGAAGAACCTCTATCTTTAGAAGTTAAACCACCATTTCTAAGTTTATTTCCATCATCACTAAGATGATGTATTCTTTTAAATTGCTGCTGAGCATTAAATACTCTATCTTTGTTAGCTCCACTCATTACTGCTTGAGCAGGACTAATTCCTCCTAATATAGGTTGAGCACTAAAGATTCTTAAATCACCATTCTTCTTCTGAGCAACTTCACCGCCTTCAGCTTCAATTTCATTTCCGCCAACGTTAATACCAATACCTGTTTGACCAGTCTCATTGGTTTGCTCATGAGAACCCCCCCGTAAAAGGTATGTATCGTTTCCAATCTTAGTAGCATTGCCTCCATCAGTAATATAAATTCTATTACTTCCTAAACGTTTATTACCACCAAGTCGATACTTTAAATTATAATCATCTTCATCATTATAACTTCTTGTAGCAGTTGCATAACTATTCAACGTACTAGCAAGATTACTATTATTAGCTAACTCTAATTGAGTTCGAGCAGCTTCTTTCTGAGCTTCAATTTGTCTTCTGATAGCTCTAGCTTGAGATTTAGAACTAATAGCACTACCAATCAAATTCATAGCACCACCAACTAAAGCACCCCAAAATGCTTTAGGTCGTTCACCTCTTAATCTATTACATTTCTTTGTCATAATTAATATGGTTGAATATTAAATGTTATATTTTCAAGTTTAAATCTATGAGCAGCATCATCATTATTAAATATAAATCTAGTAACAATATACTTTCCATAAATCAAACTTCTATTATCGGATTTATATAATGGAGATTTCTTTAAATCTTCTTCAGTAATAGCATGAACTTCATTTTGCTTAGTGCTTGGATTATAATAAATATAATTACAAGCTCTTACAAGTTCAGTTTCAGATAATTCAGTATTACCTCTATTAAAACCATTTCTAAAGTAATTAAAGTTCCAACTACCTTTGTCAAACTTAGCAAACTTATAATCATCATAATGATTGAAAGTATCTCTATTGTTTTCATCAGTATCATTAGAACCATCACTAAGTTTAAGATTTATAGCTTGAGTTTCATCTGTGTAAACATCAAGATAGTAACCAGCATATCTACGTCTTAAACCATCTTCAGCTACGTTATAAATATTTTTAGCATTTAAAGAATATCTATTATCAAAATAATTAAGAATATAATTAATTGATTCTAGAGACTTAGAATTATTATAATCATTATTATAAATAACATCAAGATAACTACAAATATTACTGGGATATTCCAAACTTGGTTTTTCGTAATCAAAATAAAATGGATTTCCTTCTCCGCTAATATTATATACAAATCTTAAAGAATCTGAATATGTAGGATTTCGTTTTTTATCATTATAAACAAATACATTTCTAAAATAATAAATAGCATTATTAGTATCTAATATTGTTTTCTCTTCTGTTAATTTTTCTATTGTATTATCTATATTTGGTATACTTCCGTCTTTAGTATAAATTGTATATAATGTACCATCAGATTCGATATTAGGAAATTCTTTAATATTCAAATTTTTAATAGCATCAAAATTACCAGTAATTGTTATTCCTGCTTTTCTTCTTTTATCTCCTGGTCTACCAGTTCCCATATATTTCCAACTAATAATCGGTTTTAACATCTTAACTTCAGGAATCTTATATACAAAATTAAGAATTATATCTTCTGATTTATCAGTACTGTATTCAGTATTATAAACAAAACAAGTAATTTTAGTACTATAATTTAATTCTACATTTAATTTATTACCTGTAAAATCGGCATAATCAAAATCTATATATTTATTGTTATAAGTTACTCGAACTTTAATTTTACTAGTATCAGTAACTCCGTATCTAGAACCATCGTTAGTAAAATCATGAATACTTATTTCGTAATGGTTGTTATCTACTTGAGTTAATACAGGATTTGGATAAACATAAGGAACTCTATGTTCAGGTTCACTTGTACTATGGTCAACAGTATAACTTTTAGTAGCAACTAAATCTCCACATTTATACCTATACTTAATAACGTGGCTTTTATTATCATTATTTGGTATAGTCTGTATAGAGTTTGTTTCGTATTTAGTACTACTATCAGTTACATCTTCATCAATAGCAAATCTTACTCCACCGAAATTACCAATATTAATGAAAGAAAAAGTATCAGTTAATATCTTTTCTGGGATAGTTTCTCTATGAGTAAAATTAATATCTATTTTATCTAAATCTGATTGAACTGGAAAAGTATTACTTTTATTAGCAGTTCTAACAACTCCATTTTTTGTACCAGTAATTTTAATATTATGTGTAGAACCAGGAACTCTAGAACTCAAACCAACAGTTGTATTTAGGGAAGTTCTACCTGGAAATGATGCATCAACATTACTATTTGCAACTTGAGCATTATCAAGTTCTATTTTAATATTAACTTGCCCAGCTCCGGACATAGCATCTCCATCTATATAATAAGTTAAACGGATATTTCCATTTTCTTCATAATATATATTAGAAATACCTACACCAGTTAATCTTTGTAAGCCCATATCTATTTAGTATATATTGTTGGATATAAAACGTTATTAACACTAGCAAGATTTTTGTAATCAGTTTCAGATTCGTCAAACTCATATAGTCTAGCTCTATCAACTTTTTCATTAAAGAAATAACTATTATTATAAGTTCTATAATTAGCAGTAAAAGCATAATCATGAAGACTTATATAATCATTAAGATTAAAATTATAACTTAAAGTTATATAGTATTGTTTCTTTTCAATAGTTGCACCAACTGTTTGATTTAACCAAATACAAATAAGCAATCTATTAGTTTTCAAATCTTCTCCGAATACAACATAATCTATATCGAGAGATTTAATCAAGTTATTTATATTAGTTGAAAGAATTTCAGCTTTACCATTTTCAAACTTGAATATAACTTTATTTACAGAATCAAACCAAATATATCCATGTTTACTAAGAATGGATTCTTCTTTTCTAGCAAGACCACCAAATCCTTCATTACTTGGAAGAACTTCTTGATAATCAATATCGAATACATCTGGAACTTCAAGTTGACTCTTTTGTGTAAGTTTTGGAGTTCTATCAAATACAAATAAACTATATTGAGTATGAACTAACATATAAAGACCAATACCTACAATATTAGTAATACTACCTTTATTTTCAGTTATGATTTTATATTGTTCAACATTGAAATTCTTAAAACCATTAACAAGACTTTCATCAGAAATTACATCACTTCTACGAATAGTCTTATCAAAAGAATCAATATAGTCTTTACTGTAATTAGTATAACTCTTTAATGGAGCAGACTTATAACATTCCTTTAATTCGAGAAAATCTCTAAGTCTGTCAGGACTAAGAACTTTATTATAATAAACTCCTAAAGACTTACCTTCTTCATTAGTCAAAGAAACTGCTCCTTCATTATAATCTTGTTTAATAGAATAGGCATTAGTAGGATATTTATTATAGCTATAACTATCATCCATACTAATAGTATATCCGTTCAACTTTTGAGAATTAGTATTTAAAACAAATGAAGCAGTAGGATTAGCAATGATTTCTTTATTATAAGTAACTATCTTATCTTGATTATAAAAACTAGGAGTATATTTATGATTATCTTTGCTATATCCAGTTTCATAATTATTATCTGTTACTCTATAAAGAGTTTTAACAGATTTATTATAAACATCTTTATTATCATTATAAACTACAATTTTATCGCCAACATTACCTTTAGAAACAATTCCAAAAGAAATATTAGGATGAATAGTAGGTTTAACATGACTAGTTAAACTTTCAGTATTATTATCTCCTATTTCATCAGATTTAACAAAGAAATATTTATTTCCTTGAATAGAATCTTCTTTATACTCAAAGTTTGTATTAGTAACAGTAAATCTATGTCCATTTAATTCTCCATTAAGAATTGTACAAGGATAAGCCATATCCTCAACTTTCTCATAAGAACCAAACCATCCAATATAATTAGAAGGAATTACATCAACTTTAAATCTTGGAAATATAAGTATATTATCGTTAGCTACAGTAGGAACTCTAAAAAGCTTATTACCAACATTATTTACTACTACGTCAAACTTAGCTCCAGTATCAGCTTCTTTGTCTGAAATAGATTGATTACTTTTTTCGTCAACTTCATTTTGAACTATAAATCCATTAGTAGCAGAACCATCTTTTCTAATATAATGAATATAGAAACTATAAATCTGACCAGGAATTAAACTTCTAAAATTATTAAATGGAGAAGTATGATTATTAGAACTAATAGTAGTAGCTTCATAAGCAGAACTATTCATTCCATATCCCATAGTATAAGTATATGGAGGATTATGAAGTAACGGTTGATTATAAAAAGCACGTTGAGTTATAGTAGAACCATTTCTAAAGAATAAATCCTGTTCTATTAACACTTGAAAATCAGTACTCTTATTCATTAGATATTTGTTTCCTTTAATAGTTATTACAATATAACCATTACGAATAACTATACTATCTATATTAATAGCTTTCTGACTATGAGAATCATAAATAGCAACTTGTTGACTTGTGCCTTCACTAATAATACCTATATATAAAGAGAATCTACTTCTAGTCATATAAGGTTCATTCTTAGGATTATTAGGAAGGTTCTCAATATTGTCATGGTCAATACTAATAGTACTTCCATAACCAAATACTTTAATTGCAGAAGTAAAGAACTTTCTAATAAACTCTGTTATATATTCTGGTTTAATAACATATTCTATTAAGTCTTCGTTTTTACTAATAGTATATTTATCAGCAGCCCAAACATCATTTACAGAAGTAGAATTTCCAATAGCAAAATTAGTTGTAATAATCAACTGTTTAGTAGTAACAACTGATTTGCTATAATCAGAAATGTTTTTAGTTTCAATATCAACATGAACATTTTTATTATTACCAGTTAAATCTTCATTAAGGTTTTCATTATAATTAGATACATAAATTCTATTATTGTAATTAATTACATTCTTAACATCATAAAGTTGAACTGGTTCACGAAGCATTTCATCAACACTTTCTTCTTCAATATAAGTATTAGTATTAAACATTAAAGAAGTTATATCAATAGAATAAGTATTAAATATTCTACCATCAACAGCATCATTATGCTTAACAATATAACCTATTTGATATTTAGTAAATTTATAACTCTTATCTATATCAAGAGTAAAGTAAACTCCTTTATTAGATTTATCATTACCGTTTACTAAGAAAGGTTCAAATTCTGTAGTAGGATTACCATTACCGTCAGTATTGTAACGAGTAAGAGCAGATTTACTATCAAGAAAATTATGAATAGGAACATCTTTTCCTTCATCGTTTATAATAATAATATCATCAGTAATTTGGAACCATTTTGTATAATTGTAATCGTCAATCTGATAACGAATAAAGAAAGTATAAACTCCACAATTAAGAGAACCATTAGTAATATCATAATTAACTTTAGCTTTTGGAATACTTTCTTCAATACCATGTTCGAGACCAGTAGAACCTGTATTTAGGTTCCAAGTTTTAAGAGGAACATAAATTTTATTATTATTCAAATCAACAGCATCACTTTCAGCTACTACAATTATTAATTCACCTTTATAGTTGTAAGTATAACTACCAGTAATCTTTCCACCATGATATTCCCAATTTGTAGAAACTTCATAAGCTTTACCTTCATCAGGTTTACGATAAATTCTAGCTTTTTCTTCATAAGCAGAATATGTAAATATCACAATTTCTTTATTACATGGAATTACGCCAACTATATATTCACTAGGATGATTAGAAGTATCTAAATCTTCATCATCCGTGTCTGTTTCAAAAGAAACTCCAAATCCGTATTCATTAGTAAAATAACTACCACTATCATCAGTCATAACATTTTTAGCAGCAATTAAACTACCACACTTAACTTCTTTTGGATTTCTATTTAAATCAAGTTTTGGTACTATTTCCATAATTATCTTCTTGGGTCAAACGTTGAATTATAGAAGAAGTTTCTCCAGCCTTCATCACTATAAATATCATTACGAACAGAAGCAATAGCTTTACTCTTTAATTCTTTCCATTGGAGATATGGATTTGTAACAGGACTATTACTTGCTAAACTATAAACTTGATGTTTACTTCCTCTACTCAAATACTTATAAAGTATATAATAACTTAAAGCTTCCAGCAGAAGACCATTATCGTAAACATAAGGAACATTGCAATCATAGTATTCATCATAATACGTTTTAACTTCGCGACTTGTAACAACAATATAATCAGTATCAAAATTTAATTCAATATGATTACAATCTGTTACTACATAATTTCTATTGTCACCATTGATAATAGTTCCAACTTTCATAAAGTCTACTCCGATTTTATTACTATCATCAATAACAGCAATCTCTTTAACGACAGAAGAAGCTGAATTAACATTTCCACAACAAGGAATATTAACTCCAGCTTCTTTTATTTCACAACCATTACGGTCATACACTTTAAGCTCACTAGTATCTAATTGACAAGGAAAAATAGCTATTCTTCCACTAACTTCAATCTTACGAGTTTTAAGTTCAGTAGGAAGGCACTTCATTTGACTAAGTGCATCTATTATCCAAGCAGCAGCACGAGGAATCCAATCACTTTCACTTAGATTAAAGTCGTTGTCTACCTTTCCTACTATACGTCCCATAGAGACTCTTTTTTTGTTCTTCATTTCTAATAAATTTAGTATATAATGTTTTATCTGCTTGAGTACATAAAACGAATTTGTGTTTCATAGAAACATCTAAATCCATAATTTTATTTACATCATTATTTGTTAGTTTAAGAAGTTCTTCATTAGAATATGGTCTAAGTTTAATATCTTTAGTATCAATAGCTTTAAAACACAAAGTACGACCTTGCACTTTAGAACCTAATAAACAATATTCATACCAAACTTCATCAGCTTTGTAAACAGTAGCATCAACAGCATCGTATTCGATACCGTGTTCTCTACAATACTCAGCATCGTCTTTATTATAAATTTGTTTACCTTCAGCAATAAGTCTTTTCTTATTTTTTCTAGTTGCTTCAAAATCGCAAACTTTAGCTCCAGTATTAAGTACTCGATTGATACAAATCCAACCAAGTTTATCTTCAAGACGATAACCATTTCCTTTAAGAATCAATTCTCTTTCTACAGCATTATAGTAAATTTTAACTATACGCTTATACTCTTTTAAAGAAAGATTAATCATCTTATCATAAAGTCTAATCTTTTCTGTTTCTTCATAAATCTTCCTCAAATCTACAGCATATCCAACAAGTCTAAAACATAGATGTTTCATCTCTGGGTCTTTACGTTCGTCTTCAAACATACCTTTAGCTGCATTTTCAAGACGACCATTAATATATTTATTTTGTTGAAACTCAGGATAATCTATTACTGGATATTTAAATTTATCTACATCAGGAACAATAGCAGAACGTTTAGAAGCAATAGTAGCAGTTAATTCATCTACAGTTATTCTTGCACGTTCACGTTTAATTTTGTTTTCTTCAATAAAATCTTTATAGTATTGAGGAACATTTATAGACTTCTTTACTTTTATCGGCATAACTAATCATATTTTATTGTACTAGGGATTTCATCAGTTTCATGTTTTTGATTTAATAAATCTCTTTTAAATATTATATCTTTAATTTGACCAACCATATCTTCACTAAGTAACCATTCGTTATCATCATAGATTTTATTCTCGAATGTAAGTTCACTGTTAATATCAGCAATTTGATTTGGTTGTTCAAAACTTGATTCTATTACTATAGCACCTATATTAATAGGCTTATCGTTAGCAGGAGGAAATAAATAAATATATTCATTAATATAATCATAAGCAATAGCTCCACATAAACCTGGAACACTTCCACGAAATCTAGCAGTAGTTTCTTTAATATAAGGAAGTTCTCTATTGGTACGATAACCTGCTGTACTAACTCTGTCAAAAGGAAGATTATTAGTAAGTCTAATAGGTCTTGGAACCTTTTGATTAGTTCTTTTAATTTTATCTATTGAAATATCTTGAAGTTCTTCTGGAAGTTCAAAATCTCCATCAACTACACTAGTCAAAGTAACTTTAAATCTTTGAGTAAGTAGTTTATCTACATAGTTATGATTTTCATAACTTCTTCTAATAATTTCAGCTCTAGTATGAATTATTACACTTCTAATCTTTTCTCTTAGAGAATGATTATTAGGTTGACCATAACTATGAGCTATTTCGCTAACTAATTGTGCAATACTACTCATATCAATATGTAAATCATTAAACGTTTAAAGCCGCCCCGTAAAAGGTATGTACTTATGGAATCTTAGCAAATGTTTATTGGAACGTTATTTAAATCTACATATCCTTTACGGGGCGGCTAGAATAAGTATATTAACTACATCTTATTCAACTTCACAAGTTGGAAGTCTAATTCTATTAATTTGTTTACTACTCATAACTTTAATTGTTACATTATTAACTCTATTGTAAGGAACTATATATCTATGACTGTAAGTACCAAGTAATTTAATTATCAATCCATTTAACATAAATTTCTGTTCCTTACGCTTGCAAATATAATCATTTTCAGGCAGTTATCCAAATCCCAAACGCCCACGTATATGCCACTGTGTGCGCACACAAATCGTGTCGGACGGCGGTTGTGATTGATTAATCGACTGATACACATGATGTTGGGAGAACGCAAGCAAATGCGTAATAGAAATTCGATTATGATTAGAAGTATTATTGTTAATTATATTATTAATATCTTTAGTAACTCCAGAATATGAAAAACCCCTAACACTATTACTAGTATTAGGGGCACGGACACAAACGTATCTAGTAGTTGCAGAGTTACATTTGAATAATTCCAGCAGTTCTAAGATTAACAAGCAAAGTATTAATTACTCCAGCTACTGTTTCAATAGTAGCAGTTTCAGTATCAATATTTACAATATTACTTATTGCTTTTACTGTACCTGCGACTTCTTTAGTAGCATTAGTTGGAATTTTAATGCCATTTATTTGATTCTTTAATTCTGCTATCTTATCATCAACTTTAAGATTGTTTATTTGATTCTTTAATTCTGCTATCTTATCATCAACTTTAAGATTGTTTACTTTATTTTTAAGTTGATTTAATTGTTCCTCAATATTATCATTACTTCCTTCAAATAAAGCATTATATAAAGTGTTCTTTTGGTCAACACTCAAAGGAAGACTTTGCAAAGCATTATAAATTTTATTTATATCCATAACTTAATTATTTAATTTGTTATCAAAATCTTTATAATCCCAATTCATTCGTTTAGCAATAGGTTTAAATACCCAGCTCCAACTTATTGGGGCAAGTATAATACTATTAATTAGAACTCTTATATCAATACTGATAAAATTAATATAAGCAATACTAACTATAATAATACTAACACATAGTATTATACGTTTCCAAACTCTAGTAATTTGCTTATGTATTACACTAATAATACTACTTATAAGAATATAAGTCAGTAAATTAACTACTAAACAATAAGAAACATCAAAACTATTAATAATAGTTTGAAGTATTTGATTTATTAATTCCATAATTGTTTTATTTTATACATCTGCTCCAGTCGCATCTACCCATTTTGTACCAGTCCACCAAATCGGTTTATTGAGAGTAGTATCGAAGAATTGAAAACCTATTTCAGTAGATAATTCTGGTCTTGTTTCTCCTTTTACTGATAATGATGATTTAAAATTATTACTCAAGTTGTACCATGAATCCGTATTCCAATACTCCATCGATTTAGTAGATTTATTGAATAATAAAGTACCATTAAAATCACTAGATAATACTGATTCATTATGTAGTGTTGGTAATAAATAACCATAATTATAATTACCTACAGAATCTTGTAATATTGCAGTAAAACGTCCATTAATATTAGTCAAAAAGCATAATTTATCCAGCTTAGCTAGTTTAATTAAATCAATTGATTTAGTTATGTTATCTACTGTAGCTGGTATTAATATACCAGGGTTCAATAAATCAACTAAACCATTTTCTGAATTTCCTAGAATCATCAATCCATATTTATTGAAATAATATACATTATTTCCTTCAATTCTTAATGCTTTACTATTAATCATAGAACCATGATATCCATAAGCATTAACTAATCCTTCCTGAATTGACTTATCTGCATAACCAAATAAGTTACTGGATGTCTTATACTGATTGTTTTTATTATTTCCAAAAAAATCTATATTTATAGAGTCCGTACTAGGCTTTAATAATGATTTGTCATTAAATACATCAATATCTGAACTAAAAAAATTATTACCTGTAATATTTATGACATATCTGTTGGGTCCATTATATACTGATGTCACTGATACAATATTTTTAAACCTACTAAATCTACAGCCATACATATATAATTTACCAGCATTAAATTTAATGCAACCATCAATCTTTGATTGATTATTACTACCATTAATTATGCAATTAGAAAATACTATTGAACAATTCTTCTGATAGACGAAATTAGTACTATCTGTTTGATTATTTTCATAAATATTATTTGTTATTTCAATGGATTCATCATACGACCCATTAATATTATAACCTGTAGAATTATTCTCAAAATAACAATTATCAAAACTAATAAGTTGGTTATTACCGTAATCAAGAATATTACTCCAAGCAGCACCTTCCATAATAGTATTGATAAAATGAATATCAAGAATGGAGGATTCTTCTAGAATTACATTCTTTCTATTAATAGCAATGTATGAATCCTGAATGTATAAGGTTGTACTAACATCATTATTTTTTTTATTAATAATTCCTACTATACACTTCTTTATGCTAGATTTTAATATATGAGTGTCAATTACGATATTTAAACTTAATGCTATATTAAAATGCTCTAAATGTACATTAGATAATGTTAGTTTTACTTGATTCGTGTTTTTTAAAAAGATGCCTTTTCCATATTCACCTGAATTATAAGTACCCAAAACAAGCAAATCCTTAATAAGTAATTCATTAACATTTGATGGACTTCTAGGTGTTATATGATTCATGCAGATACCTGATTCATCATTAGTATGAAAATGAATAATTGAGTTATTACCGAATATGGAGAAGCTCGATTTATTTATGAGCAATGATTGATACATATCATAAGTTCCTTGTGGAATATTTACTCCAGAGTAATTTAATGATAAGTTTATTGCATAATCAAAATTAGTTTTAAATGACTTCACTAGACTCAAATCAAATGTATAATCATGGGAATCAATAATTGAAATTCCCGAGCCAATAATGGACCCATGCAATTTAGCATTGCCAATTGTTATATTACCATTATATAAAGAACCTCCATTTTCACTAATCGTGCAATTATCCGGAATTTTTATAGTTTTTCCACCAAGGTCAAAATCATATCTAATCTCATAGATTGTATTAGGTTTATTAATCATATTCTGAGTAAGAATATTTTTAACTACACCATTTACTAAACGTAAATTTTTTCTAAGAATTACATAACCTTTAGATTGAAAGTTTGTAGCATCGACTTCTCTATCTTTAAGTTTAAGCATATTATCCACAGAAGCAATATCTTCATCATCTGGAAAATTAGTCACGTTAACTTTCTCTCTAAATAACTGCTTCAAGTTATCATTAAGTTGTTCATAACCAATACTTCCTACTCCTGGTTTAACTCCAGCAGAAATATAATCTTCATCAGGAACAGAGGTCCAATTAGAATCTTTTACCCAACCTTCTGTAGTAATTTGGTCAGTTCCAGCACTAAAGAACTCTGTAATATATTTTGTTCCATTATTATAAGTAATAAATAAACCACTTCTACGTAAGAACAATGGAACAGTTCTACGAGTATCAGCAACACTTCCTTTCCACTCACACTTTACGTGATTAAAAAGGGATACAAGAGCTTCAAGCGGAGTATCACTAAGTTTAGAATAAATATCCTCTATAGAAACAAGAGGACTAACTTCTTTCATTCCTTCAGAAGTTTTTTCATAAAGTTGTTTTGTACTCATTGTTATAACAATTTGATTATTAATAATATTAATACCTCTGCAAAGATAATCATAAAAACTAAAATAGCTTCCAAATTAAGATAATTTCTTAACTTGAAAGCTATTATAAAGAATAGTAATTATTAATGTTATCTACATTCATACCAATCAACTTGAACTCCTTTACGGCACATATCTGCATACCAACGATTAAAAACAATTCCATCGTAACCATCTACATCATCAATAACATCTTTAACATATAAACATAAATGTTTTTCATCAGTAATACTACTTCCAAGATAATCAGCTTTACACATATTGGCTGCAAATACTGCATCGTAAGGATTGTCATTATTATCAAGATAAACTCCATTTTGTTTCATCATATCAAATAGTTTATCTTTAGATATAGGTTCAAGAGGAACTTCTGTTCCATTAGCATCTCTAGTAGTCATTTTACTACTTGCAAACTCGACAAGTCTTCTATTAAAATGTCTTCCATTATATCTAAGATAAGCTATCATATCTTCAGGAAGTTCATCATAAACATCAAAACCTTCTTTTACTTTCATAACTCTAGTTATTATAACCGCCCCGTAAAAGGTATTGAATCATGCAATTCTACATTCTCTTTACGGGGCGGCTTTCAATTAATACCTACCATAACGACTACGACCATATTCTCTATCTCTGTCTTCATAATCATGTTCACGTCTATCATAATCATGATTTCTTCGATAGTTTTCCTCTTCGTCATAGCGATTATCTCTATCTTCACACTTATCAAGAGCATCTTCTAACTCCTGAAGTTCCATTTTCATACGTCTAATCTTTTCTTTAAGCTCAGACTTATTCATATTACGTTGTACCATAAGTATCATAATTTTATTGTTTAGTTACAGCAGCCAGAATCTTAGCTATATCGCCTTTCATTCCAGCAACTTCATTTTCTATACCTGCTATTCTTTCATCACGTGCTTTGTCTTTAGCAAATATAAATTACATATAAAACAACACATATTATATATTTAATCTCAATTAAAAGGAAGTACTAAATAAGCACTTCCTTTCTTTATCACATAATTTATTTGCCATATTAACTTTACTCCTTTCCTAACATCGATTCAATCATATTGTCAATAGCTTCATCTGTTATATGTTCATCAATAGAAGAATCTATATTCATTGATTTCATCAAAATGTTTATCCAAGGATTGTTACTTTTCATAGCAGTTTGTATCTGCTCTTTAAGAGCTTTATGAAGTTCTCCAGATTCTTTAAAAGTTACAAGAGTTGTTCGTAAAGCCTTTACTACATAGTTATCAATTAACAAAGGATTGTCCCTTGCCGATGACAATTTAGTAAGAAGCACAGACAGTGCTTCATGTAATTGCTTCTTATTCTTCTTCATATATCTATTTTTTAAGTTTATAAACTCAGCAACTTAGAGTTCAAGTCTTATAACTTTAAGTTCTAACATGAAAATCACGCCCAGCCTTAGTGGCTGAGCAGTGAATGATAATATAATTTATTTGTCTCATAATTTAAACATTTATAATTTACCGCATGAAGTTTGCCAAGCTGGATAATATAATTTATATCCATTATTTCTCAAATGTACACCATTTCCTGGGTCATATTGATCGATAAAATCTTTTTCTGATATATTAGGACTGTATAGCAGCCTTACTGAATCAAACACATTTTGTATATTAAATAATAAATTATAGCCCAAATCTTTTACTACTTTGCAAGCTCCTTTATTATTAATGTATGATATAGCTTTTAAATCTGCACTTTCAAAATTTTGGTTCCAAAGATGAGGAATCCATACTCCTACAGTATCAAGATTTATAGTAAAAGGACTAGTTTTATTAAAGCACATCTTGTAGTTACTAAAGTATGTTTTAATATTATCTAGTACATTACTTTTAGAGCATACAGTGTTTGCACATACTTCTAATATAATGCCATCACAATATGTTCCTTTAAATAAACTTTCTCTAATTGCATCTACAGAATTAGTAGCATATCCTCCAATAGCCATATTGTTAATTTGTAAACAGTAAGGATTAGTATTTGTACCCCAGAAACTAATGCCCCAATAAATGAAATACTTAGAAGTGTCAGAACTTTTTGTTATCTTAACTGTTGTGTCACTAGATATATCATCTATTTTAAAATGCAATCTTTGATTAGGAATACCGAATCTATCATCATGGTCTCCTGTAGGTGTGTAGCTTGTGTCTAAAGTATAACTTGATATACTTTCTTTTTCTGTAAAGTCCTTTTCATAATTGTTACATATTTTTACAGTTTTGCTATTCTGTACAGATATTGAAACATTGTTATCTCCATGAATATTAGCATGATATAGCAAATCAAAATATTTATATCCTTTTGGTATTGTAAATGAAACACTTGCATTAGCTTCATTTGAAAAACGCTTTGGAATATTTCTTTGCCACAAACTATTTTCACTTTCATCAAACTGATATGGAAAACTTTTAGCATCAATTATTGTTGATACTTGTAATCCATCTATCTGTGGAAATTTTTCTCTCATAGCAGTACCAATGTATTCTGTTTTAAAAGTTCCACTTTCAATGAAAAACGCATTTGTATCATCTGATATGGTATTATCCCATTTTCCAACAAGACTTTTTTTACCCTTATCAAATCTTGCATATTCACAATTTCCCCAAGAAATAGCTTTCCAAAGATAATAGCAATTTGCCATTTTATCGCATGTAGGAGGAACATTTGTTACGCCTTCTTCTGGCAATTCACTAGTAGATTGAAATGCCATTATGCTATCTCCGACAACATTTATATATGTGTTGTCGTTTATAGGAGACAAAACATCTAGTCTATTAACATTATGCAAAACAGATATAGCTTTTTGAATGTTGTCTAACTTTTTTGTAGTACTAAGTTGTTCTACCTTAGTATTTAAATTAGAAACTTCTTGTGATAAACTTCCATATACAGTGTACTTACACGTAAGTGTATCATTGCCAATGAGACTATTTCCTCCCCAATTGAAAAACAAATATCCATCAGCTGGAAAAACTACGTTTAATACAAACTTGTTGTCTTCAATTGTTTTGTATACCTCTTTGATTGCAGTATAATGTCCTTCCTTAACTTTATTATCTTCCTCTATTGAATATGCACTTATTTGTAAAAGTTCGCTGGCATCACCATTTGGATTTTCAACTACAAGTTGAAATTTTGCTCCCTTCTTGAAATACAAGTGAGTAAACATAAAAACAATAGACTGAGAAGAAGACTTTGTCAAAGAATCTGTTTTTGTAACTACTTTTGAATTATTTTCTAAATCTTCTACCTTAGTATTTAAGCCTTCTACCTTAGTATTTAAGCCTTCTACCTTAGTATTTAAGCCTTCTACCTTAGTATTT
>ERZ827450.715-NODE-715-length-42373-cov-8.546954_pt1 | contig 42373 bp, 48 predicted proteins | sample MGYA00519773_ERZ827450 | MGnify/ENA primary metagenome ERZ827450 (study PRJEB31778, sample SAMEA3449306) | human gut metagenome | biome: human gut; feature: human-associated habitat; material: faeces | place: United Kingdom | collected 2010/2012 ...
CGCCTGCACTTCGGGACTTCCACCCTGTAGAGTTCGCTCATGCCGAGCGCACAAGCAAAAGGGCGCTAACTGCGCCCTATGAAGTATTTTCACTTATTAGATTTTTCCATCGCCTTATACGCCTGCTGACGTATCCAGCGCGCCCCGCCTAATTCCTTAACTTTCTCGCCAACTTCACGACTTAGATAAAACGTGTAGTTTTTTCCGCCTTCTGCCGTTGAGCGTGGACGCCCCACTTTTTTTACTTCTTTCATTCTTGGCTTTTCTTCGCGTTCGCGATGACCTCGGAGTAATCGACATGAGAAAAATCAGGCTTAAAACCTTGTTTGTCTAAATCCCAAGAGTCAATCTTTTCGCCTTCGTTATCGACAATTTCGAGTTCAGGCGTGAACCACCAAATGCCGTAGAGAGAATCGTCTTTCTGAGTCGTGAGTTCGTCTTTTTAAACGTTGTACTTAAAACCTTCGTTAAAATGAATTTCGAACGGAACGTTAGGGTTACGAGAAACCACTTCTGCGATACCTTCGAGCACATGACCGTTGTAGTCATATTCTTTGTTAATCGTAATGACCTGCTCATGCGTCCAGCCGCTAAGGTTCATTAAATTCTTCAGTTCGGTTACTGTCATTTGCTTCGTCATTTTCAAGCCCATTTGTTTGTTTATTTGATGTAAGTAATTATACATTTGCAAATGTATAATTGTCAATAAAAATTTATCTCCTATTTCTGAAGAAAGCAGACTTTCAATAGCTCTTTTTGTATTTAAGAAGTTAAAGGAGAAAGGGAAGAGTAATTCATTGATTTAAAAACCAAACTCCACTTTTTGAAAATACCTTAGAAGTCAAAAGGCCTCCGAAGAGGCCTTTTGAATATGATACTTTCTATGAATTATTTCCCGTTAAGTGCGTCCTTGAACATTTTCCCGGCTACAAATTTCGGCAGCACAGAAGCCGGAATTTTGATTTCTTTGCCGGTAGCCGGATTACGTCCGGTTCTAGCAGCACGTTCGGCAGATTTAAAAGTACCGAAACCGATCAACGCGATTTCATCACCAGCCTTTACCGTTTTGACCACTTGGGCAATAAGAGCCTCTAAAATTTCTTTGACGTCGGCCTTGGATTTTCCGGTTTCTTCGGCAACGGCTGCAACCAATTCAGTTTTGTTCATTTCGTTTCTCCTTAAAAAATTGAAACTAGTTAGTAATATCTCGGGTTTTGGGGCTAATTTTATCTTGTTTCTCGGGCTCTTCTTCTTTCAACTTGAGAGTCCGTATTTTGCGGCTCCGGGCAATTCGCATTCGGCCCGACAAATTTGAATTGCTCAGTGAGCACTTTCCTCAAAAATTGCTTTCGGGTTTCGCATTCTGAATACTGCCAGCGCAGACTCTCTACCAAACGAGAGTCGGAAAATAAACGTGGTTTGCTCAGCTGCTCTATGGCGTCCAAAACGTCCTTGGCTTCTATGAAAATAGCGACATCTCGGCGCCCGGCAAGCTCGGCCCGCTTTTCTTCAAGCCACTTCTTGACTGACTCATTCATTTTCCTTCTCCGTTTTCTTTACCGCTGATCTTATTTTTAATCTATCTTTGTGCTGCGAAAGAAATTCATCAATCTCTTTGATATGCAGATCTATTTTTTGATTCAGCTGTTTCAAGACCGCCTGTATCCCAGCAATGTCCGAAAGATTTAATTTTCCCTCTTTATTCTGTTCATTCAAGACTCTGGCTATCTGGTTCAAGTTCACGCCGATCCGATTCAGTGAAAGAGTGGAGTCCGATATCAACCGATACTCTTTCGGATCAATTTGGGATTTATTCAAAAGAAATTCTCTGACAGCCGATACGATTAGTGCCTGACGGGTTTGTCCTCTGACCGCCGCTAATTTCCCAATAGCCTCCATTTCACTTTTTGTCATTCTGAGCTTGATTGGAACCTTCTCCTCTTCACTGCCTTCTCTTTCAACATTAAACGATACTTTTAGCTCCGGCAGATTAAGAGACTCCTTTATGACTTCTTTTATGACGAAGTAGGTGTAGGCAGAAAGGTTCATATTGTTAAGCCGGGCAAGCTGCTTCCAGATGTCCTTTTCTTCCTGCGTCAGCCATACACTCATTGATGTTTTACCTTTATTCATACCAAGACTGAGGGGCACTGGGCCCCTTCTTATCACGCTTCTATGATGCGATTTAACGTCACGTCTTCAGCCGGAACTTCCTCTTCCGTACCGTCCTCATATTTGACAACAACGAAACCGTCTAAAGATTTTTTCTTATAAAGCAGCTCGCATTCTCTGCCTTCAATCAGGCAAAGGATCATGGGTTTTTTATAAGTAGATTCTTCAGATTGCACCTGCAAAAAGTCATCCGCAGCGGTTTCAAGTTCTTCAGATTTCTCAGAATGTTCTTCTTCGTCGGATGTGGTCTTTTCCTCATAGTTGTCGATTGAACCGCATTCTTCCGGCGTTTCAATCTCTTTTTTCAGACCCTCTTCTGAGTTAACTGTTTCGGCTTCTTCAGATTCGCTGTCTGCCTCTTCCGGCTTATTCTCTGACTCCTCAGAGGCAACTATATCTTTCGTTGCTGGTGAGACTGATGTATCTAAAACAGGTTCATCCGACACTTGGTCTGAAGGCTGAGATATATCTTCTTGGTCTTGAAAAGTTTGTACGTACAAACTTTTTGGTTCAAACTTTCGGGCTTCAGCTTGACTGATTTTTTCGTTTTCGGCTACAAATTTCGCTGTCTCCTCGGGATATTCCTGCCAAGTTTTGAAAAGGGCATAAGCAGACTGAATACTACCGATTTTTTTTGAGGTTAACGCTTCTTTAATGCATTCCGGCAATTCCGGCCATACGGCATATTGAGAAACGATAGCCTTATTCAAACCCAATTTTTCGACTACTTCAGCTTGTTTATCACCGGCCTCCAACTGTCGGCATATAAACTCTGCGATTTCGACCACAGTCAGATTGGCTCTTTTAATGTTCTCGGCCATTTGGACATAACCGATTTCTTCCGGTTTGAACGTCTTTTTGACAATTGCGCGGATTGTTTTGGCTCCGTTCAGCTTTACAGCCCGGAACCGTCTTTCTCCGGCAATGATGTAATACTCGCCATCTTTGTCCGGCGAAGGGCGCAGAACAATCGGCTGGATAAGGCCGTGTGCTTTAATGCTTTGTGCCAGTTCCTTTAATGCATCCTCGTCAAACTCTTTACGCGGCTGCTGAGGATCGGCTTTAATGACTTCGACCTCGACATCCCGCATTGTCTCTTCAGGTACGTCTGAGCGTCTGTGCGTAAAGTCTTTAGCTGCTTTATTGATATTGCCTAAGTTCAGATTTAATCCCATTTTCGTTTCCCTTATTAAGGTTCAGCAACAGGCTGAACATCAACTGCTATCAATTTGTCACTGTCTTCGGATTTCTTAATTTGAATTTGTTTCTGGGGCGTTAATCCGAGCTGCTTGAATATTGATACCCAAACTCTTGCCAGTTCGAGCGCTTCGCGTCTTGGTTTGCCGTTTTCGCTGAAAAATACGGGACGGCAAAACTGCTGCGCAGCTGTGTATTCGCTTCTGTCATAGATGCAACACACGCCTTCAAACTTTCCGGTTTTCGGCTCGTATTTCTTCAGAAGCAGATTTTGGGTTTGCTCGATAACCCATTCAAAGTTTTTCTTTTGAATGCCCTGCATCTTCACCATGCTCATCAGCAGCCCCAAAAATTCCAAGGAATTGTTCACGTTCTCCTGAATAACCTTTGCACGCGCTAAAGTTTTTTCGACCCCACTGATAGATTCTGATTTGACCTGAAAGGGGATTAGGTAATGCGTACTCAGGCTTAGTGCAATCAGCTGACGAACATCGGCGCTCGGTGAGCAATCAATAATGCACAGGTCAAAATTGTCACTCACGGCGTCCAATGCCGAATAAAGATTTTGTGTGATTCCTGCGGCATCCCTCATACTTTCCAGCTCAAGCAGATTGTCGTCTCCGGGAATGACCATGAAGGGCTCTTCTGCCTTCACTAATCCACCGTTTTTCATGATTAAACCGGCGGTTGTGTCGGTCGGAACGCATAAACCTGAGTTAATCAGAATATCGCTTGTATTTCTTTGCTGATCCAAATCGACAACAAGAACTCGGTTGCCGAGTTTGAAACGACAGAAAAGCGCAAATTGCGTGGCGATAAATGACTTGCCCACGCCGCCTTTCTCATTGATGATTGCTAATGTTTTCATGGTACCCCCTTTTGTTAATCATTGATCTTTTTAAAAGCTGTGATTTCTTCAGGCCAAAATGTCCAATTTCCCTTTTTCCATCCGGCGCTTCTTTGCAAGCCGCCTTTTAGCATGACTTCATAAACCTCTTCCGAGTCGGGTTTAAATTTCGGGTATGCATTCCAGCCGCCGGGATCGAGCTCCGTTTGATTCTCCAAAACCGCTTCAGCCGGGCGCGGTGAAAACTCTCTGTATGCTGCAATTTGATTTTCAAACCGAACCCAGTACTTATCTTTGGTAATTTTTCCGGTACGGTATGACCCGTTTTTCAGTTTGACCAACCAATAATCGCACTCTCTGGTTTCACCGTTAATGGCCGGTTCAGTATCCAGTCTGGGCGGTATGACATCAGGCCATGCATTCCATTCGTGAGGCCGGTACTGTGACTCTTTAAGAAGGTGCGCTCTATCTGCAATCACATCTATCTGTTTGCCCGTGATGCTTAAATCTGAAGGGATACTGAATACCAAGTTATTGGCATTTCGATTCTCAAAGGCCGCTGAAAAGATTTCAGGAAAGACTGAATCATCTTTCATCAGCATTCGAATTGAACCGATCAAAGTCTGATCGCAAAGTTCTTCCGGATTAAAGGGTGCTGTCATGTTTTTCTCCTAGGGTTTTATTTTTAGAGGTCGCCAAGCCACAACTTCCGTTGTCACCGGGTGAACCAAACCGCCCTTATATTCAACGGTAAAAGTTACATCACCGATAAATGTCTCAGTCCAATACCCGCGTGTCTCATAGGTTTTGTCCGCTCCTTCGGGGCGGTAAGCTAACCGAACGACCTTAAATTGTTCCGGCAGCGGTTCAATCTGCCCCGAAAGAACCTTTTGCCAGTCGATCTTTTTCCATGATTTATTTAGAGATTGAATCAGGCGCATGATTCCTCCTCCTTTGAAAAGGAAAAACGTGTAGGATTAAGCGCCTTGGTTTTTCTATAGAGAATGCTTTCCGAGAGGGAGGCAGAAGCCCCTTTTGAGATGAAATCTTCTAATTTTCTTAAGGGAAGAAAAACACAGGGCTCGATGCGCCTTGGACAAGCGCCGAGCCCTTGAACAAGGAGATTAGTCGTGAAACGTAAACAAGTACGACTATTTCTGCTCCTTATCGTGTTGAGGGAATTATCCGTCAGAGCTGACTTTGTTGTCAACTTTGAAGGCTCTGTTTCCTTGGCCGTAATTGGAGCAGCAGCGCTATTGTTTTTAATTAAGGAATAGTGCTCGATGCCGGGACGGTTGTTTTGTTCCGGCATTTTTTTAAGTCCTGGCTCGGGGCTTCCGGCTGTTTTTTGTCTGAGGTTGTTCGGCATGACTGTCTCGGTTACTGTTTCTTGCGGAATAACGGAAATTTCGTTCCGTGCAGGTCGATAAAAGAAATCTCTGTGAATAGATCAGAAGTCTGAAGCGCTTCGAGGCACATACGGAATCCGTTTGTTTTTGAATCTATTTCCGGGCATTCTTTTCGGAATCCTTTGAGCGCTTTTTTAAAGAGATCGTCGTCCAGACAAGAAATCAAATACTGTTTCTCTCCCATTGATTCATAAATGAACCTATCCAAAGACTTTTTCTGCTGTCTTGATTTCATTTTGTCCCTCTGTAACTTTCCCAGTTGAAAACGACAAAAGTGTTTGTCTCAAAGATCCGATCTACTGTGCGTTCGTCCAAGAATTCTTCTAAGGAATCTTCCCCACGCAGGGAAAGGTTGGAAATGAGGATCGTCGGCTTTAATTGTTCGTAACGGTCATTGATGATCGTGAAAAACAAGTCTTTTTCTCTCGGTGAAATTTCCCGATTCGTACCGATTTCGTCGATGACCAAACAATCCAGCGCGGCAAGTTTTTTGAGATATTTTTTCTGAGAATCATCCGTCGAGTTCCATGTTGCTTTCACAGCCGTAAAGACTTGATCCAAAGACGTGTAAAGCGCTGCTTTCTTTCCGGCAATAATCTCTTTCAGCAAAGAACACGCCAAATACGTTTTTCCGGTTCCGGGGCGACCGGTCAGAAGCAGTCCGTGCCCCGTTTTACGGTAATCCCCGAACCGCTTCACAAAGTCTCGGCAAAGGCTTACCGCGGCCTTTTGCCCGTCGTTCGTCACTTCATAGGTTTCAAAGGTTTGATCTGTGAATCTGGCAGGTATCAGCGCTTGGCCGAACGCGGCCTGACAGCGTTTTTCTGCTTCGCAAATCGGACAGCCGTTTGTGTAGCGCGTCCCTGAAGCATCCGTTATGGAATACACGTAAGATGTACCGTGTATCGGACAAGTTTTAAAAGTCTTTTGGACGTTATCGGTATCGGTATCGGATGACATGGCGTTCCTTGGGTTAGTAATCGTTGGGGTTAGCGTTCGTAATTCGGATCAAGGCTGTAGGAGCCGTCGGGATTCTTGATTAACCCTTCCGTCCAGTCTCTGTCCGAATACTTCTTTTTCTTCGGAACGTAATTCGGGTCGGGGCTCCAAGATCCGTCGGGGTTTTGAATCAGTCCTTCCGTGTAATCGCGTTCAGAACTTCTTTTCTTCGATCGTTTTTTTACCGTCACGGGTTCGCGTTCAAGTGCGGAGATAACGTAAGCGATTGACCCCGCAAACATGGCCCCTTCAGAACGTTTTTGTTCTTTGCATCTGGCAATCAGCTGGTCAAAAGCCTCTTGATCGAACCGTGGAAGAACCTCGGAAAAAAGCGCATTGAAGCGGGTTTGATTTCTGTCTGAGCGCGAAACCCACGCTTCGAGAAACTTTTGGTCTAACCCGGAATCAACCAGAAGCGTTTTGGCTTCCTGAAGCGTCCATTTTTTTCCGGTAGAGAATTTTTCAATTTCGCGCGAATTTTGTTTTTTAAAAATTTTCAGTTTTTTCTTTAACTGATTCCGATACCGATTCCGATTTATTTTTTTATTAATTAAAAAAACATCAGATATCGGATTAATCGGATTATCCGACGCGCATACGTGCGCACACGCGAGGGACGGACCGGCTTCCGACTCGAACTCGGCTGTATTGGGCAAATTTTCTATTTTTTCTTGAAAATCAAAGGATTGGGCTTTATCAGTTGTAGCAAAATTTTCGTTTGCTAGATTTTTGCCAGCAGTTTGCTTGGCATTTGCTACAACTTTGCTAGAACTTTGCCAGCCGTTTGCTACAGTTTTGCTAGGAGTTTGGTAGCCGTTTGCTAAAGGTTTGCCAGAGGTTTGCTTGATCTCTTCCGGTTCTTCGCCAATTGTTTGCTGCTCTTCCGGAACTTCGTTGACAGAGATTTCTTCATCAAAAACGGGAGAATTTTGATTTTTTCGGTTTCGGGCTTTCGTTAAGCCGCCTTTCATTCCGGCCAGAGCTCGGGCGACTCGTTTTTGAACTTCTTTTTCGATTAATTGCTCTATGTTTAATTGATGTTCTTTTCTCTTCTCGATTTGACTCTCTATCCTTATGTCAATGAAAACATCGCCTTTCTTCGTGAAAAATTTATTAAGCACTTTGCCTAATGTCTTTTCATGAACAGGGGTATAAACTGGGTAGAGCCCTTCGATATCATCTTCTGATAATGGGCTTCCTTTTAATGCGTAAGCTGAACGCAACTTAAAGAGGCAAGCAAGTTGAGGTTCCGGAAGCGATAAATAGTCCTGTGTATATTCTTCTGCTGATAGAAAGTAACAAGGACTTTCAAATTGATTGGATTTACTCATATTGCACTACCCGTTGCCTATAAAAATCATCTGCCTCGATATGAGTAAATCATAATAGTAAAAACCAAATTTGTACACTACGTACAAATTTATTTTTTTATGTTGTAAAATATTGGTATAGTGATTCCCCGGAGATATTTTTATGGCTAAAACTACTTTTTGTTGTATTTTGGTTGCTCTTGCCTGCGGTTGCGTTCAAGCAGCCGATTCTTCCATAACGGACCTGAAGTCTGCTAACTTTCAACAATTAAAGTTAGAGGCTTCCTCGTTGGAGTTAAACGAACGGCAATGCAATAAAGATTACCTTTGGGAATTTCGAAACAGACTGACGGAGCTGCAATTTCAAAAAGTGATTGACTTTAAAACCAAGTACTCAGTGGATCGCTTGGTAGAGAAACATCTCAAAAAATGTGTTGATGCCAAACTCTACAAATAAAAGTCTGGGTGGTTTGAGGAGTTGGAGTACGGCTTACAGACTTGTTCCTGTGCAAACGTATAACGCCTTAGCTAATATTTTTATTTTTGATAAATCCGTCAAACGTTGAGAAAAATCATCGGTTCGAATTTGATAGCCCCCTTCATAGTCAATGGAGATCAGACGAAGCAACTGTTCTCCGTTGACTTCTATCAGGTAAATACCCTCGCGTGTAAAAGTATTAACTCCAAAATCAAGGATCAAAGCATCGCCAATCTTACATTTTGATTTCAAAGAGTTATCTTCAACGACTACAAATCGCAAATTTTCTTCAGAAGTGGCTTTTAAAACTGACTTGATAAAATAATCACTCAATTTCATTTCTCCATCGAAAAGTGTAAAAGTTAGATTCGATGGAGTGGCGCTGTTTAAACGATAGCTTCTTATCCTATTGAAAGAAGATTTCAAAAAATTTTCAGATTCCTTAATTAGTTCAGTTTGAGGTTTATCGTGAACTACATCCATCCAACCCGGTTGAAGGTGTAGTTTCATTTCAATTTCTCGCGCAACCTCCGCTCCCATAACTCTTGGAGTTTTGGCGCTTGGCGGTTGAGATTTGTTTTTTATTTGGTTAAAGGTTCCGTCATACCGTTTTCTTCCCAAAGCAGAATTGAGATTAGCGACGGACTTATACATAGAGATCAGCTCTATTAAATTTTTCCGACGGATTTCATGCACATCTGTCATTTCTTCACCTCTTAGAAAGATATAACAGAAGCAGCTTTTTTGTTTATTCTTAGATGAGCTAATAAAATTTGTACTTTTTGTATATTATTTGTACATTGTTGTACAAATTCAGGTAAAATAAAAACAACAAAAATAAGGTGTAGCAATGAATTTGAAAGACTATTGTTCGTTTCTAAAAGAAGCTGGGGTTGCTGATCCTAGACGGTATTTAGCAACCGAGCTGGGGCTTTCTAAGGCAACGATTAACTCTTACATCTGCGGGCGTCGTTTAATTTCACCCGAGAATTGCCTGACATTGGTCAACCTGTCCCGTGGACACCTAACTTGTGAAGAGTTGCGTCCGGATATCCCTTGGAAGTTCGCTCAATTAGATAGAAGTAACGCTGAAACCGGCAGATTAAAAAAAGAGATTAAGCAGTATTTGAGCTGCCCCGGAGCAGAAGCGTTAACCGCTTGAACTTTGAAAATAAGAACAAGGAAAAGCAATGACAACCGCAGGCTGCTTAAATTTGAGGGGAAAAGATGGAAGCCAATCTTCAATCACCGTTAGGTGTGTTTACCTTCCTGCTTCTTTTTTTAACGCTTGCTCTTCTGATTATCTGCGTACTGAACGCTTGTTTCTTCAAAGACCTTTCGCTTCTCAAATGGTTTCTCCTGTTTTTTCTCATTTCGCAGCTGTGCTGTTGGAAATTAGGAATATTGTCTTTTCGAAAAATGGAAAGGGCCAGCCAAGGACATCCGACAGAAAGTCTCTAATTGGAAATAGAAGAGATCATTATGATTTCATGCGAGTTTTACCTAGAGTTAAAAGATTACGCGCCGAAAATCATTGTTGCAGTTCTCTTCTGTGCTCTGACAGTTTATTCGTGTTTTTTTCTCCGGCCGCCTTTTATGCGCAAGGTCCGAGAATGGACAGACAAAGAGTTTTTTCTATATTCTCTTCTGGTAATTCTTCTTTTAGGGATTGCTTTTATTATTTTCAAAGTGCTGGAATCCGGTTCGAAGCTCTTTTGTTCAATTTGAATCTTCGTGTCTCTCACTTCTGCAACAGTAAGAGCCGAAAACAAAGCGCAAAACATAGACATTGCAGTACACAAGAAATCTGTAAGTTTGGGTTCTTTGTACCAACAAAAAATCAGTGCGAAAAGGCTGACTGCCAGCCAGCACATAAATTTATCAGCAGAAGTAATTTTCACTTTTTCCTCCGGGTATTGGGTTTGGATTTTTTCCTGACTAATCAAATTCTACCCAGTACACCGGAGACCAATTTCGTGAGGATGGGATGATGGCAGAGCAGAAATTCTTCTTCATCCTTCTTCTTTCCGGCCTTTGCTGTCTGGCAATTGCACCTTTATTCCTGTTCCAAAACAGCGAAAGGAACTCTGTGTCTTTTACCGCCCCCGGACTGATGCTTATCGGCATTGCGTTTGTCCTTATCGGCTGCTGCGGTTTTGTGGGACTGGACAGTTACGGGGGCTGATATGAAAACGATTTTCTGTTTTTTATCAAAACAACTTCTAAATGTTGGAAAAACTTCTTCATCCTTGGGAGGAATTCCAAAGCGTTCAGTTTTGGTGGAATTACTTAACGTATGGTTGGGTGATCATTACCACTCACTTCGACTTAATTTGCCTTGTTTACATCCTGAAAGTGAAATCAAAAATGCCGAAGGTTTTTCAAGGAGACTTCCTTTCCAGTTTGTTTCCAACGGATGCAGAAACATTTCTTTTGCTGTTTTCCGGTTACTTTTTGGTGTTTGTGGTCATACCACTGTCAGTTATTGCAATTCTAAGTTTCTGAAGCTCTTCGGTTGCGTCAACAATAGCTTTAATAAGCCGCTGTTGATTCTTACTGTTCTCCGCGGATACATAAATAGCAACGAAACCGGCAACACAAGAACCAAGCGAACAAAGAAACAACACTATATTCCTTTGATCCTCGTTGCCGTAAAGGATAGCTATCGGTACAAGGGACAAGACAAGAACAAAAAACAAAGCAGCAAAGATAAAAATGTTTTGAAAAATACCCTGTTTCATCCTTCATCCCTCCGGGAATTGATTAGCGATTTGAGTTGGGCAACTAAATTCTATTCTTTTCCTCGGAGGCTCAATTTCCTCGGACTCTTAGCAAGAGAATCGAGACAAGCACACACCCCCCGCCTGTCCGATTCTTTCGAGGGTCTTTCAGCGCTAATAATGTTTCTGAACACCGAGCCCGTTACTAGGCTCCTTGGGTTATTTGATTTGAGCAAGTACAACTCCTCCATTTTCAGAACATTGTCCGGCTATCCGGCGGCGCTGCTTTTTATTCATGATCGGAGGCTCTATGAGTAACTTAAGCCTCCATCAACTGAGACCTGAGCAGGTCTGTGAACGGCTTGGCTGCGGTAAAACCCAGTTATACAAATTGGTAAAAAACGACCCGACGTTTCCGAAACCGATTCAATTGTCCAGTAGATGGACATTTTGGTACGAGTGTGAAATAGACGCTTGGACGATAAAAAAAGCCGCCGAGCAGCAAGGCATAAGCATAGAAGCGATGACGGAACGACTAGCCAATGCAAGCGCTTTTTCCATGAAATTCAAAGAATTGATGGCAAGCTGAAAATGAAAACAACAATCTCAAATCCCAAAACATTACTAGCCTTGGCAGCCGTCAGCGCCCTGCTGTCCGGCGCGGGTTTCAAAGTGTTGGCTGATACGACGGATTATTCTCAAATCCCGGGGATGCCGAAAATCGAATTAATGACCGGCAATGATCGTTGGGGATGCGAAGTCCTGCTCTGTTTAGCCAATCCGAACGGACCAAGAGCGGTTAGCGAATGCCGTCCTCCGATAGACAAACTCTTTGACTGCCTTTCTTGGCGTCACCCGTGCAAGTTTCCGTCCTGCCCGATGGCCGGAGACGGCAACTATGCGAAGCAGCTTTCTGACGGATTTGATCCTTGCATCCTTCAAGGGATGGAAGATGCTCCTCAAGGCTGGATCGTTGAAGGAAACATCAACGACAACAATCAGTTCAAAACTGACCGCCGGAAAAACAAACTGCTTAGAAAAAATAATGCCAGCTACAACTGGGGCGGTGAGCACTGGTTCAAAGCAACCGAGGACTCTCCCGGACATTGGGGAGGCACTAAGGCTTGCGTTAAGGGCTATCAAGGTACTGCCTATGAGAGTTACACCTGTTATGACAGCTCGGGAGACAGCAGCAGTTCTTCCGTTTGCTACCGCCCTGTCCGCGTCTATGAACAGGTGAAATGGCAACAGTATCAGTCCAGACGAGCCATTGATGTATTCATCAACGGCAAAAATTGGACTCGCGTGCATTGGTAAAGATCAAAGGTTCATCATGGTTGAAATAACTGCCTCTGACATTTTTTGGATCGGAGCAATGGACAAAATAGAGATCGGCTTAATTGTAATGTTCTTGTTTGCTCTCTTTTTGGTCTTTATGGCTGCCGATTCGAGTTCCGTAGCTGTTTTCTTATTTGCTCTCCTACTTGGTATTTTTTCTATGACTGCTTGGGTCTTTATTCCAAGTTCGAAAACTTTGGCTGCCATGAAAGTTCTTCCGGCGATCGTTAACAACCAGCGAATACAAGGTGTCGCAGAAAGCGCTTTAGAACTGACGGAGCGGTTTCTGCAAGACAATCTGGAAACTTTGAAAAGCAAAGAAAAATCGGGAGATAAAAAATGAGAATCAATAATGTGGAATACCCGAATGTTTCCATCCGCGTCATCGAGTCAAAACGTGTTGTGGGTCTTACAGGGCCGAAGTCGATTCACCTTTATGAAGCAAATATCAAAAGAGGCGCAGTAATCCAGAAAAGAACTTCTGAAAACATAGCCGAACTTCAGGACTGGATTCTTTTGAAGGTCGGAGGCCGATTGCGGTCAGCGTAACAGTTAATGCCCGGAAGCAGACGGCCTGATTGACAGGCGCGGTTGCATCCTTGGCGGGACAATGCAGCCTCCGGGCACCAATTATTCTAATCGTCCCGCCCCGTTGAAAGAACGGTGACAGTTGATCTTTCGGTTCATAACAGTCTGCACAGAAAGTCCCGCCAGATTTTTTGAAATAAGAGTTATGAACAACAGACAAATCTCAAGGTTCGGACTTTCCTTCTTTAAGGACGGTTCGGCTTTTTGCACCCTTTTTCCTCCTCAGTTTCTTTAGGAACAGGCTTTCGGCTAACGAAAACCTTTTCCCAAACCAACTTCATTTCCTTAAGGAGGAAAAACAATGCAGGAAAAAATCTTTATCCAGCGTCTTGCTCTTTATCTGAGGAGCGGAACCAATCTCGTCATTGATTTCGGTGTTTTAGACCCAGGAATTCCCTGCCCGCAAATTGAATCCCTGAAAAAAGCCCTTGATAAGCCTGAATCCGAAGAAACGACTGAAGAAATCAAAGAGAAAGCTCCTCTTGAAGCGGGCAAAGAGTTCATCGAATTCAAAGGACAACGCGAAGTTCATGTCCGCATCAAAGAAATTGCCGCATTTGAAGTGATTCCTCTGGTTCTCACTCCAAAAGAACAGGCCAAGACCGAATAAATAGCACAACCCGAGGAGGAGATATGAACAAAATCTTTAAAAAAGTTTGGAACAACCGGCGGGGATGCTTCGTCGCTGTTTCCGAAGCCATGACGGCTGCAAGCCAGAACACTGGAAAAGCGGCAGTTATCACAGTCGGTCTAGCACTAGCCCTTGCATCGACGCCTTCATACGCCATTTATAAGCATATTTATGCAGGGGAATCAACAGCTGGACAGAACCTAGACTATGCCGAACAGGATTATTCATTAAATCTGCACGGCAATTACACCGTTGGTGCGGGTTCCAATGTTTCTTGGTCCGTTCGAGGTAGAGCAGCTTTTAACATCGGACCGGACAACACCGTTACTACCGTTAACGGAAATCTGTTACTTCATTCATGGAACAGTGGGGATTTAGGTCACTTTACTTGGGACAGATCAAATTCCATTCTGGTTAATAACACCGGCTCCCTTTATATCGGTGACTACGACGAGATCGGCAATCTTACGCGCGGTGGTACAAACGGAAGTAACAACCTTACAGAATTTCGGTTGAAGGACTCTTCGTCCATAACTATCAACGGAAGAGGCTTCTCTAACACAACCTTTGTCCAAGAAGGCAACAGCGTTCTTTCTGTCAACGGCTCCGGGATGGTTTTTGACGGACCCTTCCATATCAATGGAAATTCACGCGTTGACGTCCACAACAATCTTCAAACCCGCAGCAATACTTACATGACTGGGGGAACTATCAATCCATATGGTAATTGGATAAATACCGGTTCATTTAATTTGCAGGGCGGGAATGTCAATGCCGGAAACGGCAGCCTTATTAACAACGGAACTGTGACGCAAACCGGCGGAAACTTTTCCTCTAAGTTAACAGGCAGCGGCACCTATAACTATAACGGCGGTTCATTTAATGCCTCCAAAGTTTCGGGAGATATCGTCGTCAATATCGCTTCCGGTCTCGGGGCTTCTACATCGAACTTTGAAGGCGGAAACATCAACAACCGAGGAACTTTAACTGTCAACGGCGGCTGGTACAAGAATCTCAACAATTACGGTACAGCAAACTTCAACGGCAATGCAACAATTGCCAAAACCACTAACTATGGGACTATCAATAGTTATGGTGCAGTTAATTTCACGGATAAGTTAAATACTTCCGGAACGCTCAACACACATGACGGGGTGTGGTCTTTCGGGCCTTCCGGCGTTTTGGCAGTAAGCGGCGGAATTGTCCAAACCAACAACTCATTTAACGTCTTCGATTCATTAGGGACGACTGCTCAACAAGAACTTCATTATGTTGGATTGAATTCGGTTTTACCGCAAGAAGTTAAATCCAGTTTGAATGATTTCTTCACTAAGTATGCCCCCGGTTCAATTGCTCAGAAACTAATTAATCATGCCTCGTTCAACGGCGGAAAAGTCATCGTGACCGGCGTCAATTTGACTCAGACCCAAGCGGCCGATTTAACAAAGGCATTCAAAGAACAGTTTTTTCGTCTTTCCCCGAAGGTTTCCGCCAGTGCTGTCTTAAGACAGTGCTGATGGAAACGTTTGCGTTTCTTTCCTAGGAGAAAACATATGAACAAAATCTTTAAAAAGATTTGGAACCAGTCCCGAGGATGCTTTGTTGCTGTGTCAGAAGCGATAACAGCTGCAAGGCAAAATACGGGGAAAGCCACCGTACTCATCGGTTCCATTGGTCTGTTGCTATCTGGATCTTCACAAGCCGCAGTTGTTATTAACGGGAATGTCCATGATGCCGACTCTCGGTTGCCCAATAAGTACAACCATATCTTCTTTATCAGTGAAGATACAACGATCAATGGCAATTTTGATTACAACCTTAGAACGACCACGACAGATTCACGCGATGATTTGCTAATCGGCTGTGTTACTGACAACGAACACTTCTCTAATGTCAATTTGGTAGTCAACGGCACAACAAGTTTTGGCCCTGAAACGTGGGTCTCTATCGGTCAAGTAGGAAACGGAAGCGCGAGTAATGTCAATGCTTCTTTAACAACCAGAGATCTAAATGTTTCCGGTTGGCTTTACCTCGGCTCCAGAGCTGTTAACTATCAATACGTCCCGTTAACTTCTCGCTTGGTTGTTAGCGGAACAATGAATTTGTACGGTTCGTTCTTTAATACCGGACACAAAACTGGTAGCGGACTGGGAACAGATGTCCATACCTCAGGTACAGGCAGTTTTAGCATCGGAACTCTTAACAATTGGGGAAACTTCAATCTCGCATCTAAAAACATGAATGTTTCCGGAGAAATTGGCCGTCTTAACCTTAACGGAGGTTCATTTAACCAAAATTCCACCAATAATATTTATATCCGTGATGAACTTGTTTTGAACAGCGGCTCTCTAGTAACACAGCAACCAATTACCGTCGGCCAGAGAGCAGGCAATTTTTCAATAGGAAGCTCGTTCGTTTTAGCCGGGGGTTCGCTTAATCAAACGAGGCTCCTGACACAAAAAGCGGGACAAGTTTCGGTAACCAATGGTTCTTATGCTTTTGGCACCATCAATAAAGAGAACGGTTCTCTAAGTAATTTTGGAACTCTATCTATCACTAATTTCAACCAGTCCGGAGGGTCAACTAAAAATTCCGGCACTTTAACCATCGGCAACTCAAATCTTGGCGGATCTCTTGAAAACATTGCCAGATTAACATTGACTGGAAACGTCAATACTCGAGGCAATCTTACAAGCACCGGAACGCTGACGAATAACGGCAATTGGACGGAAGCGAACCGCTACACAATTACCGGCAACCTGCACAACACCGGCAACATTAATTTCCAGAACGGGTTCCAGATCCAGAGCGGATTCATAACTTCTTCGGGGACCCTTCAGACGAATAATGCTTTTGATATTTTTGATTCTCTCGGCAAAGCAGGACAACAAAACCTCCATTATGTCGGCCTTGGCTCTTCCGTTCCACAGGAAGTTAAGGTGAGCTTGACGGATTTCTTCCAGAAGTATTTGCCCGGCACACTTTCCAAGTCGCTCGTTGGTCATATTTCTTTAACGGGCGGAAAAGTCATCGTGACCGGCGTCAATTTGACTCAGACCCAAGCCGCCGATTTAACAAAGGCATTCAAAGAACAGTTTTTTTGTGTCTTTGCTATCTAACATTGGACTTTTTGAAGAAAATGATTGCAGCCGATACCACAATATCATCCGTGAAAAAGAATCCGGCCCTCGCTTATCTGGCAAGACTCGGATCGTCCCGCTCAGTTATCACGATTTCAAACTGTTTAAAGCACATAGCTAACTTTTTAGGTGCCAAAGATATAGAGACAGCCGATTGGTCAAAATTGAAACGTACTCATTGGACAGAGATTCAAAAACAATTGTCTGCTCAGGGCTGCTGTGGATCAACACAAAATCTCTATTTGACGGCATTCAAAACTGTGGCAAAAGAGGCTTGGACATTGGATCAGCTGCCTCAGTCGTCGTACTTAAAAATCCAAGCTTTAAAAGGCGTTAAATATGAACGTCTGCCCAAAGGTCGAAGCCTGACAGTCAAAGAAGCCGCCGGGCTTCTTAAGGCTTGCGACGACGGCACAAACCAAGGAAAACGGGATATGGCTCTATTTGCTTTAATGCTTGGCTGCGGCCTGAGAAGGGCAGAATGCGTCCGGTTGGAGATGAAAAATTGGGACTGTATCAGCAGATCCTTCTGCTTTATCGGTAAGGGAAATAAAGAACGTCGCGTCTTTTTGCCGAAAAAATTGAACCGGATTATAGACGAATGGCTCGGGGTTCGAGGACTGAAAGACGGAATTTTCTTTCCCCGGATCTGCCCGGGCGCAGATCACAGCAAGTTCATTTTTAGAGAAATGCAGCCGTCATCAATCTATAGGATTCTTCAAAAGAGAGCTGAACTTGCACTGATCGGTAAAGTCCGGCCGCATGATTTACGCAGAACCTTTGCGACTCGGATGCTGGAACAGGGTTGTGACCTGTTTATTTTACAAAGAGCGATGGGTCATACGTCGGTAGCTACCACAGCCCGCTATGATTTTCGTGCGGAAAGCAGCCGGGAAAAAGTTTGCAAGAATCTGGAAGTGTTCGGCTGAAGCCTATCGTTCCGGTTTTTGTGAACCTTTTTTCAGCCGTTTACGCATGGCTTGCATCCGCTTGATTTGCTGCTGCTTTGCCTCGTTAAGCTGACGCAGTGTTTTCTGCTCGGCGCTCTCAACAGGTTCGAGCTTTGAGTAGTAATTCTGCATTTTTCTGCCGAGATGCTGGTCCTCGGAATAAGGAGAATCAAGAAGTTTTCTTGACGCTTGCTCGGCCAAATAAGCTACGGTCTTTCGTGTTTTTTTGGTTTTTTGAATGGACGGAGAGTCCGGTATGGCTTTTCCTTCTTTGAAGGCAGAATGAATCTTTTCGACCTGAGCTTGCTGCCGTTTCAAAAGCTCTCGTTTTTTGGCGATTGCATAGACTCGGGCTCGATCTTGTTCAGACATCCGGCGATTATTTAAAACATGATGTTCTGCTTGAGAAATTCCCTGCTGCGTCTTTCCTCTTGACCACCTTCGGGTCGCATTGGCCTCGATGCCGCACTTGAAGAGGCAAGCAGCGAAATGCTCACGCATTGCCGAGAGCTCGTCGTTTGCAAGATGAATCCTTTTGCCCTCTCTGTTTTTTGTACGAAGAAGAACGTGACAGTGAGGCTGAGTAGTTTTTTTATCATTTCCGGGCAAATGGAAAGCCAGCAGATAATCATATCCGTCAAGCATATCCTTGGCCCATTGACCGCAAGCTGTTTTGAATTTTTCCTCGTCTGTTCCGGCGGGCATAGAAAGTATGACTCTTCTGGCGTGGCCTCTTTTGGAGGTTCCGTCTCCCATTTCTGAAAGCAGCTTCCACTCATATAGAACTTTTCGATATTCCGCTTTACCCTGTAAACTGTTTCCGCTCTGGTCGATCAGCTCAATGTCTCCGTTTCGCGCAATGTAGTCGGCTGCTTTGATCGTGTGAAGATAACTTTTTATATTTGCCTGACCGAACCGAAACATAACCTCGGCGCGCTTATCGACAACACCTTCGGCTTTAACTTTTGAGCTGAGAGCTGAAAATCGGAAGGCCGCAGTGTTTGAAACTTTTTCATATCCTTTGAAAATGCGTGCTTTTCGGGCACGCATCGGATCAGGAAAAAGATCGTCAAGAAACGGATTCTTATTGGAGGCCATTATTAATTGCCTTTGCCTTATTGATTTCCTGCAAAATGAATTTTTGCTGGCTTTCAATAAAGGAACTCAAAGTGCTTTTGCCGGACTCCACGTCCCTAAGTTTTCTTTCAAAGACAGCCGTAAGGATCGGGTTGCGGACGAGCTCGGGCACGAGCTTCAGCAATTCAATTCCGTCTGAAGAGGCGCAGATTTTTTTGCCTTTCGTCTCCAAATAACCTTTTCTTTTCAGTTCGCTGATAATCGCTGCTCTGGTTGCCGGTGTGCCGATCCCGTCGCCTTCCTTCAGATATTTTTTATATTCCGGGTTGTCCACTACAGTATGAATTTTTTCCATAGCTGCAATCAGAGTACCCTCGGTGAAATAGGCTGGCGGCTTGGTAAGTTCGTTTTTCGTTTCAGTCTTTAGGACTTTCAGAATGTCTCCGTTTTTTACAGAAGGAAGAATCTGATCGGATTCGGTTTTATCGTTGTCCGGGTCAGCTTGATTTTGGTAAACGACTTTCCAGCCAAGCGCGGTAACGTTTTTTCCTTTGCCGATGAACGTCTCACCTCCTAGTTCCAAGTCGATGGAGCAAGAATTAAATTGATGAACCGGGAAAAATTGAGCCAAATATCGGCGTCCGATCAGTTCATAAATTTTTTGTTCCTTATCGCTTAAAGCTGCCCAGTCAACCGGCAGCTGCGTCGGAATGATTCCGTGGTGCGCTGTGATCTTCTTGTCGTTCCAAGTTTGAGACTTAATGGTCGGATCGGCTTTTAAGACTAACTCCTTCAGTTTTGGACAAGTTTTTGCAATTGCTGCAAGGACTTTAGGCGCGTCACTAAACTGAGGTTCCGGCAAGTATTGACAATCGCTTCGGGGATAGCTTGCGGCTTTATGGATTTCATACAGACTTTGACAGGTATCCAGCGTTTCCTGAGCAGAAAAACCGTATTTGTTGCTTGCTTCAAGCTGAATGTCCGCCAGCGAAAAGGCCCGGGGCTGTGCCTGTTTTTTTGGCACGGTTTCCGTCTTTCTGACAACTGCTGTTTTTGCCGTTTTAAGCTTGTCCGACAGAATCTTTGCGACTGCCGGATTCACCAGTCGGCCTTCAGAGTCCAATCCTTCCTGAACGTCTGACGGTTTCCAGAGCGCCGTAAAACTGCCTCGCCCTGCGGAAACTTCCGCTTTTAAAACAAAATAAGGGACAGCCTTAAAGTTCTTGATCGTTCTGTCTCTTTCGGCAACTAAGGCAAGTGTGGGGGTTTGAACGCGACCCACGGCAATGAGTTTTCTTTCCTTAGTCCCATGAGTAAGTGTTAGAGCCCGCGTCAGATTCATTCCCAGCAGCCAATCGGCTCTGGATCGGCCGAGCGCTGCAAGCTTCATTCCCTGAAATTGGCTGTTCGGCTTAAGGGATTTCAAGCCTTTTTTAATGGACGCCGGATCTTGTGCGGAAACCCAGAAACGACTAACAGGTTTTCGACACTTGTAAAACTCCAAAATCTCATCAACAAGAAGCTGTCCCTCCCTGTCCGGGTCGCCGCAATTAACAATGCTGTCGCATTTACCCAAAAGTAATTTTATTGTTTTGAGCTGAGCCTTGACGCCTCTGTCCGGTTTTACGTTGAGTTTCCATACCGAAGGGAAGATCGGCAAATCCTGCATACGCCAAATTTTTCCGCCTTTCTTGGTGACTGGAACGTCATCAGGTGTGTAGGCATCCGGGCCCGCCTGTTCCAACAAGTGACCGAAGCACCAAGTGACGGTATTGCCTCCTTTGCATTCGTTAAAACCGGCTCCCTTTTTTACAATTCCCAACTCTGCACAAATGGCTTTGGCAACAGAGGGTTTTTCCGCAATCCATAATTGCATAGCGACTACCTTTCAATATCAATGGTTCTGATTTTTTGTGATGGTTTTTGAAATTGGTACGGATTGGATAACGGCTGCGTCAGATAATTCAGCATCGAACTCTGAATATATTTCTGTTGATAATTGGGTAAATCCTTGTAAGTTTGTAGAGCTGCTGTCTGAAGGGCGGCCTTAGCTTCTTTGTTGTCCGGACTTTTATCTTCCTTTACCGGAGGAGCTGCCGTCAGTCCTAAAGATTTATCAATGCCGAATAAATAATCCTTAATTTTTTCGGCGTCAGCACACGCCCGGAATAATTCTTTAGGATCTTTTTTAAGTACCTCGATCCAGTTGTTCACGTAGGAAGCGCTGTTCTGGGCCTTGTGTTTAATGCCTAATCCGCTGCACACCATCATTGAAGAAATTTCGGCCCGAAGTTCTTCTCTGGCGTAATCCGGGGTTCCGAACTTATTCAGTATCGGCCTGTTAAGGCGGGAGCTGTGACCCGTCCAATGTCCCAGTTCATGCAGTGCCGTGGCATAAAAACCTTCTGCATCTTTGAATTGAGTTCTCAGCGGAAGAACGATCTTGTCCAAAGCCGGAACATAGTAGGACTGGTTTTGTTCTATCTCTTCGATCTTGGCGCCTGACTTGTCAAGAATGCGTTCGGCAGCCTCCAACGGGGTCCATTCGTGTACCGGTGTCTCAAATTTCTTGAGATTCAGATTGTCACATTGCTCGGAATTAAAAACGACAAACGGACAGGGAATGAGGCGTTCTACCGTTTTATCCTCATCTTTTTCGTCCTTTTCCACTAAGTGCTTCCAGAAGATGCACTTGGTGCCGTGTTCTCCCTTTTTTACTTTCCCGCCGAGCTCCTGTACCTGACGAAACGTGAGCCAACGATTGTCTCCGTACCCTTGGCTCATTCTGACAGCCATCAGCAGCAGCGCATTGGTACCCCGGTAAGGAGCATCGGTAACGGCACTGACAGGCACGACATTGGCTGCGTTATCCCAGTCCTTCTGCCACGGTGCCGTTCCTTTTTTCATCTCTTCAATGAAGTAATCGGCGACGGATCGAACGTATGCATTGTATTTTTCGTTCATAGCCGCTCCCCGTTATTGGAAAAGCTCGGTCGTGTGAAACAATCCAGTGCGAAATCTTCAAAAAGTTTATCTTTATCCTCTTCGCGCAAAGAAGTTTCTTCACAAGCGCCGTAGTCCTCGGCTTCCTTTTTACTCATGGAAAAATTTTTAGCGGCTTTGTCTTCGCAAAATTTTCTGATGAGAACATTTACGGTTAGTTTTATGGTTTCTCGGTTGGTTGTTTTCATGATTGATCCTCGGAACCGTCCGCAAGCGCGGACGGTCTGTCATGTTCGGAGCGTTTTAACGCTCGGCTTCCTGCTCTTTAGCTTTAGGACGCGAGTAATCAATCTTCAAACCGGGCTGATTGAGCGACACCGCAATTCCTTTAGCGGTTAAGACGTTTTCCTGCATCTGTTTACCGTTCTTCCCGGTAAATTCACGAGTTGAGACATCCCCGCGCACTTCAAGCATCATTCCTTCTTTGATACCCGCAGCCATTCTTTTTGCCGAGCTTTCTTTACCGTAGTAACGGACACTGAAGAACTCGGTTCCGTCTTTGTCCTGCTGGAAGGAACCGTCTTGCTGCTTCACGAAGTGAGGCTTATAGGCTTTGAACTCCAATACGGAAGTTTCTTTACCGGCATTCGGGCCGGATTTGGGAACGATTTGCGAAATCGTCGGTTCTTTGAAAACGACGACGGTATTGCTGAAGGATTTGTATTCAGTCATTTTTTCTCCTTTATGAGCTGTTGCCCGCTTTCGTTAGGAAATTTTTCTTCGCGAAGCAAGCGGATTCCTCGCGACTTTCCGATATGCGTTTCTGATTTTTTGAACGTGTCTGAAATATTCTTTCTGTTTGTCTCCTTCGTCCTTGGACGTCGGAGTTTCGCTGCCGGTAAGTTCGGTCTTTTGTTCAACCGGAAAAGCTTCCTGATCAGACGCTTCGGAAACTTTTTGTTCCTTCAGCTGCAATTTGATTTGTGAAATCAAAGAGGCCGCAAATTCCGCACAGCGTTTTTCGTCCCAGTCGGCAGTCACATCGGCTGTGATGTTGGCAGTAATGTCTGTAACGTTTTGCGCTGTCGTCTGAGTTTCTTCCGGCTCCGTGTCCGGCTCGGTTACTTCACTTAAATGCGTTTCTTCTATGTCCGCGTGAATGGCAATGGATTCAACCTTGTTTCCCGAATCCGACTCATCGGAAAATTCTTCAAGAGAAGCCAAAAGTGCGGAATCGGATTCTTCCGAGCTTTCGGAGGTTTCGTCTTCCGTGTTGCTTTCCGAGGTTGGGCTGACGTTTGCTTCTTCAGTCAAGTCGGACAAAATCTGCCGGGCGTTTCCGGTGCCGGATGCTGCATCATTCAATTGACGCAGAACGTCGGTTTGTGCCGAGGCAGAAGCCGCGCTGATTCCTTCAAGAGCATCAAAATTGGAAATCGACTTTTTGACAATCTCGTTGGAGATCAGATTTTCAATGTAGCAATTAACCTGATCTTCGGACCATTGGTTATCAGGTACCGATTTCATATCGTCCGGCAGTTCGGTATTACCGGTGACAATTCGGCTTGCTGCATTCGTTTCATTTAAGTCTGATGCTGAGGCGGTTTTTATCCGCTGCTCCATTTGTGCCACGAAAAGTTCAACGTCCTGCTGCGGAATCTCGGGAACTGCCCAATTTGCTCTTTCTCTAAAAGCGGGATCAAGGTAATACTTAATCTTCTGACAGAAAATGGGCTTGGTATTTTCAAGCGTCACGATTTCATTGTCTTTGCCGAGTTCCCGGATTTCCTGCGGAAGCATCAGGGCGCGCTTCTGATCGGATTCACTGGTGGAGTTGCCGCCCTTGCTGTGGGACTTGGATTTCGATTTGACGGTCTCATATCCCAGCATTTCAGAGTATTCATTCGCATCCGATTGGGTGGCCGGGCTCGGGGCATACATAATCATCAAAGCATGGTTCGACAAAAGCGTTACGGCACCGGCTTTGCCGTAAACATCCTCAAGCTGCGACTTGTTTTGAATGATGGTCAAGAGTCTCATGTTGTAACCGGCCATATAGGAAACAGCCTGTTTAATCATGTTGACCGTGCCGATGGACGTCATCTCGTCTAAGAGCACAAGACATTGGTACTTGAGCGTTTTGTCCTGAGACGGCAGTTTCCGGGTATTAAGGTTTAAGAGCTGATCGAAAAAGAGGTTGATGAGCACCCGGGCATCTTTAAGTTTCGTAGGCTCGATCTTGAAGTAAATGCTCATCCTCTTGCGGCGGACTTCTCTTAAATCGAAGTCCGAGGCGCTTGTCGCCAAATCTACCTTCGGATTCTGGAAAGACAAAAGAGCGGTATTGAATGTCGCGATAATACCGGCAAGCGTATTGTCCGAGTTGCTCAAGACACGGTTAAGCGCGTCAACGCAGTTGTTTGAATAAGGATGCCCGGCATCCTGAGCTTCTTTTAATTTTCCTAAGAGATGTTCTTTTACCGGTTTTCCTTTGCCGGACGCCTGTCTGAGAATTTCTCCCAGTGTATGGGGCAGCCCCGGTGTTTCAAGAACGAAAAGAGTTACGCCGCGAAAGAAGTCTTTGGCATTTTCACTCCAAAACTTGTCGTTGTTGTTTTCACCCGAATAAAGCGCCTGACCGATGGCGTCAATGTCGCCCAGCCGTTCGGCAGGACTGCTGCTGATGTAATCCAGCGGGTTGTAGCGATGTGTTTTTTCGTCGTCCGCGTAAGGCGAAAACAAATAGACTTCCTGTCCGCACGCTTTCCTGAAGCCGGAGGTGATGTCAAAGTTTTCACCCTTAATGTCGAGAACGACCAGAGAATCGGAATAGTTGAGGCAATTCGGAACAACAATACCGACGCCCTTGCCGCTACGGGTTGGCGCAGCCAGCAGAACAAACTGGTAACCAGCATAGGTCAGATATTTGTTTTTGTACTTTCCGACCAGAATGGTTTTATCAAGACCGCCCGGAGGATCAATCAGGCCGGATTGTCTAACTTCGCCGAGATTGGCAAATCTTGCCGCCCCGTGCAGAGCACGTTTGTCTCGATTAATCACGATTGCAATGCCGACACCGACCAGCGCAATCCACGGAAGAAAAAGACACGCGTGGACGGCTAGGCGTACCGCTTTGTCGGGAGCATGGCGGTACATCATAAAGTATTGAATGATCGTCCACGGTCGGCACGCTTCAAGCGGAAGATTGAAGATTCGCATAAATACGAAGCTGCTGACAAAAAGAATCACGAGTACGCACAGCAGGACGGCAAAAACTGCAAAGAGGACTTTCAGAAACGTCTTAGAGGTTTTCATTCTTTTTCTCCTCAGTATGAGGGTTGAAGAAAAGCTCAGTGATATGACGTCCGAAAGTTCTGTTTCGGTGGACGTGAACTATCACGTCAATGACCTGATGCAAAAGCTGCTGAATAACCGCATAAGGCAGCTCGCGTCCCGTTGAAGACTGAAGAACTTTGAGCGCCAAATAGTCAAAAACCTGTCCGCAGCTTCCCGCATGGCAGCTGGTAATAGAGCCGGAATGCCCGGAGAGGCACACATTCAGAAAGTCGAAAGTTTCGCCGCCGCGCAGCTCGGCAAGCAGAATGCGGTCGGGCTTCATTCTGAGACACGAACGCATCAGGCTTGCAGCGGTTACCGTTGATTTATCCGTTGCTTCCGAAGGGTAGAAGAGGTTGACTTGGTTTTCGTGCTTTGGGAGCCCGTAGAGAAGCTCCGGCACGTCTTCAATCGTAATGATTCTCTGATCCGTTGGAATATGCTGCATCAGAGCTTTCATAAACGTGGTTTTGCCGGAACCGGTTTCTCCGGCAATGACTATTGTTTTGCCGGTTTCCACGCAGCGCTTTAAAAATTCTGCCCGGAGAAGGTTAAGAGTGTCCGGTGTTTTATTGGTGTCAAAGGTCTCTTTGTAAAGGGCAGATAATTCCTCATGTATCGGGTCAAGAGAGTCCTTTGGGCGGATATGCGAAAAATATCCGTTCTGAATGTAAGAATCCAGTCCGATAACGTCCTTCGAGATTTTTCTGACCGTAAGGCTGATGGTCCCATTCTTGCACGCAGGAGGCATCACGAACTGGGCTCGTTCACCGTCCGGTAATTCCACGGAGAGCACCGGATGAGCGGAATCGAGGGTTTTGTTTTCTCCTCCGTAAACAGCGCAGACGTTTCCGAGCTTGGCAAGGTAATCGTAGGTGAAATTTTTATCTTCATAACGCTGCCACCCGGAGCACTCTTCAACCCACACAAAACCCGGTCGATTGACGGCAATTTCCGTTATATCGCTGCGGTCAAGGTACTTTTGCAATCCTTTTTGAAGCTGGACGCGCACCGTCAGGTCTTTTTCAACGGGAGAACTCATACGGAACCTCCGCATGAGAATTGAATTTCCGCCAATAACAATGAATTGGGATCAATCCTTTTGTTTAAAGGAAAGAGAAAAGCGGAATAAAAGGAAGAAGTTAAAAAGCATTCTCCCGCCAAAGCCGTGATTGACATATTTTTTTGCGAGTGGAACAAGAGGTTTGGCGGGACACTTGCAGACTCATTTTTTATTGTAGCAAAACAGCACTAAATTAAGTGGCTACTGGGAAAACGGCGGCTTAAAATAGCTGGCGGGCGTCTGTTGGTCGGTTGACCGGTTTGACAACGTGCTGAGCTTTCAGCTCTAGCAACCACTTGGGCCGGGTGTTCCCGGACGGACGCCTCAGTCTTATTTATTCTTTCTTATTTTTCTTGGCTTTTGATTGTTTAATTTTGTAGATGCCGTAAACGGTGAAGCAGCAAACCATAGCGAAAAAGTAAATTCCTAAATTTGAAATAAGGGCATCAAACAGGGGCTTCTCAGACAAACCGTCAGACTCGGCAGCCAAGGCGTTCCCGCAAACAACCGCAAGCAGACAAAACGCATAGTATTTAAACAAGTTTAAAAAATTAATCATAATTAACTCCTCGAAATTAAAAAGTTCTTCATTCCTCGGCAGAACAAGTGACGATTTGCTATCTTTCGGCACTTTTATCTTTAGGTTTCGGTACATCGGGCAGCGGTTTTCCGCTTTTTTCTAGTTCTGAAAATTTTTTATATAGACGCACAACTTCTTCGGAAGCATCTTCTATCGAAGGGTACTTGGTAGACAATGCCTCTACATGAAGTTTTAAAATCTTCTTTCCGTGTTCACTTAATTGAAAAGGAAGGGAGTTTTGAACAATCTGCCTCCTTGTTGCTTCAAATATCGCCACAATATTTGGAGATAATTTTTGGTAGGCAGCTTGGTTTGAAATAATCTTTTCCAAACTTTGTAAATTAGTGGTGAGTCCTTGAGAATTAAGCCAAAAATCATCAGCTGCAATTTCAAAATTTAGAAATAAGAGCTGTCTATTTCTTGTAGAAAGAGGAAACTTGTTTTTCTCCAAAACCTCTTTAAAGTTATTCGCAAATTTTCGAAATAGAAACTGGTTGACGTAAAGTTGTCTTACGCTGCTTTGATATACTCCGTCCAATTCGAATTCTTCTAACGAGACATTATCAAAATATTTTTTTCCATCGGCCCTTATGTACCCAGAAAGAAGCCTATATAAGGGGATAGACTTAATATTTTCGTTTACAATAAAACTGTAGCGTTCGTTGGTTGGTTGACCGGTTTTTTGCAAAGTGCCTTTAGAGGCCACCTCTTGGGCCGGGGGTTCCCAGACGAACGCTTTTTCATATCTCTGGATGCTTATTCCGTCTATGGAATGGACCATTTTTCGTTCGTGATCTCGTTCTACATAATCACGGACTGTCAGTTCGACTCTAAATAAATCTCCTTCAATTATTGCAGGAACCGCGAAAATGTGAATTGCTTGCACTTTCTCGTTTTCATGCAAGAGATCACAGTGAGACTCAATGTGGAGGGAGGAGGAAGCAATCTCTTTTGCATTTTTAAAAATTGCTTTAACAATTGGGGAGTTGAGGTCCTTCCTAAACACGGTTTTTTTTGCGTCACTCCGTGACGCTTGTAGAAGAAAGCCAGTGTCTTGGTTTATTACACCATTTTTTAAATTAGAACTCAGCCTGTCTATTACATCTTTTTTGCTTTCGATGTCACTATCAGGGTTGATGGAGAGAACCTTTACCGTTTCAGTACGGCTTATCCTTTGCGGTCCAAAAAACCAAGGTTTTTCATTTTTATCAAATTCTGAAGGCATTGATACGTTTTTTAAATGGTAACGGGTTATTTTCTGAAGATCATCCTTAAGAAAGGACACGGACTCTTTAAACCAGAAGCTTGGGAGATTTTTTATTTTCCAAATTTTTCATCTCTCTGCCTCTTTCTCCTTTGCGGTTGTCTTCGGCACTTCCGGCAGCGGCTTCCCGGCTTGTTCCAGTTCAGTAAACCGTTTGTAGAGTCCCTTGATTTCAGCTTCAGCATCCGAAAGCTTTGAATACTTAGACGACAAAGCCTGAACGTGCTTTGCAAGAATCTCGCGGCCCTTCGGACTTAGTTCATACTCCTGCGGCATCTTCGAGATTTCTTTGACGTTAGATTTGGCTATCGTCGCGAGATCGAGCGCCGAGAGCTTGCTGGTATCTCTGACGCCGTGCTCGACCAGCCAGACATTGACTGTAGATTTAACGTCGTTAAACCATCGGACGACAGCCGGTGCTCGTGCCTGCACCTTTGCTGCTTCTTCCACAAGGTATCCGCAGACTTCTTCCCGGTAATCAAATGAACTGCGGGAGATTCTGCTTTCCTGAAGACGGTTTTCAACTGTCTTCATCAGAGTGTCTTCAGTTTTTAATCCTGTTTCATAGAGATTTACAGCCGTATCAATCAGCTTCCGGGTCTTTGCTCTTAGAGTGGAATCGGCAGCCATGTGAATGCCGACCTCATGCAGCATCACCGCGCAAGCGGTCTCCGGTTTGAGGTTGTCGGCAATGAGAAATGTCCGGTGATTTACTTTGTCGTGGAATCCGAGAATCCGTGTCGGATCTTGGGGCAGCGCAATAGTCGAGAATCCCTGTTTTTTCTCCTGTTCTATCGAAGCAACGGTCAGTGCTTCGTACTCCGTTTGCGCCAAGTAAAAGCGGTTGTTGTTGACGAGATTAACGAGACCTTCTTTTCCGAACGCTTTAATTAAGGCCTCTCGGATCTCGGCCTTGGGTGTCTTCGGACTTTCCTGATTGGCCTTGGAAAAAAGAGCCACGCCTTTATCCGTTTCTTTGGTTTTAATAACCTTGAAAATTCTCTTGAATCCGTTCGTTACTTTCTCAACGTCTTTTCCGTCTAAGTAAGGATAAAAACCTTCTTTGCCGAGAGCTTTTTCAGTGTAGGCACCGTTTGTAAGGAAGTCGTTTGTTATGCCCGTTTCCTTGCAGCGCAACTCGACAAAACCCTCAAAGCTGCGGGCGGCTTCCTCAGCTTTGGAATGCCAATAGTCGCTCTTGCGCGTCATACGTTTGTGCATATCGCTGTCTCGGATGGCATTGATGGTTTCGGCCCATGCATCATGCAGCGGGAAGCGGATAACATTGTTTTGGCCGACTTCTTTAACGTTAATGTCTTTTCGGGTGAACTCAAACATCATCTTCTTGTTGGCTGAGTTCGAGCGCTCCTGATAATTCACTTCAATGCTGAAGGAATCGGTATCACCTTGAGCGCATTTAATCGCGGCGTCAAAGTTTTTTGAATCGTTTTTGATTAAATACTCCACTTGAGCCGGAATCCATTTTGCAGAACGGTATACCGATTCGGCACGCTTGAAGATTTCTCTTTTTGCGTCTTCCGTAAGCTGAACGGTGATCGAAGAGTCTACCTGTTGACTCAAGTAGCGCCTTTCCGGGTCTTGAATTTCTTTGTAATTTGTTCTCATCAGGTAGTGATCAAGGGCATGAAACCACTCATGCGCAAGGCTTGAGTAGCCTTTGGTTTTGGTGAGATTGATAACGCGATTCGCCACTTCATAATGCGCTGAAGCCGCTCCGTGACCGCGAGAGCCGAAGGCAAGCCCTAAACCACCGTCCAAAGCAACGGCCTTCGGGGGAATGTCCAAGATCTTTGACAGATCCATAAGGGAATCGTAGGCATTGTTAAGCATCCATTGCCGTTCGCGCCCGTTTTTGCCTTGTTTGACCCAATTCCCGAACTCAACGCCTCTGAATCCGAAGGTCTCTTGGAACATTTCCGGCGTTGCGTCTTTACCTTGACGGTAATCCGGCCCCACTCGATCTCTGATCGGGTTTCCGCTTCTCCAATCCTTTTCGCTTCTCGAAAATTCTTCTCTGAAAGCCCGGTATTTTCCTTCCAGCTCCCCTCTGTGTTCATTAACATACTTCCAGAAAGCGTCATCGGATTCAAAAGCAATCTTGTCAGTAAGCTGAAACTCAATCGAGCCGGATTTGCCGTACACCTCGTAAGTATGAGTCTTACTGATACCGCGTCCGTAGAGCTTTACGGGTAATTCAGGTTTAGGTTTGGATTCCTTTTCTTTATCAATTTGGTTTGCTGCCTTCAGCAGTTTTCCGAAAGTTGCGCCAAGCTGCTTTTCAAGACTTGCCTCAAATTCTTTCTCGCTGTTGCCGACTGCTATCGCATAGTAGGGATAAAGTTTACCGTCGGAGTTTTTCAAACATAAATGTTCGCTGTCCATGCTTCCCGGCAAAGTGCATTGGAAGCGGTAAGAATTGATGTCGGAACCGTCCGAGAGTTCGAGGTTATTCCATCGACACATATTGGCTGCGTCTCCGATGCTGTTTGCACTGATAAAAGGCCAATACTTCGGAGAAATGTGGGAGAAGATTTCATATTTATCCCGTGCTTCATAAAAACGATCAAAGGCTTCGACTTCTGCTTCCGGGGCAAGTTCTCCGGTTACAACCTGACGATGCAGAGCAATAGCGGTCGAAGCAATGTACTTATAACGCCCGTATTTGCTGGAACTTTTCGGGGGGCGCCGTCCGTTCAATGAAGCTCTGACAATCCAAAGACAAGCCGCTGCTTTTGGGTTTTGTTTGTGCAGATCGAAAACGGCCTCTTTAGGCCAGACTCTATCCAGCGACTCTGTAGCCAGTCGTTCTTCAATCTCATTCTGAGATGCAGTGAGAAATTGATAAGGGTCACCTATTTTGTGAACCGACCTTCCTTTTCTCGTATTGTTCAGGTCTTCTCCGAAATCTTCCAGTTTACGGCTGCCGTCTTTATTTAATTGAAATTTCAAAATGTCTGTGTCTTTGAATGCAGTTGATTTAGCCTTGTTCTCAGACTGCTTGAGCTTTTCCGGGGCAGGAGGAGCAAAAAAATCAAATTCGAGTTGTTCGGGCAGTAATTGGGCCATGCTATCTCTCCATATCGTTCCGGTTAGGTTTACTGAGATTTGAATCAATGGCGCGTTCCTCGGGCTTTAAAACAATTCCCCGGCGCTCTGCGTCCACAAAAACATCGGCGAGTTTTGCCCTGAAGATTTCTTTCATGCGCGGATGCTCTCTAAATTCAGGACGCGAAACGTGAGATTCATAGACTTGTTTAAAAGTTTCGGCATTTTCAGAGGAAAGCTCCGATAACTTCTCATCGGTTTCTCTTCGCTGCTCTTCTTCCCGGACAGCCTCTTTATTGATAAAAGTGGCCTTAGTCACCGCTGCTTGCATACCGCAGATACGGCATTCACCGAAGTCAGGTAAATCGAGCATTGCCTCCGAACAATCGACATATGACCATTTATCGAGGAAGTCATCAATCTTTTTCAGTTCATCCGCAGACAAACCGTCTGCGCAATCCGGCCCGTTGACAATGTAGGGAATGTAGGCCGTATTGATATAAAAATCGTTGCTGAAGTTGTCAATTTGTTCTTTAAAACTGATTGCCATCTTCTCCTCCTGTTCTTATTGTTTTTCCCGCTCGCGGGCGGGCTGCTTGACCTGAATGATCGTTTGATTTCTGCTCGGAGCGTCCATTGAGTATTCATTGAGGCCGAGGGAAACGCCTTTTTTCTGAGCTGCAACAAACATACCGAGCAGCCGCTTTTCCAGTGCCATTTGCAGCCTAGGGTGGTTTTGAAGGTCTTCGGTGGCGACATAAGCGCTGAACAGAACGTCGAAAACCCTTCGGTTTTCCGGTGTTAAAACTTCCTTTGACTGGTTGCGCTCGGTCTCAATAGCTTTCCACCGCTCCTCGGCTTTTTCCCGGATGTCCCTCTCCAAAACATCCGCCATGCTTTGATCCTTCTCTTTAACTTGAAGCCTGATTGCTTTATTCGGTTCTTTAAGCAGATTCAGAGTTTGCTCAATCGGAGCAGTGACGTTTTCCCGCCAGAAAAGTTCGTCCTCCTTGGCGCCCTGAAAAACTTTCTCCCGCAACAGTTTTTCGGGAAGATCCTTCAGAGCGTACTCAATGTCTTTCTTGTCATCAAAATTCAATTGAGAAAGATCAAAAACGCCGGTCCAAGACTTCATTTGTTCAATCCAATTTCCAAACGATTTCACTTGATCTCCGGCCTCGTAGAGGCGAAGTCTTAAAGTGCCGTAATAACACACCTCATTTCTGCGAAATTCCGGCGCGCAGTAATATTTATCGTCCTCAATTTCTCCATTTTTCTTATTGAGAAATGCTCCGAACTTTGTTACCAGAGCCGAGTCCAGCATATCCACTCTGTTCGGTTCGGCTTTCGGATCGAGTACAAAGGACGTCGGCGTTATCTGAGTCAAATAATCCATTTCCTCTTCATCGAGCGGGTTGTTCCACGGAATGTTTTCATACTCGATATCGACGCCGAAAAGAGGTTTGATTTCCTTCCCTGACTTACATTCTTGAAGGTATTCGGCTCGCAGCCGGTTCTGTCTTGCTTCGTCCAAATCGTGCTCAAACGCATCAATCTCTTTGATGGTTTCCTTCTTCACTGCCGAAGCCGTGACGCATTCGGTTTCTTTTTCTCCGCCGAAAGGTTTGCAAATTTGAGTTTCCAGCGGATTCTCAAATCTCAGCACCTCATACTCGGCGAGAAACTTTTCGGCTGCCTCGGTGTCGAGAGGGCGGACGTCGGCGCTGGGGTCGATCAGATGCTGCATGAGCCGCTTTTCAATAACGACCGGTTCTGCATATTCGATTTTTTCTTCGTAGTTCATTTTGTTTAACCTTTAACGTTCGAGATCTTGGGATTGCTTCTTTGGCTCGTCCCAGTGCCGCAGATCGAGTCGGATACCTGCTTTTTCTGCTGCTTTGAATTTTTCTTCCAGCCTGTTTTTCAGAGCTTCCGACAGTTGCGGATGCTCCTGAAATTCCTTAGATCGAGAAAAACTGCCGACAATCTTTTCAATGCTTTCCCTGTGCTCCTTTCTCTGAGGGGCTTCCTTTTTTCGTTCCAGCATCTCTTTAGCGAGCTCGACAGATTTGACTTCGACGGTGAAGCGCAGCGCATCCGTAAAATCTTTGGCGCCTTTTGGAATAAAAAGTTTTTGACTCTCAAAGGAAAACCTGAAGTCTTCGATGTCTTCTTTGACGGTTTTCCTGACCATTTCTGCGGCTTCTTCCAATACTTTCCTGTCAAGGCCGGATTTAAGCGCCGTATCAGAAAACGGGAAGGGTTTGCCGTCGTCCATTCCCAGTTGTTTAAATGCATCTCTTAAGGCTTTGGTGCCATAAAGATGACGGGGAATATAGTCGGCTTCATAACAGCCTTTTTCTTCGTTGAATGTCTGAATGCCGGAAATTAAAATCGGAGGCTTTGAAGGGTTATCCAGAGGCAAAGACATTGACCCGTAAGAAATTTCGAGTTTTTCTTTCAATACCGGATTGCTCCCCGAAAAAAGGTCTAAACCCTTCGTGCCGCCCCCTTGTTTTTCGGCAGCTTCAGTAAACAATTCCTGAAGAAGCTGTTTGTCATGGTTGACAAATGACCGTACCCCGTTATCGTCTTCGACGGTATGCCTGACCTCCACATCCGAGATTCTTTTAACCAATTCTCTTACTGCTTCCGGCAGCTTCGCAGCTTCCTTTTCATTTAATGAAAAACCAACCTTCAGAACACAATCGGGTTCATCGTCCAAAGACTGAGGTTCAATCTCGTCGGAATTTAATTTCGGATGAAAACGGAGAGAGTCAATCCCGATTTTTTCCTCTAAGGGAAGTTTGTCAAAAACCTTTTGGTCGCAGTTATTGAGAATGACGGTTTCAAGAGAGCTGTCTTTCTCACCAACCTGAAGATTGACGGAATCAGTCTTAAAGCTGTCGAAGAATTTCTTTACTTCCGGCAAGGCCTCTGTTGTCCAGAAACTTTCGATTTTTGTCAGCCGACGATAACCGATTTCAAGAAGATTTTCGACGTTTTTCTGTATTGCCCCTAGGTCGTACTTCAAAAGTTTTTTCGGTTCTAGCGTTAAGTTCCATGCCTTTTTATCTTTTTCGTAAACGCACGACTTAACGGGATTCTTAATGAAATCAGTCTTTATAAATAAATTACCGTACCGAACACCGCAGAAATCCGAAAATCCCGGCATGGAGACTGCGCGGGAGCTGATGTCTTCAATAATTCCCGCTTCTTTTTCTTCTTTAAGAAATTGATGGACCCGGCTGAAAAAGGCATATTCATGACCTCCCAGAATTCTTGTTGCTTCAGAAGCGTTCCGGGCTTCAAAGCAATATTCTCGAGGTCGGATTCTATCTATAAAGCGGTTTTCTTCTTCAGAGAGAGAAGGATTGTCCGCATAATCGGCGCGAACCTCATACAAAGGCCTGACAGGAGTGCCGTCTTTGGATTTTCTTAAGTATTCCTTTTGAATGCTTTCTGCTGTTTCCAGTTCTTGCAGTCGGTAATAGACCTCTTCAGCAAGCACTATCTCTCTCGGCTTAACTATCACTCCAATGCATTCAGCATTTTTACCGGTGACGGCACATTTCGCGAATAAACGCTCTGAAGGATTAACGCCGATAAAGCTGTTTTGACGGATAAACTGATTTAGTTCCTCTTCATATGGCAGTTTTTCACCGTCTCTCAGAAGAAGTTCCGCTTCAACGAGTCTAGCGGCAAGCCGTCTGTCAACCATGACCGTCTCCGCCCCGAGCGCTTTTAAGTTAAAGTCCATAGGACACCTCCGGGCAAGAGGTTCTGAGGCTCGTGACGGCTTTTACGGCAGAAAAGAGGAGTTTTTTAGAATAGGGAAATGACAGGATGACCTGCGGGACTTCCCGACAGGCATGAAGTCCGGCTGCATTAACGAAGTTCATAACGCTTAAATCAAAAAATCTTGGCGGGACTTCTTGTGCAGACGTTTACGAACTAATTGTCAAACTTTATCTTGTTAATTATTTCACGTTTTTGAGGCTAAGAACACGCCGACCCCGCCGGAAGTTCCAACGGGGCCGTTTACTTACGCGCCTAGCACATCAGCAATAAAACCAACACAATCATCAACTTAATGATGAGGCGCAGTAATTGCTTTATACTAGTGGCAACAGATTTGAAACTATGCATTTTATCTGTTCCTTAAAGCGGCCTCGGAGTGCGAATCCTTGGCCGTTTTGCTTTGGTTTTCACCTCTGCGATTGACCGGGAACCCAAAACGAAACCGGCCAATTCTTTCTCGAAAAATGCACAATTCGAGTCAGTCAGGAAAAATTTTATCAAACCTCTGGAGGCATAGTTTCTCCGTTTATTTGGCCGACAGATCGGCGAATTTAACGAGAATCGGAAGCACCCATTTGAGTATTCGGTTTTCCCGATTAGTTCCGATCAGATATGTATGCCAATCGCTCTTCGGATGTGTGGACGCACGGTGCCGTGAGGAGTATGCCCGCTTGTTAGTTCTCTGTTCCGGTATTCCCGGATAAGATTTCCAAATTCTTCTCCGAGGAGCATGAAACGTGGGCACTCCGCAGGGAAGATTGTTTCCGGTTTTCTTCTCGGTCTTTTGATTATTGGCGCGGAGACCGACATACAACGTTGTACATCCGGTGTTTCCGTCATCAAATACGCAATTTTTGAAAAAAGCTCGTGAGCGCACAACCCGATGCCCGTAGGATCATTCCAATTTTTGAGCGCATCTTCAACCAGTATCGAGAATTTTACGGGCTTACCGGAAGCAGGAAAATATATGGTACTTATATTGACGGCTAGGAAATAAGGTATTCCGGTCGAACGATATCTGCAAAGAGGAAGCAAAAAGACGTACCATTGCCGCATACCTTCTAACGTGTCTAAATACTTTCCGTCCTTTAGCCCAAAAACTCCGAAAATACAACCAAAAATTTCTTTACCGTCAGAAATGTAAGGTTTTTCAAAAGGTATAAATACTGGGTTTCCCAAAAATCTCTGGTAATGACTGTATTGTACGTACAAATCTTTTTGATCTGTTTCTAACAACTCAGCCAACATATCTTCGTCAAATAAGGCAACTGTTCTTGTGTACCACCAACCGACCATCACTGAAGAGACATAAAACTGCTCCCAATCTTGATCGGTTATTGGTATGGGCTGTTTAATCCCTTTGGGATCGATCATCAATTTTGCATCGAATAAACCGGGATGAACCATCGGTTGGGCGCCGACAATGTATTCACGTTCTTTGGGGACAGAGGGGCCCGGCGGCCTTTTCTGCTCTTCATACAGTCGAGCTAATCCTTCACCGGTAAAAGTTTCCAACAGCCCCTCAACTCTTCTGGTAGCTCTTAAAGCATCGTGTACGGCTTTTATCGCAATCTTCCTGTTTGTCATTTTGATTTTGGTAATAAAGGCCCGAGGACATTAGCCCCGGGCCGTATGGTTGAGTTTTTATCGGCTTGTAGGCTTCAGCTGATAAACCTTTGAAAAGTCCACGTCTCTGGCAACAAAGATGCCGACACGTTCGCCCTGATTCTTTGTGAGCGTCGGAGGAATATTGCCGGACTGACGCATAGCTTCCTGAATGATTTGATTCATTCCGTCTTCACTGTTCTGGTAGTAATTTACGCCGCCGTTGTTTTCCGTTTGTTTGGTCATCGCGAAGTCAAAACCGTCTTGAATCAGAGTAAAGAGCAGTGCGTTTCCGAAGCGAGCCCACCAATGAAAGTCAATTTCTCCGGCCATGCCCGAACCTCCAAGAGCATCGGTTGCCGGACTGTCGATATTGACACGCACGCCTTTAGGCGTCTGAATTTGCGTCCACAGAACGAAAATTCGGTTCAATCCGTTTTCAACGGCACCTTTGTATTCTCCGATAGCTTTTGAACCGCGCTCAATCAGGAGCACCCGACCGTTTGCGCTGTAAACGTCACGGGGGATGACGCACGAAGTCATGCCGGGAACCGTCGTATCAAGCTTGGTTTCCAAAACACAGTCTATGAACGTACCTTTAGGAAGAAGCAGATTTCTGTCCGGCATCATGACGGCACTGGTTGGAGGAGTTGAAACGCTTGAGAGCAGTCCGCCTAATTTTCCGCCGGAAGATCGCCCGGAACCGGAGTCGTAGCCCTCTTCACGGAGGGTGGCTGCAAATCCCTTTCCCTCATTTTCCTCCGCTCCCTGTAGAGCTCCACCCTCGGCCATCATGGGGGCCATGTTTCTCTTTTCAGCGAGTGTCGGTTCCGGTTTTTCTTTGGCGCTGTTGACCATCGGACTGTTTGCAGCTTGCTGCGTCTGTATTGCCGGAGGCTCCTGAATCAGCCCGGCCTCTTTTTCCGGTTTCGGCTCAGCCGGTTCCTTTATCACCACGGGTGCGGGCGGCGCCTCCGGCGGCTGAATCTGCGATAGAGGAGGAAGCGTGAGGGTGCGCCCGGAGAGCATCGGAGTTGCTTGCTCTTGCTGCTTAGGCTGCGCGTTTCTCGCCGAATGCTTCTGATAGAAACCGACAGCAATGCAGATCAGCATAAGCACGACTAACGCCGCCATCAAGGCCAAGTTTCTGTTTTTTGCCGGAGATGATTTTTTTCCGGCAACGCTCGGGATTCCGATTTCAGCCGGATTGGGTTGAGAACCGGAAATCTGCGTTTTGTTTTCATTCATTTAGTTCACCTCTTTGACAAGTTCTCGTTTCAGTCCGGGCACAGACACGCCGGAGTCGTTCGGAGCTCCCCCGCCGCTGTAGGTTTCGTTGTAAATGCCGACGACAGCTTGTCCGGCCCTAAGCCTCAGTTCTCGGTAAACACCGTGAACAACGAGCCAGTCGCCTTTGATGTGAGAGTTAAGCAGTGTTTCTTCTTCGTTCTCAGAGACTCTGTAAACCGCCGGGAAGTCTGTGTGCCGATCAAACTTCAGGTACGTGAACCTTCCATTGTCAAACACTTCCAAAGGAGCGATTTCTTTGGAAAGAGGAGATGAGCCGAAATTTTCGCTGTAAAACTTATTAACTTCGGATCGGTTCTCGGAATCGGTCTCATCGGTGATCTCTTTATCGGACTGATTCAGCAGCGAGTCAACGGTCTTCTTGTTCGCATTTTCCTGAGCTTTGGCTGCCTCTTCCAGCGGATACCGAAAGGTCAGGCTGTAGGTTGCCTTTGCTCTGGACCCCGGATGCACATCAAAGAGATAAGTGTGCTTATCGGTCACAATCACAAGATTGGTCGCTCCGTCGAAGTCTTTTGGCTTCAGGAAAAAATTATTGCCTCGGGCCTGAAACTCCCAAGCGGTTGAATACCCGGAACCGAAATCACGAATTTTTTCTCCGGGTGAAAATGTGATGGTTGTAATCAGCCCGTTTGCGGCCCGGATCGGATACACCTGACCGGGTTTGTAATCGGTGTACATCACTCTGGCGTCATATTGACTTGCCGTCGGACGCTCCAACGCGTTAACTGAGAGCCCGCAGCCGAGGAAAGATGCAGTCAGCAAAAGACAGCAAAGATGTTTTCTCATGGCGCAGCTCCTTCAATGATCGGGTCAACTCGGTAGCTTGTGACCGTAAAACCAAACGGATTAACAAGCCTCTGCGCTTCGTCCATCGAATAATTCGGGTTGTATTCATATCCGATGGTTGCACGCCAAGAGTTCCTTGCTTCTTCATTGTTGCTGTACGTGTCAACAAGGCGTTTGGTAAAGCGGACTGTTGCGATTCCGTTTCCGTTAGGGACGACGGACTCAACATTGCAAATGATTTTCTTTTTGTCTTTGAGAAGGTTCTGCAGGGATTTCTTATTGTCGAGCCCATATTGGTGGTCATAGGGATTGAATACTTCAGGAACGCTCATCAGGCGAACTCGGGCATGATCGTTTTCCAGCGTGCGATAGTCATAGCTCTCGTGGCTCTGGGTGTAGAGGTTAAGCCAATACTTGTCCATCATTTCATCGACCGGGATGTTTTGCGGATCACGGATGTCGATCACCCGGGTAGTGCCGTTGCTCTTATCCAGCTCGACGATAAAGGGATAAGCCTCCTTTTTCACCGCGATCACAATGCAGATAATGCTCACCAGCACTAATAGGCACCCCATAATCTTGGCGGCTGTCCAACCGGCTTTGGCCTGTTTTTCCTTCAGCGCCATACGCTCGACGGTCCAATCCAGAGCCTCGTTGTAGGGATAAGCCGGTTTGTTCACAGTTTCTTTGGCTGCTGAAGGAGCGGCTTCTGCTTGGGGCGTTGGTTTCTTTTTCTTGAAAAACATATTGTTTCCTATCTGTATAATATTCGTTATCTAAAAATTATCTTTTAGGAGAAAGATATGGCTTCTTTGACATTACGAAGAGTCGGGGGATCGGTAGTAGCCACATTTCCCAAGGCTTTACTTGAACTTTTGAACGCAACAGAAGGCGACACCGTTGAATATACGTTTGACGACGGCAAGCTGATTATTGAGTCCAAACAAAAGAAACGCAGAAAACTTCCGAAATATGATCTCAGCCAACTCCTCGAGGAGCACAAACAGATCATGCCCTTGCTGGAAGAAGAGTATGAAATTTGGGGAAAAGATAAACGTAAGGGCACCGAATTATTATGAAAAAGGTACTTCAGCAAGGTGACATCATACGTATTGCTTTCGATCCCTCGCTGGGACAGGAACAGCAAGGCGTTCGTCCGGCGCTTGTAGTCAGCGTTCAGCCGGTGAACGCTCTTTCTAACCGCGTTATTGTTGCGGCTATCAGTAACGGTGCGGGTTTTAATCGAAAGTACGGTCTCGTCGTTCCTCTCATTGGAACGGGACTGCAAACGACCGGTGTCATTATTTGTGATCAGCTTCGCACGATGGACGTCCGAGCAAGGGAAGCTACTTTCATTGAGACCGCTCCTCAGTATGTTGTTGATGAAGTTTTGGGCAAGCTTGCAGCCATTCTCGGAATAGAGGAGTAAGGTTTTCATTGCTCCGTCTCCTCATAACCGAAACTGAAATTACGTGTAGCCCGGTCTTTTCCAAAGTTGAATTTTGCTTCCTCTTTTTTCTGCATTGCTTCCTTTTGTCTTTGCTGTGCAAATTCAGTTACAGGGACGCGAATGCCGGAAGGTGTCGGCGGTTTAGTGGCGCCGCAGCCGGTTAAAACAAAGGCTGAAAAAGCGCCGGTTAAGATTGAATTGAGAAGTTTTTTTGATTGCATGGTTCACTCTTCTTTACTTCTGTTTTTTTAAGATTTCATCGGCGATCCGTTCGTTTTCCCGGCTTTGTGCTTCATTCACTTGTTCTGAAGACCCTGAACTCTGAGACGACTGAGGAATGTTTTGTTCAGGCGTCGGAGTATTGAATTGAGCTCTTTGGTCAAACTGCGAATGATCCGCAGAGAAATCAAAAACCGGATCTGGTGAGCCGGAATTGCCGGTCGCTGCTGAAGCTGACACTCCTGAAGGAGATGTCGGCTGTGCAACGGAAGCCGGTTGTGCTCCGTATGCAGCACCGAGCGCCGCAGCGTTGGCTGCCGCTACCTTTTCCTGCTGTGGCGTCTGGTTCATGTTTGCCGGGCCTGAAAATGCAGGTGCAGGGGCGCCTGAAGAGCCGGAAGCACTTCCTCCTGACGGGCCGGAAGAACCCGCGTTTGCCGGAGTTCTTAATTTGTCCGGGTCGGTGAAGAACTGTCTGACCGCACCTGCCGCGTAACCGGCAGTCGCTGCTGCAAATGAACCGGGATTAGTAAGGCCGCCGCTGCCTAAAAGGTGCTGGGCTTGAGACTTCAGAGCATCCCGGTTTTCTTTAGCGTAATCGGTATCCTGAGCATTGGCGCGTCCGTACATACCGCCCGCGTACCCCAGCATGGCGCCGCCAGTGACGGCTGCCATTGTTCTTCCGAAACTTTGCAGCATACCTGCCACCGAGGCAGCCTGAAGCGCAACGCCTCCGGTAAGACCGGCGGCAAATGTGGGGATAGATTTCACAACTGTTGCAAGAGCTAGAATTACAACGGCAAAAACACCTAAGTTAACTAACAGAACTCCATAGTCTTTTCCGCCTTCGGCAGCTATCGCAAACTCGGTTATTTGATCAATTCTCTCTGCAAAGATACCGTTAATCAGTGAGAGTGTTCCTGCCACTGCGACAAGAGTAAAGGCCCAGCAGACCACTGCTCTGAGCCAACCGTCGAACCACGTCCGCGTTACGGTGAACATCAATGTGCAAATAAACAGCGGCCCGAAAGCCAGCCCCATGACAAGAAAGATTTCATAAAGAAGCAAGTAACCGACAGCGAAAAACATGAAGTAAATGCATACCACCAGCATAAGCACCATGAGTAAAATGATGAACAGGCTCGTGGCAATGCTTTCACCGATGGACCAAACGCTCCAAGAGCTGTTCGACCAAATGTTGTAAATGGCCTGAAAGCCGTTCATAAAGGTTTGCCATGTCTGGTCAGCAGTTCCCCAAGCGTTATTTATGTCACTTGCGGTCGTGCCGTGGGATATTGCATTCAACAGCAGGTTTTCGATGCCATAGACCGCCGGGATAACATAAGTCACGAAATTTGCGGCATTCAGTCCGAAAAAAGCGACCAATACAATCTTTACGCATTGTGTGATCAAGTCGGGTATCGCGCCTTCCGCCCGGCCTGTCGTGATCTGATAGGCCCGGGCAAAAAAGTAGATCATGATGCCGGTGTAAATAATCGGACTGATGCTCGAGATGATCTCGCCTGAAACGGAATTGGCAAAACCAGCCATTGTTCCTCTGACTTGATTCCCGAAGGCTTCAAAAGTACCCGCCATAGGATTCTCCTTTTAGTTTTTCGGCGGACGAATGGCCCGTTGAATATCCGCTTGCGTCATTCTTGGAAACATCTTTTGATGCGCTTCTCTTTCGGCCTGTTGACGCACCAGCTCGTTTTGCTTATCCATCTGAGCCTGTTGGAACTGTGCAGCCAACTGAGAGGATTGAAGCGCAACCTGTTCAGCCTGAATACGCGCAGAAAGATCGGCAATGGATTTGGCATCCGTTGCAGTGTTGATCCGACTCATAAGCGATTCGATGTTTTGAAGACGCTGATTGGCAGTATTGGCCGCTTCTTCCAGTACGGCCTGTTGCTCCGCTTCAAATTCACGGGCCCTCAAACAGTTTTGTTTGACTTCTCCGTCAAGATTGCTGCACGCGTCTCCGAGCTTTAGCCGGTTAAAAATATCCCGGCCCAGACTGCTGAGTGACGTCGTGCCGTTCATCACATTTAGGCGCGGAGACCCCTGCCTTCAGGCGGGGGAGGAAGCGCCTC
>ERZ827450.727-NODE-727-length-41904-cov-12.616526_pt1 | contig 41904 bp, 30 predicted proteins | sample MGYA00519773_ERZ827450 | MGnify/ENA primary metagenome ERZ827450 (study PRJEB31778, sample SAMEA3449306) | human gut metagenome | biome: human gut; feature: human-associated habitat; material: faeces | place: United Kingdom | collected 2010/2012 ...
ATACAACAATTTTCAAACTCATGTTATTAATTTTAGTATTAGTATTTCTACAAGTAGGTAGTAGCCAGTAGTCAAGTAGTAATCTCTTGCTATTCAAACTATCCGGTTAACTATCAGCGTGCAAATTTACGCAAACACTTGGTTCTGACAAGAAATCCGAGTAAAAAATGCACAGGTTTAAGGATTTTGAGCAAAAGAAGAAGGATTTTTATAGATTTGGTTGGGGGGTGAAAGTATATTTATTGAATTTGTTCTTGCTCGATATTACTACTGCTTTTCTGGCAAGTTGCTTATTTGCAGAGTGGTTAAGCAGGACTTATAGGAAAGGAAACCGGTATAGTACTGTCGGAATACCGGTATAGTACTGTTAGAGTGTCTTCATCTTTAGTTTGTCACGGCCGTGGTAATTTCTCCTCACGGTCGTGACGAGAAGTTACCACAACTGTGGCGAATTCTTTCCACGGCCGTGGCGAGGTAACTATATCGGTATCCCGACAGAACAATACTTATTGGTTAACAGAAGTATAGCGGTTGTATAACGTATGTTTAAAGGGGGCTTGTCGCGAAAGGTAAGCAAAGCCGGACGGACAGTAACTATGAGGGAGTAATAAAATCATAGGCTGACAATAAAATGTATAAGATAATATTGCCAGCCTATTTTCAGGGCTTATCGTCAGTATCTAATGGAAATCAATATGCTAAGAATAGAAATGATAGTCTGACAATAAGAACTGCTAAATTTGTATGTAAGTATAAAGTTCTTTTTTTATGTTATTGTATACCGATCTCGGCCAATCCTAATGGTTCTCCGTCATGTATCATCCTCGTTGCTTTCAGCTGGACATAGCGGGCTTTGAGTGGGGTGAAGTAGACAGATTGCAGGATCGGGTTATTCTTTATATTAGAAAATTCGTCTTTTGCTACCACTTGATTGACAGCATTGCTATCCATACCGACAGATATTTCGTATGCGGCGATTACACCTTTATTATATTCGCTTTGGTCGGGAAGATAATGGAATGAAGTAATCGTACGTTCTTCTCCCAAGTCGATTAACAGTGTGTTTCCATTGACGAAACAGGCCGTTTGGTCATTCTTGTCCATGCATTTTTGTGCTTCTTCTGTGTCTACTCCGCTGAGAGTGAACGGGAAACTCTTCAGTTCTTCCGCTTTTGCAGAGTATGTATCGGAAGTTGCTCCTGCGTAAAATGCTTCGATGTTATTGATGCAGAGACATGCACGTGAATCCGTGAAACGGACACGGAGCTTATCGGTCGTGATCGTTTCGAAACGGAGGAGACGTTTGTAACCAACGGTTGTTGTCTCTTCATTGAGTTTCACGGGAAGCCATTCACCTTCCTGGTTATATTCTACTACGAATGATTTCACACGTTGTCCCAGAGGGATATATTCCTGTAACATCATTCTATTGATCTTCTCCGGTTGAGGCAAGTCAAATTCAATAGTGGCGGAAGTTACATCATCGTTGGTAGCCCAATAAGTATCATAGTCGTTGTCTGTGACAGCTTTAGCGGAGAATGCTTTTCCCCGTTCGTCCGATGCTTTGGGGGAAAGGCCGGCCAGCAGATTCTTTTCTAATTGTTTCTGTATGTTCTTATGGAAGTTAACGGCGTTGGCGGAGTCTGTCGGATGAATGAGTCCGTCACGGTCTACGGGGAAGTTCAGCAATAACGTTGCGTTATGTCCTACGCTACGGTAATACAAGTCGGTCAGTTCGTCCACTGTTTTCACACGGCCGTCTTCTTCTGGATGATAGAACCAACCCGGACGGATAGAAACGTCACACTCGGCTGCCACCCATTGATTACCGTCAGCATGGCCGTATTGCAGTTCGCGATAGTTGGGATAACCGGGATAAACTTCTCCGGCACGGAGGAAAGACCAGTTGGTGGCTCCGGCAAATCCTTTCTCGTTTCCGACCCAACGGCAACCGGGTCCCCCATCGGAGAAAATAACTGCTTGCGGTTGCAGTTCGTCAATCATTTTATAGGCTCGCGGATAGTTGTAATATGTTTTGCGGTCGATAGTACGTGAATCTTTTGCTCCGCCATACCAGCCATCGCCTCCGTTGGCGCCGTCAAACCAGATTTCAAAGACATCACCGTAGTTGGTCAGTAGTTCATGGAGTTGTTTATAGAAATAATCTACATATTCGGGAGTTCCGTAATTAGCTTGGTTTCTGTCCCAGGGGGATAGGTAAACGGCGAATTTGATACCATACTTTTTGCAGGCGTCCGATAATTCGCGCACAATGTCTCCTTGTCCATTCTTATAGGGAGTGTTGCGGATACAATACTCTGTCAGTTGGGTAGGCCACAGGCAGAAACCGTCGTGATGTTTGGCAGTGAGGATTACTCCTTTCATGCCCGATTCTACAAAGGTCTTTACCCATTGCTCACAGTCGAGTTTCGCAGGGTTGAATGTTTTAGGATCGGAGTCTCCGTATCCCCATTCACGGTCGTTAAAAGTGTTAAGGCCGAAATGTACAAAAGCGTAGGTTTCCATTTTCTGCCATTCCACTTGTTTGGCTTCGGGAACGGGTAAGATTGCTTCCGGAGCTTTTACCGGATTGCAGGCACTCAATAAAAGAGAAGTAATTCCTGCACAAAGAATCAAGGGGTGTTTTTTCATGGGGGTAATTATTAGTGATTTATTAATAAATATGTCTTGCTATAAACTAAGTCCGAAAACGAAATAGACTTGTTCTTCGTAGGGATTGGCTATCAGTTTTCCGAAAATAGGAAGGGAGAAGCCGGAAGTGATCTTTAACTCTTTGGTTGCGGATAATCCGATGTTGACAACATTGAACTTGTTAGAGTAGAAACCTTCCCACGGTGTGAAGCCGGCTTCAATACTCATATCGACATCTTTCACACTAAAGGGATAGCTTAGCTCGCAATAACTGGACCAGGCGCGTTTATCGTTTTCCCGGTAATCATTGCCGGCAAACGTTGTATACCAGCTGACGGAAAGCGGGAACTTTTCACTAAATATATATCCGGCTCCGACTTCGAAAGTATGTCCGGTGGAGTGTGAACTGTAATTGAAATATTTGAAAGGTTCTTCTTCTGTCTGGGTAAAATAGTTGTTAGCATAAAGGGTTAGATTCTTGTATTCATATTCTAGCGACAAGTCAATCTCATTGTTTTTGTTGCGAAACTCTGTTGAACCCCAGGCATAAACTGTCAGTCCCTTCCAATTAAGACCTAGTGTTGGCTGGATACAGGCATTGCCCGAGTCTATTCCCCGCCAAATGTAACTACTGACAAAATCGGCATTTACAAAAACTTCTTGTGCTTGTGCAAAGGCTGTACAACATAAGATTGCAATAAGTACGATTTGCTTTTTCATTTTATCGAGTTGTTCTTCCTGATTTACGGGTGACAAATATACGGAATATATGGCTGATTAGTAACAAATGAAACAAAAAAAACGGCTGCATTGAGCAGCCGTTCCTTTATTAATGTGTAAATAATAAGAGTTATTTAGAATGTGACGTCCATTTTCAGCACAAAAGTACGGGGAGCAGCTACTGCCATTGGGCGGTAACTGTATTCTTTATTAAACAAGTTGTTTACCATAAACTGGAAAGCAACTTCTTTCGTTGCTTTTACACCGAAACGGAAGTCAACGGTTGCATAATCTGTGTTATGCTTCTTCCAGTAGGTAGCGAGTGTTTCTCCTTTTGAATAACCGAAAAGGATACCGCGTACATAATCCATTAAGTCGTTTTGTGTTTTAGAACGCTCGTCCAGCATTAGATAATCCACTGCAAGGATTTTGCTTTTCCATGCCACATTGGCACCCACATTGATGCGTTTCCACTGGAAGTCTACCGTCGTTTTGAAACTATGTTTCGGACGATATTTCAGATACTTACCCATATTTGATTTCTCTTTCATCTGAAGCGGGTCGGTATACAGTCCTTCTACAGCATTGCGTTCCTGGTAATCCGCGTCACGCGGTTCGGTATATACATATCCCAGATTATAGAATAATTTTGTGTTCTTGTTGAAGTTATATACACCGTTTGTTGAAATCTCCACTCCATAGATCTGTGCTTTCGATACATTATGGAATTGTGCTCCGATACCGAAGCCCTTGCCGTCTGTCAACATCTGAAATACATCGCCAATACTATTTATCATCGTATTGTTTGCATTATTGAATAGGCCGAACTGGAATTCTACCATATCTTTATATTGAGTATAGAATCCGGCAATATCGACAAATCCCTGGAAGTTACCGATCTTGTATCCTTGCTTGAAACCTAATTCGGCATTAAATCCTTTCTCAGGTTTAATGTTCGGATTCGGATAAACACCGACTCCGCCAATGTCTTTACGGAGATATTTCTCATTGATAGACGGGTTGCGGTAACCTTGTCCGAAGCTGGCGCGGATAAAACTGTAATCGGCTAATTGATAATTCAATCCGGCACGGAAAACGGGGCGGAACGGAATTTTTGTTCCGAATACCTTTGTTTCTGCTTCGCGGCGGTGGTTGTTTACGCGGTAGTATTCGGCACGTACGCCTGCGGATACACTCAAACGATCCCAAAAACGTTGGTCATATTGGAAGAAGAGGGCTGCATTATCACTTTTGTACACTTCATCCATTACAGCAGAGTCATAACGGATGTGTTCGAAAGTCATTCCCGTAGTGATCTGTGCGCCACCGTTCCATTTCTTGTTGAACTGATAGTCGAGATAATAGTCAAAGTTCTTGTCTGTTTGAGTTTTCGGGTTGAGTCGAGACGGATTGATAACATTAGACAGCCACGGTACGAGATCGCTTGGCAATTGTCCGTTCTGTATTCCGCTAAGATCAGGCAGCCCGTTATCCATAACCCATGAGATAAGGTCGCAATAATCGGCAGTTGTTGCATTGGGAAAGATGTTTCCCAGTGAAGTGAATGCACCGTTCATGGCATCATCCAGATTGCCGTTGATAATTCCCGAACCGATACCGACCAATGCGGGGTATAGTGAGCTGTAATCGCCGTTTACGATATTTTTAATCGTATTCGCATCGGTTCCCATGTTTCCCAGAATATCTGTGATAGATGAACCTTCGGTTGGGCGGACGATATTGTCTGCGCTATAATAAAAACGTCCTTTGATTTTATGTGAAGTTCCGTTTTCCGGGTTTACATAATTGATAAACGGATCGATATGGAAGTTGTTTTCTTCGCGTCCCATATTGGTGAAAGGAGAAGGCTTGTATACTTCGGTCGGTGAACGCCAGATAAAGAAGTCCCCGTATTGATTGGAAAGGAAGTCTACATTAAAACCATAATTCAGAATTTTCAGTCCCATATCCGGTTGGTGATAGGTCAAACTGCCACCCATGCGGAAACGTTTGTTATATCCTTGCTGACGGTATCCTTCATCGGTGAAAAGATTGATCCCTCCACTAACGTCGAAATTACCGATACGACGGGAGTGGGAGAGGTCGAAACCTTCGTAAATCGGATTCCGTACTCCACTCAGGAGACTACCACGCAGAATAGGTTTTACTGCATATTTATCATCTTTCCAGAAATTCTTATCGCTCCATTGGTATTCATCATTCTCTGCATCACCGTATATGCCTACGTATGCGCTGAATCGTGTCTTGGGCGTTAAACCCGGGCGTGCGGTACGAATATTGATAATACCGTTCAATGCTGAGGAACCGTATAGCACAGAAGAAGCTCCTTTGATAACTTCCACCTGCTCCACATTTTCCAAAGGTACGGTGTTCCAGTTGATTTCTCCTGTTTTCGGATTCAGTGTACTCATTCCGTCTACCAGAATCTGGCTACGTGCACCTACACCGTAAGTCCACCCGCTGCCACCACGCATGGAAGGCTGCTTGTCTACAATGTCAACCCCCGGCAGGGTACGGAGGGTAGATGAAATATCTGTCGGTGCCTGGCGGGCAATGTCACCGGATTTCACCACATCCATAGAAACTGTTACATCACTTAGCTTCTGTTCGAAGCGTCCAGCACTCACTACCACTTCTTCCAGCAGTTTAGTGCTCTCTTTCATATAGACGTCTTTGGTGACTACTTCGCGTTTATTGATAACGATAGGCATCAGTACATCATCATAGCCTACATAACTGAATACGAGGTCGACTCCACCTTCGGGAAGTTTGATTTCATATTCTCCGTTAATATTGGATACTACTCCCTGATTGCCGTGGAGCTTGTAGGTAACAGCTGCTCCGACCAACGGTTCGTTGGTCTTGGCGTCGTATATATGTCCTTTCAGTGTTTGGGCAAAGCTTGTCCCAAAACAAGTAAGGCAGATTAATAAAGTTAGTATATATATTTTCTTCATTGTTTCTTACGTTTTATTTATTCGGAACAAGTTCTAAACCAAACTCTATTCTCTCAGGAGATAGAAAAGCTTCTGAAATACCATTTAAGAATGCTGAAATTATAAATCCCAGCCCTTGCATATCCTCCGGAAGCATACTAACTATTAGCGGACTAAGATCTGGTAGTAATTTAGCTATGGGAGTAAATCCTTCTTTATCTAAGTAAATATAAGTATGTCCTTCTTTTGAAGTAACCTGCATCGGGATTCCGGTAGTTAACCAATTGAAAATAGCGTTGAAGGAAGTGTCGTTGACATTGACCAAAAATCCAAGTGTTTCATTGTTTAAACTTTGATTAAGTGTGGTTAGCAATTCTTTCACTTTCATGGCATCCATTTGAGATACAGCATCAATGATAGCATTGATTATGTTCACATCCATATATGTATCGCTGCTGCTGGCTATTGAGGCAATGATATTAGCTAAGTTTAATTTTAATATTAACTTACTGTCTTTTTGAAACCAAGTAGCAAACCCTTTTGGAGAAGGGATATACTTACGGTCAGCAATGTTGGGAGTAATCATCTCCTGTGTTAATGGAGTTTCTAGAAATCCAAAAATAACGTCTATATCTACTCCTGACAACGGATCATTTGAATAGGAAGCCGTTACATTTCCGTCTGCTCCTAAAGTGATGTCTTGCAGAACTTGTGGCAAAATGTAACTTACTATATTTTGGATTCCATTACCCCATGTTTGGGTTGTAGCTCCGCTTTCTGTAGCTTCTACATCTGCATGGAAATAGCATGACGCATTTAATACTTGGCCATCAACCTCCTGCCATGTATATTCATTTCCCCAAGTGTCACCAACTAATATTTTTTTTACGCCGTTAACGACTTCGGGTAACTTATAAGTATTTGCCCACAAATCGGCATTACCCATTTGGATATTGGATATGTTTAAGGTGAGTTTTCCTTTTGTTACACGTCCTTCGTATCTAAAAGTAGTCAATGTTTCATTTCCCATACCATTACCGGAAAAAGAGTATCCTTCTGTATCTCCGGAAAGGGGAATGGATGTAATCTTTATTGCCTTTTCTCCCGGAAGAATATCGTAGAGAGTAATGATAGCAGTTTCTCCTGTAACAGTACTGAAATCAACAGATTTCCCGTTCATTGCATCACCGTTGTATGTAAGAACTAAATTGGGATTAGGATTCGAAATCTTGTTTGAATAATTGGCTGTCACGTCTACTGGAGCCGGTCCATAGTGGTCTTCGTCACAAGATATTAAGAATGCGGATATTACGGTAAGGAAGCTTATGAATAAGATAGATAATTTTTTCATCGTTTTTTATTTTAAAATGATTTATTTTTGAATAGTAAGGTCTACGCCGATTTCCATTTTGTCGAATAATGCTACAACCTCATCTAAGTTTGTTTTTAATAAAATATCAATGATATTGATAAATGGAGTTAGTGTCTCTTTTTTAAAATAGATATAAGTATGATCTTTTGTAGCCTGACTAATACCCATTGGAATACCATTTCTCATCCATGAAAGTAAAGTTACAAAAGTGTTATCATCCATTTTTAAAATATAGGTGATTATCTCATTGTTTAAAATCATGTTGAGCGTACTTAATGCTAGCTTCAATCGGGCAGGGTCCGATTTTAAAAGAGCTTCGCTGATACCTGCAATAAGTTGGGGATCAATTTGCTGACCGTTATTCTCGGCGATGAGTGAAATAATGGCTGGTATGTTCAATTGTACTACAAATGCCTTATCACCCGTCTGATTCCAGTAGGCCAAACCTTTCGGGGAAGAAACATAAGTACGTTGGCCGATTAATCCACGGAATTCTGCATCCGTCTTACCTGCATTAGCCACCTCCATGATCTCTTTCATGTCTATGGGACTTGTGGTGTAGTTGGCAGTAACAATACCATCTTTTTCTAATGTAATATTCTTTAGTACATACGGAAAGAGTACATCTAATATATTAGTTGCCATTTGCTGCATTTGCAAAACGATAGGAGCAATGGATTCGGCTCCTTCTTTCGTTGTAATATTCACATAGCTTGCTCCACTATTACGAATGGTTGCTTCTTCATTTGTAGTATGTGAATATGCAGGAAATGCATAAGTATGAGCCAGATTATTGGCATGAGCCATTGTGACATCCAGTGAGAGTTTCATTGCTTTTGGAGTAATGATTCCATTATACTTCACCGTTACTCCCCCCATCGTGATATTCGTTCCGCTAAAGGTATAGGCATCTTTTTCTCCGTTTTCATTAAGCTTGATGCGACTGATAGGAGTAGTAACTTCTCCCGGGATAATTCCGTTTAGTGTCAGTGTTCCCGTTTCACTATCTTCCGTTTTGAAACTGGCAGTCTTTCCGATTAGTTTCTCGCCGCTGTAAGTTAAATCCAGTGTATACGGCTTGATGTACGAGCCATATTCCTGGCTGATTTCTCCCGGCCAAAATAACTTGTCGTTATAGGTTTCTTCACATGATGTAAAGAAAAGTACTGCGCAAGCTACACAAAATAGTTTTCGTAAGTTTTTCATTCTTTTTTGTTTTTATTGCGTAATTAATAAAACTTTGCAAAGTTCGGCTAACATCTATTTATTTACAAGGTCTGTTTTTATGAATTAATGTTCTATTTTTAATTATACGGAGAAAAATGATATAAAAGCATTTGAATTAATGTTCTATTTTTAATGTAATATGTTCTTCTTTTAAGAAACATAGTGAAGAATGGAATAAGATAGAACAAGACAAGGTATATGTATATAAAAGAACGGCGTCCCACACATTTCGCGTGTAAGAAACCGTTCTTATTTTTTCCTACTTCTAACTAAGAAAAGAGCCTTTTTAGAATATCACATCCATTTTAAGGTTTATTTAGATTCTCTACATGTATTTACAGGCAACTTTGTAAGTTGTGAAATTCGTCACTGATTGATGTACTGTCGTTGAAATATGTCCTTTGGTCGATTGTTTTTGTATGAAAGGAGTGTCGGTTTTATCTTTGTTTCTGCTAACATGGAACAATGAGGCATGGAAAGAGTGCGCAAGCAACAATTATTGGAACAAAGCATTTACGGAGTAATCTGGAGTGTTATTTTCTTTCTTCCGTTGATCGGAGAATATTTTGCCGTAAGTGGTGGACTTGAGAAAGAAGAAGTTCGCACGCTTGTACGTGACTCCTGGTTGGGAATTCTTCCTTTTTTTATGCTTTTTCTGTTGAATAACTATGTGCTGGTTCCTTATTTCCTTTTTAAAAAAAAATATTGGCAATATACACTTTCTTTAGTTTTTGCAATAGGTGTTATTTTTTTGATTGTTCCGTTTCCGATGAAAGGGCGTTTCCCGAAAGAATTCAGACAGGAGCCTGTGTATCATTCAGCAAAGGAAAGCCGACGGAATCAGATTATTGAAATGAGAGAAAAGGCGCGGAAGAAAGAGACGGCTAATTGGGAACTACCGGACCAGGTGAAATATCCCGTGGAAAAGTTTCAACGTCCGGAGGCTCTCCTTAAACCTGTTCCGTTTCCTTATCCTCCTATCACAGTTCGCTATCTTATTCATTTTATGATTGCCTTTCTTATGGTAGGATTTAATATAGCCATTAAACTTTTCTTCAAGTCTTTTCGCGATGAAGAAATGTTGAAGGAACTGGAACACCAGCGCTTGCAGTCCGAATTGCAATATCTGAAGTATCAGATAAACCCGCATTTTTTTATGAATACGCTGAATAATATCCACGCATTGGTAGATATTGATACGGGGAAGGCGAAAAGTACGATTGTAGAGCTTTCCAAACTGATGCGTTATGTGCTGTATGAGGCTAGTAACAAAACAATTCTTCTTAAACGGGAGGTTCAGTTTCTGGAGAATTATATTGCCATAATGGGATTGCGCTATACTGATAAAGTCTCCATTGAAATGAAGTTTCCCATCGAAGTTCCTGAAGTACAGATACCTCCTTTGCTTTTTATTTCTTTTGTGGAGAACGCTTTCAAGCATGGAGTCAGTTACCGGAATGATTCTTTCGTCCGTGTCATTGTGCAGCAAGAGGAGGGAAACCGATTGACTTTTCGCTGTACGAATAGCAATAACGGAAGGGCTGACGAACAACACCACGGCATCGGGCTGGATAATATCCGTAAGCGGCTAAGACTTCTGTTCGGTAATGATTATACGCTTTCTATCACACAGGATAAGAATAAATTTGATGTATTACTTATTATACCTTTATTATAATGAAATGTTTAGCAATTGACGACGAACCGTTGGCATTGGCACAGTTATCGGATTATATATCCCGCGTCCCTTTCCTGTCGTTAGTGAAACCTTGTCAGGATGCGTTTGAGGCAATGAAGGTATTGTCCGACGAAGATGTCGACCTGATATTTGTAGATATCAATATGCCCGATTTGAACGGGCTGGATTTTATCCGTTCTTTGATAAGTCCTCCGCTGGTGATTTTCACTACCGCTTATTCCGAATATGCGGTGGACGGCTTCAAGTTGGATGCGGTGGATTATCTGTTGAAACCATTTGAGTTTCAGGACTTACTGAAGGCGGCGGATAAGGCCCGCAAACAGTTTGAATATAAATTGTTGGAGCAACAGAGTGAACTGGGAAATGCTTCGCAGGTAAAAGGCGATTCGTTGTTTGTGAAAAGCGATTGCAGGGTAGTCCGCATCGATATTAATAATATCCGCTATATAGAAGGTATGAGCGAATACGTCCGTATTTTTGTGGAGGGGGAGAACAAGCCTGTCATCACACTTGCCAGTCTTCAGAAAATGGAAGAACGGCTTCCCGCACATTTCATGCGTGTGCATCGTTCTTATATTGTCAACTTGCGTAAGATTACCGAAATCTCCCGTCTCCGTATTATCTTCGATAAGAATACGTACATCCCTGTGGGTGATAATTACAAAGAACGGTTTACGGAATTTATCAGTAAGCTAAGCTTCTCTTAAACATTGGTCATGCTTTATCCGATGCGGTATGTTGTCCGGAAAATAACTACTTAAAAATAAAAGCCTCAGAAGCTATTTATAGCTAATGAGACTTTTATTTTAAGAAGTGGAGATACTCCTTTTATTTGATTCCCAGTTTTTTAGCAATTTCTTTAGGCAGTGCGTCTTTGTGTACAAGGATATTCATCGTTTTGTAAGCGACGAATGCTTTGGAAGCATACCATATACCGTTGTATTTACCTGATTTACCCCAAGAATTTTTTACCATGAAATATTCTTTTCCGTTCTGGTCTTTAGCGATACCGTAAATCACCATTCCGTGGTCGTCGGTAGTTTCCCAGTTGTCGAATGCCACCTGGCGCATTTCCTGAGTGACGTCAATTTCCGGATGTGGTTTGGTTGTCATTATTTGACGTTTGTTGGCAGTGGTCAGGCCAGTCCAACGGGCCATATCCGAACCGGAAAGTTCAGATTCTTTGTTTATATCCGGCATTACGGCAATACCATCACGTGTAAACCCTTGTTCACTGACGTCACTACCCCATGCAAAAGTATATCCCTTCTTCACTGCATTATCCATTACAGCCATAAACTCGTCGATAGGCAAGTTGTAGGAGAGGCCATTGCGCCAGTTGTCCTGAATCTCGATAGCAAATTGAGAATAGAACGGGTGATGTGTATAGGAAGTCAATGAAACATAGTCGTCCGGATTCAGTCCCAGTGATTCGGCAAAAGTTTTCGGTGTATATTCCTTTCCTTTATAAGTGAAGTTTTCAGGACATTTTCCTAAGTATGTGTCATAAATGGCTGCCAGACCGTTCTTCCATACCGGAGTCAGTTTACTTAGTTTACCTTTAGCGATAGCATTAATGTAGCCGGAAGCAACAGCGTCCAATTCGTTGTGTACCGGCAGAGTATCGCCGTACATGATTCCCGGCATTACTTCCTGTGGAACGATACCGTAATTTTTGATGCAGTACATCACATCATAGAAACTTCCTCCCGGCGAGAAAGAACTGTCACCGTGATAACGTACATAATTGGCTCCACGGTCTTGCATCGTTTTGTGTACCACAAACATTTCAGCCAGATCATATTCGCCTTTGCCTAAACGTAGCAATTCTGATTCAACGAATCCGAGAGTTGAGAAACTCCAGCAAGTGCTCGAACGGTTTTGGTTCTTGATTGAAGTAATCGGATTTTCTTTCACTGTCGTGAAAACGAAGCCCTCTTCGGGTTTTGCGTCTTGTGCCATTGTGCTCAGGCTGAATAGGCCTAGAGCAGCGATAAGGATACTCTTTTTCATTCTTATGACATTAATATTAAATTTGTTTTGGTTACAAAGATAGAGAATCCTTGGGGTAATTCCATATTCCTGTATACAATTTGCATAAAAAAAGAATAAAAAATAGTGTATATTCTATTTTTTCATGAACAAAAAGCGGAAAGAGAATTATTTTCAATTCACTTTCCGCTTTTTATTTATTTTATTTTAATTCCGAGATTCTCTAAATCATGACGGGTAACAGTATAGTTTTCTCCGGTTTTCATGCGTCTCATGACTAATTTCCCTACCTTTTTGGCATCCTCTTTTTCCATGAAAGGCTTTTTCCCCGAAATGGCGGGAATAAAAGGCTGGAATATGGTTATATGGTTGTTGTAGGATATTTGATAACCGTATCCTCCGTTTACTTCGATTATTTCGATCGAATAATGCGTGTCGGAGGTGGCTGCTACGGAAAACGCCAGGCAAATGGCAGCTGTTAATATTCCTGCAACAAAGAGCCGGCTACTGTTTTTCTTAGTCATCTTCTTCCCATTCATACGGATGTAATTCCCAAGTATCGTCATAATAGTATCCACTGCTTCCTCCGGTAGTTATAATACCCCGTTTGCCGGTAGAGAAACAAATCGCTTTTGTGCGTGCACTTCCTTCGAAAGGGGTATAGTCAAAATCATCTTCCGTGTCACTACTACGCCATAAATCTGTGTTGGGGTCATATATCCAGTAGTTATTTCGTAGGCTTGAACCGGATGTCTGCCCTAAAGTGATATAAGCCTGGCCGTCTATAACAAAAGCGCAGCCGTATGTCCGGGTGATTGAATTATAATCATCATCATAATCATCACTGCTGTCATCCTTGATTTCGCGGAGACGGGTCCATTTATTTTCTTCACTCTTGCTGGGATCGAATTTCCAGAAGTCAGTAACATCCTGACCGTTGTTGGTTCCTCCTACGATGTAAGCTACATTGTCGATGATAAAGGATAAGCCGCCGGTTCTTTTCTGACCGCCGAATCCGTTTACAATGCTCCACTGGCTACCTGAAGGGGCTGTCGGGTCGAAACGATAAAAATCCTTTGTCTGTTTATCGTCTTTGGATTGTCCGGTTCCCACATAACCGTAGTTACCGATAGTGAAGGCTATTGCATTGATTCGCGCATCTCCGGGATAATCATCCATTTGTCTCCATTCATTTGTTGCCGGGTCATATTCCCATGTGTCTTTTAGATATGCGTATCCTCCGGTATGCATCGGATCATCATCTTTATATACGGTGTATCCGGTGGTCACATATCCTTTCGAGCCTACTGCGAATCCGGCAGCGCCATTCCGGGCTGTTGCATCGTCGGGCATATCTTTGCATTGTGTCCACCAGTCATTATCAATATTGTATTCCCAACAGTCTTTTTCCCGTTGGTCTTTTCCCCGATATCCTCCGCATAAGTACCCCCGGTTACCTATCACAAATCCGGCTGCATCCTCTCTTGCCCTTCCATCGAAGTCGGAACGGCGATACCACACTCCTAATGTGTCATCATCATCATCCGAACATGAGAAAATTGATAGCATAGCTACCGACACTAATAATAGTTGTAGTTTTTTCATTATTTCCATTCGTTTTATTACATTTTAAACTTGGCGCAAATGTAGCTATCAATGTGTTTTGAGAAAAAAGTTATCGACAAACAGCTTTATTTCCTCTATCTAAAAAATGCGAGTCTATAAATAGCGGGTAATAGTCGATAAATTTTGGGGATATTTTCCTAAAGGGGTTCCTTTGCAACTCAAAAATAAGATTCGTTATGAGACTATTTATTACACTTTTTTATTCTTTACTGTTGTTTTGTATCCTATTCTCTTGCAGGGATGAATCCTCTTCCATTGGGGCTAAATGGGTGGATAGTTCTTTTATGAATGCTGTAACAGATACGTGTACAGTAACGTTAAGTACTTTGCTAAGTGACTCTTTGGCAACTTCGGGAGATACGGTTTGCCAGATCGGGCGATATAAAGACAATCTATATGGAGAAATTAAGACTTCGTTTTATGCGGAATATGAAGTACCTTCTCATTCTCTTAATGAAACAACTGAATATCAGTTTGACTCTATTACCTTCAAATGGTATTCTTCAGGGAATTATCTGGGCGATACACTGGTTTATCATCGTATTGAGTTATTTAGTCTGTCACAAGGAATCTCATTGGAAGATAATGGTTACCTTTTTAATAAGACCAATGTTAATTATAACCGGAATAATCTTCTTGCTACTCTTTCTATACGTCCTACTCCCGGACACCGTAACGAGATGCATGAATTACGTCTGCCTGACGAATGGGGAAAAAAATGGTTTAATCTGATGTTGGAAGATGAAGAATGTATGGAATCGCAGGAGCGTTTCCGCGCTTTTTTTAAAGGAATAGCTTTTATACCCGATGAAAATGGGACGTGCATTAACGGCTTTCAGGTGAATGATTCCAGTTTTTGTCTGACTCTTTATTATCATGAACTCAAAGAAAAGCCTACGGAACAGACTTTAGTGTTTAAGGCCAGCAGTTCATTGAATTATACAAAGGTGGAACACGACCGTACCGGTACTCCCATAGAATCTCTCAGAGCCGGTACTGATTATAATCTTTTTTCTTCTGAAAGTGATCATCAGGTGTATCTGCAAGGATTGACCGGTATGTATATCAATCTCGAATTTCCGCATCTGAATAATCTGAACCAGAAAGGGAGGCTTGTCTCCATTGAAAGTGCGGTACTTAAACTCTATCCTATAAAAGGTACTTATAACGGAAAATATCCGTTGCCGAAATCATTGACTCTCTATACGGCAGACCAGAACAATTCAACCCAAAGTGTCATAACGGACCTTTCCGGAAATTCCGTACAAACAGGAAATCTGGTAGAAGACAATGTCTATTATGAGGATACTCATTATTCATTTGATATTACCTCGTTCATTCAGAATAATCTGGGGACGGCAGGACAGAGCCGCGAAAAATTACAGTTGTTTCTCTCCGACAATGATTTTTATAACACAGTTCAGGGAGTCATTTTCGGAGATAGTAAACATCCCGTGAATGACCATAATAATAATGTATCTCTCACTATTTATTACAAGACATATACGAAATGAAAAGAAAAGTTTTATCTATTTTCATATTAAGTGCAAACTTATTGAATCTTACTGCTCAAAACATGACGAACTCTCCGGCTTCTATGTTCGGACTGGGTGAATTGTCTACCGGAGAAGGAGGAATCTATTCCGGTATGGGGGGAGTTGGTATCGCATTGCGGGGAGAAAATGCTTATAATAGTGCGAACCCGGCTTCTTTGACGGGATTGATGCCGCAGTATTTTTTCTTCGATTTGGGAGTTAGCGGAGCGTATGAAAAGTATTCACAGTCCGGTGCAAACAATCATTCTTTTAATGGTAATCTTAATAATTTGGGTGCTGGGTTTCGTATTGCTCCCCGGTGGTATGGGGCTATTTTTATGGCTCCTGTCAGTAGTGTGGGGTATGCCATATCGCTCGAGCAGGATGTGGCGGGTACAAATGGCGAGACTGTGACTTCACTTTTTCAAGGGGAAGGCGGATTATCCAAAGTTGGAATCAGCGTTGCTCATCAGTTGTGGAAAGGGCTTTCGCTGGGAGCTAACTTTTCTTATGTGGGTGGTACTATTACGCAATCGGAGAGTCAGGGAAGTGCTACGGAAACAAACAGTTCGTATAAACATACAGTGTATGTTGATTTTGGATTACAGTATACTTATGAGATAGAGCGTGACCGTTCGTTGGTAGCGGGTGCTGTATATGGATATTCCCAGGATTTGCTTCAAGACAACGATCATTCGGTAAGTAGTAGCAGTAGTAGTGGGAGTATTACAGAAAAAGGTAAGAAGTATCGTACCTGCTTACCGCAGTTTTTCGGAGTAGGGGTATCTTATAATACGTTGCGTTGGATGGCTTCCGCCGATTATAAGTTTGTTGACTGGAGTCGGTTGGAGTCTTCTCGTTCTAGTGTTAGTTTTCATAACCAGCACCGTTTAATGTTGGGAGGGAGTTATACATTAGGGAATCCCTATCGGAAACCTGTACGTCTGTTACTCGGGGCCGGAATAGGGAATTCGTATCTTTCTATTCAGAATAAGACGACAACTAATTATTATCTCAGTACCGGAATTAATTTTGAATACCGTAGCCGCAGTACGCTTTCGTTAGGGGTAAAATATACAGATCAATTTAAGGTAAGTTCAGGGAGGTTTCAAGGACAGAAACTGGCTTTCTTCCTGAATATCACTTTCTCGGAAAAGACTTACAGAGCTAAATTAAAATAAAATAGATAATAGTATAAGGGTATCCTTTGGGGATACCCTCTTCTTCATTATTTATTGTCTTTAGGTGTTACTACGTAATCTTCTTTAATAAATTCGTCGTATACACGCTTCGGATGATCAAATGCTGCTGTTCCGTTTCTCTGTTCATTGAAGTTTTCCCGTCGGAATTGTTTCAGTTTCAGATTGTCTTCAGCATATTCTCTTAATTTTTTATGTTCACGTCCATAGAGTGAACTTTCGGTTACGTCAGAATCAAGCAAGCTTTCCTTAGGGGTAATGGTTGGTAAGAGTACTTGTTCCAGTAGGCCACGATAAGCCCCGTTATATTCACACCATACAATATCGTTAGCGACAAATATACGGTAGGAGTACTTTGACCATGCGGTTTTAATCTCAATGGATTTGGCATAGATTTCAATGGTTGCTTCTGAGCCATACGCTTGGTCACGGATCACAACGGTCGTCCGACCGCTAAGTTCTTCTTTCACGGAAGTTTGCCATTTTCCGGAATTCATGATTTCTTCAATAATTTCCGGCAACTTTTCTTTAATCTCAAACTGTATTCTCATGGTGCTTGCCTGCGGGCAGGACTTTTTTATAATTTCCTCCTTAAAACAATTAAGCTAGCCTAAAGTTACGTAGATTGAAGCAAAAAAGCAAGGTTTTGTTTAAATATTTGCTATTTTTGCCAAACGTTCTGCCTTTTTTGTTTGTTTTTATAATATATATGCAACAAACAGTAATAAAACGGGGTATGTAAAGAGAGTGATAAATATAAAATTGGGAAGATTAAGATGAAGAACTTGAAAATTGATGAATCTACAGGGTTGGTGTTGGAGGGCGGGGGAATGCGCGGAGTATTTACTTGCGGCGTGCTTGATTATTTTATGGATCATGATATCCGGTTTCCTTATGCGATAGGAGTTTCTGCCGGTGCGTGCAACGGGCTGTCCTATGCATCGCGCCAACGAGGACGTGCTAAATACAGTAATATTGACTTGTTGGAGAAATACAATTATATCGGTCTGAAACATCTGCTTAAAAAACGGAATATTCTCGATTTCGATCTGTTGTTCAATGAGTTTCCGGAACATATTCTTCCTTATGATTACGAAACTTATTTTGCTTCTTCGGAACGTTTCGTTATGGTAACTACCAATTGTATCACAGGGGAAGCTAACTATTTTGAAGAAAAGAAAGATAAACGCCGGGTGATAGACATTGTCCGTGCGTCTAGTAGTCTGCCTTTTGTATGTCCTATTACTTATGTAGATAATATTCCCATGCTTGATGGGGGAATTGTAGATTCTATTCCTTTGCAAAGAGCGATTGCTGATGGTTATACGAGAAATGTCGTAGTACTTACCCGCAACCGGGGATACCGGAAAGATTCAAAAGATATTCGTGTCCCTTCGTTTGTATACCGGAAATATCCTAAACTCCGTGAAGCACTCAGCCGCCGTTGTGCTGTCTACAATGAACAGTTGAAAATGGTTGAGAAAATGGAGGATGAAGGAAAGATTTTCGTTATCCGTCCGCAGAATCCTGTGATGGTAGATCGTATTGAACGGGATGTGCAGAAACTGACAGAATTTTATGAGGAAGGGTACGAATGTGCAAGAAATTTGGTCGAAAAATAAACAGATTCTTACATCTCTATAGCTTTATTTTTTAGATGAAAGAAGTAAGTTACTTATACTGTTCGGCAGCCGCTACTTTGAAGCTCACTATTTCTGCTTTGCTTCCGGAATTTTTAGTTACTCTTACCAGATCATCGAAGAAAGTATTCTATTAGCTGGCATAAGCAGAAGAATAAAGCTTTGTCTCAAAAGTAGGAAAATAAATTCAGGTATGCGAAGAGAGGGATAGCTTCATTGCGATGTGACAGGCAAAAAAGAAAATGTTCAGGACTTGCATCAAAAGTGATACCCTTTGAAACAAAGTTGATAGACGGAGGTGAAGATATGACCTATTTTTGCCTCCGTCAATTTTGATTAGATACTTGTATAAAACAGAATACTTTGTTACCATGAAAACAACCTCTTGGATGAAATTATGTAAAGGTGCGGTACTTGCATTGGCGGTCTCTTACGGACTGATTTATTGCCATACGAATAAAAGCAAATTTATGTTGGAACAGAAAGGAGACAGCCTGACTCTCATTCACATCACCAATCCTACTAATTATATATTGCTTCCGATCGAAGAGGCAGCGGAAGAAAGCCGGGTTCGTCTGGACATAGGAGATGCAGCGGATACAGATATGGATATTCGGCTTGCACAGACTAAAGTAGACTATTGGGTTCCGTTTGTCCTACCTGCTGATGCTAAAACTGTAACAGTACGTGTGCAAAAGAGCCTTGGAGATGCTCTTTGCTGGAAAGAAATGAAATTATCCGATACATTCGATCCGTCCCATACAGATAAGTTTCGCCCTGTATATCACCATGCTCCCCTTTATGGTTGGATGAATAATGCGAACGGGCTGGTTTATGAAGATGAAGAATATCATTTATATTATCAGTATAATCCTTATGGTTCTAAATGGGGGAATATGCATTGGGGGCATTCGATAAGCAAAGATTTGATGCATTGGGAACATTTGGCACCTGCTATAGTTCGTGATACGTTGGGACATATATTTTCCGGCAGTTCTATTGTTGATCAGGAAAATGTGGCAGGTTACGGTACAGGTACCATATTAGCTTTTTATACTTCTGCCAGCGATAAAAACGGGCAGATTCAATGTCTCGCTTATAGCAATGATAACGGTCGCACATTTACCAAATATGATAAGAATCCGATTTTGCGTTCTTCCGATAGAAGGAAAGATTTTCGTGATCCGAAGGTATTCTGGTATGCTCCGGGAAATAAATGGATAATGATTGTTGCTGCCGATAAAGAGATGCGTTTCTATGATTCAGAAGATCTGAAAGACTGGAATTATATGAGTAGCTTTGGTGAAGGTTATGGCGTACAGCCTTGTCAGTTTGAGTGTCCGGATATGGTAGAGTTACCGGTAGACGGTGATACGGAACATAAGAAATGGGCATTGATTGTCAATGTAAATCCCGGCTGTTATTTCGGAGGCAGTGCGACCCAATATTTCATAGGTGATTTTGACGGAACAAGATTTATTTGTGATAGCAAACCGGATGTTACGAAATGGTTGGACTGGGGAAAAGACCATTATGCGACAGTTTCCTTTTCGAATATGGGAAGACGTGTGATTGTAGTGCCTTGGATGAGTAACTGGCAATATTGTAATAATGTCCCGACCAAACCGTTTCGTGGCGTCAACGCCTTGCCGCGTGAACTGGGGCTTTATACGCAAAGCGGTGATATTTATCTTTCTGCAGCTCCGGTAGCGGAAGTGAAAAATCTAAGGAAAGAGACAAAAGAAATTCCTGCTTTTACCGTTGCAAATGATTATCATATTGAATCTTTATTACCGGATAATGAAGGTGCTTACGAACTTTCATTGGACATTATGGCAGAAAAAGCTGAAATTATTGGATTCAGCCTGTTCAATGATAAAGGTGAGAAGGTGGATATTTACTTTAATCTTCCTGAAAGGAAACTGGTAATGGATCGTACAAAGAGCGGTATCGTAGATTTTGGCAAAAACAGTGTGACACATGAGATAGAGGTGCACGACCGTCGGAAAACGACTTCTATCAACTACATTGATGATTTTGCATTAGCTACATGGGCACCTGTCCGAAAAGAGAATAAGTACCGATTGGATATTTTCGTAGATAAATGTTCGGTAGAGATCTTTTTGAACGAAGGAAAGATAGCGATGAGCAATCTTGTTTTCCCGACAGAGCCATACAATCGTATGTGTTTTTACAGCAAGGGCGGGACATTCAAAGTCGATACTTTTAAAGTACATAGATTAAGCCTATGACAAGGAGAAACACCTCTGAAATCCCATAAAATAAGGAGGTATGCAACAAATATTACAGCCTTTGAAACATTTTTTTTAGTCGATTGACATAAATCAACCGTAATTTGCAACAGCGATAAAGAGAATATTCGTACTTTTAAATTAATAACATTAAACTAATGCTCAGTATTATGAAGAACAAAAAAATTCTTTGTAGTGTTTGTTTCCTGTTTGCTTTCGTGTCAGTCCTTTGGGGGCAAAACATAACGGTAAAGGGAAATGTGACTTCCAAGACGGACGGGCAACCGATTATCGGTGCTTCCGTGGTGCAAAACGATTCGAAATCAACAGGGACTATTACAGACTTGGACGGTAACTTTACTATTAGTGTACCGAAGAATGCATCATTAGCTATCTCTTATATAGGATATAAAGAAGTGATTATTGCAGCAAAACCTTCGTTGAAGATAGTAATGGAAGAAGATTCCAAGATGATTGATGAAGTGGTTGTGACAGGTTATATGGCTGAGAAGAAAGCCAGCCTGACAGGTTCGGTAGCCGTGGTGAAGATGAAAGAAGTGGCTGATATTCCCACAGGTAATGTGATGTCGGGCTTGCAGGGTCGTGTAGCCGGTATGAATGTAACAACCGATGGTAAACCCGGTGGTGGGAACACGGATACTAAGTTGCGCGGTATTACTACCATTAATAATTCTTCCCCTCTTTATGTGATAGATGGCATTCAGACACATGACAATGTCGCTTCAATTATTTCTTCCAATGATGTCGAATCTATTCAGGTGCTGAAAGATGCGGCCTCTGCAGCGATCTATGGTGCGCAGGCCGCCAACGGTGTCATTATCATTACCACAAAGCGTGCTAAGGAAGGTGATGTGAAAGTGAGTTTTGATATGTCACTCACTGCCCAGACTTTTGCCGGTGGTGTTGATATGCTCGATGCTTACCAATGGGGAGATGTTTATTGGCAAGCCTATAAAAATACTTACGGAACTCATCCGAACAGTGTAGTGTATGGAAATGGGGAAAAAGCCCAGTTGCAGGAATATTATTTCGACCAGAACGGAGTCAAAATAAAATCGGGTAACACCGATTGGGCAAAGGAGATATTCGGTACGGCTTTGATGCAGAATTACAACCTTTCTCTCTCTAAGGGATTCAAAGACGGTAATGTAGCTCTTACTATAAACTATATGAATCAGGATGGTCTTTGTCGCAATACTGACTATGAACGTTTTAATTCTCGCCTGGCTTCTAATTTCCGCTTTGTTGATGGCAAAGTACGTGTGGGTGAAAGCATTTCCGTGAACCACTGGTTGGAACATCTCAATCCGTCTGGTATAGAAGAACTTGTGATTGCCCAGCATCCTGCTATTCCTGTGTATGATGAAAACGGAGGATATGCCGGTGGTTACGTAGACATATTGGGGGATAAGCCGAATGCCGTTCGCTTGACAGATAACGAAGCTGATAATCGTCATAAAAGCTGGCGTATCTTTGGCAGTGCTTATTTGGAAGTAGAGCCAATTAAAAACCTGGTATTGAAGAGTCAGTTTGGATTGAACTACACTACCGGTTTCAACTCAACCTTCGTCCCGAAGTGGAGCGAAGCCGATCGTAAGGTCGATATAAATGAGCTGACTGTGCGGCAGGATAATAGTGTGCAGTGGGTATGGTCGAATACCGCCAATTATAGCATAGAATTAGGAAAGAACAATATCAGTGCTGTGATAGGAACCGAGGCCAAGAAAGAAAACGGTGAACATTTGCAGGGGTATGGTCGCGGATTGGTGATAGAAGACCTCGACTATCGCTATCTGGACACAGTGACCGAAGGAAAAAGTGTGAGTAACAATGCTTCCACTTATGCTATGGTTTCTTACTTCGGTAAGGTGAACTATGCGTTCGATGATAAGTACCTGATATCAGGAACGGTACGCCGTGATGCTTCCTCACGTTTCGGTAAAGGTAACAATTCAGCAATCTTTCCTTCGGTATCAGCCGGCTGGAGAGTTTCACGCGAGAAATTTATGGAACGTACACAAAGTTGGCTGTCAGACCTTAAACTGCGTGCATCATGGGGTATTAATGGTAACGACCAGATTGACAATAATGCTACATACAATCTCTATTACACCAATATGTCCAATGGTTCCTACAATTTCAACGGCGACGGGGCGACGGTGGTACCCGGTGTACAGAAAGACCGTTCGGGCAACAACGATTTGAAGTGGGAGGAAACCAAACAATTGAATTTCGGTATTGATGCAGCCTTCTTTGACGCTCGTTTGGGGGTGACTCTGGACTATTTTCAAAAGAAAACCACTGATATGTTAATTCAGAAACCATATATCGGTGTGATCGGTGAAGGTGGTTATAAATGGTATAATGCTGCCAGTATGGATAATAACGGTGTAGAAGCGACTTTGACCTGGCGGGACGAAATAAAGGACTTCAAATATGATATCTCATTCAACCTCTCTTATTACAAAAATAAGATAACCGAACTTCCGGATGTCATCAAATACACTTGGGGAGGTGGTAACGGTGTGGATAAGACTATTGTAGGACAGCCTTTCGGTTCATGGATGTCATATAAAGCCGATGGCATATTCAAAACCAAACAAGAGGTATATGAATACCTGAGCAAGTATGATGTGCAGATTGGTGCTCCCGGCGTAGGACGTATTCGTTATAAGGATCTTAATGGCGACAACATCATCAATACTGCCGATATGGACTGGCAAGGCAGTGACCAGCCTAAGTTTATCGGTGGTCTGAACATAGGTGCATCCTACAAAGGGTTTGATCTTTCCGTATTCTTCAACGGTATGATTCGCGATGCATGGAATAACTCAAAGTTCTATACGGATCTTTTCCAAGGCTGGACGGGCAATCACTCTACGCGTCTGATTGATGCAATGAATGCTTGGAATGTGTATGAGCAAACCGGAGTCTATAATTGTAATATCCCTGCACTGACGGTGGTTGATAATAATGTGGAAACACGCAGTTCTACTTTCTTTATTGAAGATGGTTCTTATGTGAAGTTGAAGACTTTGACACTGGGCTACACCTTCCCCGATAAGTGGATTAAGAAAGCACGTCTTTCTAATTTGCGTGTATATCTGCAAGCGCAGAATGTTTTCACGTTGACTAATTATACTGGTGCCGACCCTGAAGGATTGGGCTATCCATATCCTCAGCCTCGTACCTACACATTCGGTCTATCACTTGGTTTTTAATCTTTTATCCTAAATACAGAACATTATGAAATTGAAATATATCCTTGCGGCAGGTGTTGTGGCACTATTGGCCGGTTGTGATGAGAGTCGTTTTCTTGATACTAAACCTCAGGGTACACTCAATGACGATTTGTTGTCGTCGGCTGAAGGTGTGGAACTCCTGGTCACTTCGGCTTACGCCGGGCTGAAAGGTCCCAATCGTGATATGCACTGGGTACCGATGACCAATTGGACGTATGGTGAAGTACGTTCGGACAATGCCTATAAAGGTGGCGGTGGTGTAAACGATGGTGACTTTTGTACACTGCTTGAAACTTTTAAGATAGATGCTACATGGGCTAATGCCGATGAAAAATGGTTTCAACTTTATTGTTGCTTGCAACGTTGCAACAGTGCATTGAGAGTCATGAATACACTTGATGAGAACACCTTGCCGGTACTTAAGAGCCGTAAAGCTGAAATGAAAGTGATTCGTGCACATTTTTTCTTCGAACTGGTCCGCCTTTTCAAACAAGTACCTTACTTTGACGAAAACGTGGATATTGATGATTATAAATACATCCCCAACAATCAGTTTACCCGCGAAGAACTTCTTGGCAAGATTGCGCAGGAGTTTCTTGACGCCGCTAACGACTTGCCTGACACTCAATCCCAAATAGGCCGTATCACCAAGAACATAGCATACGCATACGCTGCCAAAGCCAAACTTTATCAAGCTTACCAACAAGATGAGAATAATCAGGTCATTGCTGTCGACAAACAGTTGCTTGCTGAAGTAGCGGCTCTTTGTGATAAAGTAGGTGCGCAAGGGAAGGCGTATGATCTTTTGAATGACTTTCAGAAGCTCGACCAACTGGAATATGAAAATGGGGTAGAGTCTGTGTTTGCCGTACAATATTCGATGGATGATGAAACCGAAGGTGCCGGAAACATAAATTGGAGCAACCTGCTCAATGCCCCCAAAGGTCCTTACGGTGGCGACGGATTCTTCCTGCCCAGTCAGAATCTGATAAACGCGTATAAGACAGATGCCTATGGACTGCCTTTGTTTGATACCTTCAACAACAGTGATTATGGAACGTACGAAGGGAATGAGCTCACTAACGTTGAGGCAACAGTAGATCCCCGTCTGGATTTTGTTACCGGTCGTCCGGGCATTACCTGGAAAACTTACACAGTTGAGCCTTGCAAAGCAAACTGGATACGTAACAGTGGCGAATATGGCTTTAACTGCACCAAGCGCTTTTACATCTCGCCTGAAAGTGAAGATATGTTCCAGGGGTGGCCTTGGGGAGCCTCTCATCTTAACTGGCAGATAATCCGCTATGCTGATGTATTATTGTGGAAGGCTGAAGCCTTGATAGAGATTGGCGAAGCTGCCGGACTGGAAGAAGCCCGCAAGATTATTAACCGTATTCGTCTGCGTGCCAAGAATAGTCCTTATGTGAAGGACTTTAAGCATCCCGAACAAAATGCGGCCAATTACCTGATAGGCGAATATCCGGCTGAAGGTTGGAATCAGGACTTTGCCCGCAAAGCATTACGTTGGGAACGTCGCATGGAGTTTGCCATGGAAGGTGACCGTTTCTTCGATCTGGTACGTTGGGGGATTGCTGAGGAAACCATGAACAGTTACATCGTTGTGGAGCAAAACAAGCGTGTTTATTATCGCGGTGCCCGCTTCATCGGTGGCAGGGATGAATACTTACCCATTCCCAATGCACAATATAATTTCTCTGAAGGTACTTATGTACAAAACCCAGGATATGGTAAGTTTAACTAATATAAACTCCTTAAATATAGATATGATGAAAATAAAAAGATACTTGATGAGCGCCTTCTGCCTGTGTATGTTCACGGCCTGCGATAGTGATGACAATAACCTGTTGTGCTATGGTACCCATACTGACATCGAAGGTGATGTTACTGCATTCGGAGCTGTTGGCGATGGAAAGACCGATTGTTCGAAAGCTATAAATAGTGCAATAGCCTCGTTGCCCGCCGAAGGGGGAGTATTGGTGATTCCCGAAGGTGATTTTGTACTTGACGCTCCCATTGTAATCAATAAGCATAATGTGACGATCAAGGGATTGAATCCCGGTATGCGCAGCAATATTGACGTGAATGGAATAAATGACCTCTTGGGTCCTGGCGGTGGAAGTAAATTGGTGGCGCGTAATGCCGAGGCTGCCATAAAAGTGGAGACGGGCATGAAAGGCGTAAAGATTATGAACCTGATGGTGTCAGGCGGCACGGAAGCCAGGAACATCGGCATACACTTTGTCGGCGCGACCGATAATGGAATGCTTTCTAATATTATCGGTATAAATTTGCATACCGGTGTTAAGATAGAACAGGCAAAAAATATGCAGATAGTCAATTGCTGGGTATGCGAACTCCCTAATAGTATCGAGTTGATTGGCGGTGAAAATATTGTTGTGAAGAACTGCCAATTGGGTGCTCAACCTACGGGGATTACTTGCAAGGTGCAGGAAGTGAACAAACTTTCGTTCATCAATAATCAGGTTTATCCCGACGGACGTGAAAATCTGGTACTTGACGCTTGTAATAATTGTGTGATTGAGGGCAACAATTTCAAGAGCTACTATAATGGTATTCTGGTGTTGAACGGTAATGATAATACGGTGAATAAGAACATCTTCTGGCTTACGGGAGCTGTTCAGAACCAGCTGCTCGACCACGGCGATGACTTTGGCATCATCAACGTAAAGGGCAACAATAATATGGTTGCATCCAATAGCTTGTCGTGCGAATGGGCTTATGCCGGTGCTGTGACTGTAAATGCCGTTCAGGGAACCGGTAACGTGTTCAAGAATTGCTTTGTTGACAACTTGGAGAGCTATCGGGTATTTCTGGTGAACGCACAAACCGAAGTCTCCAATTGTGTATCATCCGATAAGGTGAGCATAGTAGAATAACCTCCCTATCATATACCATTATTAATATAATAACACCATGAAGATAAATAAATTCTTAATAAGCGGACTGCTCTTTATACTGGGCACATCTTGCAGTAATGACGATAACTATACGCTTTGTGATGAATGTAACGGTCAGAAGATAATAGATATAACCCAGTTCGGGCTTCCGACCGACGGCTCTACCGATTGTGCCGACCTCATCAATGCCATAATAGCCGACCTTCCGCCCGAGGGAGGTACGATACTTATTCCCGAAGGAACGTTTCGTTTGGATAGTCCCATTCAGCTCACCCGCAATTTCGTGACGCTGAAAGGCGTGAATGACGACGTCGCTGCTACTGCTGCCGATGCCCGGGAAAGTCGCCTGATACTGGGAAATGCCGAATATGCATTACACGTTGCCCCTGTTGCCGATATAGACGGACGTAAGAACCGTATCAGCGGTGTGGAGGTAAACGGACTTACACTTGTGGGAAAGGCCGATCATCAGGGAACCGGAATCTTTGTCGAGCACGATAACGATCGCCTGCACTTCTTCAACATCAGAATGGAGAATATGTACCAGGGTATTAAACTCCAGGGATGTGATGCCATTACATTGGCTCGGATAGATGCAACCGACGCAGTGAATGGTATTGAAATGAACGGCGGCATACAGAATATGGTGACCAACTCCCTCTTCGGATCAGCGCAGGGCGGTGTGGCGGCGCGTATCTCCGGTGAAAGTAACCTGATATTCTCTCACAACAAACTGACGGCGGAAGATGACCGTTGTGCCAGCTTTACAGGTTGCAGCCGGGTGAATATCTCGGATAATGAATTTACAGGAAACAAAATGACCTTCTTTGATATAAGCGGGCAAAACAATCTGATAAGTGACAACGTGTTCACCGTAAACAGGAGCGATAATCAACTCAATGGCAAAGAGGCGGACTATGGAGTGATTCATGTGAAAGGAGAATATAACCACTTCACGTCGAACACCATTCATGCGGATTGGAGTGACGGTATAGAAAACCCCGTGACTGTGAATGCTGCGGAAGGGGAAAATAACCGTTTCGCAAGTTTCACGATAGAAAATACGAACAGCAATCAAGTCTTTTATGTCAGCGAATCGTCCGAAGTGATAGATTGCGGAGTGACAGAAGAAAATATAAAGGTGAAACCGTCTGAAGCGCAGGACTTGACGAACGCAGCTTATGTGATAACGTATGACACTCCCGAAGAGATAGAAGATGATGATGAAAAGGCCTCCTATACATGGTTCAAGAAACAGTTTGTAAATGGCAAAGTCATTACTGCCGCTGCATTGGCTGGCGAGGATCTTTCTGCTTATGATGTTATTTGGGTACATATAGACCGTGTGGGTATTGGAGCCGGCTGGGACAAGTTACCTTTGTCTGTCGATGCGGTTGCCGCGTTAACAACCTATTATAAGAATGGTGGAAACCTTTTCCTGAGCAATCATGCGACTCAGTTGGTTGTACCTTTGGGACGTACCGAACGGGCTCCCGGAATATTTGGAGACGGTGAAGGCGGATCAGGCGCAGACATTTGGACGATTAATGCCAATATCGGAATGGAGTATGACCATCGCTCGCATCCTGCTTTTACCGGTATGGTTACTTCCGACCAATTCCCTCACGAAACATTCCCGTTGATCGGTCCCGGACAGCGTGAAGATCATAACTGTATGTGGGATTTGAATTCTTATGGTTTCCCCAGCCTTTACCCCAATGCAGGAAATGTGGTGAAAGCGTTTGAAGAGGAAAATAACGCTACCGTTTTGGCAACATGGGGTCATGTGACGGACTATTGTTGTGCCGGAATGGTGGAATTTGCCCCGACAACGGAATATCAAGGAACTTGCATCGCTCTCGGACTGGCTGCTTACGAATGGAACCAGAATAGTAATCTGAACGTTTATCAGGATAATATCATGTTCATGACGAAGAACATATTGCATTATCTAAGCGCTAAGAAATAGGCAGGTAACATTTTTTCTATCTTTTGAAACAAAAGTGATAGGTGTAGCTATCCGTTACGCCTATCTTTGCATTGTGACAAATGAAAGGCTATGAATACTAATAATTAATCTAATACCATATTGATATGAATGTATTATTCTCGTTTAAACAGTTACGGACCTTATTGGCAATGCTGGCTATGATGATTTTCTCATTTCCGGACGCTGTTGCCGACGCACCTTCCTTGATAATCAAGGACCTGGGCGAAGGGCATTGTCTGGTACAGATAAACACGAACCAACGATATTTGCTTCTCCCCGTTGAGGAGGTGATGCCTGATGTGCGTGTCAGCATGATCGTTAATAATAAAGAGGTGAAGGCTGCGGACGTTCGTCTGGCGGTGAACAGAGTGGACTATTTCGTTCCGCTGGACCTTTCGGGCTATACCGGCAAAAACGTACTATTGAAGTTTAAGTTGGGCTCGAACGACCCTGTACGGGGCAAACTTTCTGCTGTTTGCTGCAAGGAGATGAAGTTGGCCGATACCTTCGATACCGGCAACCGCGAAAAGTTCCGTCCCACCTATCACTTCTCACCTCTTTACGGTTGGATGAACGACCCCAATGGAATGGTATACAAGGATGGCGAATACCACCTTTTCTACCAATACAACCCTTACGGCTCCAAATGGGGAAATATGAGCTGGGGACATGCTATCAGCAAAGACCTCGTAAACTGGCAACATCTCCCCGTAGCCATTGCGCCCGATGCATTGGGAACTATCTTCAGCGGTTCGGCTGTTGTCGATACCGATAACACTGCCGGTTTCGGTGCGGGAGCTATCATCGCCATTTATACGCAAAACAGCGACCGGCAAGTACAAAGCATTGCTTACAGTACCGACAACGGACGCACTTTCACCTGCTATGAGAACAATCCCGTACTGACATCCGATGCACGTGACTTCCGCGACCCGAAAGTCTTTTGGCATAAAGAAACCCGGCGCTGGATTATGATATTGGCAGTAGGACAGGAGATGCAGATTTTTTCTTCTCCCAATCTGAAAGACTGGACGTACGAAAGCAGTTTCGGAGAAGGCCAGGGCGCACATGGTGGCGTATGGGAATGTCCCGATTTGTTTGAACTTCCGGTAGAAGGGACGAATGAAAAGAAGTGGGTGTTGCTTTGTAATTTGAATCCCGGCGGTCCGTTCGGAGGAAGTGCCACTCAATATTTTGTAGGAACCTTCAACGGAAAAGAATTTGTAAACGAATCTCCCTCCAAAACCAAATGGATGGACTGGGGAAAAGATCATTATGCAACCGTGACTTGGAGCGATGCTCCCGACAACCGCCGTATCGCTATTGCATGGATGAGCAACTGGCAATATGCCAACGATGTTCCGACTTCCCAATACCGCAGTCCGAACTCCGTTCCCCGCGATTTGGGCCTCTTTACCGTCGGCGGTGAGACTTATCTCCAATCTGCCCCGTCTCCCGAATTGCAGAAACTGCGTGACATCTCAAAGAAACGTTCGTTCAGAGTGAACGGAACACGTACGGTAAAAGAAATGATTCCGGTCAACGAAGGCGCTTACGAAATAGAACTGTCTATCAAGAACCTGCATGCGGACGTTATCGGCTTCCGTCTTTACAATGATAAGGGCGAAGAAGTGGATATGCAATATGATATGAAAGAGAATAGATTCTCTATGGACCGTTGTAAAAGTGGTGATGTCGGCTTCAACGAGAATTTCCCGGCACTGACGTGGACAGCTGTTGAAAGCGGTAAGAATGAGCTGAAGCTTCATTTGTTTGTAGATAAATCAAGCGTGGAAGCATTTGGTGACGGCGGGCGTTTCGCAATGACCAATCAGGTCTTCCCTTCGGAACCTTACAATCACATCGATTTTTACAGCAAAGGCGGAGCCTACAAGGTAGACTCGTTTATCGTCTACCGGTTGAAGCAATAAGCTTCTGCTATTTAATCTATGCGCTCTTTTCCTGATTCCCTACGGCAGAGTATGTCTACCCCTACGGATTAGTACACTGAAGGCAACGGTATACTTCTGTCAGGCTTACGGTATTAATACCTCACCACGGCCGTGGTAACTTCTCTCCACAGCCATGAAGAGATCTCTCCACAGCCATGGAAAGAATTCGTCACGACCGTGGCGAACCAACATTACCGTAGCTTTCATCCTATTATATCAGTATGAAACATCAACTGTATAAGCGGTAAACGGGTTTATTCCCGTAGGGGCGGACCGGTTAAGCCATAAGGACACAGAATTTATAAAATAATAGATATAACAATGGAAAACAGTAAAAACTCTTCTCTCTCCAAACTGATCCCGGTGATGCTATGTTTCTTTGCCATGGGATTCGTTGACTTGGTAGGCATTGCTTCCAATTATGTAAAGGCAGACCTCGGCCTGTCGGACTCACAAGCAAACATTTTCCCTTCACTCGTCTTTTTTTGGTTCCTGATTTTCTCCGTACCGACAGGGATGTTGATGAGCCGTATCGGTCAGAAGAAAACCGTATTGCTCAGTCTGCTCGTGACATTCGCTTCATTATTGTTGCCGGTTTTTGGTGACAGTTATATGTTGATGTTGATTTCCTTCTCTCTGTTGGGAATCGGAAATGCGTTGATGCAGACTTCTCTGAACCCGTTGCTCTCCAATATCGTGCGTGGTGACCGCTTGGCGAGCAGCCTGACTTTCGGACAATTCGTAAAGGCGATTGCTTCTTTCCTGGCACCATACATTGCCATGTGGGGAGCGACGCAAGCTATTCCGTCTTTCGATTTGGACTGGCGGATTCTTTTCCCGGTTTATATGATAGTGGCCGTTGTCGCCATTCTTCTGCTCAACGCCACGCAGATTGAAGAAGAAAAGGAAGAAGGCAAACCGTCTACTTTCGGACAATGCCTTGCCTTGCTCGGCAAGCCGTTTATCCTGCTTTGCTTTATCGGTATCATGTGTCATGTCGGTATCGACGTGGGCACAAACACTACCGCCCCGAAGATTTTAATGGAGCGCATCGGAATGGGATTGGATGACGCAGCTTTTGCAACGAGTCTTTATTTCATTTTCCGTACGGCAGGGTGTTTCCTCGGATCTTTCATATTGCGCAAGATGTCCGCGAAGTCTTTCTTTGCTGTCAGTGTTATTATGATGTTGGCAGCCATGATTGGCTTGTTTATCTTCCACGAAAAGGCAATCATTTATGTTTGTATCGCTTTGATAGGTTTTGGCAACTCGAATGTGTTCTCCGTTATCTTCTCGCAGGCATTGCTTTATTTGCCGGGTAAGAAAAACGAAGTTTCCGGTCTGATGATTATGGGACTTTTCGGCGGAACGGTGTTCCCGCTGGCTATGGGAGTGGCTTCGGACACTTCAATGGGGCAGAACGGTGCAATTGCCGTCATGACTGTCGGTGTACTTTATTTGCTGTTTTATACGTTCCGTATCAGAAAATAATTTTATATTTGAGAATCAATTAAACTCTGTTTATCATGAATAATATAATAGTAGGAATGGGTGAAGCGCTTTGGGACGTGTTGCCCGAAGGAAAGAAAATAGGCGGTGCTCCGGCAAACTTCGCTTATCATGTTTCACAATTCGGCTTTGACAGCCGTGTGGTCAGTGCAGTGGGCAATGACGAACTGGGTGACGAGATCATGTCGGTATTCAAGGAAAAGAAACTGAATACTCAGATTGAACGGGTAGATTATCCTACGGGTACAGTACAAGTGACACTGGACGCTGAAGGGGTGCCTTGCTATGAAATTAAGGAAGGTGTCGCCTGGGATAACATTCCTTTCACGGACGAACTGAAACGTTTGGCGCTGAACACACGTGCCGTTTGTTTCGGATCACTGGCACAGCGCAACGAAGCAAGCCGTGCCACTATCAACCGTTTCTTGGATACAATGCCCGAGATAGATGGACAATTAAAGATATTCGACATCAATCTCCGTCAGGACTTCTACACCAAAGAAGTGTTGCGTGACTCTTTCCAACGTTGTAATGTCTTGAAGATAAACGATGAAGAGCTGGTGACTATCAGTCGTATGTTCGGTTATCCGGGCATTGACTTGCAGGATAAGTGCTGGATTCTGTTAGCTAAATACAACCTGAAAATGCTGATTCTGACTTGCGGCATCAATGGCAGCTATGTATTTACTCCGGGGGTTGTTTCCTTCCAGGAGACTCCGAAAGTCCCCGTGGTCGATACGGTAGGTGCAGGCGATTCCTTTACGGCTGCCTTCTGTGCTTCCATATTGAATGGAAAGCCGGTGCCCGAAGCACACAAACTGGCTGTGGAAGTCTCTGCTTACGTTTGTACGCAGAGCGGGGCGATGCCGGAACTGCCGCAGGTGTTGAAAGACAGACTATTATAATCCTATTTTACATATTGGCAGATTGAATCAGTATCTGTTATCTATGTAGAACCTCTCAAAGTTAAATGTTATGCTTTGAGAGGTTCTGTTTTGATAACGTATGCTTTGAAAAAGCAAGCTACTGGCGGTAAAATGAGATTAACGGATATAACAGATATGGAGAACTTTTTCCGTCTTATTCAATCTGTTCTTTGTGTTCTTTTGAAAGAAAACCATTATCTTTATCCCGATATAGAATAGGATTTTGTATGGTAAGAGGTACGATGAAGAAAGAAAAGCACAGTGCTATGAGATATTTTCGTTGGACGGCAATACTGCTTTGCCTTATTGGGATAACGGCGTGTCGGCAGGATACTCCCCGTTTTCGTATCGGTGTGGCGCAATGTAGTGATGATTCGTGGCGACATAAGATGAATGATGAGATACTTCGTGAAGCGATGTTCTATGATGGTGTATCTGTCGAGATACGTTCTGCCGGTGATGATAACCGCAGACAGGCGGAAGATATTCATTACTTTATGGATAAGGGAGTGGATTTGCTGATCATCTCAGCTAATGAGGCTGCCCCCATGACTCCAATTGTTGAGGAGGCTTACCGGAAAGGAATTCCGGTCATCACGGTCGACCGGAAAATTCTTTCGGATAAATATACTGCTTATATTGGTGCGGATAATTATGAAATCGGTCGTGCGGTAGGCAATTATATCGCTTCCCGCCTGAAAGGGAAAGGTAATATCGTTGAACTGACTGGGTTAAGTGGCTCGACTCCCGCCATGGAACGTCATCAGGGATTTATGGCTGCTATCAGTCATTTTCCCGAGATAAAGCTGATTGATAAAGCAGATGCGGCTTGGGAGCGTGGGCCGGCAGAAGTAGAAATGGACAGTATGCTTCGACGTCACTCGAAGATTGATGCTGTGTATGCGCATAATGACCGAATAGCTCCGGGAGCTTATCAGGCCGCCAAAAAAGCCGGACGGGAAAAAGAAATGATTTTTGTAGGCATTGACGCCCTGCCTGGTAAGGGAAATGGTCTGGAACTCGTGCTCGATAGTGTATTGGACGCGACTTTCATTTATCCTACCAATGGAGATAAAGTACTGCAACTGGCAATGAACATTCTCGAAAAGAAATCTTATCCTCGCGAAACGGTGATGAATACGGCTGTTGTCGACCGTACCAATGCGCATATCATGCAACTTCAGACTACTCATATTTCAGAACTCGACCAAAAAATCGAAACACTGAACGGACGTATCAGTGGTTATCTTTCAAGGGTAGCTACCCAGCAGGTTATCATGTATGGAAGTTTGTTGATTCTGTTATTGGTGGCCGGATTGCTACTTGTCGTTTATAAATCTCTCCGTTCCAAGAACCGGTTGAATAGGGAATTATCAGAACAGAAGAAGCAACTCGAAGAACAGCGGGATAAATTGGAGGAACAGCGTGACCAACTGATTCAACTGTCGCATCAACTGGAAGAAGCGACTCATGCCAAACTGGTTTTCTTTACGAATATCTCTCATGATTTCCGTACCCCTCTGACTTTGGTTGCTGATCCTGTGGAACAATTATTGGCAGACAGAACGCTGACCGGAGACCAGCACCGGATGTTGTTGCTCATTCAGCGTAACGTAAATATTCTCTTGCGCTTGGTCAATCAGATTCTGGACTTCCGTAAATATGAGAACGGAAAAATGGAATATACTCCTGTTTCGGTAGATATCCTTTCTTCTTTTGAAGGGTGGAATGAATCTTTCCAGGCGGCAGCCCGTAAGAAGCATATCCATTTCTCTTTCGATAATATGCCGGATTCGAATTATCATACACAAGCCGATGTGGAGAAGTTGGAACGGATTTATTTTAATCTTCTGTCGAACGCTTTTAAGTTTACGCCGGAAAATGGAAAAATTGCCGTCCGTTTGTCCACCTTGACAAAAGATGATAGCCGTTGGATTCGTTTTACTGTATCTAATACTGGTTCGATGATTTCTGCCGAACATATTCGTAATATTTTTGATCGTTTTTATAAAATAGATATGCATCATGCCGGTTCGGGAATAGGATTGGCTTTAGTAAAGGCTTTCGTCGAACTGCACGGTGGAACTATATCAGTGGAAAGTGATGAAAAGCAAGGAACTGTTTTTACTGTCGATTTACCGGTACGGACCTGCGAAGTGTCTTCTTTGGAAGATTCTTCCGCAACCTCTGCTTCCGAAGTATCTCCCTTGAATAACGCTGTGCCCGTTGAAGAAGAGGAACTGGAGAAGAACTATGATTCTTCCAAACCTTCTGTACTTATCATTGATGATAATGCGGATATTCGTCTGTATGTTCATGGATTACTTCATGCAGACTATGCTGTCATTGAAGCGGCAGATGGTTCGGAAGGTATCCGCAAAGCTATGAAATATGTCCCGGATTTGATTATCTCCGATGTAATGATGCCCGGTATTGACGGCGTTGAATGTTGCCGCCGTCTGAAAAGCGAACTGCAAACATGCCATATTCCTGTTATCTTATTAACAGCCTGTTCTTTAGATGAACAGAGGATTCAAGGGTACGACGGTGGTGCGGATTCTTATATCTCCAAACCTTTCAGTTCTCAATTACTGTTGGCACGTGTTCGTAATCTGATAGATTCGCATCGCCGTCTGAAACAGTTCTTTGGTGACGGACAGGCATTGGCGAAAGAAGATGTTTGTGATATGGACAAGGAATTTGTAGAGAAATTCAAAGCTTTGATTGATGAGAAGATGGGAGATTCCGGTTTGAACGTAGAAGATTTGGGCAAAGATATGGGGTTGAGCCGCGTACAGCTTTATCGTAAGATAAAATCTTTGACTAATTATTCTCCTAATGAATTACTCCGTATTGCCCGTCTAAAGAAAGCCGCGTCTCTGCTTGCTTCATCGGATATGACAGTGTCGGAGATTGGTTATGAAGTCGGTTTCAGTTCCCCTTCTTATTTTGCCAAATGTTATAAAGAACTGTTTGGGGAGAGCCCGACAGATTTATTAAAGAGAAAAGGATAAAACAAGATAGTTTACGTCGAAATATAATAAGAAAGTCCGCCTCCCAATAATGGTAAACTTACCCATTATTGGGAGGCGGACTTTCTTATTTGTATGAGTTAGTAATGAATCAATAGATTGTCGTCAGCATTTCCTTGGTTATACCAGTTCTGTTCATTCTTGCCACCACTTTGTGCCCATTTGGCAAAACCTTTATAGGCTTTCAGGAAATCACCTTTTTCAATGGTGTGTGCTACATTTCCCGGTACTCTTAATCCCCAGATCAGACGTTCGTTACTATAATAGTAGTTATCGTCTTCTTCCTCTCCATCTTCATATATCGGATATAAATTTTTGTCATTGAATGGGTATTGGTAAGCTATTGGTTCAATACCGTTCATGTGTATTTCCGTTCCGTTATCATTACGTTTTAGATATAAATCAAACTCGTCGTCTTCTAATATATCATCTATTTCTTTTGGTTCTTTGAGTTTAATTTCAATAATAATTTCAGGCAGATCTTCCTCCTTGGTTACTAAAGCATTCCTCTCTGTATTGAAGTATTTACTTCCACGTCTATCTAAGTTTTGAACTAAAGGAGTGCAATCAATGATGAGATTACCTTTTGGATTCTTATTGTCAATTAGGTTAACTTCAATTTCTTCTCCTGTTTTATAATGACTCATCATAACGCTTTCGATGTTTTTGTTTTTTATTTTTTTGAGCCTCAAATAAGGATTATAGGGGAATACGCCTCCGACGGCTTTTAAACATAGACCTATCACTATGTACTTACTTTCGTATTCATCTTTTTCTTTTGCTTTGCTTACTTCAAATAGTACTTGATAATTTGCTACAAAATCATTGAAATCATAATCACCGAGTGAAGGAAATTGGTCTTCAAACATAATTGTTCCCCAACCTTTTTTAGGATGATAAACGACTCCTCGCTCTTTATCATATTTTATATCATCTTCTATATTATAATCATCATCTTTTTTATTGTTATCGCGTGTGATAGCACGAGTCGGAATAGCTTCAATGGCATCAGGGATATTAAGTGTGTAGCTACCATTAGCATTTACGGCTACAGATTTAGTAATCATTTTACCGCTTTTACTTTGGTATTGGGCATATATAGTTTTTACGTAAGTCGGAAGACTTAAAGGTAAATTAATAGCCTTATTATATACCGGGATAGTTGCTACTTTTTCATCTTTACTACATTTTTCATCTAGAAATAATGAAACTTTAGTCTGTGTGTTGGCAATAGTCGTTCCTTTAGTGACTTGAGTTAAATTCCACTGAAAGTCTTCCGGAATGTTGAGATCGGTCATTTTGATTTCTTTCTCAGATTGCTTACTTTCATCATAGAGATTCTTCTCGCAGGAACTGAAAGCGAATGCTCCCAATAAACAGGTTGCAAATAGGATATTTTTCTTTTTCATAACAGAGTAGTTTGCTTTGTTAGTAACTTTATTGTTTTACCGTGGCAAATTTCGTAATAATTTGTAGATAAAGCAAGAAAAGTTGCAAATATTGTATGATGCAAACTAATTATTTGCAAATTCTTTTCTTTTTATCTAGCTTTGGGGAACGAAATCAGTAGAAACCTGGGCAATGAAAGATTATAAAGTAGATAAAGCGAGTCTGTCTGAAACCTTCTGCCGGGAAGTGTATCAGGTGGTGTGTGAGATTCCGTTGGGTAAAGTTTCCACCTATGGAAGTATTGCTGCGTTACTGGGGATGCCTCAATGTTCCCGTATGGTAGGACGTGCTTTGAAGCAAGTGCCGGATAATGTTTCCACTCCTTGCCATAGAGTAGTCAATGCATCAGGACGTCTTGTTCCCGGTTGGGAAGAACAAAAACAAATCCTATTGGAAGAGGGAGTTTCTTTCAAACAAAATGGGTGTGTAGACCTGAAAAAGCACCTTTGGAATTACTCCGTTTCTGAATAAAATTTGTATCTTTAATCTATTTTGCCTATCTTTGTCGAAATAATATGCAAAAACAGGCTGTCATTCATATATAAAAATACTGTTTTTACTGTTCATTGAGAGGATAATCTTACCAAATTCTATTCCTTTTAAACTACTCAGTCTGTTTTTTAATCATTTAAAACTCATAAGGTTGCCATGTTATCATGTAATGTGGCCGAACCAAGCGAACTTTCAACTTGTTTATCATTGGTGAGAATGGTAGACGCGACAGTTGAAAACAAATATTATAATCTAAACCAATATATTATTATATGAGCAAAATAGAAATAAAGGATTTATATCTCATTTTCGGTAATGAGAAACAGAAAGCTCTCAAGATGCTGAAAGAAGATAAAAGTAAATCGGAGATCCTAAAAGATACCGGGTGTACAGTAGGAGTGAAAAATGCTAATATTTCAATTAACGAAGGAGAATTTTTTGTGATAATGGGGCTCTCCGGCAGTGGGAAATCGACATTACTGCGTTGTATTAATCGTCTGATACGTCCCACTTCGGGACAAGTACTTGTGAATGGAATAGATATATCCAAGGTGTCTGAAAAAGAATTGTTGCAAGTCCGGCGTAAAGAACTGGCAATGGTATTTCAAAACTTTGGTCTATTACCCCACCGTTCTGTATTACATAATATAGCGTTCGGTCTCGAACTTCAAGGAGTGAAGAAAGAGGAGCGAGAAAAGAAAGCCATGGAAAGTATGAAACTCGTTGGATTGAAAGGCTACGAGAACCAAATGGTAGGCGAACTTTCCGGCGGGATGCAGCAACGTGTCGGACTGGCTCGTGCCTTAGCCAATAATCCCGAAGTTCTTTTAATGGATGAGGCTTTCTCTGCTCTCGACCCCTTGATTCGTGTACAGATGCAGGATGAACTTCTCGCCTTGCAATCAAAGATGAAAAAGACTATTGTCTTTATCACCCACGACCTGAGTGAAGCGATTAAACTGGGCGACCGTATTGCTATCATGAAAGATGGAGAAGTAGTACAAATAGGAACTTCGGAAGAGATTCTGACCGAACCGGCCAACGATTATGTAGCCCGCTTTGTAGAAAACGTTGACAGGAGTAAAATTATCACCGCTTCATCTTTGATGATTGACAAACCATTGGTAGCCCGTCTGAAAAAAGAAGGTCCCGAAGTCTTGATTCGTAAAATGCGTGCGAAGAATATAACAGTACTTCCCGTCATAGATGCCGACGATAAACTGGTAGGTGAAGTACGCTTGAACGACCTGTTGAAACTGCGTAACAAACAGGAAAAATCTATCGAAACGGTTGTGCGTACGGAAGTCCATTCCGTATTGTGTGATACGGTACTGGAAGATATTCTCCCCCTGATGACAAAGAGCAATTCACCCGTTTGGGTAATTGACGAAACCCGTGAGTTCCTGGGCACTATTCCGTTATCATCCTTAATCATCGAAGTAACGGGGAAAGATAAAGAAGAAATAAACGAAATAATTCAAAACGCAATAGACTTATGATCAATATAGGACAATATATAGAGAGTGCCATTAATTGGATGATGGTACATTTTTCTACTTTTTTTGATGCCGTGAATTCAGGCATCGGTAGTTTCATTATAGGATTTCAACATGTACTTTTCGGAATACCTTTTTATATAACTATCCTGGCGCTTGCTGTCGCAGCATGGATGAAGGCCGGGCGTGGAACGGCTATCTTTACCGTATTAGGCTTGTTGCTTATCTATGGAATGGGATTTTGGGAAGCAACTATGCAAACGCTTGCTCTCGTTTTGTCGTCTACTTGCTTGGCTCTGGTTGTCGGCGTGCCTTTAGGGATATGGACGGCGAACAGTCCGCGTGCAGATAAAATACTTCGTCCCGTTCTCGATCTGATGCAGACTATGCCTGCTTTTGTCTACCTGATTCCCGCTGTCCTTTTCTTCGGCTTGGGAGCAGTTCCGGGAGTGTTTGCGACTATCATTTTCGCCATGCCGCCCGTAGTTCGTCTTACCGGACTGGGAATCCGGCAAGTCCCTAAAAATGTAGTGGAAGCTTCCCGGTCATTCGGGGCTACCCGCTGGCAGCTACTTTATAAAGTACAGCTTCCTCTGGCATTACCTACTATTTTGACCGGAGTAAATCAAACGATAATGATGTCACTTTCCATGGTCGTAATCGCTGCCATGATTGCTGCCGGTGGTTTAGGGGAAATCGTCTTGAAAGGTATTACCCAAATGAAAATCGGTTTGGGATTTGAAGGTGGTATAGCGGTGGTTATCTTGGCTATCATCTTAGACCGTATTACCCAAGGCATGGCAGGACGAAAAAACAAGAAAGACTAAAAACAGAAAGGAACGAAAATGAGAATATATAAATTAGTAGGAATAGTATTGTCCGCCCTGCTTTTACTGGTCTCCTGTACGAATTCGGACGTAGATAAAAAGAAAGTGAAAATAGCTTATGCCAATTGGTTAGAAGGTATTGCCATGAGTCACTTGGCTAAGGTGGTACTGGAAGAACAAGGTTACGAAGTCGAATTGCAAAACGCAGACCTTGCTCCGATTTTCGTATCTATGTCAGGAAAGAAATCAGATGTCTTTTTGGATGCTTGGTTGCCGATAACGATGAAAGATTACTTGAACCAATACGGAGATAGCCTTGAATTCTTGGGTGAGGTTTATGGAGAAGCACGTGTCGGACTGGTCGTACCACAATATGTTACCATTAATTCCATAGACGAACTGGCAGCCAATAAAGACCGTTTTTCTTCTGAAATAGTAGGAATCGATGCCGGTGCAGGAATTATGAAAACCACAGATAAGGCGATCTCTGCTTACGGACTTGACGGATACACTCTTATGACTTCAAGTAGCTCAACTATGCTGGCGTCTCTGAAGAAAGCAATGGATAAAGGAGAATGGATTGTTATTACAGGCTGGACACCACATTGGATGTTTGACCAGTTTGATTTGAAATTTCTGAATGATCCGAAGAAAGTATATGGTGACCTTGAAGAGATACATGCTGTTGCTTGGAAAGGATTCAGTGAGAAAGACCCGTTTGCTGCTGAATTCTTTGCAAATATCAAATTGACGACGGAAGAACTTAGTTCTTTTATGACAGCTATGAAAGACGCCCGCATGGATGAAGAAGAAATAGCGCGTAAGTGGAGAAAAGAACATTGTGAATTGGTCGACAGTTGGATTCCGAAATCAAAGAATAAATAAGAAGAATTCAATAAACCAAATAAGGTCGGTACTGATTTCTATTCAGAGCTGGTTTAAATAAAAATGGGAGCCGTGCATTGAGCAGGCTCCCATTTTTATATGTATCAGAGTGTGATTAATTATTCAGCACCCCAGTTTTCTCTAGCCAGACGTTTGTAGCTGTTGTAACGCCATTTAGCGTTTTCTTCAGCAGCTTTGAACAGTTCTTCAGCTTCAGTAGGATATTGTTTCATTACAGAAGCGTAACGAACTTCACCCTTCAAGAAACCTTGG
>ERZ827450.734-NODE-734-length-41534-cov-3.306541_pt1 | contig 41534 bp, 40 predicted proteins | sample MGYA00519773_ERZ827450 | MGnify/ENA primary metagenome ERZ827450 (study PRJEB31778, sample SAMEA3449306) | human gut metagenome | biome: human gut; feature: human-associated habitat; material: faeces | place: United Kingdom | collected 2010/2012 ...
AACAGGGAGGTCAGGAACTCCATAAAAACATCCTCCAGAATTTTTATAAGCACCAAAACAGCGGGGAAAGAGAGCAACCTCCCCTTCCTCGCTGTTATGATGATTTTCAGTCGCTGTTCAGTTCAATCAGCCGATAGCCACGTAGTCGGACGGCGGGGTGATGCCCAGCGCCTCGCAGTTGGCGGCGTTGTACTTCTTGGTCACATTCGGAGCGAACTCAACGGGCATCGTGGAGACGTCCGCGCCGTCCGCGAGGATCTTGGCAGCCATCTCACCGGTGGCGTAGCCGAGGTCGTAATAGCTGATGGAGAGCGTTGCAACGCCGCAGCCGGAGCAGATGCCTTCCTCACCGGCCACAACGGGGACCTTGGCGGGGATGACAACGTTTGCGATGGCCTCGGTGTTGGAGGCTGCGGTGTTGTCAGTGGGGATGTAGATGACGTCGGAGTTATCGGCGGCAGTCTGGGCCACGGAGGTGACGTCGTTCGTATCGGTGAAGGCATAGCGGGCAACGGTGTAGCCCTCCTCGGTCAGGCAGCCTTCAATGACGTCGCACTGGTAGACGGAGTTCGGCTCTGCACTGCAGTAGAGCAGACCGACACTCTTGGCATCCGGGAAGAGCTCCTGGATCATGGCTGCCTGCTGGTCCAGCGGAGCCAGGTCAGAGGTGCCGGAGATGTTGCCGCCGACAGTGCCGTTGAAGTCGTCAATATCAAGAGCAACGCCGTAAGCGGTGATGGAAGTGCCGAGGATGGGGATGTCGCTCGTGGCGGCAGCGGCGGCGGTCAGCGCGCCGGTGGCGTTCGCCATGATGAGGTCAACGCCGTCGGAAACGAAGCCGTTGACGATGGTGGAGCAGTTGGCGTTGTCGCCGGAAGCGTTCTTGTTCTGGAATTCGACCTGGCCGGGCAGCGCCTCATTCAGCGCGTCGATGAAGCCCTGGGTGGCAGCGTCGAGTGCCTCGTGCTGCACGAGCTGGCAGATGCCGACGGTGTACTTCGTGCCTTCGCCGTCGGTGCTGCCCTGATTGTCGTCCTGTGCGGCCTTATCGCCGCAGCCGGTCAGACCCACGCTCAGGCTGAGAACGAGGGCAAGAGAGGCAACAAGAGAAATGATGCGTTTGGTGTTCATGCTTTTTTTCCTCCAATTTTTATTTCTCGCTGATAACAATAAAACCCGCTGTAAGGACTTGTGGTCCATACGGCGGGTTCCTTGACTCAACTCTTTTTGAAGTGACCTTCAAGTGTTGGTTCGAAAGACCTTTCAGCTACGGGCATCACAAATCGCTCTTACCTTGTCCTTAAAGTAAAAGTAAGAGTAATAGTAAAAGCGATATGCAACGTTGCTTACAACAGTCTTCATCACTCAAGCTCCAAGTCCTTTCAAAAAGGATGGTAGTAATATAGCACACACAAAAATGGCCGTCAATAGCATTTTTATCCAAAAAACACTATTTATGTAGGAATTTGGCAGGGCACAGCACCGAAAAGTATGCTATTTGCATTAGGAAACGGCATGGGTGTGTTCGCAAAGCTCATTGATCTTCTGCTGTAAGCCTTTGAAATCTTCAAACGACTCGGGCCTGCGGCGCGGATCGCGCAGCAGTGCCGCAGGGTGATAGACGGCCATCATCTGGAAGCCGTTCTTTTCGAACCACTGCCCGTGCTCGCGCGTGATCTTGAAGTCGGGCTTGATGAGGCGCATGGCTGCGATACGCCCGAGGCAGACGATGATCTTCGGCCGCAGCAGCGCGACCTGACGGCGAAGATACCCGATACAGGCGTCCTGCTCCACGCCGAGCGGGTCGCGGTTTTCCGGCGGGCGGCACTTGACGATGTTCGCGATATACACATCGTCGCGCTTGAGGCCGATGATCTCAAGCATGTCGTCGAGCAGATGACCGGCCCTGCCGACGAATGGCACGCCCTGCGCATCCTCGTTCGCGCCGGGGCCTTCGCCGATGAATAAAACTTCAGCATTCTGATTGCCGACGCCGAAGACGACGTTCGTGCGCGTCTCCCACAGCGAGCATTCGCGGCAATTTTTACAGTCGTGTTCCAGAGCTTCCCAGGTATCAGGCATAGTTGTGTTCTCCTGTCGATTTTTTGTCATTTTACCATGATTCGCCGCGCTTTGCAACGCGCGCGGCACGCATTTTTCCATCTGCGCGGGCCATACTGAAAAAAACGGACGCGGAGGAAGAAATGGATCATATCTGGTACTGGTTTGCTTACAGCTTTTTGGGCTATTGCCTTGAAAAGCTCTTCGCCGCGGCGATGAGATCGAGCCACCGGTTGCGGCGATGCTTCGTGTTCCTGCCGCTGTGTCCGGTGTACGGCTTTGCAATGGTCACGATTTTATTGCTGGGGGCGGAAAAGCTCCCCGGCGCGTGGGAGCAGATCTTGCTCGGTATGCTCGCGGCGACGGCGATGGAATACGCCGTGCACTGGGGCTATGAAAGGCTGTTTCAAGTGCAGTTCTGGGACTATTCTTCGACCAAATGTGACGTGAACGGCCGCATCTGCCTGCCGTTTTCCATCTGCTGGGGAATATTGTCGATGCTCGCCGTGCGGTATGTGCAGCCGGTTCTGGAGGGCTATGCCGCACTGCTTCCAGAGTGGGCCGCGGCGCTGGCGGTGTTCCTCGTCACGCTTGACGGCATCCTGACCGCGCGCGTCCTGCTCACGACGCACGATATCGACGCGCTGACGCCGCGAAGACTGCTCCTGATAATAAGAAGACGGACTGCATAGCGGTCCGTCTTCTTTCATTTCTGCTTACAGGTGCTTTTCGATCCAGCTCCACAGGTCGTTATAGACCACGGCACGGCAGTCTTCGTTCAGAATCTCGTGCCGCAGGCCCTTGTAGAGCTTCAGCTCCACGTCGCGCACACCGGCGCGGCGGAAGGCTTCGTATGCGCGCTTGACGCCCTTGCCCATCTCGCCGACAGGGTCCTTGTCGCCGGAGATGAAGAGAATGGGCGTGTTCAGATTCATTGACGCGATGTTTTTCGGCGTGCTGATGAAGCGGATGCCGCCGAGCATCTCGTAGAAGAGGCCGATGCTCGCCTTCTGACCGCAGAGGGGGTCGGCAATGTAGGCGTCAACATTGTTGTCGCTCGCGCTGAGCCAGTCGACCTCCGTGCGGTTGGGCGCGAACGCCTTATTGTACGCGCCGAAGGCCAGCGCCTCCACGCGCGGAGAGTGCGCCTTGAAGCCGTGGCGCTTGCCCGCGGCCTTGGCAATGGCGCGCCCGCCCGCGACGATCGCGGGGGACTGATGCCCCGTGCCCATGATGATGGCGGCGTCGACGGTGCCGGGATAGCGGATGAGATAGGTGCGCGTTAAAAACGAGCCCATCGAGTGGCCCATGAGAAAATAGGGGACATTGGAATATTTTTCCTTCGTGCGGCAGCGCAGGGCGTACATGTCGTCCACAACATGCTTCCAGCCGTCGCGCGGGCCGAAATAGAGCGTGTCGGCGTCCTTCTCGGCGGAAAGGCCGTGGCCGAGGTGGTCGTTCGCCACGACGGCAAAGCCGTGCTCGGTCATGAATTCGGCAAACGGTGCGTAGCGCATGCCGTATTCCGCCACGCCGTGCGCAATCTGTAAAACGCCGATGATCTCACCGCTCTCGGGTGTCCACTCCGCCGCGTGAATGCGCGAGGAGCCGTCCGACGAGGGAAAGTAAAATTCCCTGCAAATAGCCATGGCGCAAAACCCTCCTGCATGATATAATCTTATTCATTAGTATAGCATAAGGCGGTCCAAATGAACAAGGGGGTATCTTCATGCAGCGGTATATTTTGGCGCTCGATCAGGGGACGACCAGCTCGCGCGCCATTCTGTTCGGGCGCGACGGCAGCGTCGGCGGACACGCGCAGCAGCCGTTTCGGCAGTATTATCCGCAGCCCGGCTGGGTCGAGCACGACCCGAACGAGATCTGGGAGAGCGAGCGCGCCGTTGCCGCGCAGGCCTTGCGCGAATCGGGCCTTGGCCGCGCGGTCGCGGCGATCGGCATCACGAACCAGCGCGAGACGACGATTCTTTGGGATCGCGCGACGGGCGAGCCCATCCACAACGCCATCGTCTGGCAGTGCCGCCGCACGGCGGACATCGCGGATGCCCTTCGCGAAAAGCGCGGCGTGAGCGAGCTTGTGGCCGAGAAAACGGGATTGCACATCGACGCCTACTTTTCCGCGACGAAGATCAAGTGGCTGCTCGACCACGTCCCCGGCGCGCGGGAAAGGGCCGAGCGCGGCGAAATTTTATTCGGTACGGTGGAGACATGGCTCATCTGGAGGCTGACGGGCGGCAAGGTCCACGTGACGGACTACTCGAACGCCAGCCGCACGATGCTCTTCAACATCCACACGCTTTCGTGGGATGAAGAGCTCTGCGCGCTGCTGGACATTCCGATGAACATTCTGCCGCGTCCCGTGTCCAATTCCGAGGTCTACGGCACGGTGGCGGAGGGCATCGAAGGGCTCGAAGAGCTCGCGGGCGTGCCGATCTGCGGCGCGGCGGGTGACCAGCAGGCGGCGCTGTTCGGGCAGGGCTGCTTTACGCGCGGACAGGCGAAGAACACCTACGGCACGGGCTGCTTCACGCTGATGAACGTCGGCGGCGCGCCGGTGCGCTCGCGCGCGGGACTGGTGACGACCGTGGGCTGGAGCTTAAACGGCGAGACGACCTACGCGCTCGAGGGCAGTGTCTTCAACGCGGGCTCGGCCATTCAATGGCTGCGCGACGAGCTGCAAGTCATTTCGACCTCGCACGAGTGCGACATTCTGGCAGAATCCGTTCCCGACAGCGGCGGCATTTACTTAGTGCCCGCGTTCACGGGCCTCGGTGCGCCGTATTGGGATATGTATGCGCGCGGCTGCGTCGTGGGCATCACGCGCGGCACGACGAAGGCGCACTTCGCCCGCGCAGTGCTCGAATCCATCGCCTATCAGGTCACTGACCTGATGACCGCCATGCGGCAAGACGCCGGCTGCGAGATCTCCCTTCTGCGTGTCGACGGCGGCGCGAGCGTCAGCGATTTGATGATGCAGTTTCAGGCGGATTTGCTGCGCATTCCGGTCGACCGGCCCGCGATGGTCGAGACGACGGCGTTTGGCGCGGCATCGCTCGCGGGTCTGGCCGCGGGCGTGTGGAAGGACTTGGACGAGCTGAGCACTCTCCGGTGCAGCGAGCGCGTCTTCACCCCCGAGCGGGCGCAGTACGAGTGTGAGGAGCTGTACCGCGGCTGGAAGCGCGCCGTCGGCTGCGCGCAGGGCTGGGTCGAGAAAAAGTGAACGCTGTCACAAAAAATTTATACTTTTGTCGTAAATTATCCATTGAAATGAAAGCCCCGGTAGCTTATACTGTCAATAACAAACCCGAGGACACGGTTTGAAAGGAGAAAGTATTATGGCATTTTTCGATAACTTCAGCAAGAAGGTTCAGGACGTCGCGTTCGTGGCGACTGAGAAGGCACAGCAGGTCGCGGCCGTTGCCGGTGAAAAGGCAAATGCCGTTGCCGATAAGGCCAAGACCGAGTATGAGATGGCATCTGAGCGCCGCAGCATGGACAAGAACTACCGCGCCATCGGCGAGTGGTATGTCTCCACGCTCGAGGGTGACGCGCCCGAAGCGGTCGCCGATATCGTCGCGGCTATCAAGGCCTCTCAGGAGAAGCTCGCCGCTTACGAGGCCGCCAAGGCTGAGGCTGCCGCTGCCAAGAAGGCGCAGGAGCCCATCATCGAGGTGACCATCGAGAAGGACGCGAAAGAGGAAGCGCCCGCTGCGGAGGAACCCAAGGAGCCTTCCGAAGCCGAGGAGACCAAGGAGGACTAAATCCTTCCCAATGTGCGGCGCAGCTCTGGCTGCGCCGTTTTTTCCAGCTTAGGGCAAATCTGGTCTGCATAATTTGTTTTGTTTTGACTATATGAATAATACCAGGACGGGATATAATACGGCCAACAACCAAAACAAAGGAGCACCCAATCATGAACGATAAAAAGATCAGAAAGCTTGTCCTTGCCGCACTGCTTGCGGCGCTTGTCTGCGTGGCGACGATGGTCGTGCAGATCCCCTCTCCGATGCAGGGCTATGTGAACCTGGGCGACTGCTTCGTGCTGCTGTCCGGCTGGCTGCTGGGCCCCTGGTATGGCTTTGCGGCGGGCGGCATCGGCTCGATGCTGGCAGACATTTTCCTCGGCTATGCGCACTACGCTCCGGGCACCCTGGTCATCAAGGGCGTGATGGCGCTGGTCGCTGCGCTGATGTATGAAAAGATGGGCCGCACTGCGACCTCCCGCATCGCCGGCGGCGTTGTGAGCGAGATCATCATGGTGCTCGGCTATTTCGGCTACGCTTCTCTCCTGCTGGGCAAGGGCCTTGCTGCTGCGGCAAGCATCCCCGGCAACATCTTCCAGGGTGCGGTCGGCCTCGTGGTCGGCGTGCTGCTGGTCACGGTGCTTGAGCGCGCCAAGGTGACGGAGAAGCTGGCATAATAAATTTCTAAAGAGGTGTCAGATCATGGCGGGAATCGTACATGAGGTAGAAAATCATCGTCTGGTGGAACAGGCGGAGCAGGAGGCGGCAGAGGCGGCGCGCGAGCTTGCGGAGATCGCACATCTGCGCCGCGGACAGATCGTCGTCATCGGCTGCAGCACGAGCGAGGTCGTGGGCCATCAGGTCGGCAGCTGGTCGACGCCGGAGGTGGCGGACGCCATCTTCCGAGGGCTCTCCAGCGTATTTTCGCCCATGGGCGTGTATCTTGCCGCCCAGTGCTGCGAGCATTTGAACCGCGCGCTGATCGTGGAGCACGAGGCTGTGCCGAACGGCGAGATCGTCAACGTCCTGCCTCAGCCCAAGGCAGGCAGCTCGTTTGCGACGGCCGCGTACAAAGCGTTCCGCCATCCCGTGGCGCTCGAAGAGATACACGCCGACGCCGGACTTGACATCGGCGGTACGCTGATCGGCATGCACCTCAAAAAGGTCGCCGTTCCCGTTCGCTTGAAGCAGAACCGCATCGGTCAGGCCATTGTGCTGGCCGCGCGGACGCGTCCCAAATTCATCGGCGGCGAGCGTGCGATCTACGATGAGTCTCTCAAAGACGGTTATCCTGATTTCACCGATTGAACCAACACAGCAACAGAAAAAGCGCGATGCCCGATCTCGGGCGTCGCGCTTTTTCGTCGGTTCCTATCAAATTTTTCAGGCGAGGAAGCCCTTGAGAATCGTGTCTTCGGCCTCCTCCTCGGTGAGACCAAGGGTCTGGAGCTTTAAGAGCTGGTCGCCTGCGATCTTGCCGATGGCAGCCTCGTGGATGAGCTGCGCGTCGGTCGAATTCGCGGTGATGGCGGGGATGGATTCGATCGTGGCCTTGCCCATGATGATCGAGTCGCACTGCACATGGCCGAAGCACTTGCTGTTGCCGACGACCACGGGGTGGAAGATCTGCTTGGACTCATCCTGCGCGACAGAGCGGGAGATGACGCGGCCGCGCGCATCTTCGCCGTTGAGCTCGATCTCCATGTCGCTCTCGGCGTGCTGTTTGCCGTGAGTGAGAAGGCGCTCGGTGATGACGGCCTCGGCGCCCTTGCCGCAGACGATCTTCGTCTTGCGCACGGTGGAGTCGATGCCGCGGATCTGCACGGTCTCCATCTGGATGCTCGCGCCCTCGTCAAGGTAGACGATCGTGGTGGGGTTCATCACGCGAGAACCCTCGCCGTCACCCTCGCCGTAGTGCTTTTCCACATAGCGTACGTGGGAGTTTTTGGAGACGTAGAACGTGTGGACGCCGTCGTGGCGGCTCTCGTTGCAGCCGGAGTTGTGGATGCCGCAGCCTGCGACGATGTCGACGTCGCAGTTTTCGCCGACGTAGAAGTCGTTGTAGACCATTTCGGTCACGCCGCTCTTGCTGATGATGACGGGGATGTGGCACTGCTCGCCCTTCGTACCGTCCTTGATGCGGATGATGATGCCGCTTTTACCCTCGGGCTGCGGGTCGATGGCGATGTGCTCGGTGGACTGGCGCGCCTCGCATCCGCTGTCCTTTCGAATGTTGAACGCGCCGACGGGCTTGCCCGTCAGGTCGGCGATCTTTTCAAGCAGGGAAGCGTCGATTTCGGTGATCATATTGTGTACTACCTCCTTACTTGTTCAGCACCGGGCAGGAGCCCAGCGTGTCCGCCATGATGAGCGGGAAAATTTCTTCTGTGCTGCCGCGGTGCTTGAGCTCGCCGCCGCCCACGACGACGATCTCGTCGGCGAGCTGGATGATGCGCTCCTGATGGGAAATGATGATCATCGTCGCAAGCTCGCGCTGGCGCAGCTGCTCGAACGTCTCAGTCAGGCGGGCGAAGCTCCACAGGTCGATGCCGGCCTCAGGCTCGTCGAAGATCATCAGCTCGCTGCCGCGGGCAAGGAGCGTTGCGATCTCGATGCGCTTGACCTCGCCGCCGGAGAGGGAGACGTCGACCTCGCGGTCGAGATAGTCGTTGGCGCAGAGGCCTACCTGCGTGAGGTACTTGCAGCACTTGTCCTTGCTGAGGTTTTCGTCGCCCGAGGCAATGGTCAGCAGGTTGCGCACCGTAATGCCCTTGAAGCGCGGCGGCTGCTGAAAGCCGTAGCTGATGCCGAGTTTCGCACGCTCGGTGATGCCAAGGTGCGTGATGTCCTGACCGTTGAAGAGGATCTGGCCGCCCGTCGGCGTGACAAGGCCCATGATGACCTTGGCGAGCGTCGTCTTGCCGCCGCCGTTGGGGCCGGTGAAGACGATGAGCTTGCGGTCAGGAATGTCGATGGAAATGTCGTTTAAGATCGTCTGCTCTCCCTCAGGGGTGGAGACGGTATAGGTGATGTGCTTCAGTTCCAGCATGAAAAGAAGACCTCCTTACAGAAACTGCCATTGCTTGTCTTTAGTATGGACCAGATGGCAGAGAATGAAAAGTTGCAAATGCAACAAAATGCGCAAAAATACAAAACAAATGTAGTTTACCAGAAAAAATGAAAAAAATCAACGAGAGAGGTGTGATTTTCAAGATTTTCTTTTTCCCTGCGGGAAATAGGGAAATATCGGCTCTGCACGCCTGAAAAATGCACGCATAGGATAGAGACGAGAACCGTTCCGGAAAGGGGAAGAAGAACATGACGGAAATGAAAAAGCCCTGCGCCTGCGACTATGAAGCGTGCCGCGAGGTGTGGAAGCGCGTCGCGCCGGAGGAGGACCCGTACCCGATGGCGGACAATGCAAACACACAGATGAGCGCACAGGATAGCGAGCTCACGCTCCCGGGCGCGGAGGCGGACCCCTGCTGCATGGGCAGCGAGGCAAGCGTATCGGTCGAGGTGCTGCAGGGCTTTCTGCGCGAGGAGCTCGGCGACGCGCAGGTGTATGCCTATCTCGCCTCCTGCACGCCGCGGCGCGAGTTGGCGCGAGCGTTCCGCGCGCTGAGCGAGGACGAGAAGCGCCACGCGCGCGATCTGGCTGCCGCGATCTACTTAATCACCGGCAAGGCATACTGCCCGCGCGTGTGCGTGGAGCAGCCGGATACGTGCGACCTCTGCGCGCTGCTGCGCAGCCTCTACCACGCGGAGGCCTGTGCGGGCTACAATTACGCCCGCACGGGAGAGGAGACACTGGACCTGTGCCTCAGCAAGCTGTTTGCGGCGATGAGCGAAGACGAATACCGCCACGCAGAGCTCTTGATGAAGCTCCTCGGGCGGAAGATGAACGTCTGACGGGCAGAAAAAAGCGGAGCAGGAGAAATCCTGCTCCGCTTTGCTGTGCTTGGGTCATTCAATCGAGATGATATAGTAATAGACCGGCTGGCCGCCGCAGATCAGATTGACCTCGGCATCCGGGCACTTGCGGGTGAAGGCGTCGCACGCCTTGTGCGCGTCCTCTTCATTCACATCCTCGCCGTAGAAGATGGTGATGAACTCCGCTTCGCGGGACGCTGCCTCGTCGGAGAGCCCGTCGAGCAGCGCGGAGACGTCGCGGTCAGTGCCGAGCAGCTTGCCGTCCAGAAGTGCCAGATAATCGCCCTCGTGGATGTCGAAGCCGTCAAAATCGGAATTGCGCGCGGCGTAGGTGATCTGCGCGGTGGAGACGCACTGCGCGGCGTCCGTCATCGCCTTGGCGATGGCGTCTGCGTCGCTCATGTCGGGATCGACGGCCATCATCGCGCTCACGCCCTGCGGGATGGAGGCGGTTGGGATGACTACAACGGTCTTCTCCGTCAGGCCGATGCACTGCTGTGCGGCCATGATGATGTTCTTGTTGTTCGGCAGCACGAAAACGGTGTGCGCGGGGACCTTTTTGATCTCCTTGAGGATGCTCTCGGTCGAGGGATTCATAGTTTGTCCGCCGCTGATGACGCCGTCGGCGCCAAGGTCGGTGAAGACGTTCGCAAGGCCCTCACCCGCGCAGACCGCGAGGAAGCCAAAGTCCTTTTCGGGCTCGGCTTCACCGGCATTTTCGTGCTCGGCGGCTTCGAGCTCCTGCTCGATGGCCTCAAGGTCGTCGGTGGACTGGGCCTTGCCGCCCGCGGCAAGCTGCTGGGCCTGCGTGCGCATGTTCTCGATCTTCGCAAGCTCGAGCGTGCCGTACTTCTGCGCCTCGGTCAGCGCCTCGCCCGGAATGTCGGTGTGAACGTGGACTTTGAAAGCCTCGTCGTCCTCGCCGATGACGAGCGAATCGCCGATGCCATCGAGGAAGCGGCGGAACGGCTCAATGCTGCGTCCGCTCTTGCGGACGATGAACACGGTGTCGAACGTGAAGGTGATGTCCTCTTCGTTGAGCATGGCAAAATCGGCCTTCTCCTGTGCATTCTCTTCGGTGAGCTCGGGGCGCTCCTCGCCGCGCAGCGCGCTGAGCATACCGCCGAGAATCAGCAGGAAGCCCTTGCCGCCCGCGTCGACGACGCCGGCCTTTTTGAGAACGGGGTTCATGTCAGTCGTCTGCGCGAGCGTGATCTCGCCCTGGGCGATGGCCTGCTCGATGACGTACTCGACGCTGTTGTGCTCCTCGGCCGCGTTCACGGCGCGCTCGGCAGCGAGACGCGAAACGGTCAGGATCGTGCCCTCGGCGGGCTTCATCACGGCGTTGTACGCCGCGGCAACGCCCTCCTGCAATGCGGCGGCAAAGGCCGCGCCGTCGGCCTCCTTGCAGCCCTTGAGCTCCTTGGCGATGCCGCGGAAGAGAAGCGACAGAATGACGCCGGAGTTGCCGCGCGCGCCGCGCAGCAGCGCGGACGCCGTGACAGAGGCGGCCTGATCGACCGTCGCGGGCTCGATCTTCTTGAGCTCCTGCGCCGCGGTCTGGATGGTAAGACTCATGTTCGTACCCGTGTCGCCGTCGGGAACGGGGAATACATTCAAATCATTGATAGCTTGCTGTGCCTGTGCGATGGAGACGGTGCCGAAGAGCAGCATCTCCTTGAACATGGCACCATTGATGGTATCGTGCATAGGATGATGTCCTCCTCGGTTTTTACATATTCATGCTGTCGACGCAAACGTCGATGCTGCGGATGCTTGCGCCGGTGTTTTCGCTGACCATATAGCGCACCTGATTGATGATGGAGCGGCAGACAGCGGCGATGTTCACGCCGTGCTCCACAACGATGTGCAGCTCGATGGAAATGTCCCCTTCTTCGTGGGGAATGATGCGCACGCCCTTGCTCATCGCCTCGCGGCGCAGCAGGTGGACGAGCCCGTCGGTCATCGAGCGGTAGGCCATGCCCTTGACACCAAAGCAGCTCGTGGCCGCGGCGCCGGTGATATTAGACAGGGCAGCGTCGGAAATGCTGACTTCGCCCTTTTCGGTTTGTAGCCTGATCATGGAAGATACTCCTTTCTCCCTGGTCGATATGATATGACCATATCATTATATACGAAGCGGTGCAGAATAACAAGAGAAAATATTTTGCGTAAAATGCGGGAAAATGTCAAGGACTCTATTGAAAATAAACGGAAATTCACGTATTATGGAAACTAACGAGTTCATTGCGCCCGCTTTGGGCGCTGCGGAGGGATAAACATGAGAGTTATCACAGGCTCGGCGCGCGGACGGTGGCTGGGCGAGCTCAAGGGCATGGAGACCCGCCCGACGACCGACAAGGTCAAGGAAAGTATTTTTAATTGTATCCAGTTCGACGTGGAGGATGCGCGCGTGCTCGATCTTTTTGCGGGCACGGGGCAGCTCGGCATCGAGGCGCTCTCGCGTGGGGCAAAAAGCGCGCTTTTTGTTGACAAGCGTGCAGACGCGGTCAAGCTCGTGCGCGAAAATCTCGCGCTGTGCCATCTGGAAGAAAACGCGCAGGTCATCTGCGGTGATTCGCTCGCCGCGCTCGGCACGCAGAGCGGGAGGTTCGACATCATCTTCCTCGATCCGCCGTACGAAAGCGGACTTTTGGAGCAGGCGATGGAAAAGATCGCGCAGTTTGACATTTTATCACCCCATGGTATAATGGTCGCGGAAAGTCCGCAGAACCAGACGCTTCCCGAGCTTCCCGCGCCGTACGGACTGTATCGCGAGTACCGCTACGGCAAGATCAAGGTGAGCATCTATCACCGCGCGGTGGAGGAAGAGGCATGAGGATCGCAGTGTTTCCCGGCTCGTTCGACCCTGTGACGATCGGGCATCAGGACATTATCGCGCGCGCGTCAAAGCTCTTTGACCGCGTGTACGTGTCCATCGTGCCGAACGGGACGAAGACGCACCCGATGTTCACCGACGAGCAGAAGCTCGCGCTCATGCGCGCGAGCGTCGAGGAGTTCCCCAATGTGGAAGCTGAGCTCGGCGGCGGACTTCTGACCGACTACGCGCTGCGCAAAAACGCGCAGTTTCTCGTGCGCGGCGTGCGCAACAGCGTGGATTTTGACGCCGAGCAGCAGCTCTCGCTCATCTATCGCGATGTGTCGGACGGCGCGCTCGAAACGGTGCTGCTGGTCGCGGAACCGAAGTATCAGCACATCAGTTCCACGATGGTGCGCGAGATGATCAAATACGGACAAGACCTTGAAAAATATATGCCGCTGCGCGCGGCGGAGCTTGTGAAAGGATGGAGAGAAGACCATGGCGAACAATGATGTGCAGCATCTTTTGGATATGCTTTACGAGATGATCGACGGCGCGAAGAACGCGCCGCTGACGAGCGACAAGTGCATTCTGAACCGCGACGAGGCGCTCGACCTGCTCGACGAGATTCGCGCCCAGCTCCCGGTGGAGCTTTCCCGCGCGCAGGAGCTCATCCGCGCAAAGGAGGACTATGTCAAGGCCGCCAAGCGCGACGTCGAGCGCATGATGCAGCAGGCCGAGCAGGACGCGAAGAACAAGGTCTCCGAGACCGAGGTGCTCGGTATCGCCCGCGAAAAGAGCCACGAGATCATCAAAAAGGCCGAGGACCGCTCGCGCGAAATGTACCGCGTGGCCAACGAGTACACCGAGGATGCGCTGCGCCGCACCGAGGAGGCCATCCAGATGGCGCTCGAGGAGGTCAAGCAGTCCCGCGTGCGCTTCCGCGCCGCCTCTGCCGAGCAGATGCAGAAGCGCCGCGAGGAGCTGGCACAGTCAGCCGAAAAGCAGACGCAAAACGGATAAAAATTTGTCAAAAGCGACAAAAACCGACACAATTGGTAGACATAATCTATATTTGGGCATAGCATAAAGGTCCGCCACAATATCTTGTGGCGGCCCTTTTTTAACCAAAACCAAAGTAGAACATGCGTTTTAAAAATACGGTGCACTGGCCGAATTTTCACAGGAAAAAGCGGTAAAAGGCTTGAAATCTCAGGGAAATTTCTGCTTGCATTTTTTATGTGAATCTCGTATACTCAAAACAAAGGTGGGGGAAAGTGGTGTATCATACCATGAAAATGGCTTACTTTCCCACATAAGCATCAGATCGGACGCGGCACGGTTTTTTCCAAAATGAAGAAAAGGCCGCGCTTTCGTGCCCTCTGTATGCGAAAATGCACAGAAAAAGGGGGTCAGCCGCCGTGACGGGTCAGTATCAGCACACGATCGACGCCAAGGGGCGGCTCTTTATCCCCGCGAAGCTGCGCGAGGAGCTCGGCGACACGTTTTATGTCACCATGGGCATGGACTCCTGCCTGAGCATCTATTCCGATGCCTCCTGGGCGCGCTTCACCGAAAAGTTTGAAAGCCTGCCCTACACGAAGACCAAGGCCATGCGCCCGCTCTTCGCCAACGCCGCCAAGTGCGAGCCCGACGCGCAGGGGCGCATCGTGCTGCCGCAGAAGCTCAGAGCCTACGCCCGCCTTGAAAAAGACGTGGTCGTGATCGGCGTTTCGAACCGCGCCGAGATCTGGAATGCGGAGAAGTGGGCAGAGATCGAGGCCGAGGAGCTCAATCCCGAGAATCTGGCCGCCGTGATGGAAGAGCTGGGATTCTGATATGGAAGAGAACTACGGCCATAAACCGGTGCTGCTGCACGAGTGCCTCGAAGCGCTCGCCATCAAGCCCGACGGCATCTATGTGGACGGCACGCTCGGCCGCGCCGGACATTCGCTCGAGATCGTGCGCCGCCTGACGACGGGCCGCCTCATCGCGCTGGATCGCGACGAGACCGCGATCGAAGCGGCAAACCGCCGCCTCGGCGATTATTTGGACAAGGTCACGCTCGTCCACAGCAATTTCAGCGCGCTCGACGCTGTGCTGCACGAGCTGGGCGTCCACGGCGTGGACGGGATGCTTTTTGACCTCGGCGTTTCCTCCCCGCAGCTCGACGAAGCGCAGCGCGGGTTTTCCTACAAGCAGGACGCGCCGCTCGATATGCGCATGGACGAATCCGCCGCACTGACCGCGCGCGAGGTCGTGAATACCTATTCTTATGAAGAGCTGCGCCGCATCCTCTTTGAATACGGCGAGGAGCGCTATGCGCCCGCCATCGCGAAGAGAATTTGCCAGCACCGCGAGCAAAAGCCCATCGAAACGACGCTTGAGCTCGCCGATATCATCCGTTCGGCCATGCCCGCGAGCGCGCTGCGCGAAAAGCAGCACCCTGCCAAGCGCAGCTTTCAGGCCATCCGCATTGCCGTGAACGACGAGCTGGGCGAGCTTCCGCCGATGCTCGACGCGGCGGAGAAAAATCTGAAACCGGGCGGACGGCTCGCGGTCATCACGTTCCACTCGCTCGAAGACCGCATCGTCAAGAAGAAATTACAGGAGCTTGCACAGGGCTGCATCTGCCCACCGGAATTTCCGGTGTGCGTGTGCGGACGAAAGCCAAAGGTCAAGCTCATCACAAGAAAGCCCATCGTTTCGGGCGAAGAAGAACTCGCAGAGAATCCCCGTGCCCGCAGCGCCAAGCTGCGCGTCGCGGAAAAGTGCTGACAACAGCCGAAAATACGCAAAAGAAAGGAGATCGCCATGGCCAGCCGCAGAGAGCAGAACATGAAATACCGCCGCTACAGCGGACGAGTCAATGGCAATCTCGCTTACGATCCCGCCTACGAAGAGCGCCAGCGCAGGCTGCGCCGCGAGCGTGAATACGAGCGCGAGCGTCAGCGCGAGGAATTCATGCGTCCCCCGCAGCGGAAGGTGCAGAAAAAGGCTGCGCCCGTCCGCCGTCAACGCGAAAAGGTCTCGCTCGGCACGCTGTGCGGCTTTATGGCGCTGGCCGCAATGGTCGCGCTGATGATCATGTGCCGCGCACAGCTGACGGAAATATCCGCGCAGGTCGTCTCCGTGCAGAAGGAGATCTCCGCGCTCGAGGACGAGCATGTCGCGCTGCTCACGCGTTACGAAAAAACCTTTGACCTCACCACCATCAAGGAGGCGGCGGCCGCGGCCGGTATGGCCAAGCCCAGCGCCTCGCAGGTCTACTACATCGACCTGTCCGAGCCTGACAGCGTGGTCGTCTACCAGCAGAAGAGCCAGAACGTTTTGTCGCGGGTGCTCACGTCGCTTGGCAACGGCGTATGCGCAGTGGTGGAATATTTCAAATGAGCGAAGCTATACATAAGGAGTAAGGAGCTTCCTTACTCCTTTTCCATCTTTAAGGAGGATGAACGACTGTGGCACCACGCCCCCAGAACCAGAAAAGACGGCCCGAATCCGCGCGCCGCGCAAACCGCATCATTCAGACAAGAACGCTGCTGCTTCTGGGCGTGTTCGGCGTGCTGACGTTTGTGCTGCTCTTCACCCAACTCTATCGCTGGCAGATCACCGAGCATGACGAGCTCCAGTCCGTCGCTGTGCGCCAGCAAACGTTGCGCACCACGGTGGAGGCGAGCCGCGGCACGATCTACGATCGAAACGGCACGATCCTCGCGATGTCCGCCTCGGCAGAGGATATTTTCATCTCTCCGAAGGAGATCATCGAAAACGATCAGGATCAAAACCTGATCGCGGGCGGCCTTGCTGAAATTCTGGACCTTGACCCCGCTGACATCCTCAAAAAGATGGAGAAAACGAACTCGCAGTACGAAGAGCTCAAGAAAAAGGCGGACGATGAGCTCGCCGACAAGGTGCGCGAATTCATCAATGAGAACGACCTCAAGGGCGTTTTCATTCGTCCGACGAGCAAGAGGACCTATCCCAAGGGGACGCTCGCCTCACAGGTCATCGGCTTTGCCAATGAAAACGGCGGCGCGATGGGCCTTGAGGCGGCGTACAACGACGAGCTGACCGGCGAGAACGGTATGGTCGTCACCGCGCGCGACCGCGACGGCCGCTCCGTGCTCTACCAGTACGACCAGTATTTCGACGCGGAAAACGGCTGCGACCTGCGCACGACGCTCGACACGACCATCCAGTATTACCTTGAGAAAGGTGTGCAGGAGCTTGAGGCGCGCTTCGGCACTGGCAAGGGCGCCGAGGGCATCGTCATGGATGTCAACACCGGCGCGGTGCTGGCGATGGCGTCGCTGCCGACCTACGACTTGAATTCCCCCGGCACGGTCTACAACGACTTTCTGACCTCCGGCATGACGGAGGAGCAGGTCCTCGAAAACATGAGAGACCTTCTCAACAAGCAGTGGCGCAGCAAGGCCATCAACGACACCTACGAGCCGGGCTCCACGTTCAAAACACTGACGCTCGCGATGGCGCTTGAGGAAAACGTTGTCGACCTGAACACGGGCTTTTATTGCAGCGGCGGCGAGACCATCAACTGCTCCAAGCGCGCGCCCGGTCACGGCCAGCAAAACCTGACGCAGGCGTTCGCCAACTCCTGCAACCCCGCGTTCATCAACATCGGCCTTCGCATCGGCAACGACAAGTTTTACCAGTACATGCTGGACTTCGGCCTGACGGAGAAGACCGGCATCGACACCACGGGCGAGGCCAGCGGCTTCGTCAACAGCGAAATTAAATATTCGACGCTGGCGCTGGCGTGCTACGCCTTCGGCCAGAACTTCAACGTCACGCCCATTGCGCTGCTCGCGGCGCAGGCGGCCTGTATCAACGGGGGCTACCTCTATACGCCCTATCTTGTCGAAGAGATCACCGACCAGGACGGCAACGTCGTCTCCAAGCACGACTCCACGCCCATCCGCCAGGTCGTCTCCGAGGAGACGTCCGCGCTCGTGCGCGACATTATGGAGTACGAGGTCACAAGCGGCACGGGCAAGAACGGTCAGGTCGCGGGCTACCGCATCGGCGGCAAGACCGGCACGGCCGATAAGGTCGGCGGCGGCGTCATCGTCTCGTTCGTGTGCTTCGCCCCCGCGGATGACCCGCAGGTGATGATGCTCCTGACGCTCGACGAGCCGAGCAAGTGGACCGGTACCTATGTCTCCGGCGGTAACATGGTCGCCCCCGTGGCGAGCTCCGTCATGGGCGAAATTCTGCCGTATCTCGGCATCGAGCCGAGCTACACCGCCGAAGAGCTTGTCGGCGCGGATAAGACCGTGCCGAACGTCGTCGGCCTCAGCAAGGACGCGGCGGCCGAGCGCCTGAGCGCGAACGGCTTCAGCTTCCGCACCGTCGGCAGCGGCGATACCGTCACCGACCAGACGCCCGCGGGCGGCGCGATCGTGCCGAACAGCGCGGAGATCATCCTCTACCTCGGCGCGGAGAAGTCAACTGACAAGTGCATCGTCCCGAACGTCGTGGGCGACAGCGCCGCGACCGCGAACCAGAAGATCGTGAACGCGGGGCTCATCATGGGCGTTTCCGGCGCGACGAACGCAAGCTCGTCCACGGTGCGCGCCATCTCGCAGAGCATCGCCGCGGGCACGGAGGTCGAGGCCGGTACGGTCGTGCGCGTCCAGTTCAGCGACAGCTCGGTGCGCGACTAAAGACAGCAAGACCCAATTCCGAAAGGAATTTTTCAAACGCAGTTATCTGAGCTTATTTCCGCATTAGAAGACAAAACGGTGCATGCGCCGCCTGACCTGATAGTCAGCGGCCTTGCGCTCGATTCGCGCAAGGTAGAAGAGGGATTCCTCTTCTTCGCCCTGCCGGGGGAGAAGGAGGACGGCGGCGAGTTTATCGCCGAAGCCAAAGCGCGCGGCGCGGCCTGCGCCGTGTGCGAGCATCCGCCGGAGACGGAAATTCCCTATATCTTAGTGCCGGATGCGCACAAAGCGCTTGCGCTTTGCGCGGCGGTATGGTATGGTACTCCGGCGGGAAAACTCACCGTGGTCGGCGTGACCGGCACAAACGGCAAAACGACCACGACGTATCTTATCAAACAGCTCTTGGAGCGCACAAAGGGCGCGAAGGTCGGCCTGATCGGCACGAATCAGAATTTGATCAGCGACAAGACCATCCCGACCGACCGCACAACGCCCGACGCGCTGACCGTGCAGCGCCTGCTCGCCCAGATGGTCGATGCGGGCTGCACCTATGCCGTGATGGAAGTCTCGTCCCACGCGCTGATGCAGAGCAGGGTAGAAGGAATCCGATTCCGCGTCGGTGTTTTCACGAACCTGACGCAAGATCATCTTGACTACCACGGCACGATGGAGGCCTACTGTGATGCAAAGTCGCGGCTTTTCGACCAGTGCGATATCGCCTGCGTCAACGGCGACGACGCGTGGACGGAGCGCTTGCTCGCCCGCTTTACGGGCGAGCGGATCACATTCGGGCAGGGCATGACGAACGACCTTGTCGGCTGGCGCGCCCGCTACGAAAACGACTGCGTGCGCTTCACCGCCTGCACCGACCTCGACCACGAGGAGACGAGGATCGGCATCCCCGGCGGCTTTTCGCTCTACAATGCGCTCGCGTCGCTTTCTGCCGTGCAGGCGCTCGGCGTGCCGCTTTCCGACGCGGCGAAGGCGCTGACGGAATGTGTCGGCGTCAAGGGCCGGTGCGAGGTCGTACCGCTGAGTGCGCCGTTCACCGTCATCATTGACTATGCGCATACGCCCGACGGGCTCAAAAATATTCTCTCTACGGTCTGCGGCTTTGCCGATGGGCGCGTCATCGCGCTCTTTGGCTGCGGGGGCGACCGTGACAGGACGAAGCGACCCCGCATGGGCCGCATCGCCGCGGCGCTCTCGGACTTCGTTGTTCTCACGAGCGACAATCCCCGCACCGAAGATCCTTACGCCATCCTGCGCGATGTGCTCCCCGCACTTTTGGAGAGCAGAACGCCGTTCGCCGTCATCGAAAACCGGCGCGAGGCCATCAGCTTTGCTCTGCGCGAGGCGAAAGCGCGCGACGTCGTCGTCCTCTGCGGCAAGGGGCACGAGACCTATCAGGAGATCGGAACGATAAAATACCACCTCGACGAGAGGGAGGTCGTGCGCGAGAGGTTCGCGCAAGTACAAAGGAAGGACGCCGCCGTCGCGGCGAAGGAAAACAAACATGAAGATCATCATTGCCTGCATACTGAGCTTCGCGGTCTCCGCGATCACGGGAAAATTTCTGGTCCCTGAGCTGAGAAAGCTCAAGGCCGGACAGAGCATCCGCGAGGACGGCCCCACCTGGCACGCCGGAAAGGCCGGCACGCCGACGATGGGCGGCTTAATGTTCATCCTCGGCATCTTCGTCTCTATTCTGATCTGCGGCTGGAAGGGCATGATGGCGGGGGACTTTGAGCACCTCTACATCTTCTTTTTTGCGCTGATCTTCGGCGGCATCGGCTTTTTAGACGACTTTGAAAAGGTGAAGCACAAGCAGAACCTCGGCCTTACGGCCCTTCAGAAGTTCCTGCTCCAGCTCGCCGCGGCGGTCGCGTTCCTCTGCCTGATGCGCTTTGAGGGTATGCTGACGCCGAACCTCTACGTGCCGTTTTTCAACACGCAGATCGTCATGAGCTGGTGGGTGTACATGGTGTTTGCGGCGTTTGTCATCGTCGGCACGGTCAACGCCGTCAACATCACGGACGGCATCGACGGCTTGGCCGGCAGCGTGACGGTGCCGGTCGGCCTGTTTTTCACCGTGCTCGCCATCTGGTGGCAGGGCTATGAGCAGCTCGGCATTTATGCTGCGGCGCTCGTCGGGGGAATTCTCGGCTTCCTCATCTATAATTTCCACCCCGCCAAGGTCTTCATGGGCGACACAGGCTCGCTGTTTCTCGGCGGCACGGTGGCGGCGCTCGCCTTTGCCTACGATATGCCGCTCGTGCTGATCCCTGTCGGCTTTGTCTACATCTGCGAGACGCTGTCCGACATTTTGCAGGTCATTTACTTCAAAGCCACGCACGGCAAGCGCCTTTTCAAAATGGCGCCGCTGCACCACCACTTCGAGCTCTGCGGCTGGAGCGAGGTGAAGCTTGTCGCCGTGTTCACCAGCGTGAGCGCGCTGTGCTGTCTGGCGGCGCTGTTCGGAGTACTCAACAGATTTCATTTTTGAGAAACGGCAAGCCGTTTCTCAAAAATGAGAGGGGATGCGCGGCGCTCTGTGCCTCGCCGCCCTTGGCGGCTCGACACTCACTCTGCGAGAAGTATTTTTCGCCACGCACCGGTCGCGGCAAAAAATGATTAAAAATATTTCGCGCCTGCGGGCGCGAAAGTCTGCGACGCTTGGTTGCAAAATGGAGGCAAACTCGCGCTCTGCGCGAGTTTGCAATCAGTATGAAAGGGGGAAGACTGCATGACCAAGGAAGAACGCTTGCTGCGGCAGGAGCAGCGCGAGCGGGCGAAGGCCATCGAGGCGGCGGCGCGCGAAGCGGGCCGCGGACCGCTGGACCTTCCGTATCTTCTGCTGGTGCTTACGCTCGTGGGTGTGGGCCTGATCATGCTGTTTTCCGCCAGTTTCCCCTCGGCCTACTATGAAGAGGGTAACCCCGCGTATTACCTCATCCGTCAGGGCATTTTTGCGATCCTCGGTATCACGGCGATGTTTATTGTCGGCAAGATCAATTACGAGCGCTATCGCGCGGTGGCGAAGATGCTGCTGATCTTTTCCATCATCCTGCTGGTGCTCGTTCTGATCCCGGGCATCGGCACGGGCCGACTGACGCACGGCGCGCAGCGCTGGATCCGCATCGGCTCGTTCCAGTTCCAGCCCTCCGAGATTGCCAAGGTCGGCATTATCCTCTATTTTGCCGATAGCATTTCAAAGAAAAAAGACAAAATGGCCACATTTCGTGAAGGTATCGTACCGTATGCCGCTATCCTCGGCGTGATTGCGGCGCTGATGGCGAAGGAGCCGCACTTTTCCGGTATGGTGCTGCTGCTCGGCGTCGGCGCGGTGATGATGTACGTCGGCGGTATCCGCAACTACTGGGTCGGTCTCGGCTTTGCGCTGGTGCTGCTGGTGATCTACGCCTTTGCGACCGGCATCATCACCTACAACTCGAGCCGAATTGACATCTGGCTCGACCCGTTCAACGAGGAGTGGATGCGCGATAAGGGCTATCAGATCCGGCAGAGCTTGCTCTCCATTGGTTCGGGTGGATTGTTCGGACTGGGCCTTGGCAAGAGCCGGCAGAAGTTTCTGTTCCTGCCCGAAGAGCACAACGATTTCATTTTCGCCATCATCTGCGAGGAGCTCGGCCTTGTCGGCGCGACGATCATCATGGTCATGTTCGCGCTGCTCATCATCCGCGGCTACTGGATCGCCCTGCACGCGCGCGACCGCTTCGGAAGCCTTCTTGCCGTCGGCGTGACGACGCAGATCGCCTTGCAGGTATTCCTGAACATCGCGGTCGTGACGAATCTGATCCCGAACACGGGTATTTCGCTGCCGTTTTTCAGCTACGGCGGCACGGCGCTTGCCGTGCAGCTGGCCGAGGTCGGCATCGTACTGAGCGTTTCGCGCCAGATGCGCTGACGCGGGAAGGAGAAAACGGCTATGAAGGTCATTTTTACCTGCGGCGGCACGGCAGGACACGTCAACCCCGCGCTTGCGCTCGCGGGCTATATGCAGGAAAAGGACGCAAGCACGCAGATCTTATTTGTCGGCGCGGAGCGCGGACTGGAGCGCGATTTGATCGCGCACACGGACTATCCGTTCCGTAAGGTGAACATTTCATCGTTCCACCGCTCGTTCAAGCCCGCGGAGATCAAGCACAACCTTGTTTCACTCAAAAATCTCGCCCACGCCGAGCGTGAGGCGAACACGATCTTAAATGATTTTCACCCCGACCTGATCGTCGGCACCGGCGGCTACGCGAGCTATCCACTCGTGCGCTACGGCGCAAAGGCGGGCATCCCCACGGCGGTGCACGAGTCAAACATTGTGCCGGGGCTGACGACGCGACAGCTGGAGCCCCACTGCGACCGCATCATGGTTGGCTTTGAGGACTGCCGCGCGCACTACAAGCACCCCGAGAAGGTGGTCGTGACTGGTACGCCCGTGCGCGGTGACTTTTTCACAGTGACAAAGCAGCAGGCGAAGGAAAAGCTCGGCATGAACGACGAGCGCAAGCTCATCGTCTCGTTCTGGGGCAGCCTCGGGTCGAACGCGATGAACCGCGCGATGGCGGAGTTTCTGGCGCTTGAGAGCGCGAAGGAGCCCTTTTACCATATCCACGGCGTCGGCGAGATCTGCTGGAAGCCGATGCAGCAGTGGATGCACGATGACGGGTTGGAGATCACTAAGCATCCCGCGCTCGACGTGCGCGAGTACATCTACGACATGGCGACTGTCATGCGCGCCGCCGACCTCGTTATCTGCCGCGCGGGCGCGTCCACGCTCAGCGAGCTGACGGCGCTCGGCGTTCCAGCGATACTTGTGCCGTCGCCCAATGTGACGAATCACCATCAGGAAAAGAACGCGGCGCTGCTCGGCGACCACGGCGCGGCGCTCGTGCTGCCGGAAGAGGGCCTTGACGGCAAGAAGCTCTTCGCCGCCGCGGCGGGCATCCTGAACGATCCGCAGCGGATGGAGACGATGTCTCAAAACATGGCGGCGCTCGGCATTCCCGACGCGACCAAGCGCATCTACGACACAGTGATGACGCTGCTCAAGTGAAAGAGAATAAAAAGGAAGCGAGCCGTGAGGCTCGCTTCCTTTACTTTTGACGCTTTATTCCGCCTTCAAAATGAAATCCATATAGATAGGATTGTGGTCGGAGTAGCGATACCCTGCGTCCACGACATCGGCGGAGACGGCTTCGACGTTGTCGGACACGAGGAAGCCGTCGACCGTGACGCGGAAGGTCGTCTCCTCGTTGTAGGGTTCGTTGGCCGTGCGGCAGGTGGCGACGGGGTGTTCGGGGTCAAACGGCACGACAAGGGAGAGCCCGTCGGGGATCGTCCCCTCGGGGATGGGCTGCGCCCAGGTGTCGTTCTCGCCGCCCGCGACGCCGAAGATCTCGGCAGAATTGCCGAGCAGGTCCTTATTGAAGTCGCCGCCCGCGACGCAGTAGTTGCCGTTTTCGTATTCCGCCAGCATGTCGGCGCAGAGCATTTGCAGCTGCTCGGTCGCGATCGTGCCGTCGGATGTGTAGGCCGAAAGGTGGAGGTTATAGAGCACCAGCTCCCTGCCGTTTTCCATCGGGACGCGGCTGACGGAGTAGCAGCGGTCCAGGTCGACGAGCTTCATAACGCTCGTCTCGATCGGCAGCGAGCGGCGCACGGCGGATGAGATCGGATGGCGCGAGAGCGTCACGATACCGGACTGGTTCGCGCCGTGGGGGTTAATAAGAGGATAGAAGAGGTAGGGACTGTCATAATTCTGCGCGAAGACCTCGTTGAATTCGCTGTTTTCCATCACATCACTGAGATAAGCGTCCTCTGCGATGTGCCAGCTGCGCGTGCCGTCGATGTCGACCTCCTGAAAGAGCGCAAAGTCGGGCGAGAGGTCCTTGACGAGCGAGACCTCGCCGCGCATATTCTCGTCGACAGCCTGCCCGCTGCGGGCGCGGCTCTCCTTGCCGCCGTCCATGAAGAAGCTGTAATCGTCGCTGTACGCGCCGAAGCCCACGTTGGCCGACGAAACGCGGTAGGTGACGCCGGTCTGCGGCGCGTCCGCCATCGGTGCGGCAGAGGCGGCGTCGCAGTGCACCACGCTGAGCGTCTGCCAGTCCTCCACGCGGTAGTACGCGGCAAAGACATAGATGACGTAAGCCAGCACGATCAAAACGAGCGCCAACAGAATATAGAGCGCGACTTTGAACGTTTTTTTCATGAAAAAAGACTCCTTTCGGGGAGAAATACAATAGTCTCATTTTGCCACAAAGCGGGCGGGAAAGCAAGGCAAAAAGAAGTTGACGCGCCGCGGCAAAATGGCTATACTGAAAATGCCTAACTATTGCCCTGCGAAAACCGGCAGTCACCCATTTCCTGCAAAAGCCATACGATGGAAAAGTAATGTGCTTGCGGGAGGGAACATGATGTGTGAGCTGTTGGTAGAGGGCGGGGAGCGCCTGTACGGAGAACTCACGATACAAGGCTCAAAAAACAGTGTGCTGCCGATTTTGGCGGCGACGCTTTTGTGCGCGGACACCTGCGTGATCGAAAATTGTCCGAAGCTGCGGGACGTGGATGCGTCCGTTGCCATTTTGCGGCACTTGGGCTGCTGCACGCACTGGGAGGACAGTGCGCTCGTGGTCGACACAGCGCGCATGGACCGCGCGGTCGTGCCCGACGCACTGATGCGAGAGATGCGCTCGTCGGTCATCTTTCTCGGCGCGATCCTGGCGCGCTGCAAGGAAGCGACGATCTGTTATCCCGGCGGCTGCGAGCTGGGGCCGCGTCCCATTGATCTGCACTTAAGCGCCCTGAGCGCCCTGGGGGCAGAGATCAGGGAGACGGGCGGCGAGCTCAAGTGCCGCGGCGGAACGCTTCTCGGGAGCGATGTGTACTTACCCATGCCGAGCGTGGGCGCGACGGAAAATGCGCTCCTCTGCGCCTGCGGCGCAGACGGCGTGACGACGATCTACAACGCCGCGCGCGAGCCGGAGATCGTCGATTTACAGAACTTTATCAACGCGATGGGCGGCAACGTCCGCGGCGCGGGAGGCTCGATCATCACGGTCGAGGGCAGACGCGCGCTGCACGGCGGAACATACCGCATCATCGCCGACCGCATCGTGGGCGCGACGTATCTCTGCGCCGCGGCCTGCTGCGGGGGAGAGGTACGCCTTCGCGGCGTCGACCCGCGGCCGCTTTCGACTGTGTCCGGCGCGCTGAGCGAGGCGGGCTGCACGGTCAAAAGCGGGGAGGACGATGTTTTCCTCCAAAGTGATGGCAGTCTCAGATCCATCCGCCCTGTGCGCACGGCGCCCTATCCGGGCTTTCCGACGGACGCGCAGCCGGTGCTGATGGCGGCGCTTTTGAAAAGCGCGGGCAGCACCGTTTTTGTAGAGAATATTTTTGAAAACCGTTACCGCCATGTCGACGAGCTTGCGCGCATGGGCGCGGAGGTGCGCGTCGCGGGACGCGTGGCCGTCGTCACGGGGCGGGAGCGCCTGCACGGTGCGCGTGTCAAATGCACCGACCTTCGCGCGGGCGCGGCGCTCGTCATCGCGGGATTGCAGGCCGACGGGCTCACGCGCATCTCGCGCATCGAACACATCGACCGCGGCTATGAGAGCATCGAGCGCGACCTTGGCGTGCTGGGCGCGCACGTGCGGCGGGAGACGGGTACATAAGCAAATGAAGAAAAAGGCAGGAAAACTATGGCGTCAAAGCGAAGAAACAGACGGCGCAGGCGGGGAAGAGCCTCTTTCCCGCTGAGACTTTTGTGCCTCGCGGTCGTGATCGCCGCGTTTCTCGGCGCGCTGACGATGTTCTTCCGCATCGATATGATCGTGGTGGAGGGCAACGAGCGCTATACCGAGGAGCAGATCATCGAGGCTGCGGGCGTGCAGAAGGAGCAGAACCTTGTGCTGCTGAACAAATATAAGGTCAAACAATCCATTTTCGACACGCTTCCGTATGTGGAGACCGTTGTCATCAACCGCAAATACCCCGACGCGCTCATTCTGACCGTGACGGAGTGCACGGCCTCCGCCGCGCTGACGGGCGAAAACGGCACATGGCTCATGAGCGACGAAGGCAAAATTCTGGAGCGCGCGGCGCAGATCCCCGAGGGCTGCGCGCGCGTGACCGGCTGCACGCTCGTCGAGCCCGCGGTCGGCGCGATGGCGGCGTTTGCGGACGAGGATTCGTATAAATTCGAGCGCCTGCTCACGCTGCTGCGCACAGCGGAGGATAAGCAGCTTCTCTCCATGATCGGCGAGATCGACCTGAGCGACGGCACGGCCATCACCTTTACCTATTTGGACCGATTTACGGTCAAAATGCCCTGGGATGCGGACATTGCCTACAAGCTCGGGAATGTGCGCACGGTGGTGGAGCAGCTTGAAGCCAACCAGACCGGCACGATCAACCTGATGAACGACGGCAGGGCTGACTTCATACCGGAATAAAGGCGGAAGTTGACGTAAAAAAGTTTCCCCGAAATGGCCGATTGCTATTGACCCCGCGGGAAAACCGTAATACAATAATTAAGATAGCAAATACCTGATATTGTGGCGCTTGCAGCGGCAAGTGCCTTGCCCATACAACAGATTGCAGGAGGAACCGACATGGCATTCGGATTGGAGACCGGTCCTGAAAACGTAGTTAAGATCAAGGTCATCGGCGTTGGCGGCGGCGGCAACAACGTGGTCAACCGCATGGTGCGCACCGGTGCGCGCGGCGTCGACTTTGTCGCGGTGAACACAGATAAGCAGGCGCTCAACGTGTCTGCCGCCACTTATAAAATCCAGATCGGCGAAAAGCTGACGCACGGTCAGGGCGCGGGCTCCGACCCCGAGGTCGGCCGCAAGAGCGCCGAGGAGAGCCGCAACCAGATCGCCAAGGCGCTCGAGGACACCGATATGGTCTTCATCACCGCCGGCATGGGCGGCGGCACCGGCACGGGCGGCGCGCCCATTGTTGCCGAGATCGCGCGCGAGGCGGGCATCCTGACCGTCGGCGTCGTGACGAAGCCCTTCGGTTTTGAAGGCCGCCGCCGCATGACGCAGGCGGAAGCGGGCATCGAAGAGCTCAAGACCAAGGTCGACTCGCTCGTCATCATCCCGAACGAGCGCCTCAAGCATGCGACCGACCAGAAGATCACCTTTGCCAACGCATTCGAGATCGCAGACGACGTACTGCGTCAGGCGGTGCAGAGCATCTCCGACCTGATCCGCGACACGGGCTTCATCAACCTCGACTTTGCCGACGTGACCGCCATCATGAAGGACGCGGGCCTTGCCCACATGGGCGTCGGCCGCGCCGCCGGCAAGAACAAGGCCGAGGAGGCCGCGCGCATGGCCATTTCGTCCCCGCTGCTGGAGACCTCCATCAACGGTGCACACGGAGTGCTCATCAACGTCACGGGCTCGATGGACATCGGCCTCGACGAGGTCGAGCAGGCAGCGTCCCTCGTGCAGGAGGCCGTGCATCCCGACGCGCTCACAATCTTCGGCGCGACGTTCGACGAGACGCTCGACGACGAGATCCGCGTCACCGTCATCGCCACGGGCTTTGACAAGGCGCCCGGCGCGCTGGACTTCAACAAGGATAAGAAGCCTGCCGAGCAGAGCGGCGAGAGCGCCGCTGCCGGTCTTGCGCCGCTCGACTTCGACAAGGAAAAGGCCGAGGAAGAGGCCAAGCACGAAGATGAGCCCGATCCGTTCGACGACATCTTCAAAATTTTCAACCGCGAGCGTTAAATGGAAACAATTCCCAAAATTCCGCAGACTTTGGTCTGCGGAATTTTTTTGTCCGCATTTACAGCGCCATTTCAAAAAGCGATGCCAGCGCATCAAAATTTTGCACCTTTTAATTTTGCCCGAAGCGCAGAAAGTAAATGCGCCGGACAGAGAAAAAGAAATGAGAAAGAAAAAATTTCCGGCGTTGGGCGGACGGCAGCGTCCTGCGCGCACAGGGCGCGCCGTCCGCCCGTATTTTTTAAAGGGGTGAGAGAATGGATGGAACGCATCGCACAAAAAAGCGAGCGGCGGCGATCCTGCTTGGATTTTTTGCCGCCGCCGCGATCGCAATGCCGTCTGCGCAGGCGGCGGACCGGACGGTCAGCGAGCTGATCCCCGTCGGACAGACCGTCGGCGTGAAGCTCTTTTCCGATGGCGTGCTCGTCGTGGGCTTTTCCGATGGGGAAAGTCCGGCGAAGGACTGCGGACTCAAGGAGGGCGACGTCATCACGGCCATCGGCGGGCAAAGCTTGGACACCATTGAGGAATTCCGCCAGCTTTTGGCAGAAAACGATGAAGACGCCGCGGCGCTGACCGTCAAGCGCGGCAGCCGCACGATCGAACTGAGCGCGGAGCCGGAGAAGGACGAGGATGGCGAGTACCGCCTCGGCGCCTGGGTGCGCGACAGCATGGCGGGCATCGGCACGATGACTTTTTACGACCCGCAGAGCGGCACCTTCGGCGCGCTGGGCCACGGCGTGACGGACGTAGACACGGGACAGCTTTTGCCGCTCGACCACGGCAGCATCATGGACGCCTCGGTCAAGGCGGTGAAAAAGGGAGAGCGTGCCTCGCTCGGCGAGCTCAAGGGCGACTTTGACCTGACGCGCGACAGCGGAACGCTTTACGCCAACACCGAATGCGGCATTTTCGGCAAGCTCTCGGCAGAGGACGCAGCAAAGATCGTCGGCGCGGCGCTGCCGGTCGCAAAAAAGGACGAGGTCAAGACCGGCAAGGCGACGATCCTGGCCACCGTTTCCGGCAATGAAACGCGCGAGTATGACATCGAGATTGAAAAGATCTACTCGCCGAGCGGCAGCACGCGAAATTTGCTGCTGCACGTGACGGACGAGGAGCTTCTTGCGCAGACCGGCGGCGTGGTGCAGGGAATGAGCGGCAGCGCGATTTTGCAGGATGGCAAGATCGTAGGCGCGGTGACGCATGTTCTGGTGGATGATCCGACGAGAGGTTATGGCATTTTTATCGAAAATATGCTATCCGCAGCAGGCCTTTCGAGTGAATAACCTACCAAAATAGTAGAATATTTGTGTTAAGATGCTGTAAAAACAACCAAGTTTTCTCGCAAAAAGTTAGAAAAAGATGGTTAGATTCGACATAACTCGCTTGAAAACGCTGTCCGAATATGTTAGCTTAGAGCCATGGCAGAATTAAGACGTCACATTTTGCTGCTAAAGTCGGCCGGTTGGGTCGGCGAAAACTTGTGTGAAAAGGACGGGATGACATGGACAAGAGGATCACGGTCGTATTAGCGGACGCAAACGAGGAGTTCCGCACAGCACTGAAACAGGCATTGGAAGCAACGGGTGAATTCGACGTAGTGGGATGCGCAGCCGACGGACTGGCTGCGGCGCAGGATCTGGCGCAGCGGAAGCCGCAGCTTCTGGTGATGGATCTTTTGCTGCCGGGACTTGACGGCTTTGGCGTGCTCGAGCAGGCGGCGAAGGACAAGGTGCAGATGAAGACAGTTGTCGTCTCGGCTCTTTATCGCGATCAGATCGTGTCGCAGGCGATGAGCCGCGGCGTATCGTTCTTCATGCCCAAGCCCTGTGAGATGACCTCGCTTCTGGATCAGATGCGCCGCACGGTCAACGAGGGTGAGGAGAGCGAGGACGAGTCGCAGGCGCTTGAGCGCGAGGTCACGGCAGTGATCCACGAGGTCGGCGTGCCCGCGCACATCAAGGGCTATCAGTACGTGCGCGAGGCCATCGTCATCGCCGTGCAGGACATGGATGTCATCAACGCCGTGACAAAGGTGCTCTATCCCGAAGTCGCGCGCCGCTACAGCACCACGCCCTCACGCGTCGAGCGCGCTGTGCGCCATGCGATCGAGGTCGCGTGGGACCGCGGCGACCTGGAGACGCTCCAGCGCTATTTTGGCTACACGGTATCCAACACGAAAGGAAAGCCGACCAACAGCGAGTTTATCGCCATGATCGCGGACCGCATCCGTTTACAACGGAAGATCTATAGGGTGTGAGGTGAAGTATAGGCGGTACAAGGTTTTTTCCGAGTAGTCAGAAATTTTTCAAAGCGATGAACAAGGCCAAAATACAATGAAAACGCTTTGAAAAAGCTATAAATCTTTCGCCTTAAAGCTACTAACTCCCTCAATTCATTGGGTGACAAAACCGGATGAATTGGGGGAGTTTTTTATGTTTACTAACAAAATGATTTGCCAGATTGACGAGTACATGCTCTATTGCCAAAGCAAACAGCTCAGTGAAAAGACAATGGAGAGCTATGAGCAGACACTTCATCTGCTTGAAAGATGGTGTGGAGAAGAAATGCTGATTGAGAATGTAACGGAGGTGACTGAGGGAATTATCCATCGCTATATCAATGATTTGCAGACAAGAGGAAAGTATACGGTGTGCTGCAATGACGGAACGAAGGAAATGAATTGCCCAGAGCGACGTAGAGATTTTCGACAGCCGGTCAGCGTGACAACGATTAAGGACTATTCAACGGATGCGGTATTGTTCTATCCCGGCCTTTCATATGCGTTTTTCAGCGTGCTGGAAAATAAATGTGCGATATTTCATCTCAAATATATGAAGTTACATGGCAATATGAAGTTGATTCGGTTGTTATTATGCATGGATACTATTCTGAATGGGGAGACTTGTTTAAAATCAGAAATGGTGGTATTGTAGAATCCATTCTCTAAATTGCAATATAAAAGGAACGGAACGACCAGAAAAAGCAGCGCTGGTGCAGAGTACAAAACGATCCCCGTCCGGCGGAACCTTCCGCCGGACGGGGATCGTTGTTTTTTTACTTTTCCTGTTTCTTTTTCATGCGGCGCTCAATGTGCTGCAATCCCCACAGGCACAGCCAGGAGGCGGCGCCGAGGAGCAGCGAGCCAAGCGCAAATTGCTTTTTCTTCATGTCGATATCCTCATGTGTCGCTTTCGCGTAAAACAACGTCTGCGGTGAAGCGCTTGCCGTCACGCTCGACTAAGAGCTTGAGCGTTTCGCCTGCTTCATGGCGGCGGCGGACACGCAGAAGGTCGGTGGACTTTGTCAACGCTTCGCCGTCGGCCGCTACGATAAGGTCACCCTCCTGGATGCCGGCCTCCTCACCGGGGCCACCGGGCGTGACCTCCATGACGAGAAGCGCGCTCTCGCCATTTTCTGCCGTGACGGGAACGGGCTGCACCGAAATGCCGATCATCACCTCGCCGTGTACCTCACCGTAGGCGATCAGGTCATTGATCATATAGGCGGTCGAGGCGATGGGAATGGCAAAGCCGAGGCCCTCCACGCTCGTGGTGGAGGACGAGCCCATCTTCATCGTGTTGATACCGACGACCTGACCGTACACATTGATGAGCGGGCCGCCGGAGTTGCCGTTGTTGAGCGCGGCGTTCGTCTGAATGAGCGTCATCGTCACGCCGTCGACGTACACGTCGCGGTTGATGGCGGAGACGATGCCGTCGGTCAGTGTGCCGCGCAGCTCCACGCCGAGCGGGTTGCCAATGGCGTACACCGGATCGCCGACGGTCAGCGCGTCAGAGTCGCCGAATTCCGCGGCGGGAAGGCCACTGGCCGCGATCTTGATAACAGCGAGGTCCTTTTCTTCGTCAAGTCCCAGAAGGCACGCACGGTAATCCTCACCCGTGTCGAGCACGACGTAGCACTCCGAGCCGCCCGCGATGACGTGGGCGTTCGTGAGGATGAAGCCATCCTCGGTGAAGATGACGCCCGTGCCGACCATGGCGCTGCCGTCGCGATTGCCCGTGAGCACCGTGACGGTGGAGGGATTGACTTTCTGGTAGATCTCCTGGATCGTCAGCGCCTCGCCGTGGCTCTCGTTGTAGCGGAGCTTGACCTGATCGGTGTTGGGCAGGCGCTTGATGGTCGTTTCGCCATGCTCGCTGTTATCGTAATAATCCTCGTCATGGCGCTGCTCAAAATCATCGTCGTGATAGGAACGGTGATCGTCGAACGCGCCGCCGAGCCACAGCGCCGTGACGACGCCGCTGACGATGAGCAGCCCGAGCATGCAGAAAAGGAAGATTTTAAGTCCTTTCCGCTTTTTGCGCGGTGATGTATGCTTCTTCGGCTGTCCGGGCAGCGGTGTGGGCTGAATGTAGTGTTCCACGATGGGCGTGACCGGTGCCTCATAGCGCAGCACGACCTCGCGCGGCTCATTGCCCTGCCCGCTCTGGGGAATATCCTGATTCTCGTGATCCATAGTGTTTGCTTCTCCTGATGGGGACTTTACTGCGCGGTCTGCCCGCCGGCGAGCGTCACGCTGAAGGTGAACGTCGTCAGGCCGTTTTCACTCGTGACGGCGATGTGCTCCTTGTGCTGGTCCAGAATGGTCTTGACCACGTAGAGCCCGAGGCCCACGCCGTCCTTATCCTCGGAGCGGGATTTGTCGCTCTTGTGGAAGCGCTCGAACAGCAGCGGGATCTCCTCGGCGGGGATGGTCTCGCCCTCGTTGCGAACCGAGATCAGCGCCTTGCCGTTGAGCGTCGTCACGCCGAGGTAGAGCGCAGAGCCCTTGCGGGCGAATTTTGTCGCATTTTCGAGCAGATTGTAGATGACCTGCGTAATGAGGTCGTTGTCGCCGAGCACCATGATGCCGCTGTCGGGAATGTCGGCGTCGACATCGAGCCCGCGGTCGGTGATCTTCTTCTCCATCGAAATGAGCACGCGGCGCATGCTCTCGCACACGTCGAACGGCGCCTTCGTGCGCGTCAAGTCGCGCGACTGGAGCTGCGAGACCTCAAGCATGCGGCGCACGAGACGGGAAAGCCGCCGCGCCTCGTCCGAGATGATGCGCAGGTACTCCTTTTCCTGCTCGGGCGGGATCGTGCCGTCCAGAATACCGTCGGTATAACCCGCGATGGTTGTCATCGGGGTCTTTAATTCGTGGGAGACGTTTGCGATGAATTCGCGGCGCTGGCGCTCGGTCTCCTGCAAGGAGTCCGCCATGTTGTTGAAAGATTCTGCCAGCTCTGTGATCTCGGTCACGCCCTCGTAATTGTGCATGCGCACGTCGAAGTTGCCCTCGGCGAAGCGGCGCGTCGCCTCCGCCATCTCGTGGATGGGGCGCGACTGGCGCATGCTGACCCACGCGCTCACGACGAACGAGAGCAGCAGTACCGTCACCGCCGTCATGAAAAACAATCCAATAAACGTGCGCCACATCGTCGTCAGCGCCCGCGCGCCGGTCACCGCCAGCACAAAGCCGACGGTTGCGCCCTCGCTCACGATCGGCACGCCGACGACGAAGTGCGTGTCCTCATAGATGTCGCCGAGCGTGGTGCGCACGGCGTAGGTGTCATCGCTCATCGCGCCCTCGGCCACGTCCTGCGGCACGGTCAGCACGCGGTTGACGAGAGTTGTATCGGTCGTCAGCAGCAGGTTGCCGTCCGAGTTGCAGATGAGAAATTCTGCATCCGTCACGTTCGAAGCAAAGTCTGCCAGCTCACGCAGCCCTGTGAGCGAGCCATTTTCCATGTAGGACGACACCATGTGCGACACGACCGTCGCCTTGCTCTGCATCTGCTCGCTGCGCTCATCGATGGCGTAGGAATACGTCAGCGCGAAGAACGCGCTGCCGAGCAGCGCCAGCGTCAGCATGACGACGCTCGCCGTGAGCAGAAAATTCTGCCAGTAGATCGTGCGGCAGCGGGTCTTGACCTTTTTGAGCGTCCAGCGCTTTTTCTGTGTTTTCTCTTTGCTTTCTTCCGGCATACTGAATTACTTCACTTCGAATTTATACCCGACGCCCCAGACGGTCTTGAGCGCCCACTGGTCGCTGACGTTTTCGACCTTTTCACGGAGCCTCTTGACATGCACGTCCACCGTGCGCGAATCGCCGAAGTAGTCGAAGCCCCACACCTCGTCAAGCAGCTGATTGCGCGTGTAGACGCGGTTCGGCGTGGCGGCGAGGTGATAGAGAAGCTCCAGCTCTTTGGGCGGCGTGTCGATCTTCTTGCCGTCGACGATGAGCTCATAGGAGTCGAGGTCGATGATGAGCTTGTCGAACGTGAGGCGCTTGTGCGTGTCCTCGGGGATCTCGCTGCGGCGCAGCACGGCGTTGATGCGCGCAAGCAGCTCCTTCATCTCAAAGGGCTTGACGACATAGTCGTCCGCGCCCATCTCAAGGCCGTGGATGCGGTCGTTGACCTCGCCCTTGGCGGTGAGCATGATGATCGGGCACTTGGATGTCTCGCGGATCTTGGCGCACACGCCCCAGCCGTCGAGCACGGGGAGCATCACGTCGAGCAGCACGAGGTCGGGCTCTTTTTCCTTGAATTCCTCCACGGCTTTGCCGCCGTCGGCGGCGATGCGGACGTCGAAGCCCTCTTTGTCGAGATACATCTTAATGAGGTTGGAAATATTATTGTCGTCCTCCACGACAAGAATATTGCGTGCCATGCTGGTTTCCTCCTTCACACAAGCGTGTGTCTTTCTTCTGTGTTATTGTTTATTATACGCGAAATAGTGCGCTTTTCCTGAACAATTTGTAAAACTGTCACGCGTCCTTTGCGATGACCGCGAGCTCGTTGAGCGCCGTGATGAGGCGCGAGGACGAGCGAAGGCGGGAGAGCAGCGCGCTCCAGTCTTCCTGCACGGCGGTGTCGGCGCCGAGATAGGCGATGCACCCGCCGGAGCGGGCCTGACGCGCGATGCTGCTGGCGGCCTGCGCCGCGGTGGGAAGACCGCCGCTGTAATCCAGGTCAAAGTCAATGGGACAGTAGCCCGCGGCGCGCACGGCGCGCAGCGTTTCGTCCGATGCGCCGTAGAGAGCGACAAGCCGCGTCTTTTCATTGCACGCGGCCCAGAGCGCGTTGTTCGCGCGCTCGATCGCGCTGAGAGTGCGCGCGCTGCCGCCGGAAGCGTCGATGCGCAGCGCGGCGGCGTTGCCGCTGATGACGACACGGCGCAGCAGATCGCCGAGCGAGGAAAGCTGCTCTTCCGAGAAGAGAAACGTCGCCGTCGCATTGTCGTCTGCGAGCGTGCCGAGCAGGACGTTTGCGCTCTCTTCGTCCGTCACGCGCAGCGCGAGACAGACAAGGTCGCGGTCGCCGTCGGTGTTCTGATCCGGCGTGTTGCCGGGATCGTTCGAGTCGCTGTGCGTCTTCATGTATTCGTTGTAGCGCTGCTCCATGGACATGGCCGCGGCGTCGATGAACTTCGCGTCGGAAAGCACGACCGTGTCGCTCTTGACGCGGACGAGATAGCCGTAGGTCACGCGCGTGTAGCTGTAGTCGAGCGAGAAAAACTGCGTCAAAAGGTCGAGCGGCAGGAACACAACGTCGCTGCGCACGATGGCCGGACCGCTGTACTGGCGGTCGTTCTGGTCAGCAACGGTGCCGGCGGCGAAGTTGAATGTCAGCGCACTGCCCTGCCGGTAGACAACGGCGGTGCTCTTGTCGCGGCTGCGGGAGTAGAAAAGGCCCAAGTCCGTGCCGGTGATGACCGTGGAGGGGACATACAGCCGCCCACCCGACCAGAACGGCATCGTCTCATCGCTCAGATCGGGCAAAAGTTGGTCGTTGACGGCGGTGAAATAGACAGTCGTCTCGGCCCTCGTTTCGCTGGGGGTGAGGGAGAAGACCATCAGCAATACAAGCAGCAGACACAAAAAACGCTTGCTCTTCATTTCTCCCGCCTCCTTGCGTATTTTATCTTAATATTATAGCAATTTTTCCGCCGCTTTGCAATATCCGCGATGCCTCAGCCGTCATAATAGCCGACGGTGGTGTTCGAAAAATAGTGCTGCACGATTTCCTCGGCGGAAAGGCCCTGCTTGGCGAGGATATTTGCGCCGTACTGGCTCATGCCGACACCGTGGCCGTAGCCTGTGACGTGGAAGGTAAAGGCATTGTCCTTGCATTCCACGGTGAACGACGGCGAGCGCAGCGAGAGAATCGTGCGCAGGTCATTGCCGCGCAGCTTGACGCCGCCGACCGTGACGGAGGCGACATAGTCCGAGTCATTTCGCACGATATCCTTGATCCAGTCCTCTGGGCTGCCGGAAAGGTCGGCGCCCGGCTTGGCGGCAAGGACGAGGGATTTGAATTCCGCCGCCGTGAACGTTGCGACCGAGTAGTAGTTCGGTACGAGCTCTTCCGTCTCGGGGCTATCGACCTTTTGGAGATACGGCAGGTCGTTCATCCACACGTCGCCCGCGCCCTGCGTGCTGCCGTCGGCGGACGAGAAGAACACGGCGAGGATGGGCGCGCCGTCGTACAAAATGACCTCGCCGTCCGTTTCGCTCACGGCGCGGGCGAGTTTTTCCTCGTAGTAGACAGCCATGCTGCCCCAGTTGGCCGCAGCCTGCTCGGCGCTCAAATACGCCTTGCAGCAGGTGTGATCGTCGCAGGCGTCGGCGTCAGGGTGGTTCGCGCTGCCGCCGCCGCGGATGCGATAGAGCGTGTAGGTGCGCGCGGCGATGGCCTGTGCCTTGAGCGCCTCTTCCTCAAACGAGGCGGGCATTTCCGCGCGCAGCACGCCGAGAAGGTATGTGCCCATGTCCATCTCCTGGACCTCGCCCTGAATTTGGACGCGCAGCGTTTTTGCGCTGTCGCGCTCGCCGGGGGCGGCGATCTCGCCGCTCGGCATGGGAGATTCCGAGCCGTCCTGTGTGTTCGGCGTGTCGTCAAAGCGGCCTGCCGCCGCCCAGGCGAGGATCCAGATGAGGCCGAGCAATAGTATTGTGATGCGAAGAAGCTGTTTCAAGGTGTGTTCCTCCCTGCGGCCCACGGCCGCGATGCTTAAGTGACAGTGTTTTTATCAGTGTATGACTGACTTGTCCGCAAAATGATTCATGGACAAACGGGGATGAGTGTGCTATCATCAATAAATAGATGTTTTCCGGCGCTGTGCGCGCCATATTCCGGAAAAAGAAAGGGTTCGGTTTTGTGAAAATTCTTCATTGGCTTTTGCTGGTGCTTTTTTCTGCGGCAGCAGCGCTGGCACGCCTCCGCCTGCTGGCAGTCGGCTTTGACGCGGACGGACTTCCCGTTCCGATGGACTTAAACACCATGGCGCTGCCCGCGGTGCTCATCGTTGCGGCGGTCATAGCGCTCATCATGGCGCGGCGCTATCCCGCCCAGCGCGAGCTGTGCGGCAGCATGGATCTCTACTTCGCCTTTGACCGCTCGACGCTTGCGGTCATGCTGATGGTGCTCGGCAGCTTTGCCCTGATCGGCTCAGCGGTGTGCTCGTTGGTGTTCTCGCTCCGCACGACGCTTACGATGATTCTGTCTGTTTTTCTGGCAGTCGGCGCGGCATGCCTGCTGTACGCTACGACCGCGCTGCGCCGCAAGGCGGAGTTCCCAGGCATCGCGCTGCTTGTGCCCGTGTGCGCGATGGTGCTTGCGCTGATCCTCTTCTACCGCGATCACGCGGCGGACCCCGTCCTGCGCCACTACTATGTCGAAACGCTGGCGCTCGCAGCGCTGACAGTGCTGCTGCTCGAATTTGCGGCCTTTGCTTTCCGCGGCGGCGCGCCGCGGCTGCTGATGCCCGCGAGCACGATGAGCGTCATCCTCTGCGCGGCGGCTTTGGCCGCGCGCCCGACGCTTGCCGAGATCCTCTTCTACGCCGGCGGCGCGTGCATCGCGCTCGGTATCGGCGCGGCGGCGGACTTCGATCCGTGACGCCATCCTACATCAGAATATAACGAAAAAGGACGCCTCACGGCGTCCCTTTTCTTATAAGATGGAAGATTGGATGAAAAGAAGCTATTGTCTCTTGCAAGGATTAAGATAAAGGACGCATGTTAACAAAGTTCGAGGGAAAGTGTTACAAAAGTGTTAAATAGAAAGAAAATCCGGAAACCCTTGTAAATCAAGGGAAATCCTTGCACCGCAGTCGTTTGCGGTCTGCATGTTACTGTGCGAGACTGTATGAAACTGTCTATATTTCGGACGCAGTAACCGCCGAACGCAGCCGACCAAATGACGCACGAAAGCGAAATCACTTTACGAACGCAGCGTGCGGAAAAAATCGGCCAGCACGGCGCGGCATTCGTCTTTCAGAATGCCGCCCACGAGCGCGGGGCGGAAGGGAAAGCGCTCCATAAAGAGGTTCAGCACGCCGCCGCAGGCGCCCATCGCCTCGTCGCGCGCGCCATAGTAGACGCGCGGGATGCGCGCGTTGACGATCGCGCCCGCGCACATCGGGCAGGGCTCGAGCGTCACGTAGAGCGTGCAGCCGTCGAGCCGCCAGGAGCGCAGACGTTCATTTGCCTGTGCGATGGCTTCCATCTCTGCGTGCGAGGAGGTGCGCTGCAGTTTCTCACGCCGGTTGCGGCCTCGGCCGATGATCTCGCCGTCTTTGACGATGACACAGCCGACGGGCACCTCGCCCTCCTGTGCGGCCTCGCGCGCGAGAGACAGCGCCTCGCGCATATAATCTTCATGATCCATACTTGGCTCCTTGTTTGAAAAGAGGAATATTTGTCCACACTTTCCATACACTGACATTGCAGAGGTATGGGAGGGCGAAAACATGCGAAAGGTCAATTTGCTGCGCTGTGACGTCGCGCGCGATGCATCCATGCAGGACTTGTTCAGCGAGCTGAGCGACACGCGTGTCGCGCTGTCGCAGGCGTACGCGCGCTTCAACGCGGTCTGTGCGCCGGAGCTCGTCGACGCCTGCGTGTATGAGATCAACGCCGAGCTCTCACGCTATGACTACCTGCTGCGCCAGATCAAGGAGCGCGGCGGCGAAGCCGTGTGCAAAACGTGCAGCGAGGGGGTCGCAAAATGGGGATAACGGAAAAAATACTGCTTGTCCTGTTTGCCGTGTTTGCGCTGCTCGCGGTGCTCAGGCTGTTCGCCGCGCCGTTGAAGCTCGCGGGCAAGCTGCTCGTCAACACGCTGCTCGGCTTTGCGCTGCTCGGCATTCTAAGCGCGCTCGGCGTGCTCGCCAAGCTTTCGCTGGGGCTGAATCTTTTCAACGCTCTCGTCATCGCCGTCCTCGGCGTGCCGGGCCTCGCGCTGCTGATCTTGCTGAGGCTGGTGTTTATTTAATGTACATAGGACAAAAGCCTCGTAGAGTTTTTACCCGCGAGGGGTACGCGGCATCCGTAGAGCAGCAAAGCTGCTAACGGCTGCCCAGGTGCCCATAGGCACGAAAAGATTTTAATCGTTTTCTGCCGCGACATGCGCGTGGCAGAAAACACTTTGCGCGAAGCGTGTGTCGAATTGGCCTCTTTCAGCGGCCAACCGAGGCACAAAGCGCAGTGAAATATTCTCGGAAAAGTGACAACGTCACTTTTCCGAATTTTTTGTATCCCAGCCATACAGCGGATACCGCTGCATCGCGCCAAAGAGCTTCTGCTTGAGGTCTGGGTAGCGCTCGGAGAGCGACTCGATGAGCTCCTTGACCTCCTGCCGGCGCGTCTCACCGTTGGCGGGGCAGGGGTTATGTACGATGGGAAGATCGAGCTTTGCCGCGACATTGCGCACCTGCTGCTCCTTCACATAGAGCAGCGGGCGGATCTGCGTCACGTCCGAGCGGCTCAGGTATGTCACGGGCTGGAAGCAGCCGATGCGGCCCTCAAAGAGAAGATTCATCAAAAGTGTCTCGACCGCGTCGTCGTAGTGGTGGCCGAGCGCGATCGTTTTGATGCCGTGCTCGTTCATCGCGGTCGAAAGCGCACCGCGGCGGAGCTTGGCGCACAGCGAGCAGGGATTTTTCTCCTTGCGCTCCAAAAACACGATCTCATAGATCGGCACGTTCACGCGGATGTACTCGACACCGAGCGCCGCGCAATAGTCGGCCACGGCATCAAAGCTCATGCCCGGCACACCCGTTTCGACCGTGATGGCTACGACCTTGAACGGCTTCTGGTAGAATTTGGAAAGGCGCGCGAGCGCGGTGAGCGTGACGAGCGAGTCCTTGCCGCCGGAGACGCCGACGGCGACCGTCTCGCCCTCCTGGATCATGTCATAGTCTGTAACGCAGCGGCGCACGAGGCCCAAGATTTCCTGCATAGGTACAGCTCCTTGCGAAAAATAAAAGAATTTCGATTTTGCGATTTGAGAAATTGAGAGATAATCAAAGAAAACGAGAAAATTTACGAGCATTGCTTGCGCTAAATTAAAATGGTGTTGACATTTCCGCGCCGGAATGCTATAAATAAACTCGTTCCGATTTTACCAAGGGACAAAGAAAATGTAAAGCATGAGCTTTCATTCATAGATCAAATGGAGGAAACACACCATGTCCACTTTTATGGCGAACAAGGGCAACATCGAGCGTAAGTGGTACGTCATCGATGCTGCCGGCAAGCCCATGGGCAAGACCGCCGTTGCTGCGGCTGATCTGCTCCGCGGCAAGCGCAAAGTCACCTACACCCCGCACGCCGACTGCGGCGACAACGTCATCATCATCAACGCTTCCAAGGCCATCCTCACCGGCAACAAGATGGAGCAGAAGTACTATCGTACGCACTCCGGCTGGGTCGGCGGTCTCGGTGCTTTCGGCGGCTTCGTTTTCCCGATCATCCTCGCCGCTGTCGTTACCGCTTACGGCAACGCCGGCTACGGTCTCGGTTTCCTTGTCTTCACTCTCTTTGCAATTGCAAACATCGTGCTTAACTGGCTCGGCATGATGCGTAAGGCCAACTAATAGCCTGAAAACCACCCCCATCGGTTCCGGCACGCGTCAAACGGGACGTCGCAGCCCGCAGTGCCGGAACCTTCAGGAGAACAAAAAAATGACTGATGCCTTTTCCAATCTTCGCTACTTCAGCGCCCAGGATCACGCCGCGCGTGCCTGGGAAAAGTTTTATCGCAATCGCTGGCAGCACGATAAAGTGGTCCGTTCCACGCATGGCGTGAACTGTACCGGTTCGTGTTCCTGGAAAATCTTCGTTAAGAAGGGAATCGTGACCTGGGAAATCCAGGCGACCGATTACCCGGATAACGGCCCCGATATGCCGAATCATGAGCCGCGCGGCTGCCCGCGTGGCGCTTCTTATTCCTGGTATCTCTATAACTCGGGCCGCGTGAAGCACCCGATGATCCGCCGCGAGCTGCTCGAGCTCTGGGAAAAGGCGAAGGAAAAGGACCCGGTGAAGGCCTGGGGTTCAATCGTCTCCGATAGGGAAAAGGCTAAGTCCTATAAGAAGGTCCGCGGTCTGGGCGGCTTTGTCCGCATGGACTGGAATACGGCCTACGAAATCATGGCTGCCGCGAACATCTGGACCACGAAGAAGTACGGTCCGGACCGCAACGCCGGTTTCACC
>ERZ827450.739-NODE-739-length-41425-cov-11.147909_pt1 | contig 41425 bp, 39 predicted proteins | sample MGYA00519773_ERZ827450 | MGnify/ENA primary metagenome ERZ827450 (study PRJEB31778, sample SAMEA3449306) | human gut metagenome | biome: human gut; feature: human-associated habitat; material: faeces | place: United Kingdom | collected 2010/2012 ...
GTTCTGTCATACTCTTGGCGAAAACCTGGTTTTCGTCCCATTTTTTCAATACGTCCTTGTTTACCTGTGAAAGGTCGAACTGTGAATACTCGGCGAACTTCTTGCTCATGACTATATCTCGATTTTTACTATTTACAATTAAGACTGGAGGTACCCTCCTTATTTTAAGGGTGCAAATGTACAAAAACATTCGTTTTCATACAAGAAAAGGCTTTTTAATTTCAATCGGTAGAAAGGTGTCTCTTGTGAAAAGACCCAAAAAGGAAGAATAATTCAAAAACAAATAACGTTAAACCTTGTTTTACAGGGAAATTTAAAAACTATATTAAGGATATGAATTACGGTATAAGTGTATTATTCAGAGCCATTCCGTTGATAATGGCTCTGTTCTGTTTCGGATACGGAACATTTATTTATGTATTGGGAGACGACCCTAACCGCTTGGTGGCAGGCCCTGTTGTATTCTCATTAGGTATGATTTGTATTGCACTTTTTGCAACGGCGGCCACTATCATACGCCAGATTATTCATACGTATGGACGAAACTCCAAATATGCCTTGCCAATTATCGGTTATCTGGCTGCTGTGGTTACCATTATTTCCGGTATAGTTATTTTTTCTTCAGCAAATAGCCCCTCCTCTTTCGTTGCCGGACATGTGGTGGCCGGAGTGGGATTAATCACTGTTTGTGTGGCAACTGCCGCTACTTCTTCTACCCGCTTTTCTTTAATTCCTGCCAACGCGAAAGATACCGGACATGATGTTCCGCAAAATGCATTTACTGCCGGACAAGAGCGGGTATTGAAAGGCATAGCGGTTATCGCGTCTGCTGCTGCCTGGATATGGGCATTTGTTTTATTGGGACAAAGTGAAATGCATGTTGCTTATTTTGTTGCCGGGCATGTAATGATAGGACTGGCGTGCATTTGTACCAGTCTTATTGCGTTGGTTGCCACCATTGCCCGCCAAGTACGAAATGTATATTCGGCAACGGAACGTAACAGATGGCCCAAACTGGTATTATTGATGGGGACGGTTTCCCTTGTTTGGGGAGTATTCGTTGTTTTTGCGGATTCCAGTTCAACGAATGGAGTTATCGGTTTCATTATGGTCGGCTTAGGCTTAGTCTGTTATAGTATTTCAAGTAAGGTCATTCTGCTGGCAAAAATATGGAGACATGAATTCAAGTTATCCAATCGTATTCCTATCATTCCCATACTGACTGCATTAACCTGTTTGTTCTTAGCCGCTTTTGCATTTGAACTCGGTACAATTCATGAAGACTATTTTATACCTGCGCGTGTGTTAACCGGTTTGGGAGCCATCTGTTTCACTCTGTTTTCAATAGTCAGTATCCTGGAGAGCGGAACATCGTCTAAATAATGTTGTAGTACAAAAAGAAAGGTACGGATGATCGCAAACAACTGAATTGTATTTGCGATCATCCGTGCCGTTACAAACAACTGAAATATTTATTTTATTTTTATTGTTTCTACAGGTTGTTGTTTTGCGATGTCCATTGGCTTTGCCTGATAATGGACTTTGGTAAAATCGATTGTATTGAGATCGATACTACGGATTGCGCTATTATACATTGTGCGAAAATAGATTATCCGGTTTGTCATATCTGTGGCTGAAGTCCATTGCGTTGCGCTGGGTATGTCACAGGGAACTTCTTCCGGTTTAAACTCTATTCCTACGGGAATATCGAAATTATTCAGAATTTGAAAACACTGGAGAACTGTTTTCAGAGGAGTGTCTTGTTGTGGAGCCGAAGTTTGATAGAAAGCGGCACGCACAAAACGTGACGGAGGAGTAACATCACCGGGAATACCTAAAAAGCCGCTTCCTGCACCAAAAGAGGATAATTCAATGTTTCCTAAATGTTGTGCGGGAGCTGTACCCGGGAACAGGTTGACATAATTATTAAGATTGGTAAGTTGCCATTCGAAACCGGGAGAGTTTGTAAGTACACCTAACTTGTTCTCGTAAAACTCGGGAACTCCGTTAATGATTTCAAGTACTAATTGATGGCCTGAAGTATCGGTAAATCGCCAATGAACGGTTGATGCACGTAGGTCGATGTTGATAATGCGAACCTTTTTAACGGCTTCTTTTACTTCATCCACCGTCTTGTATTTTCCCAATATCCAGGAAACGAGTTGCAGGTCGGATATGCTTTTCTCTTTTTCTGTAAAATCGTAATCCTGATATTTGCCATAATTGGGAAAATAAAATAATCCGGCAGAAAGCCCCACTTCATTTAGTCCTTCGGCAACAAAATCTTTTTGTTCGACAGCAAATCCTACGTATCCATAGCGGGATGTGAAAGTCATACCATTCATTCCGTCGGGAGTATATTACTGCTCGGTATGTCCTCGGGGTACGATGACGTACTGGCTGTTCAGATTACTTCCGCCCCATTCGATGGTACGGGCTACAATGGTGGTTTCCCCTTTACTTTTTAGAGTTATGCCTGTACAGGCCTTTGTTGGAAGAGAATAAATGAATTGGCCGGCAATGGCCACTAATACAACTGATAGCTTTGTTTTCATGTTTACCTTTTTTTTTAATAAACAAATGGGAAAAATATATGTTCGGTTGGATTTATAACTTTTAGTGGAAGACTGGAAAGGGAAAATTAAAGCAGATTCTAAAAAACAGCGAGGGGATGTATTTTCACAAATACATCCCCTCGGCAATTAATTTTATATAAATGGATTAGTTGCGAGGCAAAGCTTCTTTTACTACCATTGCGCGGCCTTCATATTCGGCACCATTCAGTTCTGAAATAACGTTCTTAGCTTCAGCATCGTTCGGCATTTCAACAAATGCGAATCCTTTAGATTTACGAGTGTCGCGGTCGATAATCAGTTTTACTGAATCTACTGTTCCATACTCTTCCATTACTTGTCTCAGATCAGCTTCCTTAACACGATAGCTAAGGTTTCCAATGTACATGTTCATAAAATACAAAAAATAAAAATTGATAAATAAAATTAGAAACAAGAGAAGTTTGAAATTAGATCTGAAATTCGACTGATTAGGTAGAAAGAAAGAGTAAAATAAAACAATCCTTTGTTTTCGGTTACAAATAACGTTATAATATTTGGATTCTCAACTATAAAAGGGCATTTATTTTTCAATAAACGCCCTTTTTCTTACAATTTCTTTTTTATTGGTCAATGCTTGCTTAAATAATCGGCTACTCCGTCTTCGGTGGCTTTCATGGCATCTTTACCTTTTGACCAGTTGGCCGGGCAAACTTCACCATATTCTTCGAAGTGCTGTAAAGCGTCTACCATACGTAAAACTTCATCCACATTACGTCCTAACGGGAGGTCGTTGATGACGCAATGACGTATGACACCTTCTTTGTCGATGAGAAATAATCCACGGAAGGCAACCGGAGCTCCGTCGCATATCCAATTACCGTTTTCATCGGGAGCATAGCTTCCTGCCAATACTCCGTAGCTTTCGGAAATCGATTTGGAGAAATCAGATACGATAGGATATTTCACACCTTGAATGCCACCTTCATTTTTGGGCATTTGCAACCATGAGAAGTGCGAATATTCAGAGTCTACCGAGCAACCGACCAAAGCTACATTACGTTTTTCAAATTCAGCAAGTTTCTCTTGAAAGGCATGCAATTCTGTAGGACATACGAAAGTAAAGTCCATCGGATAAAAGAAAAATACTACATATTTTTTTCCTTTATACCGGTCCAATGAGAAATTCTGAACGATTTCATGCCCATTGATTACAGCCGTGGCATTAAATTTCGGCGCTTGTTTTCCAATTAATGATCTCATAATGATCTATTTTTAGATGTTATTTAATGATTTGTATTGAAAAACAAAGCATCGTCAATCTTTGTTCATCGGTCAAAGATTAACGATGCATAATATTTTCGTAATAGCTGTTATTTCTTGAACCGCACTTCGTACAAATCACTTCTCCGATCTTTCAAATTGCGTACACTACCGTATGTATGTAACGCACTCAATAAATCCAGATCGACATCCGAAACCAATATCATTTCTGTATTCGGAGTCGCTTCCGCTCGTTTTCCGTCTGTCGGAAAAGCAAAATCACACGGAGTAAATACACCCGATTGGGCATACTGAATATCCATATTGTGTACGCGGGGGAGATTTCCCACGCTGCCTGCAATGACAACAAAACATTCATTTTCGATCGCACGCGCCTGAGCACAGACACGAACGCGGGAATAGGCATTTTGTGTATCCGTCAGGAAAGGTACAAACAATATCTGCATTCCTTGATCTGCCATTAGCCGGGAGAGTTCCGGAAACTCTACATCATAGCAAATCAAAACACCAATCTTAGCACAATCTGTATCAAAGGTTTGTAGTAATTTTCCCCCACTCAACCCCCAACTCTTGATTTCATCCGGAGTGACGTGCATTTTTTCATACATTTCGTATGTTCCGTCGCGACGGCAAAGGAATCCTACATTATAAAGCAGCCCGTCTTCTTTCACATAGGGCATACTACCGGTAATAATGTTTATATTATAGCTAATAGCCAGATTTATAAACCGATCACGAATCTCATCGGTATATTTTGCCAATCCGCGAATAGCCTGCGATTCTCCTTTATCATTATACTTCGACATTAAAGGCGCATTAAAGTATTCCGGGAAAAGAACAAAATCACTTTTATAGTCTGATACTGCATCTACAAAAAATTCTACCTGTTCGAACAGATCATCCAGTGTTTTATAACTACGCATCTGCCATTGTACCAAACCTACGCGAACAGTAGTTTTTGGATTGATATATTCTTGTGTAGGAGGTTGATAATAGATATTATCCCACTGTAACAAACAGGCATAATGTTTAGACTCCTCATCATTCGGCAAATAATTAGTCATTACCTTGCGGACATGGAAATCATTTGATAATTGGAACGTAAGCACCGGATCGTAAATATCACGTTGACGTACCCGTTCGATATATTCTTTTGGACGCATCTTGTCAGCATATTTATGATAATTCGGAATACGGCCGCCGAACATAATGGCTTTCAGGTTCAATGTTTCGCATAGTTCTTTGCGATATTCATACATACGTCGCGCCAGACGCAATCCGCGATATCCGGGGTGAATAAATACCTCTATGCCATACAGAATATTCCCCTCAGGATTATGCGTATTAAATGTTTCCTTACCCGTGACTTGTGCATACGTATGGTCATTCTTCACCTTATCATAATCAACAATAATAGAAAGAGCGCAACCTACAATTTTGTCGTCAACCACTGTAACAATCTGTCCTTCCGGAAAAATATTGATTAATTTCTGAATCTGTTTATGGGTCCAGAACACATCGCTACCGTCAGAATAAACACGAGTAAACGATTGGGATAATTGTGCGTAATCTTCTATTTGAAGATTACGTATCTGCACTTTATTAATTTTAATCGGATGTTGTTCCATAACAATACGTGTTTTTATATAAAGACAGTGCAAAGGTACAGCTTATCCTCATATATTGTTCTCCAAAGATAAGAAAATAAAAATCCGTAAATCACAGATTCCTATATCTGCTGATTTACGGATTTTCCACAAGAGATATTATCTGATTTATTTATTCTTCTTCTTCTTCCATAGTTTGCTCATATCCTCCAATGTCTTACCTTTCGTTTCGGGCACCCAACGCCAAACGAAAATAGCAGCCGCTACACAGATAATTCCATAAAGACTATACGCAAACATCGGGCTGAAATCGTACAATGCCGGGAAAGTAGAAGATACAATATAATTGAATATCCATTGGAAAGCCACAGCGATTGCCACCGCTTTACCACGAATTGTGTTCGGGAAGATTTCCGAAATCAATACCCAGCAAATCGGGCCCCATGACATCATAAAGAAGGCGGCATATACGATAACCGAAAGTACCGGAAGAATTCCTTTTATTGCCATGCTATCACACATCGCTACTGCAAATGCACCTACGGCCATACCGATAGAACCGATTATCAACAGAGGTTTGCGCCCGAAGCGATCTACTGTAAAGATTGCAACCAGTGTAAAGATAATATTCACAACACCCATAATAACCGTTTGCATCATGCCACCTCCTTCTGCACCTGCATTTTCAAAAATACGAGGAGCATAGTAAAGCACTGCATTGATGCCGATAGCCTGTTGGAATACGGAAAGCAGAATACCGATAACAATTACTGCCACTCCATAAGTAAAGAGTTTTTCTGTTTTTTCGTGAGCAGTAGCTTTAATATCGTTAAGAATTTCTTGTGCTTTTGTCTTACCATTGATCTTTTCCAGAATTGAATAAGCTTTTTCATCTTGTTGTACCAATACCAAATAGCGAGGAGTTTTTGGGACAAAGAACAATAATAGACCAAAGAATGCAGCCGGAAAAGCTTCCGAGCCGAACATAAAACGCCAGCCTTCAAATACAGTCCACATATCAGATTCTGAGCTAACTGATAAAACTCCGGCAGCATCTTTCAGAATAATAGGATTTTGGTGATCGCCCATAATCAGGTAATTCACAAAGTATACAACCAACATACCGAAAATAATGGCAAACTGGTTGCACGAAACAAGTGTTCCGCGAATGTTGGAAGGAGCTATTTCTGCGATATACATCGGACAAACAGCAGACGCAAGCCCGACACCGATACCACCTAAAACACGATATAAGTTAAATGTAACCAGCAAATCCATATTCGGTTTTCCATATTCGAAAAACAGAAATTCCGGATAATAGGAACCTAATGCTGAAAGGAAAAAGAGTACGGCAGCAAGTCTCAGGGAGTTACGACGCCCTAGACGGGAAGCGAATATACCGGAGAACGCCCCACCAAGTACGCAGCCTGTCAATGCACTGGATGAAGTGATTCCATGCATTACTTTATTATATTGAAAATCGGAAGCGGAAAGGAAGAATGCTTCCAGACCCTTCTCTGCACCGGAAATAACTGCTGTATCATAACCGAAAAGCAATCCTCCCAGGATAGCAACAGAAGTTATCGAATATAGGTAGAGTTTACTACCTTCGTTCGTTGTATTAATCATGGTGTATAAGTAGATAAGTAGTGTGTAGTAGTTGGATTAGATAATAGTAAGGCGATAAAGCTCTACCTCTATCGCCTTATATTTGATTCTCTATTAGCAGTACATATTCAGAATTGCTTCGTAAAGTTCTTGTTTGCCGCTAGTCTGCTTTGGTTCACCGTTCGCTTTAGCATAAGCAACTACATCTTCCAAAGATAATTTACCTTCCTCAAATTCTTTACCTTTACCACCGTCGAATGAAGCATAACGATCAGACAACATTTTCTTGTATGGAGATTCGTTCAGCAGAGCTGCCGCACTTTCCAATGCACGAGCCATAGCGTCCATACCTGCAATGTGAGCAATAAAAATGTCTTCCAAATCAGTAGAATTACGGCGAGTTTTGGCATCGAAATTAGTTCCGCCATTACCCAAACCGCCATTACGGATGATTTGCATCATCGCCTGAGTCAGTTCATAGTTGTCAATCGGGAATTGGTCTGTATCCCAACCATTCTGATAGTCGCCACGGTTAGCGTCGATAGAACCTAACATACCGTTATCCACTGCTACTGCCAACTCATGTTCGAAAGTGTGGCCAGCCAAAGTAGCATGGTTTACTTCGATGTTAACTTTGAAATCTTTATCCAAACCATGAGCTTTCAGGAAGCCGATCACAGTTTCCGTATCTACATCATACTGATGCTTAGTCGGTTCCATAGGTTTCGGTTCAATCAGGAAAGTACCTTTAAAACCACGGGCACGAGCATAATTACGAGCAATAGTCAACATCTGTGCAAGGTGTTCTTTTTCACGTTTTTGATCTGTATTCAAAAGAGACATATAACCTTCACGACCACCCCAAAACACATAGTTCTGACCGCCCAATTCGATAGTTGCGTCAATTGCATTCTTAATTTGTACAGCAGCACGGGCCACTACGTCAAAATCAGGATTTGTTGCAGCACCATTCATATAACGGGCATGGCCGAATACGTTGGCAGTACCCCATAACAGTTTGATACCAGTTTCTGCTTGTTTCTGTTTTGCGTATGCTACGATTTCTTTTAAGTTAGCTTCATATTCTTCAATGCTAGCACCTTCTGAAACCAAGTCTACATCGTGAAAACAATAGTATTCAATACCCATTTTCTGCATGAATTCAAAACCTGCATCCATTTTATCTTTTGCAGCCTGTATAGCATCTGTATTACCGTTCCAAGGGAACAGTTTTGTTCCACTACCGAATTGGTCGCCACCTTCAGCGCATAATGTATGCCACCATGCCATAGAGAACTTCAACCAATCTTTCATCTTCTTGCCGTTGATTACTTTTTCAGCATCGTAATAACGGAATGCCATAGGGTTTTTACTATCTTTACCTTCGAATTTAATCTTTTCAATTCCCGGGAAAAATTCTTTTGTTGCCATAATTCTTTACATTTTAAATGATTATTTATATTGTTACTTGTTATCTGAGTTGAAAATAGAAATTTTATCGACCATTGATTTTTCTAGACGATATTTCCATTTGGCGTATGCATCTGCATATTCTTGGTGTTTAGCCACATTAGGTTCGATAATATTTAGCTTTTCAAGTGTTGCAAAAGCCTCATTATTATCCTTGTAGATACCTGCACCGATACCTGCGCCTTTGGCAGCACCGACAGAGCCATCCGTGTCATAAAGTTCGATTGTAGCCCCCGTCACTCCTGCTAAAGTGTCACGGAAGATAGAACTCAGGAACATATTTGCGTGTCCGGCATGAATCATCTTTACCGGAATACCCATTTGTTCCATAATATCTATACCATATTTAAAAGAAAACACAATACCTTCCTGGGCTGCACGAATAATATGATGTTTGCCATGAGTATTAAAATCTATCCCACGGATACTACAGCCTATCTCCTTATTATTCAGCATACGTTCGGCACCATTACCGAAGGGAAGAATGCTGATTCCTGCGCTACCTATCGGAGCTTTGGAAGCCAGCACGTTCATTTCATTATATGATATTCCTTCAGGTGCAATAGTACGTTTTACCCATGAGTTAAGGATACCTGTGCCGTTGATACAAAGCAATACTCCCAAGCGGGTCTGCTCTTTCGAATGATTCACGTGCGCAAAAGTGTTGACACGTGACTGCGGATCATAATTCACTTCCCCATTCACTCCATAAACAACTCCTGATGTGCCTGCTGTAGAAGCAATTTCACCCGGATTGAACACATTCAGAGAAAGAGCATTATTCGGCTGGTCACCGGCACGATAAGTAATGGGGGTTCCTTCTTTTAATCCCAATTCTTTGGCTGCTATTGCATTTACACATCCTTGCTCGGCAAAAGTCGGTTTAATATCGGCAATCAATGACGAATTGAATCCATAATAATCCATCAAGAAATCGGCTATACGATTGTTTTTGAAGTCCCAGAACATACCTTCCGAAAGTCCGGAAACAGTTGTACAGATTTCTCCGCTCAATTTCATGGCGATATAATCACCTGGCAGCATTATTTTGTAAATTTGTTCATAGATAGCCGGTTCATTCTGTTTAATCCAAGCCAATTTGGAAGCGGTAAAGTTTCCCGGTGAGTTTAGGAGATGAGAAAGACATTTTTCTTCTCCGATAGTTTCAAATGCCTTCTGACCACAAGGCACAGCACGCGAATCACACCAGATAATAGCAGGACGCAATACTTGTTGGTCTTTGTCTACACATACCAGACCATGCATCTGATAAGAGATACCAATTGCCTTAATCTCAGCCGCACTGACTCCGGATTCATTCATAATGGCTTGTGTAGACAACTTTAAGTTCTCCCACCAGCTTTCCGGATCTTGTTCCGCCCAACCGGGATTCACTGCAATAATTTTTGCCTCTGTTTTCGGAAAGAATGCCGATGATACACATTTACCAGTTTCAGCATTTACCAAGCTCGCTTTTACAGACGAGCTACCTATGTCATAACCTAATAAAAACATGATTTTATTTACGATTTAACGATTTTCAATTTTATTACTTAGATTTACCAAACACCCGGCATATATCACCGTCTCACCTTATTGTATATCTTCTTATCGAACTTATAATAGCGTGCGGCACGATGGGCTACTCCTTGTTGCTTTTCTTCCAAAGGAACCACATATTCCATCATTGCTATTTTTTTATGGAAGTTACGCACATCTACAACTTTGTCATATACTAGTTCAAAAAGAGTTCTCAATTGCGCAGCTGTAAACTTACGCGAAAGTAGTTCGAACAACATTGAAGGGTTAAATTCCACAAACTGACGGATGTATGTCATTGCTTCCTTAATAATCAGATTATGATCGAACGCCAATGTCTTTACTTCTTTCAGAGCAATCCAACAAGCCTGATGCTCGTCCAGATTCTTATCCAAAGTTCTATCTATCTTAACCATTGACAAATATGCAATAGTCACAATACGCTCTACCCTTGACTGCATTGCCCGTTCCAACCAGCGAACATCTTTCGGATTACTCGTTCTGTTTTTGGAACCGAATGCTTTAAACTGCATCAGGTTTACATTTTTAAGTCCTGTCAATTCATATAATACGCGCTGTGCAGCCTCGTCCAGATCCTCATCCATATAAATAAGACTTCCGGGAAGTTTCATATCGTGATATACTTCTCCATTATCTTCACCTGCACGTTTCACAAGCAACACTTTCAGTTGTTCGCCGTCAAAACCAATCACTACACAATCTACTGATATATGATTGTTGGCCAAAGGTGTATTTTTCTGTATATTCTGCATATCCGTTTTTTTAATATGGCGCAAATATAGAGGCTAATATTCGCTTAAACAAAAATAATTAATATGCTATAAAACATTGTTTATCACATAAATACATATCATATATTTTACAATATCAATACTTAGTGTTATCTTATGAATTACAATATGTATTTTAGTCTTTTCCAGGAAGAGTAATTGTATAAAGTACAAAAACCAGATTGATGCTTTATTTTCAGTACTTTTCATGATCTATAGAATAAATTCAGATAGGGATACTTATTGTACTTTAAACGATATGTCATTTTGTACCTTATCGTTTTTTATTCTATCTTTGTATCGTAACTATTAAAAAATCCAAAATGGAACGTCATCCAGTCATTTTATCCATTGCTGGTTCCGATTGTTCGGGAGGAGCAGGTATTCAGGCGGATATCAAAACAATCTCGGCTTTGGGAGGCTATGCAGCGTCAGTCATCACCGCAGTTACCGTACAAAATACATTAGGGGTACACGCTGTACAATCAGTGCTGCCTGAGATTGTCCGTGGGCAGATAGAAGCTGTTATGGATGATTTGCGACCGGTTGCAATCAAGATAGGTATGGTTAGTGACATTCAGATCGTTCGTACCATTGTAGACTGCCTGCGAAAATATATACCGGAATATATTGTTTATGATCCGGTCATGGTGTCTACCAGCGGACGAAAACTAATGTCGGACGAAACTATAGAAGAAATTAAAAGAGAACTGCTCCCACTCGTCACTTTAATTACTCCCAATCTTGACGAAGCAAGTGTTCTGACAGATAAAAGCATTCATAACATACATGAAATGCAGGAAGCGGCCAAAAGGTTGGTGGATGAGTATCAGACAAGTGTATTAATAAAAGGGGGGCATTTGGAGGGTGACAGAATGTGCGACCTCTTACATACGTCAGAATCGATCTTCCATATATATGAGGAGAAAAAGATAGAAAGTAACAATTTGCACGGAACAGGCTGTACCCTCTCCTCCGCTATTGCGACCAACCTGGCAAAAGGCTATCCTTTACGGGAATCTATCCAACATGCCAAATCATATATCACTCAGGCTATCATTGCAGGCAAGGATTTGCACATCGGACATGGCAATGGTCCGTTATGGCATTTCCCGGATTCGGTTGCACAAATATGTACATTTTGTGCGGTCGTATCATAAAAATCCGTAACTTTGCACCCGCAATTAAAAATCAATTAAATAATAAAGATATGAAAGCATTCGTTTTTCCCGGTCAAGGTGCTCAATTCGTAGGAATGGGTAAAGACCTGTATGAAAATTCAGCTTTAGCTAAAGAATTATTTGAAAAAGCAAATGATATTCTTGGATATCGCATTACAGATATCATGTTCAATGGTACGGACGAGGATCTTCGTCAAACGAAGGTTACTCAACCTGCCGTATTCCTTCACTCGGTAATCTCCGCTCTTTGTATGGGGGATGATTTCAAACCGGAAATGACAGCAGGACATTCACTCGGTGAATTTTCCGCATTGGTTGCTGCCGGAGCTTTGAGCTTTGAAGACGGTCTGAAACTTGTTTATGCACGTGCAATGGCTATGCAGAAAGCCTGTGAAGCGACTCCTTCTACAATGGCTGCTATCATCGCATTGCCGGATGAAAAGGTGGAAGAAATCTGTACTACCGTAAATGCTGAAGGTGAAGTTTGTGTACCGGCTAACTACAACTGTCCGGGACAAATCGTTATCTCCGGTTCCGTACCGGGCATCGAGAAGGCTTGCGAACTAATGAAAGCTGCCGGAGCAAAACGAGCTCTCCCATTGAAAGTTGGTGGTGCTTTCCACTCTCCGTTAATGGATCCTGCAAAAGTAGAATTGGAAGCTGCTATCAATGCAACAGAAATCCATACTCCTAAATGCCCGGTATATCAGAATGTAGACGCACTTCCTCATACTGACCCTGTTGAAATCAAAAAGAATCTGGTTGCTCAGTTGACAGCTTCTGTACGTTGGACTCAATCTGTTAAAAATATGATTGCCGACGGTGCTACTGACTTCACAGAATGTGGACCAGGTGCAGTATTGCAAGGTCTGATTAAGAAAATTGACGGTACTGTTAGTGCTCATGGCATTGTATAAAATCAAGAAATACTGTATTTATCAGTTTACAGCGTGTTGGCAGAATTGCCAATACGCTTTTTTTATTCCGAATCTTCATACCAAAAAGAGAGTGATATGCTCTAAAACATTCAGGTAGATTTCTTTTTCGTAAACTTTCCGTATCTTGCTTCTGTTTTATTAGCAGGAATCATTTACTCAAATTTGTGAGCCATGAAAATACATGAATATCAAGCGAAAGAGATTTTCTCTAAGTATGGAATACCTGTTGAGAGGCACACTTTATGCCGTACTGCTGCAGGCGTTGTAGCTGCATATCGGAGTGTAGGTGCAGATAGAGTTGTCATTAAGGCACAGGTATTGACCGGAGGCCGGGGAAAGGCCGGAGGCGTCAAACTGGTAAACAACACGGAAGATGCTTATCAGGAAGCTAAAAATATACTCGGAATGAGTATTAAAGGCCTTCCCGTCAATCAGATATTGGTTAGCGAAGCAGTTGATATTACCGCCGAATATTATGTCAGTTTCACTATCGACCGAAATACACGTTCCGTTATTCTAATGATGAGTGCATCCGGTGGTATGGATATTGAACAAGTGGCTCGTCAGACACCGGAGAAAATTATTCGGTATTCAATCAATCCTTTCATTGGCATTCCAGATTATTTGGCACGTCATTTCGCCTTTTCACTTTTTCCAAAAACGGAACAAGCAAGTAAAATGGCTGTCATCCTGCAAGCACTTTATAAAATCTTCATGGAGAATGATGCCTCTCTGGTTGAGATCAATCCGTTAGCGCTAACAACAAAAGGTATGTTAATAGCTATTGATGCCAAAATTGTTTTCGATGACAACGCCCTATGTCGGCATCCTGAAATACATGCTTTATTCGACCCGACAGAGGAAGAAAAGGTAGAAGCCGACGCCAAAGAAAGAGGTTTCAGTTATGTTCGCATGGACGGTAATATAGGTTGCATGGTGAATGGTGCCGGACTCGCTATGGCAACAATGGATATGATTAAGATTTATGGAGGTAATCCTGCCAACTTTCTTGATATTGGCGGTAGTTCCAACCCCATAAAAGTAGTGGAAGCCATGAAGCTTCTATTACAAGATGAAAAAGTAAAAGTTGTTCTGATCAATATTTTCGGAGGGATTACCCGTTGTGACGATGTGGCAATCGGGCTTATTCAGTCATTCGAGCAGATAAAGAGTGAAATACCTATCATTGTCCGGCTAACAGGAACAAATGAAAATATCGGCCGCGATCTTCTACGAAATCATAGCCGTTTTCAGATAGCAACAACTATGCAGGAAGCAGCGTTAATGGCTATAAAATCATAATGCGTAACAATATCAATAAAAAGTAAAAAACAATTATGAGTATATTAATAGATAAATCCACCCGTTTGATTGTACAAGGAATTACTGGTCGGGACGGGCTCTTTCATGCCAGGAAGATGAAGGAATATGGAACCAACGTTGTAGGAGGTACTTCTCCCGGTAAAGGGGGAAGTGATGCAAACGGTATCCCAGTGTTTAACACCATGTATGAAGCTGTGGAACAGACACAGGCTAACACTTCTATTATCTTTGTTCCGGCACGTTTTGCAGCAGATGCTATCATGGAGGCGGCAGATGCCGGTATCCGGTTAATTGTCTGTATCGCGGAAGGTATCCCTACACTGGATGTCATCAAAGCGCATCAATTCATTAAACAAAAGGGGGCAATACTGGTTGGTCCTAACTGTCCGGGATTGATTTCTCCGGGAAAAAGTATGGTCGGTATCCTCCCGGGACAAGTTTTTCAGAAAGGAAACGTGGGTGTCATTAGCCGTAGCGGTACACTTACGTATGAAATTGTATATCACTTAACCGCTAATGGCATGGGACAATCCACAGCTATTGGTATCGGCGGCGACCCCGTAGTAGGGCTTCATTTCCGTGAACTGTTAGAAATGTTCCAGAATGACACCGAAACCGAAGCTATTGTTTTAATCGGTGAGATTGGCGGAAATGCGGAAGAACAGGCTGCCGAATATATTCGTAGCCATGTAACTAAACCCGTTGTAGCATTCATCGCAGGGCAATCTGCTCCTTTGGGAAAACAAATGGGGCATGCAGGAGCTATTATCTCCGGAACTTCCGGTTCGGCTAAAGAAAAGATAGAAGCATTAGAGGCAGCCGGTATTCAGGTTGCACAGGAGCCGTCGGACATTCCTGCATTATTAAAAGCAGCAAAAGATACAACGAGAGATATTCTGAAATTACGGGAACAAGAACTGGTAGATTTGGAACTGGAACTCAATAACATGGTGGATGATGAAGAAAACAACAACGGAGATTAACAGAAAGAAGGGCGTGTTAGTTTCCTGACACGCCCTTTTTCTATCACTATTATTTAGTTTTAGTTCTTCGGCAAAGCTTCTTTCACTACCATTGAACGACCTACGTATTCTGCGCCATTCAACTGTTTGATAACATTATTAGCTTCTGCATCATCCGGCATTTCAACAAATGCGAATCCTTTTGATCTTCTAGTTTCACGGTCTGTGATTAACTTTACTGAAGCAACTGTTCCATACTCTTCCATTACATTTCTCAAGTCTGATTCCTTAACATTATAGCTAAGATTTCCAATGTACAAATTCATAAAATACAAATATAAAAAATTAATAATTCAATAAGAAAGTTATTGGAAAATCTTAATTAGAAATGGATATACTCAAATAAATGAGAAGATTCACGTAAAATAATCAAATCGTAATAAACCTTATTATTGTTGTTGGTTGCAAAGGAAAGCATTATTTGGCGATATTGCACTACATTCCTCTCTTTTTCTTTTCATAAAACATCTTTTTTATGAAATTAGGTCAATACTTAACGTTCATATTCCTCTTTCCCTTCTATCAAGTAATCAAAATCGATCGTTTTCTTCGGATATATCCTCAAAAAAGAATTTTAAAGTACGAGTACTGTAGAAATCTACAAATAAACTGTTGTGATAAGACAGCATATCTAAAGGAATGAAAAAATATCTGCCTAATAAGGAAGTCCGGTTTAAATAATCTTTTAAAATCATCCGCAATTAGGTATAATGTCACTCTTTTCATAAATTCGTCACCTATTAAGGCACGAAAACAATCTAACCAAACATGAAAAATTTTAATCACTATGCCGGACGCGAGGAATTCTCCGCATTTAAAGACTTCTTTTTGACACATGGGCAATGTAAAGAAATGAAGAAAAAGGAATATTTCACTCTGCAGGGAGCTTTGGCTACACATGGAGCTTACATAGAAGAAGGGTTATTTCGATATATCTGTACAGACGACAGAGGATACGAGCATATTGTCGGTTATTCTTTTGCCGGAGAGTATGTAGGTGACTATCCGGCATGCTTGAAAAAAGAGAAAGCTATGGTAAGCATCCAGGCTGCAAGTGATGCTCGAATTTACTATGCTTCTGCCGAAGATATGAGGAATTTCTTCTCTACAAATGAAATGACACAAAACTTAGAACGGATTCTTGCAGAAGAGCTCTTTGTACAAACCTATATGCGTCTATTAGACATTTATTGTAAAACTCCCACCGAACTGTATTTAGATTTAGTGAAACGCTATCCTGATTTTCAGAATTTTATTACTCTAAAAGAAGTAGCCTCTTTCCTTCGAGTTACTCCGGAAACGATTAGTCACATACGTAAGAAATTCGAATAATAACTACTAATAAAACTATCCGATGATGAACGTAGATCAATTGGTTTATTACTAAAAAATGAGATAAACAAAAAATTCCCGATTCATCACGAACCGAGAATTTTTATGAGTTATTTATACTACATTCGAAGTTTTGCTTTATTCTTTCACTTCTTCACCCTTTTCATTCATCAGGACTGTTACTTCCTGCGAATCTTTAGTAGTAAGAATTACTTTATAAACCTTACCGCTCTCTTTTTCCGCTACATAAGCTTCTTTGATTGTAGCACCTTCATAGTTCTTGGCAACAGCCTGTGCCACTGTTTCCGGTAACTCTTTTACATCAATCTTAGTAAACTCATCCTGTGGAACTTGCGCCTGCATTTCTACAGATGTAGTGTTGATTACTTCCTGTGCAAATGCTACAGAACTACCTAATCCCATTACTAATGCTACTGCTACTAATACCTTTTTCATAATCGTAATTTTTTAAGTGTGAATTATAAAAACCATTATTTATTATCGCTACACTTATCATATTGCAAAACGGATACCAAATATCAGCTTTTTACATATATCGTTAAAAATCAGACGAATAAAAAGTAGGCGGGTTCTATCTGATTGTGGAATTAGTGTAGAATTATGTGGAAGTGAGGAGTGCAATTGGGGAAAATAAAAGCCTATCTTGCTTTGAGAAGACAGGCTTTTACTCATATTATCAGTTACTACATTATCCGCAATGGAAATATTTATGAACCAAATCAAGCATTTCCTGCGGTTTTCCGTCCAGATCCGCACGTAGTGTCTTATCCTCATAATTGCGAAGTTTACGGATGATGCCGTCAATCATTGCCGAACTAAATACATTGTATTGTTCGAAAATAGCCCGTTGCTGTTCCAGACAATCGGCGGACGCAACACAGCTATCCGGTAATTGAGCCAATGCTTTCAGCTTATCTTCGTTTTCTTTCTGGTGAATATTTACATTCACATACGTCTTTTCAGCCAGTTCCAAAGCATTTTCTATTTCAAAACCATGACGGCAGGCTACAGCCAGTCCGGCAAGCAGTTGATATAAATCTGCCGAACCGTCCGGTGAACGCATTTCCACAGTCTGCTTTTGGGTGGTATCAAAATAGCTTTCCGTTTCTAACGGATTCGCTAATGTACACATATCCTTCTTGGCAGCCCATCCCAAAGGTACACGTACCAATACAGAACGGTTGCGGTCGCCCCAGCAAACATTCGTTGGTGCTTCCTGGTGCGGAACAAGACGGAAGTATGAAGTAGGATTTGTATTTCCGAAGGCTGTGATTGAAGGCGCAAGCTCCATCATTCCAGCAATAGCCTTCCGGGCTGTTTCCGACAAAATTCCGTCTTTTAACATCTGATTCTTTCCGTCCTGCATGATACGCATATGGACATGCAGACCGGAACCCGCTTTACCTGCTGTTATCTTAGGAGCGAACGTAACATTATATCCATATTTGAATCCTAAGTTACGAATTACCCATTTGGCAATCATCAATTGGTCGGCGGCCTGTTCGACAGGAACCGGCAAAAACTCTATTTCATTCTGCTCATAGATATAGCCTTCCAAAGTAAAGTTGCCTACTTCAGAGTGTCCATACTTAATTTGCCCGCCAGTTTGTGAGATATAAGACATACATTGTGTACGGAACTCATTAAATTTGGCATAAGGTCCCGATTCATGATAACCACGTTGATCGGTTGCCTCAAACATACCCGTATCCGGTGCTATCACATAATATTCTAACTCTCCCATTGCCTGAAACTCCATTCCCGTCACGTCCGTAAATGCTTTGCTCGCTTTATGAAGCGTATATTCCGGTGAACTTCCCAACGGTTCTCCATCCTTATTGAAGAAAGAACAAAGGATAGACAGCGTAGGTATTTCAGCAAACGGATCAACAAATGCTGTACGAAACCGAGGAATAACATAAAGATCACTACTTCCCGCTTCGATAAAAGAGAAAAGGCTGGAACCGTCCACCCGTTCTCCACAGGTAAGGATAGCTTCCAGATAAGCTTGATTGTTAATGACAAAATTCAAAGTTTTCAGACGACCATCTCCCGCAGGATACATGAAGTTGACCATACGGATGTCGTTTTGTTGGATAAATGAAATGATGTCGGCTTTGGTAAATTCAGAAGTCGGCTTCTGGAGAAATGCCACTAATTTATTGGCATTCATTGATAACTCTTGATTCATGATCGGTTGTTTTTCGTTGTTGTATGATTAAAAACGGTTTGTTAAACGCCAAAGATAAGGAAAAGTTGGAAAAACGACTTTAAAGAGAGTAAAAAACTATCTCTATGTCGTTATTAAAAACGCTTTAAATCTCTTTTTCCACAAAAAATATTCCGGTGTTATTATTGTAAGTCACGGTTGCCTATTTCCATATTGACTACGGCATAGGCTACAAGCTGGTTCGACTTTCTCTTGTCCCCGTAATTGCAGGGCTGCGCAAAATAATCTTATATATTGGTAAATACCTCATCTATCAGATAAATATAAGCAATTATTCTTCAAAACAGAGGTGAAAAAGATCTTATTTAAAAATGAAATACTACTTTTGTAAAAGATATCACCTTATATATAATGTTATGCAATACATTTACAAATATCAGTCCCCTATCGGTGGAATAACAATCGCAAGTGACGGTAGCTCTTTGACGGGTTTGTGGTTTGATGGACAGAAATATTTTGCAGCTTCGTTGTCTCCGGAACACGAAGAAAAAGTATTGCCCGTATTCGAGCAAACCATAGAATGGCTCGATTGTTATTTCAGTGGGAAAAATCCCGGTTTCATGCCTGAGATGCACTTGGAAAGTACTCCTTTTCGTCTCTCCGTATGGGAAATATTAAAAAAAATCCCTTACGGCAAAATCATTACGTACAAGGATATTGCTAAGGAAATAGCTCGCCTAAACGGGCTATCGTCCATGTCGACGCAAGCGGTGGGCAATGCGGTGGGACACAATCCTATTAGTATTATTATACCCTGCCACCGGGTTGTAAGTTGTAACGGTAGCCTGACAGGATATGCAGGCGGTATTTCTAAAAAGATAGAGTTGCTCACTCTTGAACAGGTGGATATGACAAACCTGTTCGTACCGAAGAAAGGAACAGCACTGTAAATCCGGAAAATGTCCTTTGCCTGAAAAACTAATTGATTGCTCCGCCTGTTTTATTTTCAGTAGAAACATTCAAATAACAAACCCATGAAAAAGGACATTTTAAAAGACCTGCTTGCTAAACCCGGAAGACAATATTCCGTCTCCGATTTCGATCCGTCATTTATCGGCGAACTATCCAAACAGGATGCTAAAGGTCAACTGACTAAAAACGTAGAGAAACTTTCCGAACTGCAAAGCATGCTCTACGCCCAGGATCGCTATTCGATTCTTATTATTTTTCAGGCTATGGACGCAGCCGGAAAAGACGGGACAATCAAACACGTCATGTCCGGTATCAATCCGCAAGGATGCCAAGTATTTTCGTTCAAGCAACCTTCTGCCGAGGAATTGGACCACGATTATCTCTGGCGTATCAATCGTTGCCTGCCCGAAAGAGGGAGAATCGGAATTTTCAACCGTTCTCACTATGAAGACGTGCTTATCGCCAAAGTGCATCCCGAAATTATACTGTCCAACAAATTGCCGGGTGTAGAAACCATCAAAGACATTGACTCTGATTTTTGGAAACGCCGTTACCGGCAAATCAATGATTTCGAACGTTATCTGACGGAAAACGGAACCGTTGTCCTGAAATTCTTCCTGAACGTATCAAAAGCCGAACAGAAAAAGCGTTTCATGGAAAGGTTGGATGACAAAACTAAAAACTGGAAATTTTCTTCCGCAGATGTTAAGGAACGCCAGTTTTGGGATGAGTATATGAAAGCCTATGCAGATGTACTAACCGAAACATCTACCGAACTGGCTCCGTGGTACGTAATCCCTGCCGACAATAAATGGTTTATGCGCTACGCAGTAGGACACATTATCTGCGAGCGGATGAAACAACTGGACCTGCATTACCCCAAACTATCTGAAGAAGGATTAAAACAACTGGAAGATTGTAAAAAAAGTGTGTCCGATATTAACTTCTGATTCACTTGCACTTATCCTTTTTTATTCTAACTTTGTAGAGCAACTATGTATAAACAAAAAATGATAAGCTATGGACATCCAAACATTTATTCAAAACTTCCGGGAGGCATTCGGAGAGAAGGCCGAACTGCCTCTTGTATTCTGGTATTCGGACACGCAGGAAGGAACGGCGGAAAAAATAAATGGCTGTATCTTTAAAGGTATGAAAACGGCAAGAGAAGGCGGTATCATCAGCCTGAATGCCGAAACAATCGGCTGTGGTGGCGGCAAGTTCTATACCGGTTTTACCGAAATGCCCGAACACGTCCCGACTTTTGTCTCATTAAAAGAGCGGTACAAACAGACTCCGCAAATGGTCATCGACTTTATACAGCAAATCGGAGTACTCAAAGCAGAAAAGAAATACCTTCATTTTGCGCGTATAGACAGGATAGAAAGTCTGAAAGAAGTGGAAGGTGTCGTATTCATAGCCAACCCCGATATGCTTTCCGGACTTACCACATGGGCTTATTATGATAATAATGCTGAAGACGGTGTAGTTTCCATGTTCGGTTCCGGTTGTAGCTGCATAGTAACGCAAGCTACCATAGAAAATCGAAAAGGCGGCAAACGGACATTCATCGGTTTCTTCGATCCGTCGGTACGTCCCTACTTCGAACCCGATAAATTGAGCTATACTATACCTATGTCCAGATTCAGGGAAATGTGTGGCACAATGCGCCAAAGTTGCTTATTCGATACTCATGCTTGGGGAAAGATCCGGGAAAGAATGGATAGTGAATAGAGCAAAAAACAGGTCAAATAGTTTCAAATAGGTATGAAACTTTTCCATCCTGTTTTTAATATAATAAGCAGATTGTTCTTTACCGGATTAAACCTTTCCTGCAAAGAACAGTCTTATCCTCAAGATATTATTGTTCTATTAAATATAAAAGTTCTTAACGAAAATGGAAACATCTGCCAAGCTCTACTCGCTGAATTACAGTAATGTAAAAACTTACTTGTTCGCTCTGTTGTTTATTGCAGGCAACATTGCACTTCCACAACTATGCCATCTCATACCTTATGGTGGTCCTACCCTGCTGCCCATTTATTTTTTCACGTTGATTGCAGGCTATAAATATGGCTTTCGTGTAGGATTATTGACCGCGATTCTTTCTCCTGTCATTAATCACTTGCTGTTCGCCATGCCTTCGGAAGCTACGCTTCCTGTTATGTTGATAAAATCCACTTTACTTGCTGGAGCTTCTGCCTTTGCCGCACGAATGCTAAAATCTGTCTCTTTATTGGGCGTTCTTGGTGTCGTGCTTTTCTACCAGATTATAGGAATAGCTTTTGAATGGGCGATTCTTGGTAATTTCTATGTAGCAGTACAAGATTTCCGTATCGGTACTCCGGGAATGTTGATCCAGTGGTTTGGTGGCTATGCCCTGTTAAAAGCGATTGCAAAATTCTAAACTCAAAATAGAAAAATGGACAGAAGGGACTTTTTAAAAACAGTAGCCATAACCGGTGCTGCTTTGACTATACAGCACTCGGAAGCTATGGAGGTATTAACTCAGACTATCAATAAAGCAAACGGAGCTAACCCTGATCTGGTAGCAGTCATGGGTGGAGAGCCGGAAGCCATGTTCCGCCGCGCCATAAGCGAACTGGGTGGGATGAAGCAATTCGTTAAACCAGGACAAAAGGTTGTTGTGAAGCCTAACATCGGTTGGGACAAGGTGCCGGAACTGGCAGGAAATACAAATCCGAAGTTAGTGGCGGAAATCGTGAAACAATGCTTTGCCGCCGGAGCAAAAGAAGTGACCGTATTTGACCATACCTGTGACGACTGGCAGAAATGCTATAAAAACAGTGGCATTGAAGCTGTAGCAAAAGCCGCCGGAGCAAAAGTAATGCCCGCACATCTGGAATCTTACTACAAACCGGTAGATCTCCCAAGCGGCAAAAAAATGAAGAAAGCAAAAGTGCATGAAGCAATCCTGAACTGCGACGTATGGATAAATGTCCCTATCCTGAAAAACCATGGCGGAGCCAATCTGACTATCTCCATGAAAAACCATATGGGAATTGTATGGGATCGCGGATTCTTTCACCAAAACGACTTGCAACAATGTATTGCCGATATTTGTACCCTGCAAAAGAAAGCCGCGCTGAACGTTGTAGATGCCTACCGGATTATGAAGACTAACGGTCCTCGCGGACGCTCTGCTTCAGATGTCGTTTTGGCAAAGGGATTGTTTATCTCACCGGATATTGTAGCGGTGGACACAGCCGCTGCCAAATTCTTCAACCAAGTGCGTGAGATGCCGTTGGATACAGTAGGACATCTTGCCAAAGGAGAAGCACTGAAAGTAGGAACCATGAATCTTGACAAATTAAATGTCAAGCGAATCAAGATGTAAATCAACCATGTTAAGAAAGATACGTATTGGAATATCAGCACTTTTTTTTGTACTGATTACTTTCTTTTTTCTCGATTTCGCAGAAATATTACCTAACAGTTTTCATCGTCTGGCACACTTGCAATTTGTTCCAGCTTTGCTTTCATTAAGTGTAGGTATCTTATTATTTCTCATTGTGTTAACACTTTTATTCGGCCGTATCTATTGTTCGACGATATGTCCTATGGGGATTTTGCAAGATATCATTGCGCGCCTGTCAAAATCAACAAGTAAAAAGAAAAAAAGATATAGTTACAGTCCTGCAAAAAATAGATTACGTTGGAGTGTGCTTGGGGGGACTGTCATCTCTTTTCTATGCGGATTCACGTTTATCGTAGGACTGCTTGAGCCATACAGCGCATACGGTCGGATAGTAGTACATGTATTTAAACCGATATATATGCTGGGAAATAATCTTTTGGAATCCGCTTTCTCCAAGTTCGACAATTATACGTTTTACCAGGTGGATACTTCTATTTTAAGTATTTCATCTCTTTTCATTGCAGTCGTCATACTTACAATGATTTTTATAATGGCATGGAAGCACGGACGGACTTGGTGCAACACGATTTGTCCTGTAGGAACAATTTTAGGCTTATTAAGCCGGTTCTCATTATTCAAAGTCCGCATTGACTCCGACAAGTGTAACAGTTGCGGACTCTGCGCTACCAAATGTAAGGCAGCGTGCATCAATAGTAAAGAGCATACTATTGATTATGGTCGTTGTGTAGATTGCTTTGACTGCCTGGGGGGCTGCAAACAAAAGGCATTGATCTACCAACCTTCACTCTCCCCTACCGATTCATCCAAACGTCGTTTTCTCGTTGCAGGACTACTTACTGCCGGAGCAGTTCCGAAACTACTTTCACAAGTTAAAGAATCCGTTGCAAGTCTGGGAGGTAAAAAAGTATACAAAAAAGAGAATCCGATTACTCCGCCGGGGTCTGTCAGCCGTGAACATTTTCAGCAGCAATGTACATCGTGCCATCTTTGTATCAGCAAATGCCCATCGCATGTACTGAAGCCAGCTTTCATGGAGTATGGCTTGGCAGGAGTAATGCAACCTACCGTCAGTTTCGAGAAAGGATTCTGCAATTTTGATTGTACTGTTTGCGGAGATGTTTGTCCTAACGGGGCTATTCTTCCGATAAGTGTAAAGCAAAAACATCTTACACAAATGGGATATGTTGTTTTTATCGAGGAAAATTGCATCGTTTATACAGACGGAACTAGTTGTGGGGCCTGCTCTGAACACTGTCCCACGCAGGCTGTCGCAATGGTGCCTTATAAAGACGGGTTGACGATTCCCCATGTAAATAAAGAGATTTGCGTAGGCTGTGGTGGATGCGAATATGTTTGCCCTGCTCGTCCGTTCCGTGCTATCTATATTGAAGGGAATCCGGTACAGAAGGAAGCAAAACCATTTAAAGAAAGCGAAGAGCACAAGGGTGAAATAGACGATTTTGGGTTCTGATCGGCGTAGTACCGGAACAAAGTTTCCATCCGGCATACTAAAAACTATCCATTATATTTCTTCTACTTTCAATAAATTCACTAAATTCGTGGCGAATTAAAGACAGAAAAAACTCATGGAGGTATATACAAACAATTGGACGAACCGGAAATATCAGATAGGTTATGCTCTAAGTGGAGGATTTATTAAAGGATTCGCTCATTTGGGCGTAATGCAAGCTCTCCTGGAGCATGATATTAAACCGGATATTATCTCCGGAGTAAGCGCTGGAGCTCTTGCGGGAGTCTTTTATGCAGATGGTAATGAACCTCACAAAGTGCTGGATTATTTTTCCGGACACAAATTTCAAGACCTGACCAAGCTGGTAATCCCCAAGAAAGGATTATTTGACCTTTGCGAATTTATAGATTTCCTTCGTACCAATGTAAAAGCAAAGAATCTGGAAGAACTCCAGATTCCCTTGATCATCACGGCAACCGATCTTGACCACGGACGTATGGTTCATTTTCACCGTGGTTCCATTGCCGAACGGGTAGCTGCTTCGTGCTGTATGCCTGTCATGTTTGCTCCGGTAAATATTGATGGAACGAACTACGTAGACGGTGGATTGATGATGAATCTCCCGGTTTCCACTCTCCGTAGAGTCTGTGACAAGGTAGTAGCAGTTAATGTAAGCCCGATCATGGCGCAAGATTATAAAATGAATATTGTCAGCATCGCTATGCGTTCGTTTCATTTCATGTTCCGTGCCAATACTTTCCCTGAAAGAGAAAAATGTGATTTGCTGATTGAACCTTATAACCTATATGGGTATAGCAACACGGAATTGGAAAAAGCGGAAGAAATCTTCGAGCAAGGATATAATACCGCTAACGGAGTGCTGAATCAATTATTAGTTGAAAAAGGAAAAATCTGGAAGTAATGCTTCTTATTGAAGTAGTTAATATTAGAAATGTAAAAATCTACTCTATATGAATAACGAAAATAAAATAATTATCTATCAAGTGTTCACCCGGCTGTTCGGCAACAATAATAACCACTGCGTCTACAATGGAGATATAGTCACCAACGGTTGCGGAAAAATGGCGGATTTTACTCTCAAAGCACTTAGTGAAATCAAAAAACTGGGTACTACACATATTTGGTACACAGGTATTATTGAGCATGCTACTCAGACAGATTATCGTCGCTATAATATCAGTCCGGATCATCCTGCCATTGTAAAAGGAAAAGCCGGTTCGCCCTATGCTATCAAAGATTATTATGATGTAGACCCTGACTTGGCGAATGACATTCCCGAACGAATGAGAGAATTCGAGAATCTTGTACGACGTACACATCGTGCGGGACTAAAAGTTATAATTGATTTTGTTCCCAACCATGTAGCACGCCAATACCATTCTGATGCACAACCGGACGGGACAACGGAATTGGGAGCTAACGATGATTCAAGCCAGTCTTTCAGTCCCTATAATAATTTCTATTATATTCCTCAAGCTGAACTTCGTGCCCAGTTTGACATGAAAGACGGTGCGACAGAACCTTATCACGAATTCCCGGCTAAAGCAACAGGCAATAATCGTTTTGACGCTACTCCCAATATCACTGACTGGTATGAGACAATCAAATTGAATTATGGAGTAGACTACCAGAATGGAGGTACGTGCCACTTTTCTCCGATTCCGGATACATGGATAAAGATGTTGGATATTCTTCTGTTCTGGGCTTCCAAAGACATTGACGGTTTCCGTTGTGATATGGCGGAAATGGTTCCCGTAGAATTTTGGGAATGGGCTATTCCTCAAGTCAAAGAAGCATATCCGGACATTCTCTTTATTGCAGAAGTCTACAATCCGAATGAATATCGCAATTATTTGTTCCGTGGAAAATTCGACTATCTGTACGATAAAGTAGGCTTATATGATACACTTCGTAATGTAGCCTGTGGATATGAGTCGGCTGCTTCTATCACTCATTGCTGGCAGAGTCTGAACGGAATTGAGAAAAAGATGCTTAATTTCCTCGAAAACCACGATGAGCAACGCATTGCGTCCGATTTCTTTGCCGGTGACCCACGCAAAGGAATCCCTGCACTTATTGTTTCCGCCTGCATGAATACTAATCCTATGATGATTTACTTCGGACAGGAATTTGGAGAACCCGGAATGGACAGTGAGGGCTTCAGCGGAAGGGATGGACGGACTACTATATTTGATTATTGGAGTATAGACAGCATCCGTCGTTGGCGTAACGGAGGAAAATTTGATGGTAAAATGCTCAATGAAGATCATAAACGTTTATATGAAATTTATCAAAGAGTGCTGACTTTGTGTAATGAAGAACTGGCTATTGCAAAGGGTGTTTTCTTTGACCTGATGTATGCTAATCAAAATGGCTGGCGTTTCAATGAACATAAGCAATATACTTTTATGCGAAAATACAAGAACGAGCTATTGTTTATCATTGTCAATTTCGACAGTCAACTAGTAGATGTAGCAATCAATGTTCCCTCACACGCTTTCGACTTTTTACAAATTCCACAAATGGAATCCTATCAGGCTGTTGATCTTTTGACCGGTGCGAAAGAAGAAATCAGCTTATTGCCATATAAAGCTACGGAAGTTTCAGTTAGAGGCTACAATGGAAAGATACTGAAAATTGCATTCTGAAAAAGACGAAAAACCCTATATTCCCCTATAACCCGATCACACCATAATGACCGGGTTATTTTATATGTATCATTCAAACAAATAGTCATGATAGCTGTTTAGGTAGATAAATAATCTCCTAAACCATAAAGCTTATGAAGAAATTTAATATTATGGCGGTTCTGTTACTATTTTCCATATCAGTATTAGCGATTGTACCTCCTGATAATGTGCAGGCTACCTTCAAGAAAATGTATCCCAAAACAAATGATATAGCCTGGTCGCAAGATGACGGATACTATTGTGCCAATTTTGTAATGAACGGTTTCACCAAAAATGTATGGTTCAATGCGCAGGGACAATGGGAAATGACGCAGACTGATCTTGTCAGTCTCGATCGGCTGACACCTGTGGTCTATAATGCTTTTACATTTAGTTCTTATGCAAGTTGGGTTGCGGAAGATGTGACTATGGTAGAATTTCCTAAATGGCAGGCAATCATTGTTATTGAGGTAGGACAAGATAATGTTGACATTAAATATCAGTTGTTCTATACTCCTAAAGGGATATTGCTAAAAACACGCAATGTCAGTTATATGTACGACATTCTCGGTCCGGGCACATTCTTATAAAGAAAGCCCTTGCAAATCCAAGTATAGAAAATTTGCAAGGGCTTCTTTATTAATATATATCTACTTCTTCTTTCTCAACACTACGGCAGTACGTGCAGGAATATAAAGTTTCAACCATTCTTTCTTTTCTTTCTTATACAAAGGATCGGCAATCGTGAAGTGAACCACAGAATCATCGGCAAAGCCATTACCACCGAATGCTATATTATCCGTATTCAGAATCACCTCATAAGCTCCCGGAGCTACAAGGAAACCATAGTCTGTAAACGACTGCTTCGGATTGAAGTTAAATACAAAAATCAAATCCTTACGCTCATAAGCCAATACCTGGTCGCCGTCATTATGCCATATTTCTTGTATCGGGGTTGCCTGGAAATCCTTCACACTCTTAATGACTTTCAACATTTCTTCATCGAAGTCACCCATATAGTGATAGGCTAGATTCTTATTGTCGACCAGATCCCATTGGCGACGGGCATATTTGCAAGACCAACCGTTACCCTCACGCGGGAAGTCAATCCATTCGGGATGCCCGAACTCATTACCCATAAAGTTCAGATAACCACCGTTAATTGTGGAAGAGGTCAACAGGCGAATCATCTTATGCAAAGCAATACCACGATTGACTATATAATTTTCATCTCCCTTCTGCATGTGCCAATACATATCCGCATCAATCAGACGGAAAACAATCGTCTTATCTCCTACCAATGCTTGGTCATGGCTTTCTGCATAAGAAATAGTTTTTTCATCCTGGCGACGGTTAGTGACTTCCCAGAACATGCTGGAAGGTTTCCAGTCCTCATCTATCTTTTCTTTGATTGTCTTAATCCAGTAATCCGGAATATTCATAGCCATGCGGTAGTCGAATCCGTAACCACCATCTTCTACTTTTGCAGCCAATCCCGGCATACCGGACACCTCCTCAGCAATCGTTATCGCTTTTGGATTCACTTGATGAATCACTTCATTAGCTAAGGTCAGATAACAGATAGCATTATCATCCTGATGTCCGTTGAAGTAATCTCCGTAATTACAGAACGCTTCACCCAATCCGTGACTATAATACAGCATGGACGTTACACCGTCAAAACGGAATCCATCGAATTTATATTCTTCCAGCCAGTATTTACAGTTAGACAACAAGAAGTGAACGACTTCATTCTTGCCATAGTCAAAACAAAGAGAATCCCACGCCGGATGTTCACGACGCCCTCCCGGATAGAAATACTGGTTCGGATCACCGGCAAAATTACCCAATCCTTCTACCTCATTCTTCACTGCATGGGAATGAACAATATCCATAATAACAGCGATACCCATTCCATGAGCAGTATCGATCAACTCCTTCAACTCATCAGGAGTACCGAAACGGGAAGAAGCGGCAAAGAAACTGGATACGTGGTAACCGAAACTTCCATAATAAGGATGTTCCTGAATAGCCATTATCTGAATACAATTATACCCTTCTTTGGCAATGCGGGGAAGCACCTTTTCACGGAATTCATTATATGAACCTACTTTCTCTTCCTGTTGTGCCATTCCGATGTGACATTCATAAATCAACAGAGGACTTGTGTTAGGTTTAAAAGTCTTTTTCTTGAATTTATAAGGTTTCTCTGGGGCCCATACCTGTGCACTAAAAATTTTCGTCTGTTCATCCTGAACAACACGGGTAGCCCAAGCAGGAATACGTTCTCCCTGTCCACCGTCCCAATATACATTCAGTTTATACAGGTCACCGTGATGAATGGCCCCTTCTGGAAGATTGATTTCCCAAATCCCATTCTTCAGTTTTTTCAGTTTATAGGTAGCCTTTTCTTCCCAGTTGTTGAATGTACCTACCATGTAAATATGACTGGCATTAGGAGCCCATTCACGGAAAGTCCAGCCTTTGGCAGTACGGTGCAATCCAAAATAAAGATAGCCCGAAGCGAAATCCGACAGCGTCTGTTTTCCTTTATTAGTCAGTTCGGCTTCTTTATCCAGCACAAATTGATGCCGGCCGGCAATAGCGTCGGCAAAAGGTTCCAGCCAAGGATCGTTTTTGATAAGATTCAGTGTCTTTTCCATATCTGAATTAAATTAGGATTATGCTTTTACTTTTACAATTACTTTTTTCACTCCGTCCGGGGTAATACCAGGAGCGTGTCCGTCTTGCGGGAAGAAGATAGCAAACATTCCCGGTTTCACGGCAATATAAGTTTCAGCTAATCCTTCAAAGAAAGTGATATCTTTTTCTACATTGTATGGAGCATTTGTCGGGACACAGTCTTTAGCAGCAGTATACCCCATGATTTCTGTTCCCGACAATGGAATTTGAATATCAATAAATTCGTTATGTGTTTCCAGTTTAGCCTCTTCTTTAGTCTTAGGTTTGGTCTGTGCAATATTCACCAGCAGATCTTTTCCTTTCAGTTCAGTCTTACCGATTTCCATGGCTTGAAGATCATGAGATTTCAGGAACTCAATAGCTTGTGCAAACAAAGGATTTAAAGACGCATATTTCTCCAGATTTTCTAAAGTATCTACTACCATAAGAGTTTAATTTAAAAGTTTATATTCTAGGTATTATTCAAAATCGTCAATTGTGTAATTGATAAAGTCGGCAAATCGCTTGAATTGGCGGAATACTTTATCTATCTGTTCCAACATATCCGGTTGGGCGAAGAAGTCATCGGGGACATTATAAGAACAGACATATTCTTTACACTTCAAATAATCAATGTATTTAAAATCTTTTGGAAAGCCCTTAGGAGCAGTTTTCAGGAAGTCTTCCCCTATCACCGGAAAGTATTTCTTAAACTCCGGATCTTCTACGATCGCAACAAATTCCTCAATATTGTCATAAATTGACTGCCGCACAGCTTTTAGTACGTTAGACGGCAGGCATAAGCTCCCTCCGGCAAGCATAGATCCAGCAGGTTGCAGATGCACATAATAGCCACAATGATCGGATTTTTTTCCTTTTGCATTGATATAACCGCCAAAATGTATTTTATACGGAGTTTTATCCGTAGAAAAGCGTGTATCACGATAAATACGATACGTACAATCTTTAGGTTGGATGCCTCGAATTGATTCGTCGAACAAGGAGATACGGGCAATAACTGTTGCTAAGAAATTTTCAAACTCGACACGGGCTGTTTCATACTCCGCCCTGTGTTCATTGAACCAGTCACGATTATTATTCGCAGAAAGATCTTTTAAAAACTGAAAGATAACGGGTATGTTCATCTTTATCATTTTCTATTATTACCCTACAAACGTACAAATTTTATTTCATATAAACTACAAAACGCAACAAAAGGACATAAAAAAAGCATCGGCCTGGTAAAACCGATGCTCTAACACATTTATCAAAAAAACAGACTCTTCTGTCTCTGACGTACTTTAGCTTTCACAAGTGGAGTACAATCTCTTTTAATTAATCTTATATCTAATACTATGAAAAACACATAAATATAACAGACGAAAGAACACCTTTGTTCAAAGGTTCTCTAAATATTTCTGTTAATAATAGTTTATAGAATTAAATGTTTTTCATCAATCGGTATCACGATTTGTCCCCAATCAATCATCGCATTGAATAACATAATACGGAAATAGCTTCCCAACTGTGTATGCAATATCTCCTTTTCTTGAATCAAATGCTTGTCCAGAAGTTCAGCCCGCTTGGTCCCCTTGAGTAGCGGGCACGACGGAGTAAACCATGTATTGCCGTCATAAAGAGCTATATTGGAAATAGACGTATCCGTCAGGTATCCGTTTCTTACCACTAATATATCATCAGCCGTTTCTCTCTGGGCGTACAATGAATTTAGTTCTTCCCGATTCGTACTTTTATAAGTATAATCAATAGTATCCGACGTAACCAGACGTAAAGAGGAAACTTTGCGCCTCTGATAAGGAACGTATGTAATTTCTTCTATCGCTTTTCCGTAAGCAATCCGGCATTTCCAGATACCTTCCAATGATTGGGGAGAAATAAATTCACCTAAGTCAATATCGGCAACATCTTGCCAGAAGGCGGCACGAGTCCGGTTGCAACGTTCCGTATGATAATTGATATTATAAATCTTTCCATCTTCTATTCGGATCGTTTCAATAAATGGGCACATATACTTTCTGTTTCATTTCATTATATTCATTTTCCACATCACTTTGGCTGGTAATCCCACCCCCACTCTTAAAATACATTTTACCACCCTCCTGCTCCACAAAACGGATCATAACTGCGCTATCGAGGTCCTTACCGTCAAAATAGCCCATAATACCTGTATAGAATCCCCTGTCATAGGTTTCAGCCTCCTTGATAATCTGCATTGTTTTTTTCTTCGGAGCTCCTGTGATAGAACCGGCTGGTAAAAGCCGGAATATAATACTTCCCAAATTTGTCAGATAATCATCCGGCAGTACACCCTGTATTTCAGAACTTGTCTGAAGAATACTCCCTTGATTGGTCTGCAATTTATCAATATACCGGTATCGGGATACGGATACTTGTTCGGCCACCATGCTCAAATCATTACGAATCAAATCTACAATAGTGGCATGTTCCGCCGTTTCTTTAGGATCGTTGATTAATAGCCGGTCAGCCGAAGGGGTTGAAGCATTAATCGTTCCCTTCATGGGGTAGGAATATATTCTTCCATTATGAATTCTTATAAATATTTCGGGAGAAAAAACCGTAAAAGCATCTCTGACCCATAATTTATACATAGCTTTTGAATAACAATAGATATCTTTCAAAGTCAGATTTGTTTCTACCGGAGTGCGACAAGTCAAGTTAGTGAGAAAACTATTTCCGGCAAAGATGTTTCGTTGGACAATATCAAACGAATGTTGATATGTAGCCAAAGATTCCGGGAAAGATTGCCAACGAAGTCGCTTTCTTGACAAAAAAGCTATATTATTCTCTGCAAACATGGGCTGATTCGTAAAACCATTCAAGTTATAGAGTATTTCGGCAGGGTCTACCGAAGATACTGCTTCTATATAAGAAGCATCCTGCTGGTAATTAATGATAAAAATAAAAGGACGACAGGATTGCCCTAAATAGTTCATTTGTCTGATAGCCTGTTCTTTTGTATATAACTGCATGGATTTGTTCTATTTTTAAGTGAAGCAAATGTACGCAAAAAGTATAGATTAGAAAAAGGTGCAACAAAAAAAGGGTTGCCACCGTGTCTATCGGGCAACCCTTATTATCTATACGAGATCGGTCAAATTACTTCATTGCATCCTGTACCTGAGGAATCATCTTTTTCACATTTGCGTTGTCAGGAGATACCTTTGCTGCTTCTTCCAAGTAACCTAATGCTTCTTTAAATCTAGCTGTTGCTTTTTCTTTTTCAGCAGCATATTTATCTGCATCAGAGTTTGCTAAAGGAGTTGCTTTTTTCAGGATATTGGCTCCGTCATTATAACACAATACTCCAAGGCTGTACAAAGCATTTGTTTTATATGATTTATGATCCAGAGGAATTACCTTCTTGAAACATTCTTCTGCTTCTTCAGCTTTACCAGCTTTTTGGGCGGCGAGTCCGGCTTTCAAGTAGTGTAAACCATAATTCTTGATCATTGTTTTATTATTCGGATCAACTTTCAAGCCTTCTTCCAATGTAGCAACGTATTCATCTGTTTTCTTCAATGCATCCAAAGCCAAAGCTTTACGGGCATACGCATTACCAGTATTAAACTTCTTCTGAATAGCAATATCAAAGAAAGTTACGGCTTCCGCATACTTCTTCACTTCATCTGCTGCTATACCGCAATAGTATGCTGTTGCAGAATCCTGATTATTAGTTTGTTTCAAATATTCGCTGAACTTAGCGTAGGCCACAGGATAATTCTTAGCATTGAATGCGTCATTTCCTTCTTTCTTAATTTGATTAGGATCCGTTTGTGCAAAAATGTTAGTTACTGCAATACTAAATGCAAATAAAAAAATTAATTTCTTCATAACTTTATGTGTTTTTTAGTTGTTTATCGTCCAAAAGTATAAGGAATAATAGAAAGACACAACCCTATTTTTGTTTTTTTGAGCTTTTTGAAACCTATATAACGTTCGTTATTCTTCGTAAAAACGGGCTTTTATTCTCAAATACAGCGTAAAAGGAATCACCCTTTTACGCCTTTCTCGGCCGTCAAAGGGGTGATACACAAACTGTTTGGGTAACTACTTTTATCAAATAAATATAGTATACAACAAGAAAATGTATAGAGGGATATTTAATGTTCTATGAGGGACAACAGGGAATAAAATCAAATATACTGTCACAAGAGTTCTTCCAAATATCTCCTTTTATTAACTTCCCGAAAAAATGCTATTCATTTGTTTATCTATAAAACACGAATTCAGTCCCCACCTAATTAAATAAAAAAAACTTCTTTCATAAAATACTGATTCATAGCACCAAAGAAAAATATGAATAAAAAAGTTCCAGAAAGTTTTTGAGTTTTCATAAAAAGCACTACCTTTGCATCCGAAAATAAGGCTGGTTCCGTAGCTCAGCTGGATAGAGCAACGCCCTTCTAAGGCGTGGGTCAAGCGTTCGAATCGCTTCGGAATCACTTTGAGAACTGATTATAAATAAGTTATAATCAGTTCTTTTTTTCTATAAAAAGTCGAAAGACTATAAAAAATCGTTCATTTCCCACCCAAAAGTCAAATGTGTAGAAAATGTGTGGAATTTGGCGATACTAAAATAAGCTAACCTCACCTACTTCTCCTGTTAGTTCATCAATTCCAAAAGCCGCTTTGGGGCTTGCATTGTATTCTGCAGATTTTTTAATCAAGTCTCTCATTTCAGCCACCTCATTATCAACAGAGACCTGAGAGTCAAACAACATTTCTTTTGAGACGAATGTCTTGGCTAACAGACGGGTACGGTCATTGTTGTAGTCACCCAGTATAAGTCCTTGGTTTATATGAATAATAACTTTATTTTCGGCACTAGTAAAATCATATGTCATCATACAAATGCCGTATTTTCGCATATAATATATCTGAATCCTTTTCAACCTCAATCTGCATTTCTTCAATACTCATATTTTCTACTATCATAATTCTATTTTTTGTAAAGACATTAAAAAGCCCTGGCATTCAGCCAGGGCAAATTCCGTTGTTATAGGTGGAAATAAATGATTCCAGGGGCAAAGCTACTATTATTTCTGCCGATATCCATAAAATGAGTTGTTATTATTTCTATCTATCGAACCTTTCAAATTCATGTTAATTCCTTTCCATTTAATTATTAATATGTTATTAAACTATGTATCACTCTTTTCGCGTTTTAATTGATATGAAAGGAAAGATTTTTATCAGAGCGAAGATACTTGTATGACTGTTTTACGAAGAATAACGAACGTTATATAGGTTTCAAAAAGCTCAAAAAAGGTAAAAAGGTGTTGCTTCTTTCTGTTATTACTTATACTTTTGGGCGATTAACAACTAAAAAACACAATAAAGTTATGAAGAAATTGATTTTTTTATTTGCATTTTGTCTTACTGTGACTAACATTTTTGCTCAAACTGACCCTAACCAATTGAAAAAAGAAGGAAGCGACGCTTTTAATGCCAAGAACTATCCCGTAGCTTATGCTAAATTCAGCGAGTATTTGAAACAAACGAATAATCAGGACTCTGCAATCGCTTATTACTGTGGTATGGCCGCAGATGAAGTGAAAAAGTATGCAGAAGCTGTGACTTTCTTCGATATCGCTATCCAGAAGAAATTCAATACAGGCAATGCTTATGCCCGTAAAGCTCTGGCATTGGATGCTTTGAAGAAGACTGATGAGTATGTAGCTACCTTGGAAGAAGGTCTGAAAGTAGATCCGACTAATAAAACAATGATTAAAAATTATGGTCTTCATTATCTGAAAGCCGGACTTGCTGCTCAGAAAGCAGGAAAAGCTGAAGAAGCAGAAGACTGTTTCAAGAAAGTAATTCCATTGGATCATAAGACATATAAAACAAATGCTTTGTATAGCTTGGGAGTTTTATGCTATAATGATGGTGCTAACATCCTGAAGAAAGCTGCTCCATTGGCTAATTCTGACGCAGATAAATATGCTGCAGAAAAAGAAAAGGCAGATGCCAGATTCAAAGAGGCAGTAGGTTACCTGGAAGAAGCAATGAAAGTTTCTCCGGAAGATACAAAGGCTAAAACAATGCTTACTCAGGTACAAAGTGCCATGAAATAACAAACTACCGATTCTATATTGAAAAGGGTTGCCGGATTTGTTTTCCGGTAACCCTTTTTTAGTACTTTCCCCTTTCGAATCATATACTTTTTGTGTACTTTTGTTCTCCCAATAAAGAAAAGTACTTTATGCAATTATATACAAAAGAAGAAACGATCGGACAAATAAATCAGTTGGGACAATCCCGGCGACCCTTTCTTTTTATCATTAATTATTTGCAGGATGCTTCTTACGTAGAAGAGGTGGAGCGTGTCGACTCTTCTGAAATATTATATGATCTGAATGGGTTTACCAACCAGTCTTCTTTGAATAAGTCTGTTGTGCCTTCAGCCCTGAAAGAGTCTGTATATTGGAATTCATTTCCGGAATCTTTCGAAAGTTATCTGCGTTCATTTGATATTGTTCAACGGAATATTTTTGCAGGAAACAGTTTTCTGACTAACCTGACCTGTTGTACTCCGATAGAAACGAATCTCAGTTTGAAAGATATTTTCCTCCGTTCGAAGGCAATGTATAAATTATGGGTCAGAGATCAGTTTACCGTTTTCTCTCCTGAAATATTTATCAGAATCCAACAAGGAAAAATCTGTTCTTATCCCATGAAAGGAACTCTTGACGCCTCCTTGCCCTCAGCTGTCCGGCAGTTGATGGATGACCCGAAAGAGGCAGCAGAACATGCTACTATTGTAGATTTGATTCGCAATGATTTGAGTATAGTGGCTGATCGGGTATCTGTGTCCCGATATAGATATATTGACGAATTGCAGACGAATCGTGGAACGATTCTTCAGACGAGTTCGGAGATACAAGGAATCCTGCCGGATAATTATCTGGAAAATCTGGGAAATATTATTTTCAGACTCTTGCCTGCCGGTTCTATCACCGGTGCTCCTAAGACAAAGACCATGCAGATCATCAGTGAGGCAGAAACGTATGAAAGAGGATTCTATACGGGTGTGATGGGGTACTTTGACGGGAATAATCTTGATAGTGCCGTTATGATACGTTTTGTGGAGCAGGAGGGAGACAGGATGTATTTTAAGAGCGGAGGTGGAATAACCTGCCGTAGTGAAGCGCAAAGTGAGTATCATGAAATGAAACAAAAAATATATGTGCCTATTTATTGAAACTATTCGTGTAGAAGACGGACAGGTATATAACCTGCCATACCATGTGGAACGCCTGAACAGAACTCGTGCTGCCTTTTGGAAGGATATTTCTCCCATTGATTTGACCGGTATTATATCCTCTCAGTCTTTATCCGGTATCTGGAAATGCCGGATTGTATACGGTAAGGAGATCGAGGAGGTTACATACATGCCTTATCAAATGAGAATGGTCGCTTCTTTGCGTCTGGTTACTTCGGACAAAATTGATTATAGCTATAAAAGAACAAATCGTGAGGGACTGAATGAACTGTTTGGACGAAGAGGGAATGCAGACGATATCTTGATTGTGAAAGACGGATATCTGACGGATACCTCCATTGCCAATATTGCGCTATATGACGGAAATAGCTGGTATACTCCGGCTCATCCGTTACTTCGGGGCACCAAGCGTGCTGAACTGTTGGATAATCAGTTAATCGTGGAGAAAGATATCTCGTGGCTTCAATTGGATGATTACACCCATATAATGTTGTTCAATGCAATGATTGACTGGGAGCGGATCATTATACCTGTCGATAGAAAGCATTTAATTCTATAACTAAAATTAACTGAATTATACATAGAATCATTGAACAAAGCTTCTTTTTTATCTGTTATATCTATGTGTTTTTCATAGTATTAGATAAAGATTAATTAAAAGAGATTGTACTTCACTTGTGAAAGCTTAAAGTACGTCAGAGACAGAAGAGTCTGTTTTTTTGATAAATGTGTTAGAGCATCGGTTTTACCAGGCCGATGCTTTTTTTATGTCCTTTTGTTGCGTTTTGTAGTTTATATGAAATAAAATTTGTACGTTTGTAGGGTAATAATAGAAAATGATAAAGATGAACATACCCGTTATCTTTCAGTTTTTAAAAGATCTTTCTGCGAATAATAATCGTGAGTGGTTCAATGAGCACCGGTCAGAATATGAAGTAGCCCGTGCCGAGTTTGATAACTTTCTGGCAACAGTAATCGCCCGCATCTCTTTGTTCGATGAAACAATCCGGGGAATACAGCCCAAAGATTGTACCTATCGTATTTATCGGGATACCCGCTTCTCTGCGGATAAAACACCCTATAAGATACATTTTGGCGGCTATATCAATGCCAAAGGCAAAAAGTCTGATCATTGCGGATACTATGTGCATCTGCAGCCTGATGGAAGCATGCTTGCCGGAGGAAGCCTGTGTCTGCCTCCCAACGTGTTGAAAGCTGTCCGACAAGCCATTTATGATAATGTGGAAGAGTATATTTCCATAGTAGAAGATCCCGAGTTCAAAAAATATTTCCCTGTGGTGGGAGAGGACTTCATGAAAACTGCTCCTAAGGGATTCCCGAAAGATTTTAAATATATTGATTATTTGAAGTGCAGACAGTTTGTTTGTTCTTATCTTGTTCCTGATGATTTTTTCACCCGGGCCGATGTGATGGAACAGATAGAAAAAGCATTCCGACAGTTCAAAAGATTTGCTGATTTCATTAATTATACAATTGATGATTTTGAATAAAATAATACCTAAATATATAAACTTAAAAATTAAACTCATATGGTAGTAGATACTTTAGAAAATCTGGAAAAATACGCGTCTTTGAATCCTTTGTTTGCACAAGCTATTGAGTTCTTGAAATCTCATGACCTTCAAGCCATGGAAATAGGCAAGACTGAACTGAAAGGAAAAGATCTGCTAGTGAATATCGCACAGACAAAGCCTAAAACAAAGGAAGAGGCTAAACTGGAAACGCATAATGAATTTATCGATATTCAGATTCCACTGTCGGGAACAGAAGTGATGGGGTATACTGCTGCCAAAGATTGTATGCCTGCCGACGCCCCTTATAATGCAGAAAAAGATATAACTTTCTTTGAGGGACTGGCAGAAACATATGTAGCCGTGAAACCGGGAATGTTTGCTATCTTCTTCCCTCAGGACGGACATGCCCCTGGCATTACTCCGGATGGAGTGAAGAAAGTGATCGTAAAAGTAAAAGCATAAACCTAATTCAATTCTGATATGAAAGAGACACTCAACATTATCAAAAACGATCCCTGGCTGGAACCTTACGCAGACGCCATTATCGGTCGTCACCAATATGCACTGAACAAGGAAGCCGAGTTGACAAATAAAGGAAAACAAACTCTTTCGGACTTTGCATCAGGCTATCTTTACTTTGGCCTGCATCGCACTCCCAAAGGATGGACGTTCCGTGAATGGGCACCGAATGCTACTCATATCTATATGGTGGGTACATTCAATAATTGGGAAGAGAAAGCGGCTTATAAGCTGAAAAAACTGAAAAATGGTAATTGGGAAATCAATCTTCCGGCAGATGCCATTCAGCACGGAGACTTGTATAAGTTGAACGTTTATTGGGATGGCGGACAAGGTGAACGTATTCCTGCCTGGGCTACACGTGTAGTACAGGATGAACAGACCAAGATATTCAGTGCACAAGTCTGGGCACCGGAAAAACCATATAAGTTCAAGAAAAAAACATTCAAGCCTACTACTAACCCTCTGTTGATTTATGAATGTCATATCGGAATGGCACAACGGGAGGAAAAGGTTGGTACTTACAATGAATTCCGCGAAAAAATACTTCCGCGTATAGCGCAAGAAGGCTATAACTGTATTCAGATTATGGCTATTCAGGAACATCCTTATTATGGTAGTTTTGGTTATCATGTTTCCAGTTTTTTTGCAGCTTCTTCCCGCTTTGGTACTCCCGATGAGTTGAAAGCATTGATCGATGCTGCTCATGAGATGGGTATTGCCGTTATTATGGATATTGTCCATTCGCATGCGGTGAAAAACGAAGTGGAAGGTTTGGGTAACTTTGCCGGTGATCCGAACCAATATTTCTATCCGGGCGCACGTCGTGAACATCCGGCATGGGATTCACTTTGCTTTGATTATGGTAAGAATGAAGTCATTCATTTTTTGCTGTCCAACTGTAAGTTCTGGTTGGAAGAATATAAGTTTGACGGTTTCCGTTTTGATGGAGTGACTTCTATGTTATATTATAGCCACGGGCTGGGAGAAGCATTTTGTAATTATGGAGATTACTTCAATGGTCATCAGGATGGCAATGCTATTTGTTACCTGACATTGGCGAATGAATTGATTCATCAAGTTAATCCGAAGGCTATCTCTATCGCCGAGGAGGTTTCCGGTATGCCGGGACTTGCTGCAAAAGTAGAAGATGGCGGTTACGGTTTTGACTATCGTATGGCTATGAATATCCCTGATTACTGGATTAAGACCATCAAAGAAAAGATTGACGAGGACTGGAAACCTTCCAGTATGTTCTGGGAAGTAACCAACCGTCGGCAGGATGAAAAAACAATCTCTTATGCGGAAAGTCATGATCAGGCATTAGTAGGAGATAAGACCATTATTTTCCGTCTGATTGATGCCGACATGTATTGGCACATGCAGAAAGGGGATGAGAATTACGTAGTGAATCGGGGAATCGCTTTACATAAAATGATCCGTTTGCTGACCTCCTCAACGATTAATGGAGGTTATCTGAACTTTATGGGTAATGAATTCGGACATCCCGAATGGATTGATTTTCCGCGTGAAGGAAACGGATGGTCTTGTAAGTACGCTCGCCGTCAGTGGGATCTGGTAGATAACAAGAATCTGGCTTATCACTATATGGGAGACTTTGATGCTGAAATGCTGAAGGTTATCAAGAGCGTGAAGGATTTCCAGGCTACTCCGGTTCAGGAGATCTGGCACAATGATGGTGACCAAATATTGGCTTATGGACGCAAAGATTTGATATTCGTATTTAACTTCAATCCGAAACAATCTTTTGTGGATTATGGTTTTTTGGTTACTCCGGGAGCTTATGAAGTGATTCTGAATACGGATAATGTTGTCTTTGGTGGAAATGGTCTTGCTGATGATTCAGTGGTTCATTTCACGATTGCCGATCCGTTGTATAAGAAGGAAAAGAAAGAGTGGTTAAAACTCTACATTCCTGCACGTACAGCTGTCGTTTTGAGAAAGAAGAAATAATTTAAAAGAATAGAAATAGGAAGAGGTTGTGTCAAAACGTTGGCACAACCTTTTTTTTACGTTTTACAGTCCTGCTA
>ERZ827450.750-NODE-750-length-40976-cov-8.584590_pt1 | contig 40976 bp, 28 predicted proteins | sample MGYA00519773_ERZ827450 | MGnify/ENA primary metagenome ERZ827450 (study PRJEB31778, sample SAMEA3449306) | human gut metagenome | biome: human gut; feature: human-associated habitat; material: faeces | place: United Kingdom | collected 2010/2012 ...
ATTTTGAGGACTGAGATTAAAGTGCAAATCAACGACGCACTGCATGCTTACTTACTATTTCTACCCGCTGTCAAATCCAGTCAACCCCAGAATACATACGGTTTTTAGAAATCGTGGGGCAAAGATAAGAATTCTTTTTTTACTGTACAAAAGAATAGTGTGATTGCTTACTCCGGATTAATAAACCTTATCTTTTTATAAGACCCAAAGCAGTTTTGCATTACCATACGTACAATAAAAGCCAGTACTTCGGACGATTTTACCTTTCTTTCTCCCACATAACCCGTACCTTTGGCAACAGAAGATAATATACACAAAAATATAAATATCATGAAGAAACTAATTGCAATGACACTACTGCTCGGAGGCAGTACTCTGCTCTGCGCACAAAAGACCGTGAAGATACCCGCTGTGTACAAACCCGTCAAAAGCGAGATGTACAAGAAAGGCTGGATTGATTTCAACAAAAACGGAGTGAAGGATGTATACGAAGATCCGAATGCCTCGCTGGATGCACGTATCGAAGATCTGCTCAGCCAGATGACACTGGAAGAAAAGACTTGCCAGATGGTAACCCTCTACGGTTACAAACGTGTACTAAAGGACGACCTCCCCACCCCCGAATGGAAACAAATGCTTTGGAAAGACGGCATCGGTGCCATCGACGAACACCTGAACGGTTTCCAACAATGGGGACTTCCCCCATCGGATAATCCCTATGTATGGCCGGCATCCCGCCATGCCTGGGCACTGAATGAAGTACAACGCTTCTTCATAGAAGAAACGCGCCTCGGCATCCCCGTAGACTTTACGAACGAAGGTATCCGCGGAGTAGAAAGTTACCGTGCAACCAATTTCCCCACACAACTGGGATTAGGACATACCTGGAATCGCGAACTGATACACCAGGTAGGATTAATCACCGGACGGGAAGCCCGTATGTTGGGATATACCAATGTCTATGCTCCCATCCTCGATGTCGGCCGTGACCAGCGTTGGGGACGCTATGAGGAAGTATATGGGGAATCTCCTTACCTCGTTGCCGAACTGGGTATTGAAATGGTACGCGGCATGCAACATAACCATCAGGTAGCAGCAACCGGAAAACATTTCGTTGCTTACAGTAACAACAAGGGTGCCCGCGAAGGTATGGCACGTGTAGACCCGCAAATGTCACCACGCGAAGTGGAAATGATACATGTCTACCCCTTCAAACGGGTGATAAAGGAAGCGGGACTATTGGGAGTGATGAGCTCATACAATGATTACGACGGTGTCCCCATACAAGGCAGTTATTATTGGCTGACTACACGCCTGCGTGGCGAGATGGGATTCCGGGGATATGTGGTTTCGGACAGTGATGCCGTTGAATATCTCTATACCAAACACAGCACCGCCAAAGATATGAAAGAAGCCGTGCGTCAAAGTGTAGAAGCCGGTCTGAATGTACGTTGCACCTTCCGGTCACCGGACTCATATGTATTGCCTTTGCGAGAATTGGTAAAAGAGGGCGGACTAAGCGAAGAAGTGATTAACGACCGTGTACGTGACATTCTGCGTGTAAAATTCCTCGTAGGGCTGTTCGATGCTCCCTATCAGACTGACCTTGCAGGGGCTGATAAAGAAGTAGAGAAAGCTGAGAATGAATCTCTTGCATTGCAAGCCTCACGCGAAAGCCTCGTCTTATTGAAGAATGAAAACAACGTGTTGCCATTGGATATCAACAACGTGAAGAAGATAGCAGTTTGCGGCCCCAATGCGGATGAAGAAGGATACGCACTGACACACTACGGTCCTTTGGCAGTAGAAGTAACCACAGTGCTGGAAGGTATTCGCCAAAAAGCTGAAAGCAAAGCAGAAGTGCTCTATACCAAAGGCTGTGACCTCGTAGACGCCAACTGGCCGGAAAGCGAACTTATCGACTATCCGATGACAGATAGCGAACAAGCTGAAATCGATAAAGCAGTAGAAAATGCACGCCAGGCAGATGTAGCCGTAGTCGTATTAGGAGGCGGACAGCGTACCTGCGGTGAAAACAAATCGCGCAGCAGCCTCGAACTCCCAGGACGACAACTGAAACTGCTTCAAGCTGTACAAGCAACCGGAAAGCCCGTCGTACTGGTACTGATTAACGGTCGCCCGCTATCCATCAATTGGGCGGACAAGTTCGTTCCCGCTATTTTAGAAGCATGGTACCCGGGTTCCAAAGGTGGAACAGCAGTAGCCGATGTGCTCTTCGGAGATTATAACCCGGGTGGAAAACTGACAGTCACTTTCCCGAAAAGTGTCGGACAAATTCCTTTTAACTTCCCCTGCAAACCTTCTTCACAGATTGACGGTGGAAAGAATCCGGGACTGGATGGAAACATGTCACGTGTCAACGGTGCACTCTATTCATTCGGATACGGTCTGAGTTACACCACCTTTGAGTATTCCGACATCGAAATCAGTCCGAAAGTGATTACACCGAACCAAAAGGCAACTGTACGCTGCAAAGTAACAAATACCGGAAAACGTGCAGGCGATGAAGTGGTTCAGCTGTATGTTCGCGATATCCTGAGCAGCGTTACCACTTACGAAAAGAATCTGGCAGGCTTTGAGCGTATCCACCTGCAACCGGGAGAAACGAAAGAGGTAGTTTTCACCCTCGACCGCAAACAACTGGAATTACTGGATAAGCACATGGAATGGGTGGTGGAACCGGGAGACTTCAACATTATGGTAGGTGCTTCTTCCGAAGACATCCGCCTGAGTGGAAAATTGACAGTAGAAGATCCAAACGCCCCCATGCAAGCACAGGCGAAAACGGATTCTCCCGTAACTGCCAGCACCAATCCGGAAAGTGTAATGAACGTGCTCGATAAAAAAATGAATACTGTTTGGGAAGGAAATAAAGGAGATTATATTACCTTTGCCTTGGAGAACGGCTCCAAGGTAGATGGCGTTTCCATTGCATTCAGCAGAGGCAACGGTCTGCCGGCGGAGTTTGAAATCCAGCTTTCAAGTGGCGGTGGACAATTCCTGACAGTTTATTCGGGTACAGTCAGCGAATACGGAAAGTTGATTTCATATACGTTCAAAGGAACTACTGCCAGCGACTTGCGCATTGTGCTGAATGATGACCGTGTAGGAGTGGCGGAAGTGAAAATTAACGATTAACTAAATACTAATCACTAATGAAATCTCTTCTTTTCTGTATGCTTGGATTAGCAATGACAGCCTGCGCACCCCGCAAAGCGGGAAACGTAAACAACGGAAGTGACGAACTTGCCATGCTGGTAGGTACGTACACCGATGGAAACAGCAAAGGTATTTACACCTTCCGCTTCAACCAGGAAACGGGACTTGCCACCTCGCTCAGTTCCATCGAAGTGCTCAACCCGTCTTATCTCATCCCTTCAGAAGATGGAAGGTTTGTCTATGCCGTCAGCGAAATGAATGACGCAACAGCGGCTCTCAATGCTTTCTCCTTCGATAAGGAAACAGGGAAACTCAGTTTGTTGAACCGCCAGCCCACTATGGGAGCCGATCCCTGCTACGTTGCCACCAATGGAAAAGAAGTACTCACGGCCAACTATAGCGGAGGTAGCATGTCTATCTTCCCGCTGAAAAAGAACGGTTCATTAGAGCCTGTCGATACGCTTTTTGAAGGCAGTACCGGCGGACCGGACGCTGAAAGACAGGCAACACCCCACGTACATTGCACTGTCTTCTCTCCGGATGAAAAATATATCTTTGCCACTGACTTCAGTGCCGACCGCATCCTGCGCTTTGTCATACATCCGAAGAGCATTATCCCCCACCCTTCTGCCGAAGCCATTGACGTAGATCCTAACTCCGGTCCACGTCATCTCACCTTCAGCCCGAACGGCAAGTACGCGTATCTTATCAGCGAATTATCCGGTAATATCACCGCTTTCAGCTACTTGGATGGCAAACTGGAAAAAATACAGACCATTGCAGCCGACACACTTCGTGCGCGTGGCAGTGCCGATATACATCTCAGTCCCGACGGGAAATACCTGTATGCCAGCAATCGCCTGAAAGGTGACGGTCTTGCCATCTTCGAAGTAAATCCGGAAACCGGCATGTTGGCAAAGGTAGGCTATCAGTTGACGGGGATTCATCCGCGTAACTTTATTATCACTCCGAACGGGAAATATCTGTTGGCCGCCTGCCGAGACAGTCATGTCATTCAGGTATTCCAACGAGATCCCGTAACAGGTCTGTTATCTGATACACATCAAGACATCAGTATTGATAAACCTGTTTGCATCCAATTCGTAAAATAACCGGGTAAAAGCTTGACTTCCGGTTTTTAATTTCGTATATTTGTCATCGTAATCCTGATTTAGATTCGGGGACACAGATAGTAACAGGGAAAAGCATTTGCTTCTCCCTGTTTTTTTATATCCGATACCTTTTCAGAGCAAAAACAAACTTCTTCAAGTCAAATGACATCACCTATTGAGACAAAACAAACTATCTAATGAGGTAAAACATACTATCTAATGAGGTAAAACATACTATCTAATGAGATAAAACATACCATCTTATGAAGCGAAAAGCACCGATACCTCCCTTAGACGGTCGATTCTGTTAATATTCCGTAATTCTACTCTTGACAAAAATAACTTCATTAACTTTGTCCCTTAACCGAAATCGTTTAAATAACGCGACTTATGAAGAAAAAGAATATAGTATTACTCTCAGCCCTGTTGTTCTCCGTTTCTGCCATAGCGCAAACAGAAGTGACGGCAGGTGTCACACGTGGCAAGGATTACGGCGTAACTTACGTACTTCCGAAAACGGAAATCGAACTTACCGTACAAGCCACCAAACATACCTACACTCCCGGAGAATTCTCCAAGTATGCCGAACGCTATCTGCGGCTGAACAACGTCTCTTCCGAACCGGAAACTTATTGGACACTGGACAAGATGCAGACAGAAGTAATCGGTGTACCCGATAAAGAAAACGTATATTTCGTGAAGATGAAAGACAAAACCGTAGCCCCACTTATCGAGTTGAGTAAGGATGGTATTGTCTACTCCATCAACATGCCGCTGGGCAGCGGACAACGTAAGACAACTCCGACCATTCAACCCAAAGTTACAGGTAACACTCCGAACGTCAATCCCCGAGACTTCCTCACAGAAGAAATCCTGATGTCAAACTCAACGGCTAAAATGGCGGAATTGGTAGCCAAAGAAATCTACAGTATCCGTGAAAGTAAGAATGCCCTGTTGCGCGGTGAAGCAGACAATATGCCCAAAGACGGTGCACAACTGAAGCTCATGCTGGACAACCTGACTTTACAGGAACGTGCCATGACGGAAATGTTTGCAGGTAAGGTGACCACAGAAGAGAAGATATACACCATTCGCATCGTCCCCAAAGAGATGAAGCATGAAGTTGCCTTCCGCTTCTCTAAGAAACTGGGTATCGTAGCCAACAACGACTTGGCAGGTGAACCGGTCTACATTACGATAGCCGATCTTAAAAGCATTAATATCCCCGAAGCCGATCCCAAGAAACAAGTGGATGGCATTGCCTACAATGTACCGGGCAGAGCACGTGTAACATTAGACTATCACAATGAGGAACTGTATAATGCAGAAATACCTATTACGCAATTCGGTGTAGTAGAATACCTCGCCCCTGTTCTATTCAACAAGAATTCTGTTATAAAGGTATTATTCGATACGAATACGGGAGCTTTGGTAAAAGTAGACAGAGACGGTAATTAAAGAACTGAAAAAGTAGAATAAATAAGAGAAGGCTACACGGTAAATGAATCGTGCAGCCTTCTTTGTTTAGTTTCCTATCCCTAATTTTATAAATCCATCTTTTTGTAGTTGCATCACATAAGTCGTGACTCGCGAAGCATAATTCTCATCAGATTGGAAGTGAACGGCAAGCAGTGAAATAATCTCCCACACCGTGCGCCGCCCATCTATCAGGCGCCACACAGCACTGCCATGTTCTTCAAGGCGGACATGAATATCAGGAGACATACTCTTCGGCAGTAAAAGCCTGCGCATCCATTCATACTTGAACCGGGGATAGGAGATTACAGCGTAATCTCCCTCCCATTCGGTCAGGATGTGGTCGCAACGAACCGGAATAGCATCCAGCAGACTGACTTTTCCTTCAGGTGTTTCCATATCCATAAGTTGTTTTTACTTATCCTTGAATATTAGGTTCCTCCAATTGATAGCCATACTTCTTATCTGCTCTCTTCAACATAAAGGCTACCACAAGAGATAAGCAGGCAATACCGGTAAAGATGCACATCGGTATCGTATAATCGTACAGATTCGTTCCATCTGCCTTCTTGCCTACGATACAATAGACATCAAGTACTTTACCAATCAGCGTAGGAATCCCCCACAAACCAATATTCTGGATGAAAAAGATCAATGCATAAGCTGTACCCAACTGGCTCACCGGGAATATCTTGGCAACTGCCGGCCACATAGCAGACGGCACCAAAGAGAAAGCAATACCCAGAATAATCATCAAACCAATAGCTACCAACCAATAGTTAATGGCAGGAATAGCATAAATAAAGTGCACACCTATCAGCATGGCAGCTCCCAATATCATAATAGAAGCCGACTTACCACGCTTATCTATAAATCCGCCGAATATAGGGGTCAGGATCAGTGCTCCTAAGGCCGGTAGTCCGGCAAAAGTTCCTGCTACGTTTTCATTGATACCATATTTGATAATCATCAGTTCGGAAGCAAACTTCTGGAAAGGGAATACACAAGAGTAGAACAATACGCACAGCAAAGCTATCAACCAAAAACCCGGATTAACGAGGATATTCTTCACATCCTTAAAGGAGAATTTCTCTTCCTCCCCTTCGGTACCTGCCGCTATGGCTGCCGCTTCCATCTGTTTGTCCAGCTTCTTATCCATCACTGAAAAGATAAAGAAAGCAACCAAACCGCCCAACAGCAAAATCAAACCTACCAATACCGGAGTCGTAATGCCGAAAGCACGCGCCAAAGGAATAGCCACTGCATAACCTGCTTGCGAACCGATACGTGCCAATGCTACCTGCACGCCCATAGCCGTAGCCAACTCTTTACCTCTAAACCATTTGGCTATAATTTTAGAGACTGTGATACCTGCAACTTCCGCACCTACACCGAAAATAGAATAACCGGCAAACGCGACAAATACCCCTGCTTTATAACCGAAAATTTCATTAAGACCGAAGATCTGTGCATCCGGACCGGCAAGTCCTGTCATGGCATAATACTCAAGTGCCGTACCTCCCACCATCAGGATGGTTGACAATTTACCGGTGAAACGGATTCCAAAACGGTCGAGAATTAATCCTCCCCAGATCAGCATCAGGAAGAATACATTCAGGAAACTGTATCCACCTGTGAAGAATCCAAAATCACTACTTGTCCAGGCAAGATCCGACTCCAACATCGTTTTCAGCGGTGCTACCACATCGTTTACATAGTAAGCTGCCATCATCGTAAAGGCAACAATCACCAATGCTCCCCAGCGGGTAGCCTTCGAGTCATTCAATTTAAGTTTTAATTGTTCTGTCATTGTACTATATTAGATTAATTATTAATCAGATTGCATAATCCCGACAAAGGTAATTAAATCTGGCATAAAAAGAAAAGAGGCTGACACCTTTTCGGCGTCAACCTCTCTCTTATTTCTTTTTGCGGTTCATCCGCACATAACTTTAGTTAGCTGAATCTTCAGCGGCAGGAGCAGTAGTGGCAGGAGCTGCGGGAGCTTCTGTCTGCGGAGCAGCTGTACCAGTAGGCATGTTGTACGGATTGGTTTTCTCTTCTTTCTGTGCCTGTTCCAGGATCACATCACCGCCTTTACTGGAAGAAGTGGGAACAACGTAGGCAGTAGCAATACTCATTACGACCATAAATCCTGCCAGGAACCATGTTCCTTTTTCCAAAAAGTCAGTAGTCTTGCGTACGCCCATAATCTGATTGGAAGAAGAAAAGCCGGATGCTAAACCGCCTCCTTTGGAATTTTGAATCAATACAATGAAGCACATCAACAAGGATGCAACCACCATTAAGATAACTAAGAATAAGTACATTTTGTTATTTTGATTTAGCGTTAATAATCAATTTCTCCAAAAATCTGATTTGGTCTGCAAAGTAAGCATTTTTTTTTGGATAATTCAAACTTAATTTTTTAATAATTTCAAGAGCCTTGTCATATCGGCGCTGTTTGATATAGATTTTAGCCAAAGTTTCGGTAAAACAGCTATCATCCTGTTCTGTTTCCTCTACTGCCGACCGGGGAGTTTCGTCGGCAACAACCACCTTTTCCTCTTCTGCTTCATCCGTTTCTTCTTCAATCAACGGCAATAAAAGCGGGTTGTCTTCTTTGGGTAACTTCAGGCTGATACCTTCCTCCGTTTCGCTTTGACGAATGAAACCATCTATCAGATCCTGCCCACGCAATTTCGGTACTTCCGTCGGGGTAGTTGATGAGGAATCTGTTTCGTTCGTTTCTTCATCATCCCGTATCAGGTAAGCGGTATAATCCATTGCATAATCCAATTCCGTCGTCTGTGAATGTTCTTCCGGAACAGTGGCAAGGAAAGCGTCTATTAACGAAAGGGTACGGTCAATGCTCGGCTCCTTTTCCAACTCCTTTCCCACAATATGTGCGGAAGCATGGGGATGGAGGGCATAGCGGTCACCTTCAATCAGATAAAACAATACACGGCGGTCTGATACATACAATACCGCTTTACGCAGTTCTGCACCGAAGTTGATATCGTGCAGCACATAGAGGTTCTTGAGATAGAGCAAGCGCAGGGACTGAAAATAAGGATAACGGGCTACCAGCGTACGAAGTTCGTACAAGGTATCCCGATTCAACGCCTCGGGATGCTGTATCCATTGTTGCAAATGTACAGGCGTCATTCCTTTTATTACCAGTTAGCTACGGTTGCGTTAAAGATTTGTTCTGTTATGTCTTTCACCATCAGGCTTATCAATTCATCTTGCACTTCGGTCAGCAGCTTAGAAGAATCATAAGTTTGGAAAGCAGAGAATTGCTGATCCGTGAAATCATCCTTATGATCCGTATTATTCACAAAAGTAACTTTCACAGTCAAAGTAACTTTTACCTTTGAAGAATATCCACTGGCATCCACCGCTTCGTTATATTGATTATAACCGGTAATCTCACCATCAATTTCAAGATCGGCGTTACTATTGACCAATGACAAGCGTGTCTGACGCATGAACAAGTCTTTCAGACTCTGGTTAAATTCAGTAGCCAACGGGGCATATACATACTCTGCACGATTTTGAAAATCCGCTATCGAAATAGTTTTTACTTTAGAGTAGTCAATCGAACTGATCGGGGCAAGTCCTATCTTAATGCTACACGAATTTACTACCAGTAAGATGCTCAACAACAAAGCTGTCGAGGCTATTTTTTTAATCCAATCCATATTCTTTAATCTTTCTGTATAAGGTACGCTCGGAAATATTCAGATCCTTTGCCGCACTCTTGCGTTTACCATGATGCTTTTCCAAGGCTTTCCGTATCATTTCTTTCTCCACCTCATCCAGCGAGAGAGACTCTTCTACATACTCTTCCGTGTCCTGTATATCTTCATCAATGTTGTGGGACGGCTTTATGGAAGGATGAATAATGGTAGGCACGCTCGGAGAAACAGGAGTCACTACGGCAGGCGGTTGGGCATAATAAGCAGCAGGCACAGCCGAAGCGGCAGTGTTTCCACGTTCGGTCATAATCTCATGTACCAGCTTTTTCAGCTCCGTCACGTCCTGACGCATATCGAAAAGAACCTGATATAAGATTTCCCGTTCACTCTCAAAGCTCTTGTTTTCTTTGACGCCGAATAAAGCAGGCAGCCTCTGTATCGTATTCTGTTCCGGCAAATATCCTTTCAATATAGAAGCATTGATTTCACGGTTGGTTTCAATGATGGAAACCTGTTCCGTTATATTCTTCAATTGCCGCACGTTGCCGGGCCACGAGTAGGAAATCAATAGCTGCTTGGCATCTTCCGTCAACTGAATGGCAGGCATACGATATTTCTCGGCGAAATCCGAAGCAAACTTACGGAATAATAGAAATGCATCCTCTCCACGTTCACGCAAAGGGGGTATCTGGATAGGCACAGTGTTCAGGCGGTAATACAAGTCTTCACGGAAACGTCCTTCGGAAATAGCCTGCGTCAAGTTTACATTGGTAGCTGCCACAATGCGTACATTGGTCTTCTGCACTTTAGATGAACCGACTTTTATGAATTCTCCGCTTTCCAGCACACGGAGCAGGCGTGCTTGCGTAGGCAAAGGCAACTCTCCCACTTCATCCAGGAAAATCGTTCCACCATCCGCCTCACCAAAATATCCTTTCCGTTCACCGATGGCACCGGTGAAAGCCCCTTTCTCATGACCGAACAATTCCGAATCAATAGTTCCTTCGGGAATGGCACCACAGTTCACCGCAATATACTGACCATGCTTACGCCGACTGTACTGGTGAATGATCTGGGGAAAACTTTCCTTACCCACACCACTTTCTCCGGTTATCAGTACAGACAGATCGGTAGGCGCCACCTGTATAGCAACGTCTATCGCACGCATCAATGTTTCATTGTTGCCAATGATGCCGAATCGTAACTTTACTTGTTGTATTTCCGCTTTCGTCATTCTACAAATCTTCTTCCACACTATCGAGTTTCAGCTTATCGCTGTCATCACGCTTTTCGTAATATTGTTTTCGCAAAGGATTGGCATGTGCTGCTTTATCACGCAAGCGATTACGGAACACATCAATAGCCACATAAATAGCCTGACGGAAAGAGTCTTCACTCGCCAAACCTTTTCCTGCAATATCGTATGCAGTGCCATGAGCCGGTGAAGTACGTATCACAGGCAATCCGGCAGTATAATTCACACCTTCGTCCATCGCCAGTGCTTTGAACGGTGCCAGTCCCTGATCATGGTACATGGCAAGCACACCGTCAAAATGAGTGAAATTGCCTGAACCCATAAAGCCGTCAGCCGGATACGGTCCATAGCACAAGATACCTCTGGCAGACATCTCTTTCAATGCCGGAATGATAATTTCTTCTTCTTCTTTTCCCAGCAGACCTTCATCTCCCGCATGCGGATTCAGAGAAAGTACGGCAATGCGCGGTGCATCGATAGCGAAGTCCTGTTTCAACGACTGGTTGAAGATAGCCAGTTTCTCCTCTATCAGTTCCTTCGTTATAGTCGAAGCAATCTGACTGACAGGGATATGCCCGGTAACCAATGCCACCCGGAAATCATCTTTCATCAGAATCATCAATGACTTGGCACCATTGCCCAGTCTCTCTTCTATATATTCCGTATGACCGGGAAATGCAAAAGTTTCCGACTGAATGGTATGCTTGTTGATGGGAGCTGTGACAATCACGTCAATCAATCCCTCTTTATATTCCTCGATAGCTCTTTCCAAAGCACCGAGTGCAGCCTTTCCGGCTTCAGGATCTGCCTTTGAGAATTCTACTTTCACTTCATCATCCGTGCAGTTCACTACACTCAAACGGTTGTAAGCCGCTTCCGCAGCAGAGCTCACGATACTGAAGTTCGTCGGCAAATCGAGTGACTTGCGATGATAAGCTGCCACCTTAGGGGAGCCATAAATAACAGGTGTACACAGTTCCAGCATAACGGGGTCGGAGAATGCTTTCAGAATAACTTCATAACCCACACCGTTTATGTCTCCTTGTGTAATGCCGACTTTTATTTTATTATCTTCCATTTTTCAATATATATATCATTTTAGATAAGAATGTGCCAGAAGTTCCAACGATAAATCTTCATCCGCAGATTACGCAGATAACGCAGATTGAGATTAAAACAAATCTGTGCAATCCGCGTAATCTGCGGATGAAAGTTATCTCTTTAATTCGTATACATTCTTACATATTATTTTCCTTGATCAGTAGCTTTACTCTGCTCTTTCGTCACGCCCAATGGAATCTCAGCTCCTGTCTGTTTATCACCCGGCACTCTCAAAGTGTAAAGAGAGGCTTCCATCTGGCGCATCAGATTACGTTTCAACTTATCAGGTGAATAGATAAAGGCTTCCACAACAATAATACGTTGGTTCACCGGATCCAAACGCATGTGCGAAACAAACGGACCACCCATAAAATCCCCCTTCATACGCCACAGGCCACGAGCTTCCAGCGCATACTCTCCTTGTACATTAAGAGGACGAACATCGGTCATTAAGGAGTCAGTTGCCATATACATGCCTTCCCTCGCTCCCGGAATGTTAGCCTTCATGACAGAGTCACGCATCTGCACAAAATATTCCTTGGTAAATGTATTTTTATCTCTGTACGGGAAAGAGTAAATAACAAAGTTCTGGTCGCCGGTAGCTGCATTCGTACCAGCCCAGAAGAAGTTCTCTCCTTGCTTGGTAGAAGAAAGTTCAGCAGGTACCCAGACATCACAATCAAACATACTCTTTACCTTTGTCGTCACATAATCATTATGCTTCTTTTCCAGTTGTGTAATCTGTCGGTTCATCTCCGCACGGGTAAAGAAATCAATGATAGTCTGTTTGTTCTCCGTCACAAACTGCTCGAAAGAAGCTTCATCAGGAGCCTGTATAGTCAGGATAGTTTGCGGAGCAGCATACACATCCTTCGCATATTTAAACTTAGGCTGGGTATAAATATCCTGTACATCAGCGATAATAATGTTACGAATCAACTTTAACGTAGCATCATAGTTAGCAGGAGAAGTGTACATCATACGGAAAGAACGTTCGGACTGGGGAAGCCCCGGTACATCCGTATCAAGTACATCATAAAGCGCCCTACCGGCAGGACGTTCCCACATAGCGGGATCAACCACTACCAGAATTTCATACGCACGACCACTTGAAGTCGCACCAAACACGCCTTTCTTACCGCCACTACATGCGGAAAGGGCAATTGCTACAATAGTCAGACTTAAATAAAATAGCTGCTTTCTCATATACTTACCAGTTAATGTTTTTACAAAACTACGAAGAATACGTATATCATCCGAGCCAAAGTTAATAATTTATATTAATTCTTGTTTATTCTCTTCCTGTTTGGCAGTGGAAAGCATGCCGCAAGCGGCAAATATATCTTCACCGCGGGAAGCACGTATCGTAGTAAACAAACCGTGGGAAGTCAGGTAATCACGGAGTTTAGTCATTGTTTCCATATCCGCTCCCTCCAGGTCTACACCGGGAATGGCATGAAAGCGGATGAGGTTGATACGGCAGTCCAGTCCACGCAAGAGTTTCAACAATTCCTTAGCATAGAGCAACGAATCATTCACACCCTTAAAAACAATATATTCAAAAGATAGTCTACGCTGTTTACTAAAATCATAGTTTTTTAACAAGTCTACCATTTCAGTGATAGAGAAAGATTTCTCAGCAGGCATCAGTTCGCGACGTTGCAAGGCGACCGGAGAATGTAAGCTGACAGCCAGATGACATTCCGATTCTTCTATAAAGCGCTGAAATCCTTTGCGCAAACCAACGGTAGAGAGCGTGATCCGCTTGGGACTCCATCCATATCCATAAGAAGCAGTCATGATTTCCAGAGCTTTCAGCACCTCGTCCAGATTATCCAGAGGCTCGCCCATGCCCATCATCACCACGTTGGTCAATTTATCCCGCTCGGGAAGAGAATTTATCTGATTGATTATCTGATTGGCAGTCAGGTTGGCACTGAAGCCTTGCTTACCCGTCATACAGAATTTACAGTTCATCTTACATCCCACCTGAGAAGATACACAAAGTGTAGCACGATCTTCATCGGGAATATAAACCGCCTCTACAAAGTTCTTATCACCTGCCCGATACAAGTATTTCACCGTACCGTCTGTGGAACGCATAGCTTCCACAGGTGCCTCCGCTCCTACTTCGTAGACATCTTTCAGGAGATCCCGGTGTTTCAGCGACAAGTTGGTCATATCATCTATGGAGTTCACTTTCTTGTCATACAGCCATGAAGCAATCTGTTTGGCGGAAAACCCGGGCATTCCCAGTCTTTTCACCACCTCCTGCAATTCAGTGAGTGTCAGTCCTAAAAGAGTTTGTTTCGGCATAATTATCTATCAATCTTTCCAGTTTATCTTTGCAAAGGTAGGAATAAAGTTGCACAAAGGCAATTGCAGGCGCAGAAAATGAGACACAGGGATAAAGAAAAAGCCGCCTGATATTCTATCAGACGGCTTTTCATATCTCAATTATCGTTATTTCTTAGAAGAACAGATAACGGTCATCTTTCACATCAGCTTTCAGATACAAGTCGTTGAGGAACTGGCTTGCCATACGGGCATGCATATTCTGCAACGTAGTTTCTTCTGTTTCCTGATTGAAAGTTTCGTTCAGTTTATCTTTTGCATACGGTTGAAGAACAAATACACCGCCATTACCCTTTATCGGAGCACTCAGTTGGTTCAGTTCGGCAATCGATGCATAAGCGCCTACCAGCGGTTCGCTGGCACGTAGTACCGGAACATAAGCGGGAGCTGCAAAAGTTACGTGTTTCACTGAATCGCTTACTGCTTCGGGCATAGCTTTAAATTGATCGAATGAAGTAGCACCGGCAGCCTTCATGTCAGCCATAATCTTCTCAGCCTTCTTGTCACGCAGCAATTCAAGTCTCAGTTGGTCTTTCACCAAAGCCAACGGACGGTAACCGGCCGGAACAATAGCAGAAACACCCACTACCAACATACGGTCACTTTCGCCACACTCATACAAACCGGATACTTCACCAGTCTTTGCAGAGAATGCCCATCTCAAAGCTTCCTTAGTACCTCTGATACCACCGATACCATGTTCAGAACTATACAAATCGTTTCTATCCAAAAGCTTATAACCAGCATCTTCAGCATTAGCTACCATCTTCTCCAGTGTCGGGTTAGAAGCGATAAACTGGCTGAATTCATTGTATGCCTTGCTGTAAGTTTCTTTGCTGAACTCTACCGGACGTTTAATAACGGCTACTTTATATTTATCTTTAACAGCCTTCTTATCCATCACCTGTACAATGATATTTGCCTGTGCCAGGTTCAGGTTGGTCATTTCGTTCTTGCCAAGAGTAGTGATTGTATTCACATATTTCAGGTTATCACCATCCAGCTGTGCACCTTCGTAGTTAGCAGAAGAAATCCAGGTAGCCTCACCGGTCTGACCATACTTCTTAGCGATTTCAGCAAAGTCTGCACCACCTTTGATGGCAGTATAGATACTGTCAGCCAAAGTTTTTGTCTTCGCAGCATCTTCAGCAACCACCTGTATCTGACGGTACTGAATAGAGTCTGCCATTGAAGCAGTAGCCAATTTCTTGAACGAGTTGATCGTATTGTCAGTCGCATTGTAGTAAGGACCATATACACCACCTACTGAAACAGAGTCCAAACGAGCAGCTACATCGGTAGGCAATGCCTTAGAAGTATAATACAGATCAATGTAAGGAACTTCAGAACCGGCAGCACGAACAAGTGTAGAATAATCACCCGGAGTACCTGCAAGTTGTTCAGTATATTCTATTACTTCCTGTTGGATAGCATCTCTGTCTTCAGGGCTTGCAGTTACTTGTACATCAATAAACTTGATGTTACGAGTTTCCACATATTGTTTGAATTGCTCTTTCTTCTTGTCATAAGCTGCTTTCAGATCTGCATCTGTGATGGTCACTGTAGAGTCTACGATTGAAGAATAAGGAATGGCAGCCAGCAACATATCAGACTGATCCGCTCTTGCATTGAAAGCATCCTGAGCTTCTACCGGATTAGAGAAAAGAGACTTTGAAACCAGAGCCTGATATTTCTCAGCCAGACGAGTCTGAACCAATTGTTTCTCAAGGAAAGACCAGAACTTATACATAGACTGATAATATTCTGCATACTGTGCCGGCATCTGCGCTGTGTTCATCTTAGAGTAATCTACGAGGAACTTCTTCAACATATCTTTGTCGAAAGCACCAGTTTGCGGATTACGGAACGGGGTCTGCTGCAACATCGGGTGTACGCCTGCATCAATGATTGACTGGAGTTCTGCTTTAGAAACTGACAAACCAAGTTTTTTTGCTTCGTTTTCAATCAACTTATTGTTAACGTAGTTTCTCCAAACTTCATCTTTAATCTGATTGTTTTCTTCATCTGTGAGTGCACTTGTTCCTCTGGAAAATTTCACAACTTCAGTATATTCTTCTACCAAGCTCTGATAATCCTGAGCGGAAAGTGACTCTCCGTTAACCTCTCCTACATCATGTGACTGGTGTGGCTGCAATACCTTCCATGCGTCTCCCGCAATGAAAGCGAACAGCGCCAAACCAATAACAATCACCAATAAGGGTCCTTTAGACCGAATGTTTTGTAATGTTGCCATTTTAGTTAATATGATTTATTTGTTTATTATATTTTCTCCAAACTTCATTTTAGCGCACGAAGATACAAAAAATGCTAATACGCATCTATTTATTCTTTAAAAAATTACGCCATTCTGCTATTATTCCACCACTTTAAGACGTACCAGCTCTATTTTAGTGGCTGTAACCTTAATAATTTTGAACTGAAATTTATCAATCGTCACTACTTCATGCAATTTCGGGAAACTCTGATAACGGTTCAGGATCAATCCACCCACTGTCATATAATCATCTTCTTCCGGCAGATCCAGATCAAACGTCTCATTAACCTTTTCTATTTCCAAGCGACCCGAAAGCACATATTCGTGTTCACCAATCTGCTTGCACACATACGAAGTGTTATCATGTTCATCCTCGATATCACCGAATATTTCTTCTACCAGATCCTCCAGCGATACGATGCCGGACGTACCGCCAAACTCATCCACCACTACGGCAACCGTTTTCTTCTGCTGCATGAAGAGTTTCATCAGTTTATGCGCTGCCATGGTTTCGGGCACAATGGGCACTTCTTTTACATTATTCCGCCAATCGGCAGGATTGCGGAACATTTCGGACGAATGGATATACCCTACCACATTATCTATATTGCCATCATACACTATAATCTTGGAGATACCGGACTCAACAAAAAGACTTTTCAAATCTTCCAGAGTGGCAGTCAGGTCAACGGCTACAATTTCCGTGCGGGGTACGATGCAATCGCGTATTTTAATACTAGAGAAGTCGAGCGCATTCTGAAATATCTTCACCTCGGCATCCAGTTCTTCTTCATCTTCGGCATTATCGATACTGGACTGGACAAAATAATCCAGATCTACTTTTCCAAAAGCCTTGTCCGAAGCTTCTTTATTGATCTTCATCCCGAACAGACGCAAGAAAAGGTAAGATAATCCGGAAGCCAGCTGAGACACCGGGTACAAAACGATATAACAAATCAGTAGCGGAAAAGCGCATACTTTTAATACAAGATTGGGGTTAATCTTGAATAAGGTTTTAGGAAGGAATTCACCTGTTACCAGGATAATAAGTGTAGAAATGACTGTCTGCAACAACACTTCCACAAAATCATTGGAGATCAAATCGCCCAGGAGATGGACTTTGATAACTTGCGCCATGAGGATACCATAAATAACCAGCGCAATATTATTACCTACCAGCATGGTAGATATGAAGTTATTGGAATTACGGAAGAAATAAGAAAGAATGCGAGACGTCAATCCCTCCTTACGTTCCATTTCAAAACGTAGTTTGTCTACGGAAACAAAAGCAATCTCCATACCCGAAAAGAAAGCGGAGAAAGCCATAGTTATCAATAAATAAATATAGGTATCCATAATTTACGGTTTGATACTATCTTTCGGCATACTGTCTGTTTGCACGCTGTCTGCAGGAGCTGTGGCATCATCATCTACATAAAAGATGCCCTCCGGTTTTCTTATTGTATAAACGGTCATTTGTTCGTTAGAGTCGAAACCACGACCAGTAATGATCCTGTCCGGTTGTTCAATACGGATAAACCGGTCAGAATAGATCGTATGTTTATTCTGATCCCAATACAACAGGTCTGTATCAAACTTCTCACCTTTAAGATTTTGAATATGCACATTACTCATCAGCTTCCACAACTTTTGCTTTTCATAATAATATGCCGTATCCGACTTTATACTTGCATCTACATTGAATACAGAATCAAACTTTTCCAGATAGACCCCTTTTTCAAAAGCCCAATAAGGCGGATTCTTCCGGTCAAAGACCAGCCACTCCTCCGTATTGATTCGATAGCGGGTGACGCCGGAATCAGAGATTAAAGTCATCACTCCTTTCGTATCCATCACAGGCAATGAATCACGCTCGGTTATGGCAGCTCCCATATCCTTATGCCGTCCGGAACAGGCGGAAAATAAAAGAAGCATAACCACTGCCCCAAAGGCAATGGTTATGCTCAAACTTCTACAAAATAGAACGTTACTTCGTTGTGGTAACATATTTATATTTCTTATCGAACCGTTGTGCTTTCACCGATCCAACCGCCTACCGTAACGCGGTCACCGGCTTTGATACCCAACATAAAGAGGTCTTCAGCCTTCGGTGTATAACGTGCATACGTTGAAATCAATTCGTTTGCTTTATCCGCTACAGTGGGATCCACAGCTTTAGCGCGTTGCAGTTTATCAATAACAACAAAATATGTACACTTATTCAAAGCCGCCTCATCATTCCAATTCGGGCTGGAAGCATAAAGCTGTGCAAGCAGGATATAAGCATCACCATAATTCTCCTTGAAACTGATAGCTTTCTGCAAATAGCCTCTGGCTTGTGAAAGCTTCTTCACATTAAATAAAGTTGCAGCAACAGCATAAGCAATCTGAGCTTTCTTTTCATTATCACCTTCCAATGACAAAGCTTCATCAAAGTATTTGATTGCTGTATCATAATCACCCTTCTTATATGCCATATATCCACATCCGGTAGCTGCATCAGCAGTCGGGTCAATCTTATACATATAATAAGAAGCCTGGAAGTATGCTTCGCTTTCCGTACACTTCATCATCTTCAAGATAGAGATAGCTTTCTTCAGGTAAGTAGAGTCTGATTGGTTCGCTTCAATTTTAGGACCATAAATACCCTGCAAAGATTCACAATCAGCGGTACCACTATTGATGAACATTGCTACGAGGTTATCTTTCACTTGTTGCAAAGCAGCTTTCTTTTTCGCGTCATCTTCTGCGGCGATAGCAGCATCGGCGTATTCGGAATCAGTCAGATAATCCTGAATAAATTGTTCCTTATGATTAGGATCAGCTTTCAATTTATTCAAAGACATATCCAGAAAATAGTGGAGGATAGGACCTTTAGAGCCACCCTTTTCAGTTTCCAGAGATTCTTTCAACCAAGCATAAGCTTGATTTACATCTATATTAGGAGCATAAGCAATGTAGTTAATAGCTTTATTACCCAAAACGTCGCCTACAGAAGGAGTACCTTTCAGATGCATAAAATCCGGAGTATATTTAATTCTCAAATCAAAAACCTCCATCAGTTCATCAAAATACTTCTTGTAATCAGCAGAATTACGGTCCTTTATATCATTCAAGAAAGATGTTAATATTTTAATACCATCCGTGTATGTATAATACCGCAACGTAGGGCAATCCTTCAGAACTTCTTTCCACGGCAAGTAAGCATCTTTAAAGTTACTAGCTCTTACCGCTTCATGAGAAATACTACTGTTCTTGTTACAATCTTCCTGTGCCAGGACACTGGTTACTCCACCCGAAAGGAGCAAGACAGCTACAAGCGTTTTAATCTTCATTGTATTTAAATTTTAGTTGTTATATTGTCTATTCTTCACTATTCAACTTTACGCTTCCAGAACCAACGTTCATTGAATGTCACGCCAATGCAAAGACGCAATGTATTCTCGTTCAAGAATTTGCTTTCCGTGCCTTGCGTTCTCACATATTGTGCTGAAACACTCAATACGGAACGGCTACGTGGAAGAGGCAAACCGAAACCGGCAGTTACTCCGTATTCATTTGCAGCACGTACGCCATCTATCTTATAATAAGGTTTAGAATAATAAGCTCCCAAACGATATTTGATGTGTGAAAGATAACTTCTACCCATCATGTTAGGAATATATTCCGCACCTAAAGCAACTTTCACTTTATTACAGAACGCATCCGGGTCATTCATGAATGTCACACTGTTCCATTTCTGGAACATCACATCCGCACCCACTGTCAGACGATCATCGTACACATACGTCACACCTGCGCCCAGCGTCATAGGAATACCCATTGTCAGTATAGTGTCCTTCTGCGTTGTAGTATATCCAGTGTTCTGATTGCCCAGCTGGGTTTGTACATACGCATCATTTCCCAAATTATGTCCCGGTGAGAAAACAACTCCCAAAGTAGCCGCATGTTTCTTACCGAATTGCTGTGTGTACTGCGCTCCAAAGTCAAGTTTATAACTCGTAATTTCCATCCCGGTAAGCGTTGTCAACGGCATGATATTTGAGTTAGATGTAAATGACTGTTGCCGCGTATGTGTTATGTCTCCCCAAAGATACGAAATATTCGCACCAACGGAAAGATTTTTAATAATTTTAAAACCTGCGCCTATATAAAGTTGATGTAAGCCTCCTTCACCGGAATAAGTTGTACTGGCTGAGGAAGTCGGAGTTTCAGTGTTTTCCTGATAGTTACCCATTTTATATCCCACATTGGAATAAGGTAACAATCCTATACTCATGGCGCCTTTTTTTGACAGCCGGAACTGCATCGTAATGTAGTCAAAACTTGAGTTCTTGGCATTCATCTTCACTACTCCATCGCTGAAGTTGGTGTTTTGCATAGAAATACCTCCGTCGAACATGAAAGTTAACGAGTCAACTGCCGTATAAGATGCCGGATTCGCGAAATTGGTCTGATATTTGTCACGTAAACCATAAGCAATGCCACCCATTGCCTTACTGTTACCTGACCCATGGTCTGCCAGTTGTCCGTATCCGTATCGTGTATAGGGAGAATTTGTATTATTTTGAGCGACCGTCGCTCCAGATAATATCGTGAGCAAAAGCACCAAAAGTGTTTGTCTAAATCTTGTCATTATTATAGTTTAAAATTCGATTTAATCCTTTCAACACTAAAAATCTGTCTGCAAAGATGATACTTTTTAAGTTTGTATCAAAAGAAAAATCATCCCCGCCCGTTAAAAAAACCAAAAGTTCAGGATATTTATGTTTCATAGCCACTATGTAACCAGAAATCTCATATTCCATACCTTTCAAAACTCCCGCACGGATGGCAGTTTCAGTATCTTTTCCCATCGGGAGTTCACGCCCTTCGCGTTGCACCAGCGGCAAGCGTCCGGTAAACTGGTGAAGCGCCCGAAAACGCATCTGCATACCCGGGGAAATATTTCCACCATGATAGCGTCCTTCGGCATCCACAAATTCGTACGTAATGCACGTGCCGGCATCTATCACCAGTATGTCTTTTCCGGGAAATTGTTCATTGGCAGCCACTACGGCAGCCATACGATCATACCCCAGTGTCCGGGGTGTTTCATATAGATTCACTACCGGGAGTGGAGTCGTTTCATTCAGCCAAAGCACAGGTATGGGAAGTAATGCCAATTGTGCCAGCACTTGCTCGCTCAAGTCGATGACCGTGGCTACAATTGCTTTTTCAAAGTGATATTTACTATAGATGTCCGACAAATGCTCCAAATTCCGATTAGAGTCATACGCCACTTCCAATAGTGAAACACCATCAAAGACAGCTACTTTTGCCACCGTATTTCCTATATCAATAACCAGGTTCACTGAATGAAGATTAATTTTCCGGGCACAAAGATACGACTTTAATTGAATTTGAAAGCTGTAGTCGACATTTTCCTTACTACATCAGTGTAGTTTATCGCAAACTTATTTTTCTTTTTCCTCGCTAATACTCGTCATTAGCATACAGGAAGTCGAATGTAGCCTGTTTATAGTCAAATATTTCTTCTGGTTTAAAAAATCTTTTCAATTCCGCTTCAGCCGCTTCAGGTGAGTCGGATGCATGAACGATATTTTCCTGAAAGCTCATACTGTAATCTCCGCGGATGGTTCCGGGAGCTGCCTTCCTGCCATTGGTAGGGCCGGTCAAAACCCTCACCGCTTCAATGGCATCTACCCCCTCAAAGCAACACACGATAACCGGACAGGCCATCATCGAATCCTTCACGCGCTGAAAGAAGGGTTTCGCACTTAAATGGGCGTAATGCTCACTGAGCACTTCATCCGTCAGCTGAACCATTTTCATTCCGGCCAGACGCAAACCTTTACGCTCGAATCTGTTCGTAATCTCACCTACCAAGCCTCTTTGGAGGGTACATGGTTTCAAAATAACCAGTGTTTTTTCCATCATAATAGTCGGGTCTTTTTAGAGTTATATATAAAGGTATCCTTTTAAATAATTCTTCCAAAAATACTATTTTTCTTGAGAATAGCACTCTGTTGGAGTCTTTTTATGTAAATTATTGGATGACAAATACAAATGTAAACATATAAACGAGTAAGGCGCAGTACATATTACTCAACATATTTACCAAACTTCAAGCCAATAAACAACAGAGTTTTTATAAAAAGCTACCCCCTTAGTATAGCCATGTTCCCATCCTTTGGGTAATCCTACTCCAGATATAGTAAGACAATCAGCAGGTAGGAAACAACCTTTTTCTGCATCAAGGAGATAAACAACCGCTTCTTGATAAAATGGCAAAGTAAATGTATCATCCCAAGAGCGGAAATTAGGAATTGGCAACATACTAGTATTCCGGGGGTTACGAACGGAATCCGATTCATTTACTTTCATATCCTCGTAATCATAAGGTATTGTTAAACAAGAGTCCCGTAAATAATATATAACCTTTGCTTTTAAAGCGACCTCATTCTTCAATTTTTCACTTTTAGTGTCATAAGGTGACACCAAATGAATATAACTTAGAAACCGCCCTGCCAAAGGAGAAGATAAATGTAAAAATTCAAGATTCATTCCATCTATTTTTGCTGGAAGATGAGATGTCAATGACTTAGGATACAAATTTAGAATTTCTTCATAACTCATTATATTACTCTCATCAGGAAGAAAAGGCTGAGCCAAACAATCTACCTGAATAAAAAACAAAATACTCAATAATAAATATATCTTTTGCATTAGTCATACCTCCTATTTTATGCACCGTGCGAAGCTTTACTCCATCCGCACCATAAGTATAAGTGATGGTACTTCCATCCGAGAACTTGACCTGACTTGGCAAATTTAATAAATTATATTGAATTTCGATTCCCTTATTCAAATCTTTTATTAAGCTGCCATTGGTATCATACGTATATTCAATAGCAAGTTTGACACCCGTAGCGTTTCAGTCCAAAGATATTGCTGTTGTAGCATCTCATGCCGTTCAGGCCGTCCGTATTGTAGGACAGGGAGGAGAATAAATATTCCCTGCCTCTACCCATATTTCGGAGTTAAGAGACAGGGGATATCATACCAACAAAACCATCATTGAATCCTATAAATGAAATCAATTTGCATCCCATTCATTATAGCTACCGTCTAAATCTTTCAGACTCTGCTTTATCCCCCTTCTATAAAGCCAATCTACAATATAAGAGCCATCTCTTATACTAATTCTTATACTAAAAAGGCCAAAAAAGTCACTATACGGAATGGAACACCTTGTATATGTTCCTTTTTCATTACAAAAGTAAAAAGTCGAGTCACGAAACAAATCGTATAATTTATCCCAAGGATTCTTTGTCAGCGATCTAAAGAAAGCAACATTATTCGCACTCTCAAAATAAAGATGCTGTGTTATCGTATCTACAATATTTAGTTTAAGTGTATCTTTTCCATTTAATACTGCAAAAAAGTCCTTATGTATACTATCTTTGTTTTCTTTAAAATACTCATCTAAAACATTGGAATAATATATTTCTCCATCAATGCGTTGGATATGATTAATAAATGTTCCTTTGGGAACATATGAAGTATCCACAACTAAAGAATATGAAGCCAATATAAAGCGTGGTAAATGAGTCGAATCATAATCTTCGAATGTATATTCCAAGAGTTGAGGAAAAGAATAATAACGATAAGTGAGGTAAGACTTATATGTTGCAGAAACTAAGGAATGTTTCTTCCCATTTTTAGACACCCCTATATACCATATTTCATCATATACAGGACCTGTTGTTGTATCATTCGGATAATCCGTTATCTCAATCAATTTATTTTTGGGCATATCAGTTGATTCCATAGGATTCATTAAGCAGATATACCTATCCTTGTACTTTATCACTTTCTCCGGTCTTTCCAAACTCCCTTCCACCAATGGAGAGTTAGCCGGTGTTATCATATAGATAGAACCGATGTCATTCGATGGTTCCTCATACATAATGATATACTTCGCAGGAAAAGAATCTTGATCAATCATACGCTTAACTTCCCGTAAAGCAGTAGAACGAGCAGGAGATTCTTTGCCGGGTTGACAACCCGGCAAAGAAATAAGTAATAATATTAATAATACATTTCTCATACAAGCTATTTTTTTAGTCTGTCTTGTATATACTTCTGCAAATCTTCGACCGTATTTATATGAATAGTTGTTATATTGCTTTTCTTTGAATTATAATCATGCAACGTTCGGTCCCTCTTTAAATAAACTGCATTATTTCTGCTATTAATATATTTCATATCAGAAGCAGAAGCTCCCTGGCTTTCATCGCCAGGATGAGAATGAATATCTATTTTTTTGCGACCATTCACAGCCGTCCTTCTTTTTGCATTATTTCCACTTTCCACAGAGCCTTCTTTATGGTCTGTAATAATAATAGCTGTCGGCCCATCATTTTCATTCTCATATACGTCCAATTTCCATTCAACAACACTATTATCCGCTGCAAACTTAAAGAGATTTGCAGCATCATGAATGTTGCTGGTTTGTCCGTAAGTCGTAGTTTGTCCTTCTTTACCTTGATTTTCAACCATTCTAGGCATTAATTTATTATCCATTATAGTTATCGGTTTTCCACTTACCTGCTTCGGTTTATGTTCTCCATCAAAATAATAAACTCGATCTCCCTTATCTTCATATTTTGTATTTTTCCAAAAAAGCACATAACCATTCTTATTCACTACATAGTCATCTTTCCCATCAATATCGATCCTGAGAATTGGATTATTCTTACAATACGTGTAAGGGCTCACTCCATAATATTTTTCACTAGAAGGATCCATCACATGCCATCTTCCCAGCACCGCATCATACTCTCTCGCCCCATAATCATACCAGTTCAGTCCCTTCTTTGTATCCAGTTCCTTCCCGTTATACTTATAAGCCTGAACATCATTCCCGTTACTTAAGAAGACACCGCCGAAAGGATAATAGTAGTTGGCTTCCTCCATCCCACCGGCCTGATCAGTTACCACCCGATTATTTCCCTGATGATCTTTCAGGTAATAGTGATATTTCTTATCAGACAGAGAGACATATCCTTCTTCGGTCAGCAATTGTTTAGCCGTACCATTTTCATAGATCACATTGTCGCAGTAATCGGTAGTGGTAGTAACACCTCCTATTTTATGCACCGTGCGAAGCTTTACTCCATCCGCACCATAAGTATAAGTGATGGTACTTCCATCCGAGAACTTGACCTGACTTGGCAAATTTAATAAATTATATTGAATTTCGATTCCCTTATTCAAATCTTTTATTAAGCTGCCATTGGCATCATACGTATATTCAGTAGCAAGCTTGGCACCATCCTTGAATTCGAAGCCGTTAGAAGCCGTAGCCGTAGCGTCATCATTGACGGATTTAAGCTGGTTACCATTTAATGTAAAAGACAAATTATCAATGATTCCAGTGCCGGATAATCCGGTTTGTCCGCCACGCCGCAAATGCAATAAATTCCCATTCTTGTCATAACTATAGTTGGTCGCGTAGCCCAGAGTTATTATGCCACCAATCAGACTTTGTGCCGAGGTGAGGCGTGACAAATTATCATAAGCGAAGTTATATCCATAAGTTTTGTTATCCCCCGGACATCGGCACACCATACGGGATACATTTCCATTATAACCATAATACAATGATATATTGAATAATCCACCTGATGATATCGATTCTATCCAGTTACGTATATTATATGCATACGCCAACTTATTACTTGCCGAACCATGCAATGACTTGCCCGACAATCGCCCCAGTTCATCATAAGTATTAGCAGCAAGCGTAACCTTGGCTCCGTTCAGCGTATGCTCAACCTTCGTCAGGCGTTCCGCATGATCATAAGTATAGGTATATATCTCCATCTGCGTAGTCTTTCCGGCCGCCATGTGTACATGCTTCACGCTTGCAGGTTTACCGGTAAAAGTATATATCGTAGTTGTTGTTTCATAGCCACTCAGCAGATTGCTTGAAACAGTCTTTGTTATCCGCCCTTTCTTATCATAATAGTTGGCTGAATACAACTTCGTTTCACTTCCTAAAACAGTAATGACACTTCCCGACAAAGAACCTTTAGCACTCAAAGTATTGGCTGGAAAAAAGCTGTTATTAAAACCCGGCAATGTACGGAAATCATAGTTATCGTAATAGTTTACTAAATACACAACCGGAGCAGTCAAAGCAAAATCGGATGAATATCCGCTGTTTCCTAAACCCGTAGCCGTATTGACGCGAGTACAGGCAACAGAACGAGCGGACGCTGTAGAAGTATTCGTATTAGCACATTCACCTTGCACAACCAGGCGGCTTAAGTCATCATACAAATAGAACATCCATTTTCCCCGACTTTTCTGATTTCCGTCCTGGGAAAAAACAAGACGATCATTCAAATCATAAACGTATGACACAGCATCTGCACCGGGCAACTTCTTCCAAACACAACGATTGCGCCTGTCATATTTATACTGGTAGGCATAAAGATTTAGACTGGCCGTAGAAATATTACCATCCATTGCAGGTGGCAGCACATAGCAAAGATTGTCATAGTCATCGTACACATAATAGGTATCATGACGTACAGTTCCATTCAACTGACTAACCAATACGGTATGTCCTTGCTTATCCGTAAATTGAGAGGCCGTGTTGCCGTCTTCATCCTGTGTACGGACAACATACAATTCACCGGTGGCATAACTTCCCCCATTCACTAAGGTGCTACCATTTACCGAATAGTGTACACAGCTTAATACCTCAGAGGAGCCATTCAGCATATAATCAGTGGTCATCGGTTTGTCACTCCACTTCGCTCCCGGGCCATATTGCGCCACAAGCCGATCGGACGGAGAAGCCTCGTACACCGACTGATTGAAAGGACGGGCCGTTGAGCCATAATTACCGGAAGCAGTCGCGGAAAAAGCAGACGCAGACAAATAAGCAGAGGATGAATATACGGGCAGCCAGTCTTTAACGTCCCGCCCCGATTCATCATACTCCGAAAGATCCAGCAGATTATTTTTCTGTGGAGTCACCTGATTATGCACGGTTTGGCACAAACGTCCCAAACCATCATAATATTTCACTACATCCAAGTAAGAACTACTGCTTTCATTCAGCATAGTACGCGTAACCACATAATTCTGGTTACTATTTTGCGCTGTAGCTGCACCTATCAGGCAAAGAAATGAAATCAAAATATATAATCGTTTCATAATACTATTTTTATATGATCATACTGCATTTATGGCCGGAAATGATATTGATATTCCTCCATTGTCTTTCCTTCCGTATCCTTTATGCGAATCAACTGACTATCGCTGTTATATTCGAAAGTCGTTTTGGCTTTATTGGGAGAAATTATGCCACTTATCCCAATCAAGGGATGGTAAGTATAGGAGGTAATCAGGGCAGAAGGCAAAGCTTTATACAAATTATCTATCATATCCAGATACAGGGGTATAGAAGGAAGTATGCACGACGACATGGAAGCTGGATCCACCATTAGCGCTTTTTTAACTTCTTCGTAAGTTGCCCCCTTGATTTCAGCCAGCAGGTATTGCCCCTTGTATCCCCACAAATATACAACCTTCTCAGCACCATCCTTATTGATATATACAGGGTTACCATAAATATCATATTTATTATAACTGATTCGTTTTTCGTACTTATCCGTACCTTTACAGTAATACTGATCTTCCACCACCATCCCGGAAGACAAGCTACTGCTATATCCTCTCAATACACTGTATAGCCGTTTATCCTTTTTCTCCATAGTCTGCTGTACAGGCGTGGTCAGATAATTTCGCGAAGTCAATAGCTGAATGGCACTTCGCTGGGATGTTGTCAGAGATTCTTTATCCGGTATAGTGTTATTACTGTAATAGGTTCTCTCCACCTGCTCCGCACCTCCGCTACACAAAGATGATTTACTTATTATATTGTACGGACGCTCCGTATCATAGGCAAAAACAGACTTCTCTACAATACTGTCACTCGATTGATAAGTGGTTTTACAAGTGGACTTCAAGCGATGATAGCCTGTGTTTAAAGTATACAAATAAGATTTGACCGGAGAACCGTATATATCACAAAAGTTATGGTAAGAACACCCTAATATCTCTTCGATAAATTGACAACTGGAATAACCACTTAATACAAATTGATAAGGAAATACTATCGCTCCCTTCAATTCTCTCTCTGATTTTTCATATGTATTAACCAACGCTTCTATTCTTTGATAAGTATTTCCCTCTCTTTTATAGATATCCTCCGACAACAACCAAGGAGCCGGATAAAGCATCCTATTCATTCTGGAAATTAAATACTCATGATTCAAAGAAAAATCCGGATGCAAATTATCTGAATGGGCCGTTTTATATTCATCTGACAGAAAACCATATTGATAAACTCTTTGCCAATCTGTAGCATCTTCTATTATTTTACCGTACCAAACTGGATTAGTATTTCCGCGTATATTAGGAAAATTGGAAAACACAGAAAGTGTACGCTGGCGTACTCTACAACTACCATTGTCAAGAGGACAAATATATCTGGTAGTCACTAAACTCTTTTCATCTGGATAATCATTACCCATAAAATGCGCATCTTCATATGCATATCTTTTCACAATTGTCCTAGCAGATATAGGATCATATAATTCTGTGGACTTCACACGCAATCCTCCACCTATCAAATTTTTCCCCTTCACAGTAAACTGATGTGGCTCATAACTTATTTTCAGTTTACCTTTCGTAGGACTAGTTACTTCTATTAAAGAATATGTATCCATATATGTAGCATTAGGTATCCGATTAGCATTTTTACCAATAGATTGGTTTATGGGAATATTCATTGAATGAACACTCTTTATTATCTCCAAATTTATATTAGGAAGATTAGCCCATACACGAGGCGCACCGTTATAAAAACCCCACCAATCAAAACCTAAAGATGAATCATTTAAGGAATTCTCATTTTTATATGTAAACTTATAATCATCCTCACCAGATATATGAACATTCTTCAATAAATTACCTGTAAATGTGTCATATATCAATTGTATCTTTTTCACTAATGTACTGGCCTGCTTCACACTGAAAGATATCAATTTATTCCCTGCATATTCAAAATCAATCCATCCATTTGACATTACAATACTATCAGGCACTAATGATGTATTTACATAAGAATAAGGAGGGCCATTCCCTTCTATTTTCTGATATCCATCTTTTCCAAGTATCCGCCAGAATGGACTATCAGACCCTGTAGCAGTATTTATCATATCATCATGATAGCAGCCTGCTATCCCCACGGACTCTCCTTTATCCAACACCGAAATGGTATTGTTGAAAGTAGGAACATCTTCTCTCACCGATTGGTACGTGAACGAGATTTTTTCATTACCGGGGAAAATGATCTCCCGAAGCATCCAACCACAAAAACAAGAGCCATAGGACTGAAGTTCTACAAATTTTTGCGGATGAGGAAATCCATGTACAGGGTTCTCTTCACCAAAGATATACCGTATACCTTTGTCATCCAAAACTTCGAAACCATAGAGTCGTGTACTGATAAAGTTGGCAGAATTATCCAACTTAGGAGTTATCTTTAAAGGAGTATCCGATATCTGTTTCACTACATCCACCCCGTTTACACGTTGTAATATGAACGAAGCATTCATACCAGGCATGTTTATTTGAAATATATCATACTGACCATCCATGCGCGGATAAATACGCCCGAGTTTATTCCAACAATCACAATCAGTAGAGTAAGACGAAGACATATAGATATAATCATTATCCGATAGATTTCCGCTGACATCTGCCACCGGATACACCTCATCCGGTTTGCCCATAATCGTCCGTGATATCTTAAATCCCGGAAACAAAGCCCAGTTACGTCCCACCACACCGACAGGATCCTGCACTCTTACTCCCGAAGAATGATACTTCAAAGTCAAGGGGAGAGACAGACCGTAAGCTTCCACAGTATATAGGGGGATACTAATGTCAATGGTTCCCGTCGCATGAGAAATGGGATAACCCAGAAACTTCTGAAATACTCGGGAAGTAGGTGAAGGCGGTGTCACATCAGGCATCGCAGCATAATAATTGCCTTGTGCACATACCGGCAATACACCGGTGCATAGTATAATAATAAGTATAATTCGATATATATTTTTCATATCCATTATTGTTTGTAGTTTAATATCGTTTTCTGCAAACCAGCATCCGGATTGCCGGTTTACAGAAAATTAGAAGTCATTATCAGAGCGCATTACAAGGTCATCGCATTTACGCCCAGCACACCCGCTATCGCCGTTACCACCGCGACAGCTACTTTCAAGATCATACTCCATACGGATTTCTTGATTGCCATAATTCCACACCTCCTTTCCACGCAATTAAAAAAAATGATTGTCACAGAGTGGAAATCACAGTTCCCTGCTCACTTCGAAGCACGGACACTCCTTAATCCATTCTTCCGGCTCTATCACTCCGTCACCGTTCAGGTCCGGACTGAGGTCACGATGCCCGCAGATACGGACATTGTTCCGAAAGCGTTTCAGGAGTTGATGCACAAGCAGCCGGAGCGCAGAGCGTTGTTCAGGCGTACGGGTATCTTTGGCACGCCCCCGGACATCAAGACCGCCCTCATAGCAGATGCCTATCGAGTGAGAATTATGGCCCTTGGCATGCGCCCCGACAAGTTCCAAAGCACGGGTATTGATTACCGTGCCATCCTTACGGATGTAGTAGTGATAGCCGATACCGCGGAAGCCACGGCAACGGTGATTTTCCTCCAGTTCGGCCACAGTCAGCGAACGGTCTTCGCGTGTGGCGGAACAGTGAATAACGATGTGATCGATTGTTCTCATGTAACTTAATGATAAGTGTTTAATTTTTAATTTCCGAAGACTACAGTTTCAGATTCTATCCCAGCGGATTCTCGTCCAATCCTCCGTCACCGCCTTCGTTGCCGCCACCTTCGCCACCGCCCGAACCACTGCCGGCAGCCTTCAACTGCGACTCCAGATCCACGAAGTCCATACGGTCTTCGGCACGCGTGGCAGCCACCTGCGGACGAATACTGCTGGAAGCACGGAAGTTGATACGGACGGATCTGATCTTGGTAGATTGACAGTCGTCCTTCTTCTCCGAACCTTCGGTAGTAGCCGAAAGGCTGAATACACCGAAGTTGTCGATGTTCACCGAACGGCCATTGAAAAGCTCACGACGCATAGCACCAACGAAGTTGGTTATCACACTCTGTATATCACCCAGAGTGAGCGAACTGGATTCTTTCATCTGAACAGCAATACTTTCCAGTGTCGCCGATTTTCCCCAAACGATTAATTGAGGATAGTATTTACCCGTACCATCTTTATGGAAAGGGTCTTTACGTAATACTTTCTTAAATGTTACTGACATAATTTTTTTGAGTTTAAAAAAGAAGAAAATAGTTTCGAACGGAAACTAATACAAGGCGACGTCTTACCCGAAACCTTCCGTAGGATCCCCACTTTGAGGACACAACAAAGGTACTTCAGAGACCAAAAACGAAAGGACGAAACGGGATGTACCGGGACGTACCGGGGCGAACTTATCCGTACTTTACCTTATTTATTTTTACTTTTACCCCGGATTATTCCCCAACCTGCATAAATCTATTTACCTTTGCAGAATCAAATATTTTAAATACACATAACCATGAGTTTAAAAAGAACAGCCAGCTAACTACTGACACACAGGAAGACATCCTTTACAAACACTGCGAGACAACCGGTAAAGCCGAACTGCAAGCCATCAGACAAATAAAAAAATACCTGGAAAAATTGAACAGGGAACACGAACTAAGCGACCAGGCATGCAGGGAACTGAAGCAACTCAGCAAAGAAATAGACAAGTTCGTCGCTGATTGCAAAAAAGAAAAAAGCAGGAAAAGAATTTGGTAACGCTTAAAAACAAGTTGGTACATAAATGATAATTTAGCGGCGAGGGAATGGGTACGCGGATAAGGCGGACGAACGCGGGCTTTAATCTTTTAGACGCGGATGACACGGATGACGCGGATTTTTAAAGCTGCGCTATACATACCGGCATATCACACCGAAGGAAAAAAGAATCCGCGTCATCCGTGTCATCCGTGTCTGAAAGATTACTTGCACGCCGAAGGAGAACCTTGCTCCAGCGCTACGCTGGTAAATTATCATTTATAAACTTACTCGCCTCACTTTCTTATGTATCAACCTATTTTTTAAGCGTTACTTAAAAGCTGTTGTATCTTGTAGCTGTTAAATTTATCCAAAAAAGCATTTTGTACACTTCAACCGTTCCTCCGTACTGATAATCAAAACATTAAAAAAGGCAAGTGTACAAAAGCGCAAAGTATCTAAAAAATGTTTTCCATACCTTCGAGGCGTGTAAAGGCAATAGTGCCAATGCACGACTGTAAAACATAAACAGATATGGAAAATACAGTAAATCGGGAACCCCTGGTTTCCGAATTCCCAAGCGTGCGGAGCAAAGCACCACACACCATCAGTATCCACGATTTTATTGACACGGTACGCAGCGACCGCTTCAGGCAAGTAGTGCAGGACTACCGTCGCCTGAAAGCCCTGCCCGGCCACGAAGCCGAAGCACAGAAACTGAAAGACAGTATGCCGTGCATCATCCCCGCAGGCGTATGCAGCAACGGACACGCCGTAAAAGACCTGCAACAACACAGCGAACTGCTCTGCATCGACCTCGACCACAGCAACGGACGCACCCGGGAAATCTTCCTCCTCTCCCAATCGCTCCCCTTTGTTGCCGCCTCCTTTATCAGCATCTCCGAAGAAGGAAACAAAATGCTGATACACGTCCGTCCCGAAGACGTGCAGAAAAATTACGAACAGCTTTATGCAGCCGTAGGCAGAGCGGTCAGCGCACACGTAGGTCACCCGTACGATGATAAATGCAAGATACTGACGCAGCCCTGTTTCTACTCCTGGCATCCCGAAGCCTACTACAATCCCGGTGCAATCGCCTTCGAAATGCCTGCGGAAAGCGTAACGAAAGTAACAGAGGCAGAAACGAAAGAAACAATCGCCCCGGGTAACGCCCCATCGGAAAATGGCTTCATAGCCAACTTCCTCGATGAATTCGAACACCGCAACCCCTTCATCCGCGGTAGTCGGAACGACCTTGCCCTGAAGTTGGGACGTGCGGCAGCAAGTAAGGGATTTTCGCAGGAGGAAACAAAAAAGCTCACCGAACTTTTCGCGCAGCATTACGCCGCTACCGATTTTACGATGCAAGATATACAAAAACGCGTAGTATCTGGTTATCATTTCATTATTCAGAAGAAAAAGGAAGAAAAAGAGACGAATCGGTGCCATTTCGGTGACAGTGACACCTATGCACCTTTTTCGGTTACAAACGAGGAGGAATCACCCGAAGAAGTGTTAGAAAAAAACAACGAATTACGGGCCGCTTCCCCATACATCCCCGAGGAAGTTTATACCCGCCTGCCCGAATTTCTGAAACGTTGCTGCACACATGCCACCGACAAGCGCGAACGCGACCTCATGCTGCTGGGCAGCATGAACAGTTGTAGCGCCCTCTTTCCCAACGTCAGTTTCTTCTATAAGAAGTCACTGCTTTCGCCCCATTTCTATCTTGCCGTCGTAGCACCCGCAGGAGCCGGAAAAGGTGCGCTGGGGTTCACATCCATACTGCTGGACGCCACGCAGGAGTTCTACGACCGACTGCGCCGCGAACAGAAAAAGGAATACGATCAGAAACTACTGGCCTGGGAGCAGGAACAGCAGCAGGCCCGGCACGCCAAACGCCTGCCCAACCTCGACCTGAAACCGGAAGAGCCCCAGGCGCAATACCTCAAAATCTCAGCCACCACCAGTAAGAGCCGGCTCATACAGAGCCTTGCCGCTGCCGGCGAAATAGGTTGCTGCATGACTACTACCGAAATCAACACCTTGGTCTCCTCGCTGGGACAAGATTGCGGCAAATACGAAGACATCCTCTGTAAGGCGGCCCATCACGAAGAAGTCTCCTCTTCTTACAAGATAGACGGCGACCCCATCGTTGTTCGCCACCCCCACCTGGCACTGAGCATCGCCGGTACGCAGGAACAGTTCCGCAACTTCTTCCGTTCGCTCGAAGTGGGACTCTACAGCCGCTTCGGCATCTACACCCGCCAGCAAAGCCAGTTGTGGGAATCGTGCGCACCCCAGGAAGGGGAAGTGGACCTGCACAGCTACTTCTACGGGTTGGGAAGCGAACTGTTTGAAATGCACAAGCTGTTGCTCCAGTCGCCCACCCTCGTCACCTTCAGTCCCCAACAGTGGCAACAACATACCGCCCACTTCAGCCTCCTGCTGAAACGCACCCTGCTGGAAGGACGCGAATCTTCAAGCGGCATCGTTTACCGCAACGGACTGCTTGCCATGCGCCTGGCAGCCATTCTCACCATTTTCCGGAAATACACCGACTACGCTTACGCGAAGGAATACTGCTGCACGGACGATGATTTCCGGACAGCCATGGACATCGCCCACACGCTGCTCGAACACAGTCTTCTGCTCAGCACCTCGCTGCCCGACACCAGTCTGCCGCCCGTGAGCATGCACAAGTTCCACCAGCTTGAGGACACCCTTGCATCCATGCCAAGAGTTTTTACCTACATGGATTTCGTCCGGGCCGTACAGGAAAATGGAGCCTGCGCACGAACCGGAAAACGCTGGATACAAAAAGCCGTCAAAGCCCAACTTATTATAAAAGAAGGAGATAACTATAAGAAGTGCAACACAAAGAGCACAAAATAGGTGTATAGGTGTCACTGTCACCATTTTGTCACTGACACGGGCAAAAAAAGCGGCCGGAAATGGCTGCGTTATGTAAATATTCTACCTTAGTCTGCAATTGTTCCGGACTTCCCGATAAGCCTCCACGAATAATTCAGACTAAAAACTTCAAAACAACAAATTCTTAAAATTCATAGAACATGGAAACAACAGAAAAAACGAAAAGGATTCCCGAAGATAAAAAAGAGACTCCCGAAGATAAATTTGAAATCAAGGCATACCTGAAGACTGAGTTCGCACAGCTCTATTTCCCCTGCCTCTCGGCCGAAGCCGCACTGAAAAAACTGCGGAAGTGGATCGCCGTCAATCCCGAACTGCACCGCCAGCTCTACGGCGGCCGTGAAGGAAAAAATGACCAGACCTTCAGCAAGCGCCAAGTGCAATTATTGATAGATTTTCTTGAAGCGCCCTGATCAGAAGCAATGTTCCGGAGGATAAGAAGCAATGCTGTCTATCATAAGATTGCTTCTTTATCGCCGGAACATTACTTGTTTTATTTCTTGTCTATTTTCAAATTGATAATTAATGCGAATCAGGAGTTGAATTGATTCATATCTTTCGGGTTATGAATGAATTCACCACAGATTACACAGATTGACACAGATTCTATTTTACTGATTATTAGATTAATAAATCTGTGTGAATCTGTGTAATCTGTGGTGAGTCTTATTCATTACTATACCGTTATAAATCAAACTCACCCCCTGATTCGCATAATTAACTATCTTTTCATTGCGCCCTAACTTAAAAAAATGTACTTTTGTGAAAACTAAAAAGCAGAAGGATATGGAAACTACAATACAAATTCTCACCTATTCAGAATTTTCCAGTTTATAACTTTGCAGCATGAAAAGAAACTTACTCATTCTCATATATTTCCTCCTCCGCCTCCTCTGCCCGTCCACGGCCTCCGCCCAGCCGCAAACGCCGCAAGAAGCTACCCCCGACTCCATCCGCATCAGCCTGCTGACCTGCGCCTCGGGTGGGGAAATCTATTCCCTGTTCGGCCACACCGCCATCCGTTACGAAAACTTCACCCGGGGCATTGACGCCGTCTTCAACTACGGCATGTTCAATTTCAACGCCCCCAACTTCATCTTCCGCTTCGCCCTGGGAGAGACGGACTATCAACTAGGCGTAACCAATTACGAACACTTCGCCTCCGAGTACAACTACCTGGGACGGGACGTCTGGCAACAGACCCTGAACCTCACCCAAGCAGAAAAAGAACACCTCTTCAACCTGCTTCAGGAAAACTACCGGCCCGAAAACCGCATATATCGCTATAACTTCTTCTACGACAACTGCGCCACCCGTCCGCGCGACCAGATAGAGGCCGCCATCGACGGCACCTTGCAGTATGCTGACAATATGACCGATACCGACACGGGAGTCACTTTCCGCTATTTGCTGCATAAATATAGTGAAGGTCATCCATGGTCACGCTTCGGCATGGACCTGTGCATGGGCAGCAAAGCCGACCAACCCATCAACCGACGACTGATGATGTTCGTCCCCTTCTATGTGCAGGACTTCTTCAACACAGCCCGGATCGTAGACAACGAAGGCCAGGCACGTCCCCTCGTATCCTCCGAAGAGAAAATAGTGGTAACCGGACTGACTGATGCCGACCACCGCTCCGGAGGAATCACCCCGATGCAATCGGCCCTGCTGCTGTTTGTGCTGGTGGCAGCCGCTACCATCTACGGCATCCGCCGCGGGAAAACCCTTTGGGGACTCGACCTAATCCTGTTCTTCTGTGCCGGAATAGCCGGGTGCATCCTCGCCTTCCTCGCCCTCTTCTCCCAACACCCCGCAGTAAGCCCCAATTACCTGCTGTTCGTATTCCATCCCCTACACTTATTTTGCCTCCCGTGGATGATAAATAAGGTGAGAAAACGGCAGAAAAGCTGGTACATGAGGACGAATTGCGCTGTTTTAACACTTTTTATACTGCTTTGGGCGATAATACCGCAAAGAATTGACTTAGCTGTATTACCTTTGGCACTTTGTTTGCTGGTACGTTCAGCAAGCAATCTTATTTTGACATTGAAAAAGAGATAAATGAAAAAGGGACTGATTACTTCCATACTCGCACTTACTTTCACCGGTCTGCAAGCACAACCGTTGCCTGCCACACCTAAATTAGTGGTTACGCTGACGATTGACCAACTGCGCACCGACTATATGGAAGCATTCTCAACCCTCTACGGAGAGAAAGGTTTCAAAAGACTGATGCGCGAAGGGAAAGTGTTCTACCAGACCGAATTCCCTTTCAACGGAACAGACCGCGCTTCTGCCATCGCTGCCATCTACAGCGGCACGACGCCTTCGATGAACGGCATCATATCCCAATACTGGATGGATGCAAGCACCCTGCGCCCCGTGAATTGCGTGGACGACGGCGCATTTATGGGCAACTTCACCGACGAAAACTCTTCTCCCTCCCAATTACTGACCTCTACCATTGCCGACGAACTGAAAGTAGCCACCCGCAACAAAGGCCTGGTGTATGCCATCGCCCCCTCGCGCGACGCGGCCGTACTGGCTGCCGGACATACCGGAAACGGTGCTTTCTGGCTGAACGAGAACACAGGCAAATGGTGCAGCACTACATATTACAGCGAGTTCCCGTGGTGGGTAAGCCAGTACAACGAACGGAAATCACCCGACTTCCGCATCCGCGACATGGTATGGGAACCGGCACACCCCATCAACAAATATACATTCCTGCCCGAATGGCGGGACCAGCCCTTCAAATATAAGTTCGACAGCGAACGACGCAATAAATTCCGCCGACTGCTCACCAGCCCGTTCATCAACGACGAAGTGAACCTGCTGACAGAAGAACTTCTGGAAAAGAGCACCATCGCCAAAGATGAGATACCCGACCTGCTGGCACTGACCTATTACGCCGGAAACTACAACCATAAGAGTACGCAGGAATGTGCCATGGAAATGCAGGACACGTATGTACGCCTCGACCGCAGCATTGCCGCACTGCTCGACCTCATCGACCGCAAAGTAGGTCTGCACAACGTCGTCTTCTGCATCACCTCTACGGGCTATGCCGATCCGGAAGCTCCCGATCTCGGCCTGTACCGCATCCCCGGCGGGGAATTCTACCTGAACCGCTGCGCCACCCTGCTGAACATGTATCTCATGGCCACGTATGGCGAAGGACAGTACGTAGAGACTTATCATAACCAGCAAATTTATCTCAACCATAAATTAATAGAGAACAAGCAGCTGAATCTGGCGGAAATTCAAGACAAGTCCGCCGACTTCCTGATACAATTCAGCGGAGTGAACGAGGCGTATTCAGCCCACCGCCTGCTGCTGGGCCCCTGGTCGCCCCAGATAGAACTTGCCCGGAACAGCTTTCATCGCAAACGTTCGGGCGACTTACTGATAGACGTATTGCCCGGCTGGACTATCGTGGAAGAAAATGCCACCGATAACCGCGTGGTACGTCATGCCAATGTTCCTGCTCCGCTCATCTTCCTGGGCGGTGGAGTGAAGCCCGAAACGATCCGGGTTCCCGTCAATATTACCCGCGTAGCCCCCACCCTGTCAAGTGTGATGCGCATCCGCGCTCCGAATGCTTGCACAGAGACTCCACTGAATTTCTGAGGTTTACTCACCACAGAGCACACAGAGTTTCACAGAGTTTTTATACCTCTAATGACCAATAGACTTCCTTCATTAATTGAAGAAAGAAAACTCAGTGAAACTCTGTGCCCTCTGTGGTGAAAGTCTACATCAAATAAACAGCGCAAAAATGTGTAATCTGTATAAAAATCAGTAACTTTGCGCACTCAATCAACTTAGTAAATAATAATAAAAATAGATATAAAATGGGATTTAATGAATTTTTAAGCTCGATTTTCGGCAACAAATCCACACGCGACATGAAAGAAATTCAGCCGTGGGTGGACAAGATCAAAGCCGCTTACCCGGAAGTTGCCAAACTCGATAACGACGCCTTACGCGCCAAGACAGAAGAACTGAAAGAATATATCCGCAATTCTGCCGCCGACCAACGCGCCAAGGTGGAAGAACTCAAAGCTGGTATCGAAGAAATCGAACTGGAAAACCGTGAAGAAGTTTTCGCACAGATAGATAAGATAGAAAAGGATATACTGGAAACTTACGAAAAAGCTCTTGAAGAAGTACTGCCGGTAGCTTTCTCTATTGTGAAAGAAACTGCCAAACGCTTATCCGAAAATGAGGAAATCGTAGTGACGGCTACCGAATTCGACCGTCACCTGGCTGCCACGAAAGACTTCGTACGCATTGAAGGCGACAAAGCCATCTGGCAAAACCACTGGCAAGCCGGCGGGACGGAAATTGTCTGGAACATGGTACACTACGATGTACAGTTGTTCGGTGGCGTCGTATTGCATAAAGGTAAGATCGCCGAAATGGCAACAGGTGAAGGTAAGACATTGGTGGCTACCCTCCCCGTATTCCTCAACGCACTGACCGGAAACGGTGTACATGTGGTAACCGTAAACGACTATCTGGCCAAACGTGACTCCGAATGGATGGGCCCGCTCTATATGTTCCACGGCTTAAGTGTGGACTGCATCGACAGACATCAGCCCAACTCCGACGCACGCCGTCAGGCTTATCTGGCAGACATCACCTTCGGTACGAACAACGAATTCGGTTTCGACTATCTGCGTGACAACATGGCCATCAGCCCGAAAGACCTCGTACAGCGTCAGCACAATTATGCGATCGTCGATGAGGTAGACTCGGTATTGATCGATGATGCCCGTACACCGTTGATTATTTCCGGTCCTGTACCTAAAGGCGAAGACCAGCTTTTCGAAACTCTCTGCCCGATGGTGGAACGTCTTGTGGAAGCACAGAAAGTATTGGCAACCAAGTATCTGACAGAAGCGAAGAGACTGATTGCTTCTGATGACAAGAAAGAGGTGGAAGAAGGATTTCTGGCTCTTTTCCGTAGTCACAAGGCACTCCCGAAAAACAAGGCATTGATTAAATACCTCAGTGAACAAGGTATCAAGGCAGGTATGCTGAAAACAGAAGAAATATACATGGAACAAAACAACAAGCGTATGCATGAGGCTACGGACCCGTTGTATTTTGTTATCGATGAAAAACTGAACAGCGTAGACCTGACAGACAAGGGGGTAGACTTGATTACAGGCAACTCGGACGACCCGACATTATTCGTCTTGCCTGATATCGCAGCACAGCTCTCCGAACTGGAAAATGAAAAAGATCTGAGCGACGAACAAAAGTTGGAAAAGAAAGATGCCCTGCTTACCAATTATGCCATCAAATCCGAACGTGTACATACCATCAACCAATTGCTGAAAGCATACACCATGTTCGAAAAAGACGATGAATATGTCGTTATAGACGGACAAGTGAAAATCGTTGATGAACAAACCGGCCGTATCATGGAAGGACGCCGCTACTCGGACGGACTGCACCAGGCTATTGAAGCGAAAGAACGTGTGAAAGTGGAAGCTGCCACACAGACTTTTGCAACGATTACCCTGCAGAATTACTTCCGTATGTATCATAAGCTATCCGGCATGACCGGTACTGCCGAAACGGAAGCAGGCGAACTTTGGGACATCTACAAACTGG
>ERZ827450.758-NODE-758-length-40643-cov-6.484404_pt1 | contig 40643 bp, 36 predicted proteins | sample MGYA00519773_ERZ827450 | MGnify/ENA primary metagenome ERZ827450 (study PRJEB31778, sample SAMEA3449306) | human gut metagenome | biome: human gut; feature: human-associated habitat; material: faeces | place: United Kingdom | collected 2010/2012 ...
TAAGAGAAAGCGACCAGTAAGACCCAAGAAATAGTTAAACCATAGAATTAAGGTATTATTACTCTAGGAACAAGCATAACAAATAAAATTACAGCTGAGAAAATATCATGTAACACAAATTCAACCCAAATGAAGAAGTAATCCTACCCAAATAATCCCTCTCATTCAGAGATTACTCGAAGATTCCTCGTAGCTCAAATATTACGGAATGAATGAGCTTCGAATAAACTTCGAGTAATCTCTGAAAAAGGGGAATTATTTCCTTAGGATTTCCCCAGCTTCTCGACAGGTTCTCATTATAAACCTAGTTCTACGCAGAGGTATACATTTCGCCCCTATAAAAAGTTTCTGACGATATAACTTCTCTTCAAATACTTATTATACTTGATTTCGACACAATCCCAAGAAATTGGAAACGTGCTTTTCAGCATCCCACGTAACAGAGTGCTACATCAAAAACACACTTTTCGTATATTTTACAAGCCAAATAATTACACTTTTCCGAGAAAAATAATAAATCCGAATAATTACAACGCCTTTACGCAATCTAATGAAACATTTGCACAAACACCTATCAAACAAGGAACATGAACCATAATCCGATGGCCACCAGCTACCTCGACCAACTCTCCCTGTACCCCGGTTAATTCACCTTGAATCACACGTACACCAGATCCTACCGGAATTTTCCCATTCACAACTTCAATCATCTCCGCCCGTTCATTCAAAATCCGCAAACTATCTAACTGCTCGTCCGAAATCACAACCGGAACCTGTTTCTCCTGTAACAACGCAATCACTCCCCAAATTGATAACACGGAAGGTAAATTCGCTTCAGAAACACGGACAAAAATACACCCCGTAATCACAGGAATTTCCAATCTTCTCTTTTGCCCATCTCTCACAAATTCAACTGCTCTCACAGGCAAATAGTTCTCAATTCCTGCTTGTTCCAAACGCTCCTTCACTCGTTTTTCCGCCCGAGCAGCAGTGAAAACTGCATACCAATTCGTCTTCTCCATTACTCTCTGACTTCTAAATTTTCGGCTACCTGAATTTTATTTAAAACCTCTTCCATATGATGTTCTACACCTTCCTCTTCCATCTGGAAATCAATAGATTCATAGGTTGAATTTTTCGATTTAAACTCAGGTACGATACATTTCATTTGTTTCACCACGGCAAAATTATCTTTTGTCTGCAAAGCTATATCAAGAGCCTTTATCGCATCCGTAACTTCACTATAATTATATTCACGTACTTTGGCAATCTTTATTCGCTCATGCACGGTCGGCAAAGTCGTCTCCTTCACGTTAAGCACCTCCTCGTACAATTTCTCTCCCGGTCTCAAACCGGTAAAGACGATATGAATATCTTTCCCCACTTCATAACCGGAAAGTTTAATCATCTTACGGGCCAGATCAACAATTTTGACGCTTTTGCCCATATCAAAAACGAATATTTCACCGCCATTTCCCAACGCTCCCGCCTGCAAAACGAGTTGACACGCCTCGGGTATAGTCATAAAAAAACGAGTTATTTCCGGGTGAGTAACTGTTATAGGACCACCCGCCTCAATCTGTTTCTTGAAACGAGGGATCACCGAACCATTCGATCCCAAAACATTCCCAAAACGAGTAGTAATAAAACGAGTATTCGCAATGCGATTCAATGATTGTGTATAAATTTCTGCGATACGCTTACTTGCACCCATAACATTCGTCGGGTTCACTGCCTTATCAGTGGAGACCATCACGAAACGCTGACAATCATACTTCACAGCACAATCGGCAACATTTTTCGTTCCGAAAATATTAGTTTTCACTCCTTCAATCGGGTGTTTTTCCATCATAGGGACGTGCTTATAAGCAGCCGCATGATATACGATATTGGGATGATATGTTTTAAAGATTCCTTCCACCCGGCTCGCATCACGTACATCCCCGATCTCGACTTTATAATCCGTGAAACCACACTCTTCTTTCAATTCCAGCTCAATATCATAAAGTGGAGATTCGGCCTGATCAAACAAAACGATCAAAGAAGGATTAAAATGCGTCAACTGCCGCACAATTTCACTCCCGATAGAACCAGCCGCTCCGGTCACCAAAACCACTTTATTCAATAATTGTTTTCGAAGATTGGTCTCCTCCATGTGAATCACGTCCCTCTCCAACAAATCTTCGATCTTGATATTCCGGATATGCCGCATACTCAACTCCCCGTTAATCCAACTTTCAAAACGAGGCACTTCGAGTACGTTCACATCAGCGGCCAAGCAGATCTCGACAATTTCCCGTTTTTTATCAGGAGAAATCATCTTTTTGGCGATAACCACCTTGTCCACCCGGTTACGTTTCAATAAACCGGGTAAAGATGACATTTTGTAAATCTTAACTCCCTCTATAATCTTTCCCGCTTTCCGATCATTCACATCAACAAAAGCAAGAATATTATACGTGGTATCCTCCACGTTATCCATAGCATGTTTTGCCATGATACCGTATTCATCGCTACCACATATAATTACGTTCTTTTTAGTACGTTCGGCACCAATATACTGCGCAAACACTTTCTTCACGATCACCCGGCTCATAACCATTAAACTGGTTAGAAGAACATACTCCGTGAGTAAAACGGAAACCGGTATAAAAAGATAATCATACAACAAGAAAAACACGCCACTCCCCAAAAGAAGGGCAATCTCCCCTGCCGTCAACACGTAATAGATGCGCAAAGCATCCTCCGTTCCAGTGAAACGTACTATTCCGGAATAAGTATGTCCCAACAAGAAACTAATTACCCGGATACCCACAATTACAAGAGCCCCGGTCAAAACAAAATCCAATCTCATCCGATCAATCTGAAAATTGACCCAAATCAGATAGGCAACGCTAACTGCCATAATAGCAAGAGCCACATCAATCAAAAATACAATCCATCGAGGAGTGTACGAGAATGAACGCAATGTCCTCATTCTATTCAGACCATTTGTGATAAGTGCAACCATAATTTTTTAATATAAAAATAAAACCTTCACGGGATAAACCTCCTAAAAGGTGGACACCTGCAAAGGTAATAGTAATAATATTAAAAAAAATTTTTAGTAGGCTTTCAAAATATTAACCTCATCTTCAGTTAGGAAACGCCAGTGACCCCTAGGTAAATTTTTCTTCGTGATCCCGGCAAAAAAGACACGGTCCAAACGAAGAATCTGATACCCCAAATGCTCGAAAATCCTCCGGACAATACGATTTCTACCGGAATGAATTTCAATCCCCACCTGTGTACGATCATCTTCTGCCACTCTCACGTCATCCGCCTGGATAAAACCATCCTCCAGATCAATTCCCTTACGAATAGCCTCCAAATCGCCCGTTTGAACCACCTTATCCAAGAACACGTGATATATCTTTTTCTGGTTATACTTCGGGTGTGTCAATTTTTTTGCCAGATCGCCATCATTCGTGAAAAGCAACACTCCCGTGGTCTGGCGGTCAAGTCGTCCGATCGGGTACACACGCTCTTTACAAGCACCCTCGATCAAGGCCATCACGGTTCTACGTTCCAAAGGATCTTCCACGGTCGTCACGTAATCTTTCGGCTTATTCAACACCAAGTATACTTTACGTTCTGGAGTAATCACTTGATCATCTACCTCCACTCGATCCGTACGCTTTACTTTTATCCCAACTTGTTGCACAACTTCTCCGTTTACTTTCACCCGACCGGCTGTAATCAACACATCTGCATCACGACGTGAACACACCCCGCCTTTAGCAATATAACGGTTCAAACGTAATTCTGTCTCCTGCCCCTCATTCTTCTTACGATATTCAATTTGTTTTTTCTTACTATACACACTTTTGGGAGCACTATCCCCATCTTCCCGACGGGTAAACACTTTTCTTGCCGGACGATCAGAATAACGATCCCGACGATCATCCCCCTCTCTGCGATCCCGACGATCGCCACGATACCCTTCTCTACGTCCTCTGTCCTCACGGGAACCTCTTTCCCGCCGTCCTTCTTCACGGCGATCATTACGCTCCCTGTTTTGATAACGGTTATCTCGTCTTTCTACATTTTCATCCCGATCTTGAGGCCGCCTTTCACGACGTTCTCCACGATCGGAAAAACGATTGTTATCCCTGTTACCTCTCTCGTACGATCTTCTGTTATCCCGATTCTCGTAACGATTATTCTCCCGATCCCCTCTTTCACGGTTTCTGTCTGAATCCCGGTAATAACGATTCCCGTTATCTCGATCTCCCGAACCCTCGTTACGCTCTCTCTCCCGTTCTTTGTTCAAATCACGGATATACCCGTATCCTTGTTCCCGTCTCGGTCTGTCCGTGTTGAAACGGTTAGGTCTTCTTGTTTCGCTTTCTCCACCTTCACGGTTTTCGAAACGCGGTGTTCTACCCCGACGATTCTCATCACGATTCTCGATCGGCCTTGTAATTCTAGGTCTTTTAGTCTCCCTATTCATATACTTACGTATAAATTTTTGATTTTAAATTTATGATTCTTGCTTATAGCCCTCATCGGCCTATTCTATTGATTAAAGATATGCATCATTCTTCATACCTTCTTATTTATTCATTTTCAATTCTACATTTTCAACTTTCAATTATTTCGGTGCCGCCCGATATACAAATAACGCCACCACAGCAAATAACATATTCGGTATCCATACCGCTAATAACGGACTCATGCCTCCATTGGTTGCAAAAACCGTGGAAAATTGCATAAATAATATGTACGAGAAACTGATTAACAATCCTAATCCCAAATGGAACCCCATACCCCCACGAATCTTACGGGAAGCAATACATACCCCGATTAACGTCAATATAAATGTAGCGAACGCTCCCGAAAACATCTTGTACTTTTCAATCTGGAACTCAACCACGTTACTACTTCCCCGCAATTTTTGCCGGGCTATGTATTCATCCAGTTCTGGTAATGTCAAGCGTTCTTTAATTTTTTTGGGGTCCTCGGAAAATTCCGCCGCACTAAAATTTAATAGCGTATCAATAGTTTGTCCCGTCGTGTAAGTCTCCTTGATCCCGTCAAATTCCCGCAACGTCCAGTTATTGATCCGCCATTTCTCGAGTTCTTTATTCCATGAAATCGATTTTGCCGTTAACTTGCTAACCAGCGTGTCTTCCCGAAATACCTCGTAAGTAAAATCATTTCCCCGGCTGGAATACACGTTAAAACTCGACATATAAATAAAAACCCCCGGCGCAATCTGTCGGTGAATATTCTCTTCCTTGTTACTATACTTTTTCCAAATATATTGCTCGGAAAACTCGATCCGTTTCTTGTTGGCATTCGGAATAATAAAAGCACTCAAAAGAAGTGACAAACAGGCAATCACCCCAGCCGATATCATGTATGGCCGGACCATTCTCCGGAAACTGATACCCGTACTTAAAATAGCAATAATCTCACTATTATAAGCCATCTTAGAGGTAAAGAAAATAACAGAAATAAAAGTAAACAAAGAGGAAAACACGTTTGCGAAATAAGGCACGAAATTCAAGTAATAATCAAATATGATCGCCTTCACAGGTGCCTCGTTCTCGATAAATTTCTCCAATCTCTCCGAAAGGTCGAAAACCACGACAATACTCAAGATCAGTACCATCGAAAAGAAAAAGGTACCTAGGAACTTCCGGATAATATATAAGTCTAATTTCTTCATTTTATGCTAGTTGCTTCTCAGCACTATAATCTTCGTGTAACTTTTTTTATCGTGCTCTCTTTCCACGTCACGAAATCTCCTTCCAATATGTGTTTACGAGCTTCACGTACTAACCACAAATAAAACGACAAATTATGGATCGAGCAAATTTGTAGCCCTAAAATTTCATCCGCTTTAATTAAATGTCGCAAATACGCTTTCGAGTAATCATTATCAACAAAACTCAACCCAGCCGGATCAATACGACTGAAATCCTTCTCCCACTTCTTGTTCTTTATATTGATCACGCCCTCCGTGGTAAACAACATACCATTTCTCCCATTCCGGGTCGGCATCACGCAATCGAACATATCCACGCCTAAAGAGATTGCCTCCAAAATATTCTCCGGAGTTCCGACCCCCATCAAATAACGGGGCTTATCCTGCGGTAAAATCCGGTTTACGACTTGGATCATCTCGTACATGACCTCAGCCTCTTCCCCAACAGCTAATCCCCCGATAGCATATCCTTCTCGATCAAGAGCAACAGCGTGTTCCGCTGCCTTTTCCCGCAAATCCCGGAAAGTACATCCTTGCACGATCGGAAAAAGCGACTGGTGATAACCGTACAATGGCTCCGTGGAATCCAATCGTTTCACGCATCGTTCCAACCAACGCTGAGTTAGTTCCAATGAATTTTTCGCGTAACCGTATTCACTCTGCCCCGGGGGACATTCATCAAATGCCATGATAATATCAGCCCCTATTTTACGCTGAATATCCATGACATTTTCAGGAGTAAACAGGTGTTTCGAACCATCAATATGAGAACGGAACACGACCCCCTCTTCCGTGATTTTCCGACAATCTCCCAAAGAAAAAACTTGAAAACCGCCACTATCCGTGAGGATCGGACGGTCCCATGAATTAAATTTATGTAGTCCCCCTGCCTCTTCCAACACCTCTGTACCCGGTCGCAAATACAAATGATACGTGTTGCCCAAAATGATCTGGGCCTTAATATCTTCCTTCAACTCTCTCGCATGCACAGCTTTCACGGTTCCCACCGTACCCACAGGCATAAAGATCGGAGTTTCAATATTCCCATGATCCGTGGTTAACACACCACATCGTGCATCACTGTTTTTGTCTTTCGCTAAAAGGGTATATTTCATCTAATCATGATTTTGAGCGCACAAAGATAAGTATAATTAAATCTAAAATCATAAATCTAAAATTATTTATATCTTTGGTCCAAATTAAAAAAACAAAAAATAATTGTCATGAGGATGTTTTACAAGTTAATTGTATGTATGTTTATCGTGGGGTTTGCCCTACCCGGAAACGCTCAAAACAAGGGTAAAAAATTCACTCTGGAAGATTTTAACTTGACCTACACGTTCAGGACACAAGGTGTTTCAGGTCTTCGTTCGCTAAATGACGGGGAACACTATACAGTGTTGGAAGACAAAGGTAAAAAACTGGTCATGTATAGTTACAAAACCGGAAAAGCCGTAAGCACTTTACTAGACTTGAACGATCCCAAGTACAAAGCTGTTCAGACCATCCAAGATTACGAATTCAGCCCGGAAGAAGACCGGATATTGATCTGCACGAATATAAATCCGATCTACCGTCGTTCATTCACGGCAGACTACTTCGTGTTCGATTTTAAAAACAAGGAATTAAAACCTTTATCAGAAGGAGGTTCTCAACGTTTGGCAACCTTCTCTCCTACCGGAACGAAAGTGGCATTCGTGAGAAATAACAATATCTTTATCGCAGACTTACGTTTCGGTTCCGAAATCCAAATTACCTTTGATGGGAAATTTAACGAGATCATTAACGGAGCTCCCGATTGGGTATATGAAGAGGAATTCGGATTCAACAAAGCCTTCGAGTGGGCTCCCGACGGATCTGCTCTCGCATTCATCAAATTTGACGAATCAGCCGTGAAGACTTACCACATGAATATGTTCAGAGGACAATATCCGGCATACGAACAAAATGCCCTCTATCCCTCGAACTATTCCTATAAATACCCGAAAGCCGGGGAAACTAATTCCATCGTTAGCGTTCACGTTTATGACATTAAAGATCGTGTCACCACCCCAATGAATATTGGTGAAGAAACAGATATTTACATACCCCGTATCAAATGGACAAAAGATCCGAAAAGATTAGCCATCATGAAACTAAACCGTTTCCAGAATCAACTGGAAATCCTGTTGGCCAATGCCCGTGTGGGAAGTACAACCGTGCTTTATCGGGAAGAAAATAAATATTATATCGCAGAAAGCAACTTGGACAACTTAATCTTCATGGAAGACGGGCAACATTTCATCATGAGTAGTGAAAAAAGTGGTTATTCTCATCTTTATTTGTATGCCATGAGCGGTAAAGAAATTCAGCCGATCACTTCCGGAAAATACGACGTGGTTGACTTCTACGGGTACGATCCGGTAAAAAAACTTTACTATTATGCTTCTCATGAAGAATCTCCTCTGGAAAAATACATCTACTCCATTGATTTGAAGGGCAAAAAGAAAAAACTTACCCCGACAAAAGGATGGAATGAAGCAGAATTCAGTAAATCATTCAAATACTATATTAATATAGTATCTAACGCAGATATGCCTCACGTGTACACCTTGTACGCGGCAAACGGTAAAGCCGTCCGCACGCTGGAAGACAATGCCACATTGAAAACCAAACTGGAAGATTACGCTGTTGCTAAAAAAGAATTTATCCAAATCCCGGCAGCAGATGGAACCACGATGTTAAACGCATGGCTCATGAAACCCGTGGATTTCGACGCATCAAAAGCTTACCCGTTACTAATCATCCAATACAGTGGTCCAAATTCTCAGCAAGTAAGCAATAGCTGGGGTATGGACTGGACACAATACCTCGCACAAGAAGGTTATATCGTGGCTTGTATTGACCCTCGCGGAACTGCAGCCAGAGGGGAAGAATTCCGTAAATGTACCTATATGCAACTCGGCAAAATCGAGAGTGACGATATGATCGCCGCGGCCAAATGGCTTGCCGGACAATCTTACATCGATGCTAAAAAAGTAGGTATCTGGGGTTGGAGTTTTGGCGGATTCATGTCATCACTTTGCCTTATGAAAGGAAATGACGTGTTCTCCACGGCTATCGCTGTTGCTCCCGTTACTCACTGGGGATTCTATGATTCCATTTACACGGAGCGTTTCATGAGACGCCCGCAGGATAATCCTTCCGGCTACAATGACAACTCCCCGATTAATTGGGTAAAACACTTAAAAGGAAATTTGTTGTTATGCCACGGAACCGCAGATGATAACGTACACGTGCAAAACACCTACGAACTATCAGAAGCTCTCGTGCAGGCAAACAAACAATTTGATATGCAGATTTACACTAACCGTAACCATAGCATATATGGCGGTTACACCCGATTACAACTGTATACCAAATTCGTGAACTATTTAAATCAACACTTGAAATAAAATTTCAAAAGTTGATTCTAGTTTCAAGTTGAAACAAAAAAACAGATAAGTTGTGATTGAGTCACAACTTATCTGTTTTTTTTATATCTTGCAAACGATAGAAATAAACATGATCTCAGTGTAATTATCTTCGGGATAACCAAACTGAAATCTTAAATCATAAATTTAAAAATAAAAACGTTATGAGTAAATGTATCTGTACGTTAGAACCCAAAGCTATCTGGGAAAACTTTTATAAACTAACTCAAGTTCCACGTCCGTCAAACCATGAAGAAAAAGCCAGAGAATTCGTTATGAATTGGGCAAAAGAGAACGGAATCCATGCTGAAATGGACGAGGCTAACAATATATTATTGAGCAAACCGGCAACCCCGGGAATGGAAAACCGCAAGGGAGTTATCCTGCAAGGTCACCTGGACATGGTTCCTCAAAAAAATGAAGACAAACAACACGACTTCACCAAAGACCCTATTGAAGCATATATCGACGGAGAATGGGTAACAGCAGACGGTACCACTCTTGGAGCAGACAACGGTATTGGTGTTGCCACCGGAATGGCTATTCTATTATCAAAAGATATTCCTCACGGCCCGGTTGAAGTGTTAATCACTGCTACTGAAGAAACCGGAATGGATGGAGCAAACGGTATCCGCCACAACTGGTTAAAAGGAGACATCTTGTTAAATCTTGACTCTGAAACAGAAGGCGAATTGTATGTTGGTTGCGCCGGAGGTATTGATGGAGAAATCGCATTCGATTACACTCCTGAAGCTGTTCCAGCAGGACATAAAGCATTCCAATTATCATTGAAAGGATTAAAAGGAGGTCACTCCGGAATGGACATTAACCTAGGTAGAGGAAATGCTAACAAGTTGTATTTCCGTTTCTTGAAAGCAGTCAGCAAAGAATTAGATCTTCGCCTTTCTTCCGTATCCGGTGGAAACATGAGAAACGCCATCCCGCGTGAAGCATTCGGCATCGTGACTGTTCCGGCTGCCAATGCTGACAAATTCCTGACTAAAGTAAAAGAATACGAGGGAATATTCAAAGCTGAATTAAGCGCTAAAGAACCGAATCTCACTTTCTTTGCAGAAGAAACAGCTCTTCCACAAAACGTGATGCCGGTAAAAGTACAATACAACCTGATTAACGCCATCAAGGCTTGCCCGAATGGTGCCATGAGAATGATCGATTCCATGCCGGACACGGTTGAAACATCCAACAACTTGGCGATCGTGAAAGGTGGAGAAGGAAAGATCGAAATCTACATGTTAATGCGTTCTTCTGTTGAAACTGCTAAAACATCATTAGCTCAAGTTGTAGCATCTGTATTTGAACTGGCAGAAGCAAGCAAGATAAACTTTACCGGAGAATACCCGGGATGGAAACCGAATCCGGATTCAGCTATCCGCAAAGAAATGGAAGAAGTTTACATGAAATTATACGGTAAGAAACCGGCAATCATGGCTATCCATGCCGGATTAGAATGTGGTATCCTAGGATCTGCCTACCCACATTGGGACATGATCTCTTTCGGACCGACCATCAGTTCTCCTCACTCTCCAGACGAGAAAGTGAACATCGAATCTGTAAGTAAATTCTGGGAATTCTTGAAAGCTACTTTAGCTGCAATTCCTACAAAATAATTAAAAAAATAGACTCCGATGACATTATCGGAGTCTATTTTTTTCTTCTTTTCGGGAAAAGAAGAAAAAGCCGGATCCCTCAAATAAATCAAGTGTTGCCGATACGTAAAACACCAGAAATTGTTTCAATTTTCCCTCACATTCAAGCCATTTACTCTATTTTTAAATATTTTAACCACATCGTATTGTTTTCTGTATTATCTTTGTATGGAAAATTCATATTATTAAAACATGACTTTAAAGAAATTGACGTTACCGGAACTCTTGAAAAACAGCTGTTCCAAGTTTTCAAAAAATTTATCTTTAAATTTTGTCGCAAGCGGAAAAAAAACTTACCAAGATTTATATAACGAAGTCGTATCTATTGCCAACCATTTACTGCATTTAGGTGTAAAGAAAGGAGACAAAGTTGCCATTTTAAGTGCTAATATGCCAAACTGGGGTATTACCCAATTTGCTATCGCAAACATTGGAGCTATTGCCGTACCTGTCTTACCGGGCTTCTGTTCTACTGAACTCCAGAATATACTGGAACACGCAGAGGTTAAAGTGATCTTTGTTTCTCGCTTACTGGCAAAATGTTTGGAAGGAGTAAAAACACCGTTCCTTGAGCATAAAATCTTGATCAATAACTTTTCAACTATCCCGGAAGGATGTTACCAACCGGAAGAATTGGATAAATTGGTTCCGGATATTAGTTTGAATAACACAACTCCTCTTCCTGAAGTTTCAATTGAAGAAGAGGACATTGCATCAATCATTTATACCTCCGGTACGACAGGATTCTCAAAAGGAGTGGTCTTAACACACAAAAACTTGGTATGGGATGCACGTCAGTGCCATACCATCCAACCCGTGGATGAAACTTATCGTTTCTTGAGTATTCTACCGATGGCACATACTTACGAGAATACGCTGGGATTATTGTTACCCTTGATGTTCGGAGCACAGGTGTATTACTTGGATCGGGTGCCGACCCCGAAACTACTTGTTCCGGCGATGCAGAAAATCCGTCCTACTGTAGTTTTATCCGTGCCATTGATTATCGAGAAAATCTACAAGTCGCAAGTGCTACCTAAATTCACTAGCTCGAAATTGATGAGCAAGCTCTACCAATTCGCCCCTGCTCGTAAATTATTCAACCGATTGGCAGGAAAGAAACTAATGGAAACCTTTGGTGGGGAATTAAAATTTTTCGGAATCGGAGGTTCTAAACTGGATGGAACCGTGGAGCAATTCCTTCGGGAAGCTAAATTCCCTTATGCTATCGGTTACGGACTTACCGAAACAGCTCCCATGGCCGCGGGTTCCAACCCGTCACAGACCTTCCTTCAAGGAGTAGGTCCTGTCATGGAAGGCGTACAAATTAAAATCAACGATCCCGACAAGAGCGGACAAGGTGAAATCTGGATCAAAGGTCCTAACGTGATGAAAGGATACTACAAACGTCCGGAACTCACGGCAGAAACCTTCACTGAAGACGGTTGGTTCAAAACCGGAGACTTGGGTTCTTTTGACAAGAAGAACAGATTAGCTATCCGCGGAAGAATCAAAACCATGATTCTCGGTGCATCCGGAGAAAACATCTACCCGGAAGAAATCGAATCTATCATTAATAATTTCCGTTTCGTGAACGAATCCTTGGTAGTGGAAAATAGCGGTAAACTGGTTGCCATGGTTCATTTCAACATGGAAGAACTTGAAAAACAGTACCAAAAATTGAAAGACCAAGCCGGGAACTACAAGGAAAAAATCAACGACTACATTGAAGAACAAAAACAAGAATTACGGGATTACGTGAACGCCCGGGTAAACAACTTCTCAAAATTACAACTTGTACTTGTACAACATGAACCTTTTGAAAAGACACCCACTCACAAGATCAAACGTTTCTTGTATTGCAAATAATACAAAAATCGGGTTTTAAAGAACCCGATTTTTTTTTATTTCTATCATTTTATTTGAAAGTCCAGTAAACATTCATTATCCAAAAGAATCCGAAGGCGATCCCCGATAGACAAATTTCTTTGTCGGAAAGTCCCCCCACAAAACAGAAAATCACCTATCTTCAACATATAATACTCAGACATCACAGCAAGTGTTTCCTCCGGCCTTCGTGAAATCTCACTGACTCGACGAGTGAAAATACTTTCCCCGTTCAATTCAAATGAAAAAATCATACTCCCCAGCGAAATACCCACCAATGATTTCATGGGTGAAATTGCCGCTGAAGAATCAAAAGCCATTGCGGCCGCAGGAGATAATGAAGCCGCCAACAATTCCCTTTCCAAATTGTCCGCGTAAAAACGGATTCCCACTCCCACCTCCTCGTAATACCGCTCGGCAAAACGTTCGGCCACGTGTTTTCCGATCTTCCCGATCCGTAATACTATTTGCGGCACACAACTCAACTCCGTGGCAAAAGCCGGAATATAGAAATCATCATTGTTCCGCAGGAGGGCATTGTCGCCAATGACATTATAGGCTACCTCACCCGCCTCATTATACTCCGCACAAAGTAATTTCATTTCTACAATCCAAAATTTAGAATCAAACCTTCAATTATCACAGAATCACCAATTCTTCCAAAGCCCGTTTCGGTACATGATGCGATCCGTCCGTCTCCCGCCAATACTTGTAATCACCGTCTTTCATCTCTTCCAACACCACCGTTTCCTTCGGTTTGCCCAAAGCGATAACATACATGATCTTCAAATGCTCCGGTAATTGCAATACCTCACGCAAAGACTCGTTCTTAAAAGCCTTGATAATACAACCACCATACCCTTTCTCCACGGCTCCCAACAATATAGTCTGTGCTTGAATCCCGTCATCACACAAACAGTTCTCCACGATAGAAGTATCCAACAATTGAATCAGATAAGCTGCCGGACGTTCTCCCTCTTCCGGACCGTCCCAATCTTTTAGATAACCTGCCCATGCTAAATTAGGAAACACCTTGTCACACAAATCAACATCTGCCACCACCTTATACTTCAACGCCTGCGCATTTCTTCCCGATGCACAATACCGAGTCAGCCCGACCAATTCCGTCAATTCCTCCCGTGAGATCCGAACATCCTGAATAAAACGACGGTAACTTCTATTTTTTAATAACAGTTCTTTCAGCATAAATCTATATTGAATCTAATGATTAAATTGTAAATTTGTTCCGAAACAAAAATAGTAATAAAATATGAATTCGTTTCTCCATCTCCTAGCAAAAGATCTGATTCAGAAATACAGCTATAATTTTGACAACCTGACCATTCTGTTCCCGAACAAACGAGCCGGCTTATTCTTGGCTCAAGAACTGGCCCAACTGATTGATCGTCCCGTGTGGATGCCGGAGATACTGACGTTGAGCGAATTCATAGAACGCCAAACCGGACTGAAAAAAGCCGAAGAACTGACTCTTATCATCAAACTTTACAAAACCTATCAAGAGTACGCCGGAACGACCGAACGTTTTGACGATTTCTATTTTTGGGGCAATATGTTACTTGGCGATTTTGATGACATTGATAAATATCTCGTGGATGCGAAAGATCTCTTTTCAAATATCACGGCATTAAAAGAAATTGAATCTGCCTTCCCCTATCTTACCCCGGAACAGGTGGAGCTTATTCAAAGTTTCTGGCGAAGTTTCAACTCGGAAAAATACAGCCGGGAACAACAGGAATTCTTGAACGTGTGGGATAAACTCTACCCAACCTACACCCGTTTCAAGGCAAAACTACTCGCTGAAAACCTGTGTTACGAAGGAATGGGACAACGTCTGTTCTGTGAACAACTCTCCCAACATCACACCGATCGCCAACTGATATTTGCCGGATTCAACGCCTTGAATCAATGCGAGAAACGGATATTTTCCTATTTTCGGGACAATCGACAAGCCCTCTTTTACTGGGATTACGACTTGTACTATTCGGCAAACGACAACCACGAGGCAGGCCTTTATATCCGGGAGAACATGAAACTGTTTCCCAATGCCCTCGGATTGGAACATTTCAACAACTTCCGGTACAACGACAAAGCCATCGAGTACATCTCTGTTCCCTCAACCATCGGACAGGCAAAACTAATCCCGACACTGATCGAACAGATCCATCCGGAACGGCAAAATTCATACACGGACACGGCCATCGTTCTTTGCGACGAAAGCCTACTCACCCCGGTTATTCACTCCATTCCCGACACGATCGACAAAATCAACATCACGATGGGGTACCCGGCACAAAACACATCTGTTGCCGCCTTGATTGCCATGCTGGGAGATTTAAAGCACTATGCCAAGAAAGAGGGAGAAATGACCCATTATTACTACAAACCGGTCATTGCCCTGTTGAACCATAAACTGATAAAAAGTTCCTGTTCGGAAGATATTCCAAAGATCACGAATTACATCAACACGAACAATATCGTGTACGTGGCAGAAAAAAGTCTTCAATTCAGTGACATCACACGGGCCATATTCTCCTCGTCGGAAGAGAACTTACTCGATTACCTGTTGCGCATTTTGAAGCAACTGATTACTTCCATACAACCCGAAGGCCATGAAAGCCTAGCCATCGAAAAGGAATTTCTATTCACGATTTTCACGACGATTCAAGGCATAAAAAACACCTTTATCGAAGAAAATATTATCCCGGACAACAAGTTTTACCTGCAAATTATTCACAAGATATTACAAGGTGAGTCCATCCCATTCTCCGGAGAACCACTGGAAGGCATGCAGATCATGGGATTGATGGAAACCCGTATGTTGGATTTCAAAAACCTGATTATCCTGTCTGCCAACGAGGGGATTCTACCAAAAGGCGGACACGCCTCGTCATTTATCCCCTATAACCTGCGACTGGGATTCGGACTACCTACCCCGGAACATATGGATGCCCTTTTCGCCTATTACTTTTACCGTCTCTTGCAACGGGCTAAAAACATCAAACTGTTGTACACGGATGTCACGAAAGGCATGAGTAGCGGTGAGATGAGTCGTTTCCTTTACCAGATAAAATACGAATCGGGACTACCCATCCGGGAAGTCCATTTCCAAAACAGCATATCGGTTCAAGACAACCCCACCATTTCCATCCCTAAAAATCCATCGATTCTGGAGCAACTGAAAAGTTACACGGATGAAAACGAGCGGGGAATCTCGCCATCCGCACTCAACACGTACATGGAATGTCACTTGAAATTTTATTTCAAATACATCGCCCGGATCAAAGAGAAAGAAGAGATGGCCGAAGAACTGGATCACCGCCTGTTGGGGACTATTTTCCATCAAAGTACACAATCTCTCTACCAAACTTTCCCCGATGGGCAGATCACAGCAGAAGGCCTCGACGCCTTGATGAAAAACGATTCACTGATTGAACAACATATCCAGGCTGCCTACGAGAAGTTATATGACACAACCGTATCCAAAATGCTGGAAAGCGGGGCTAATGACCTTGTACTATCTGTAGTGAAAAAGTACGTGAAGAAGGTTTTCGAATTTGATAAAACGTTATGCCCTTTCCACATCATTTCCATGGAAAGAAAATATCGTATGCCCGTCACGATTTCTGCTTTTGATCATCCCACCGTGATCTACGTGGAAGGAGACATCGACCGGGTTGACCGGGTAGCCCAAGGAACCCGTGTCATAGACTACAAAACCGGAACCGACAAAACCGATCTCAAAGACCTGTCGTCCATCTTTGATTCAAACAACAAACAACGAAATAAAGCGGCTTTCCAAACCTTGCTCTATTGCATGATGTACGAGTATGAAAATCCCGGTACCGACCCGATTCTTCCGGGAATATACAGCACGAAGTTGCTTTTCACGCCCAATTACAGCTATCTGTTGAAATGTAACAAAGAACCGATTCATCGCTTTAAACCATACGAACCGGAATTTCAAGATCTACTCGTGCAATTATTGGAAAAACTCTTTTCACCCGAAGTACCGTTCACGCAAACGGAACTACCGGAAAAGTGCCGTACTTGCTCGTACAACGAAATCTGTAAACGGAAATAAAAGAAAGTTGGGATCATTCCGAAAAGAGTTCAGCGGGAAATAAGTCGGGATGGACGTTTCTCACTCCATTCCCCTTCGTTTCAAAGCCACTTGGGCTGATCGAATATGATGGGTAGGGCACACGTCTTTAGTTGCCACGTGGGGGCTTATTTCCCAATAAACACGCCCCGCACTTTCACGTGACACGGGTACTATACCTGTTCCTTGGCTTTCAAATAAAAAGAAAGTCGGGATTCCAGATGCTCCCGAACAAAAAATTCCAACTCATCATCGGAATACATCGCTAATAAAGGCCGGTCGGCACGTTGCCGTTTCAAGCGATCGACAATAACAAGAGGCGACGTGTTCAAAAAAACAGTCGTTCCCGCTTGGTTCATATAGTCCATATTGTCAAAAAAGCAAGGTGTTCCCCCTCCCGTGGCCAGCACGAACTCATCCGCCTCGTTACATATTTCATGCAAGATCTCCCGTTCCCTCTTCCGAAAATACTCCTCCCCCTCCTTGGCAAAAATCTCCGAAATCGACCGTCCCTCCCTGAACTCGACACTCTCGTCTAAATCCAGAAAAGGAAGTCCTTTATCCTTGGCCAATTCCTTCCCGAACGTGGACTTACCACTTGCCATATATCCCACGATAAAGTACTTCATACTTATCACTCCCGCCATTTATTCAAAATCCAACTTCATCTGCGCCTCGTCACTCAGCATATCCGGATTCGTGATTTCGAAATCAATATCGGTCGAAGTCGTATCCTCACTTTCCTCCTCCCCACTATCCAAAGGTTCGATCTCGTTAATCTGTTTTACCTCGTAAGTCGTTACCCGCTTTCCGCGAGCCTTGTATGATTTCTCGGCAATGAACTCATCCGCCACGATCACCTCAGCCGGACGACTTTCGTAACGCCCACCAAACACAACCTCGAACCGGGGCCGCTTTTCACCACTCAAAGCTACAAGATACGAACCTTCCGTTTCCCCGATAAACAACGTGTGACGCACCACATTCTCGAAACGGAAACGCTTCAAGTAATAGAATTGCTGTTCCGCATCAAAGAAAACAGCCGACCATACTTTCTCCGGCTCATATTTCTCGATCACCGAGAATCCCTCCTCGTAGTGATTACTCAAATCATAATCCGTCGTGTAGTAAGTACCGTTTTTATTCACCACCAGAATCCGATCTTCTCCCTGGAATTCTCCCAAGTAACGGCCACGCCCATCAGTATTCAACCGTAATACATCCTCGTCAATCCATATCTTCCGACCTCCCAGCGTGGATGCTCCTTTCTGTACCAGCGAAATCTTGTGAATATCATTCTTACTCAACACGTTTCCCTGTGAGTCGCGCCCCTTAATCGCCAAGCCTGCAAAATCATACTCGAACACCAGTTTCTTCATTCCCGGTTTCGGTTTCAGGCATACCTTAATCACTTCAGCCTCCCCGTTCGGGTTAGCACTAAAATACAACACCCGTGATCCCTGCGTACCTTTCGTCAGGTTATATTGCTTATCGCGGGTCGTTCCCGTCACGAAGAAACGTTTCACGTAAGACGGTCCCACCTTACCATCCCGGTAGGCCACGTTATATATCGTACGCTTATCATTCTTCTTGAACACATTCACGTGCAGCACGTCTTTTCCAACGAACAACTTATCTGCCACCTTAGTCACGTAATACGTACCATCCTTCCGGAACACAATCACGTCGTCAATATCCGAACACTCGCAGATAAACTCGTCCTTCTTCAAGGCCGTACCGATAAAACCTTCCTCCCGATTGATGTACAACTTTTCGTTTGCCACCACGACTTTCGTGGCCTCGATATTCTCGAAATTCCGAATTTCAGTGAGTCGTTCCCGACCTTTACCGTACTTTTTCTTGATATTCTCGTAATAATTGATCGAGTAAGGAATAATATGCTCGATGTCAAATTTCACCCGGGCAATCTCCTCTTCCAATCCCTTGATATAATTCTCAGCCTGTTCCGAGTTGAACTTCAAGATACGTTTCATCTTGATCTCCAACAAGAGCTTTATATCGTCATCCGTCACCGGACGAATTAATTCCGGCAGAAACGGTTCCAGTCGTTTCCGCACGTGAACCACGACTTGATCAATCGATTCGCTCTCCTCGAATTCCTTATCTTTGTAAATACGTTCCTCAATAAATATCTTTTCCAGAGATGAATATTGCCAATCCGTCTCCAACTCGCCCAACTTAATCTTCAACTCCAACAACAACAAGGCCACCGTCTCGTCCACCGATTTCCGTAAAATATCGGTAATCGGCATGAAAATCGGCTTGTCGTTCTCGATCACGCAAGAGTTCGGAGAAACCGACAATTCACAATCCGTACAGGCATACAAAGCATCGATCGTCTTGTCCGAAGAAACTCCGGCAGCCAGATACACTAAAATTTCGGCTGTAGCCGCCGTGTTATCATCAATCTTTTTGATCTTGATCTTTCCCTTCTCGTTCGCCTTCAATATCGAATCAATCAAGGCAGAAGTTGTCCGCCCGAATGGGATCTCCGTGATTCGCAAGATCTTATTCCCGGCATCTTTCTCTATCTTGGCCCGAATTTTCACCACTCCCCCGCGTAACCCGTCATTATATTTCGACACATCGATCATTCCTCCTGTCGGGAAATCCGGATATAAAACAAAATCTTCATTTTTCAAATAAGCGACACAGGCATCCAGCAACTCGTTGAAATTATGCGGCAATATCTTCGAGGCCAACCCCACTGCAATACCTTCCACCCCTTGAGCTAACAATAACGGAAACTTCACGGGTAAGGTCACCGGCTCTCTCTTCCGACCGTCATACGACAACTTCCAGTTCGTCGTCTTCGGGTTAAAAGCCACCTCCAAGGCGAACTTCGAAAGACGCGCCTCGATATAACGTCCGGCTGCCGCATCATCTCCCGTCAGGATATTTCCCCAGTTTCCCTGACAATCCACCAACAAGTTCTTCTGTCCCAACTGCACCAGGGCATCCTTGATAGAGGCATCTCCATGCGGATGATAAGCCATCGTACTCCCCACGATATTGGCAACCTTGTTAAATCGCCCGTCATCCATCTCCTTCATCGCGTGTAATATACGACGCTGCACAGGTTTCAACCCGTCATTCACGTAAGGCACCGCACGTTCCAGAATCACATAGGAAGCATAATCCAAGAACCACTTCTCGAACATTCCCGACAAATGCTGAATCGACCGCACCCGGCCGTTTTCTTCCTGTTGCTCCGGCTCCACGTTCTCTACTTCATCCACTTCCTCGTTGTTTATCTCGTCACTCATATGAATTGAAAATTGAAAGTTGCAATTTAAAATCTAAAATCATAAAATGGTTAGATTTCATCCTTCTCCACGTACAAATTATCTATAATAAAATCCTGCCGCTCGTTCGTATTCTTTCCCATGTAATAGGATAGAATCGTTCCAATCGGGTCCTGCTTTGTCATGCGTACCGGTTCCAAACGGATGTCTTTCCCGATAAATCCACCGAACTCATCCGGGGAAATCTCTCCCAAACCTTTAAATCGTGTAATCTCCGGTTTCGGTCCCAACTGCTTGATCGCCTTCTCCCGTTCCGCATCTGAATAACAATAGCGTGTTTCTTTCTTGTTTCGCACCCGGAACAACGGGGTTTGCAAAATGTACAAGTGCCCCGACCGTACCACATCCGGGAAAAATTGCAAAAAGAATGTCAACAGCAACAACCGGATGTGCATCCCGTCCACATCCGCATCCGTGGCAATAATAATATTATTATAACGTAATTCCTCTATCCCGTTCTCGATATTCAACGCTGCCTGCAAAAGATTAAACTCCTCATTCTCGTACACGATCTTCTTGGTCAGCCCGTAAGAATTCAACGGTTTACCTCGCAAGCTGAACACGGCCTGCGTGTTCACGTCCCGTGACTTCGTGATAGATCCACTGGCAGAGTCTCCCTCGGTAATGAATATCGACGATTCCGTCTTCCGTTCATGGTTGGAATTGAAATGTACCCGACAATCCCGCAACTTACGATTGTGCAGGCTAACCTGCTTGGCTCGTTCTCTTGCGATCTTCTGGATACCGGACATCGCTTTCCGTTCCTTTTCCGTCTCGACAATCTTACGCAACAATAACTCTGCCGTGTCCGGATTCCGGTGCAGGTAATTATCCAGCTCCTTCGTCACGAAATCAAAAATAAAATTACGCACCGAAGGACCCTCCGGGGCTATATCTTTGGAACCTAATTTCGTCTTCGTTTGCGACTCGAACATCGGTTCCTGTACTTTTATGCTGATCGCCGCGATAATCGAAGTACGAATATCGGCCAAATCAAAATCTTTCTTGTAAAAATCACGGATTGTTTTCACCACGGCTTCCCGAAAAGCAACCAAGTGCGTTCCCCCTTGCGTCGTGTGCTGACCGTTCACGAAAGAGTAATACTCTTCCCCGTATTGCCGCCCGTGCGTCATCGCCATCTCAATATCATTCCCCCTCAAATGAATGATCGGGTACAACCCCTCTCCACTCATATTCTCCGACAACAGGTCATACAACCCTCTCTTGGAATGCAATTTCTGACCGTTAAAATTGATGGTCAGCCCGGAATTCAGGAACACGTAGTTCTTGAACATGGCCTCCAGGTAATCCATGATATAATGGTAGTTACCAAACAACTCCTTGTCTGCGATAAAAGTCACCAACGTACCATTCGGTTCCGTGGTCGGTGCCACCTCCTGATCTTCCACAATCAACGCTTTATTGAATCGCACCCGCTTCGTCTCCCCGTCCCGGAAGGACTGGATAATGAAACTCTCGGAAAGGGCATTCACGGCTTTTATACCGACACCGTTCAATCCCACGGATTTCTTGAAAGCCTCAGAATCATACTTGGCCCCCGTGTTCATCTTCGAAGCCACATCTATCAATTTACCCAATGGAATTCCTCGTCCGAAATCCCGTACCGAAACCGTCCGTTCCTCCACGTTGATAATAATCTCGCTTCCCGCTCCCATCGCAAACTCGTCGATACTATTATCCACCACCTCTTTAACCAGTATGTATATTCCATCGTCCATTGCCGCTCCGTCCCCCAATTTTCCGATATACATACCGGGACGCAAGCGTATATGTTCCCTCCAGTCCAGCGTCCGAATAGAATCTTCCGAATAGTTCTCTACCATAAGTTATCCATGTTTTGCACAAAAATAATCAAAACTCCGCAATTTAAAATCTAAAATCTAAAATTTAAAATCATAAACCGCAAATCATAAATCTAAAATTTGTACGCAACCTCCTTAAAACCATACACCCGTTCTGTCCCTTTCTCGTCTACCAATATCAGTTGTCCGAACTCGTTCACTCCCCGAACCGACGCCCGAAACATTCCCTCTTCATCCTCCCAATCATACACCCCCTCCCGACGATACAACACCTTCAAAAAATCACGTTCCAGCCCCTCGTAATCCCGTATCATTTCATATCGCTTTCCAATACAATCCAGCAACTCCTCCAACGCCTGCTCCACGGGAATCTCCTCCCCGATCAACTGAAACAAGGAAACCGGATTCGGTGCATCGGACAAGAAACGTTCTTGATTAATATTCACCCCGATACCGCACAAAGAACCTCCCACGTAACGCCCCATGATGGAATGTTCGATCAATATCCCGGAAATCTTCCGATCCCCCACGTAAATATCATTCGGCCACTTCACGGAACACTCGTTCACGTAACGGGAAATAAAATCACAAGCCCCCAAAGCAATCACCATAGACACCGCAAACTGTTGTCCCGCCGGTAACTCCCTCGGCTTAAACACCACCGTCATGGATATATTTTTCCCCGGCTCGCTCTCCCAATGATTCCCGACTTGTCCCCGACCTTGTGTCTGCCTATACGTCAAAATCACCATCTTATCTTCCAACTCGCTCCACCCCACACGTTCTGCTTCCGTGTTCGTGGACCCCAGTTCCTCGTACTCTCTCACCCGAAAACCGCTAACTTGATATTCTTGTATCATACTTACCACATTTGTTTTTTCAAGCCAAAAGTAACTCTTTCCACCCAATTGCACAACTTTGTGCAACACACATCTGTGCAATTTATATTCTTCGCCCGAACACCCCTATCAATAACGAAAGGGGCCGTTGATCGTGCCCCTTTCTCGTATAACATCACCTTATCTTTCCTCGTTCTTTCCAACGTTGTTGTAACCAAGCCACGATCACCGCACTCACCACCCCTCCAACCAGACTCATGGCGTGCGTGAACAGCATATCCCACCAGTTGACATACATCAAACCGAGATGGATACTAAACGTCGAGCATGAACCCAACATGAATACAATCAACTTATTCATAGCCTATTCCATGCTTATTGCCAATGTTCTCGAAGTTCTCCTTCCCGCAACCGTCGTGGCGAAAGCATACACCAACACTTCGGCAGCCGTCCAGTCTTCCGGTAACGCAAAACTCGTCACTCCGTTCTCTCCTCGCTCTCTCAACTTCACCATTTCTACCTCGTTCAATGCCTTCTCGTACACAACTGCATACACCTGGTCATCCCGATTCGCCCAAGACGATGCTTCCTGACTTTCCTGCGTGAAAGTAATCGATTTATCCGCAAGAGTCGCCGTCACTTTAGGCGTGCGTAACTTCAAATCCGAAGAACACGCCAACTTGGAATAATCCACCGTCGCCACGAACCCCTCGTCAACCGTCACCGCCTGCAAGTTCGCCGATACGAATCCGTTATACCCGGTCTGTCCGGCGGCCATTGCCGGAAAACCGATCTTCGCTATCGGGGCAAACGCCTGAGCCAGCTCAATCGCTGCTTTCATCTTGGCTCGCTGCACCCGCTGCTTATCCGTCCGGGGATTCGTCACGTGTTTGGCTTTATGCCGTACGATACGAAGCTTCCGACACACGCACATGGTAAGGTTATCAACTGATTGAGACATCGCACCCAACAAAACAGAATCATGAATTGCCATAATTACAAATTTTTAAATAAAACAATAAGATTAACTGTAAGGTGGGACTACCTTGAGTTCCCTGAATGCATCCTGCAAGAGAATGGTTGAAACGATGTCGCTGATTTTAAAACATCGTGTAGATTTCTGACCCCACAAATATATAACCAAAAATATCCGATTTCCAAATATTTTCGCAATTATTTTTCAAATATTTTTAACCCCTATCTCAATTCCCCTCAATATTCAAGCAAACAAGTCCAAAAGAACATTATAAATACAACTTTTTCGGAATCACTCTCAAATTTCATCGTATTTATAAATAAAAAAGCCCCGGAATTTCCGAGACCCAATCCTTGTATAACAAAATTTCAAATCACTTCACCGCCAAGTGTAATTTGAAATACTTTCTCATAAACAACACGTACCCTATTCCCAATACGGCAACACTTCCACCCAAACAGGCATAATGCATCCCCGGCATAGCCAGATAAACCGCCACGATCACGGTTTGTACCACCATATACAACAAAGATACCACCACGTGAGGAAACTTCAACTCGTTCGCCATTAACTGGTACATATGCTTCCGATGGGGTAACCCGATATTCTCCTGTAACATCAACCGATGCACGATCGTCAGCACACTATCCACCCCATAAACCGCCAAAAATATAATATAACTCCAATCCCCCGTCTCCAGAATCAACCGCCCCAGTAAAAACAAAATCACGAAAGCAATACTCACCGCCCCCACATCCCCGGCAAAACACTTCGCCTTCTGCCTGAAATTAAACCCATCAAACACCAACACCGCCACCATCATCGTATAAATCATCCTCTCGTCAACAAAAGGAACAACCCATTCATTCACGTACGCCAATCCTCCCAACACCACCAGACTATACCCTCCCGTGATCCCGTTAATGCCATCCATGAAATTGTAGGCATTAATAATCCCCGTGCAGACAACCAAAGCCACCACCACGTACCACCAAGGCAACGACACCATTCCCCACTGGTAAAACATCAATAACATCGCCACAAAATGTACCACCAACCTCACCCGCTGCGTCACGGACCGCACATCATCCACAAAACTCACCCCTGCAATCAACGTCAACCCCAGCATAAACCACGGAAAACTAAACCCACTAGCAACAAAATAAACCAAGGCCCCCACGTAAAACACAACCCCTCCTCCCCGCAACGTGATTCTTGTGTGAGAACTCCTCTCGTTCGGCTTATCAATAATATTAAAATGATCTGCCACCCGGAAATAGAGCAACTCCACCCCCAGTAGCACCACAAACACTACTAAATAATACAACATGGAAACTAAAAGTTAAGAACTAAAAGATAAAAGTATCCCGAAATTGAATGATCCTACAACTCAACAATCAGCTAATCGAAAATCGCTCAATTTAAAATCTAAAATTTACAATTAGTAAACGATCTTATCGTCTTCCTCAGCCCTTCCACCGCCGTCACCGGCATCCGTTCAATCCCCAACGCCCGCTTGATCTTCTCGTTCGACACCACGTAATTTTCCGTCAATTTCTTCAACCGTTCCAAATTCAACGGCAAATGCAACAGCGTCCCCAACCCCGCACACTCCTTCATCAACCCCTTATTCATCCGCCAAATATGCGCCTTCTTCCCCATTACCTCACACATCTCCCGGATCAACTCGTTCGTTGACAATGCCTCATCATCCGCCATGTGATAAATCCCCGACGGAACCTCTTTTTCAATCAACCCATTCACCACGTAACAAAGATTATCCACCGAAGTAAACGACCTCCTGTTCTCGAAATCCCCCAACGGCCACGGTAACCCCTTCTTCACTACACTATACAGCAAATTCAAGTTCCCCTTATTCCCCGGCCCATGAATCATGCAAGGCCGCAAAATATACACCTGCTTTCCGTGCATTTTCAATTCTCCATTTTCAATTTTCAATTGTTCAAGGATGTAATTCTCAGCCGCAATCTTACTCTCCCCGTAAGGCCCATTGGGAGTCGGGATCACCTCCTCCGTCAACTTATCCCCTACCACGAAATCCGCTGCCGCCTTTACCGAACTGAAAAAGATAAATTTCTTTGCCGAAGATTTCAGAAAATAATCAAAAACTTTCCGGGTCAATCCCGTGTTTATATCAAAATAAGTTTGCGCCACAGCTTCATTTTTCGTATCATGCGCCTTTCCCGCCAAATGCACGATCGCATCTATCCCTTCCACTCCCTCCAACTCATCCCACGAATAAGTCTTTGTCACCCCCTCTTTTTTCGGGGCAACAATATCCAAACCATAAAGGACATGCCGCTCTTTTAAGGACAACACAAGATTAGAACCCACGAAACCGTGAATCCCCGTAACAAGAATGTTCATAAAATATATCGATATTTTTAATAACTTAGAGAGAATAAAAATTCATGATTATCTATTCATTTTTATTCAAATAATCAATAAAAAAAAGAATCGGAAATTGAAATAAAACATTATACAATCGTTTCCATGTTCCCTTTTCTTTATACAAACGATACAAAAAACGCAAATGAAATCTATTACTCCATTGAGGGAAATAATCCATTCCTGAAGAAGATTGGCGAATAAATCCTCCACACGTAAACCCAATTCCTGAAAATCCTTGTTTTTTCAACGAAACTAAAAAATCCTCTTGCAAAATTGCCCCCATGCCTACTACTACAAAATCAGGAGCAAGAGTTGCTATTCGTCTCACCTCTTCATATCTTTCTTCACTAGTTGCAAAATATCCACTTCTATATCCAAGAATGTTTATTCCTGGATATTTTTGCTTATATTGTTGAATAGCTTGTTCGATTTCTTCTTGTTTTGCTCCTACAAAATAAATTGTATTGAAATTATATTTATTTAAATACTCAAACAAATCTTTTGCAATAGTTGTATTATCAAAACTTCTTCTCTTTATACGAATTCCATAGAATAATCTACTCAAGATACACATAAAGATTCCATCAATATACAAACCATCTAACTGTTGATACAAAATAATATTTTTTCTCATTAAATGGTAACCATATGGATTAATAAAAGAATAAATCTTTCCTTTTTCTGTAAAAACACGATTACTTTTATAAAGCTCCTCTGCCTTCACGTTTTTTTTAACAATGCTAGTAATATTCATATGTTTAACAAATAAATCTATTTTGACCACATATCATTATAAGAAGCATATACAGACAAAATGAATAAAAACGGAATTAACGTCATGTAAGAAAACAACATATTATGAAAAGCATTGGCACAAACAACCAACAAAATCAGAATAATATTTAAATTCCATGTGCGAAAATTACGATAAACAACATATATGAATCCTCCAAATATAGCCCCACCCCAATCATATGCATACCTTAGAAAATCATTATGAACAGAAAAAGTATCATCTTCCATCACATATTTTGCCAATAAAGTTGCAGAATTAAAACCATCTGGTTGAAGAAAATTATTTTTAATTAATTCTTTAAAAAACATTTCATATAAATAAGTTCTTGTTATCAAAGAACCATCTTCATTTAACCTCAAACTTTCTTGGATTTGCTCCCAACCAAATAAAACGAGAGATCCGAACAAAACAATGAAAAAAAATAGAGTATATTTAAAATATTGTCCTTGTAAACAATAGAGTTGATATAAGAAATAAGGTGTTGCAAACAACAATGTCCTAGTTTTAAAAACATAAAGGATGTAACACCAAACAAACAAAAATAAATACAATACACCTATCTTATACCTCCAATTCTTTTGTTTTACAATTTCCCACAAAAATATTATTAAAAGTATACTTACAGAAGCCGAAGAGTTTGTTCCTTTCAATAATCCCAAATATCGACCTTCATCATAAAAAGATGGGAATAACGAAAAAAACAATAATAGCAATAAATATACTATCAAAACACTTGTAAATATTTTAATTTCAATATTTGTGAATGTATATTTCAAAGGACTATATAACACCAAGGAAATCAAACAAATTAATAAAAAATCATTCGTAAAATATAAGAATCCCGTTTGAGTATATAATAATACCCCCAAAAATAGAATTCCAAATAACAAACAAAATAAAATACTTTTCGAACTAGGCAGCAACATCAAACCAGTTAGAGAGAAAAACGATAAAAATACATAATTAAAGCTATCTACTTTAAAGGGCACTATTATCGCAATAAACAGAAATAGGCTATAAAATAGCATCCATATACCCAATCTGGATATTTTGAAAGACTTCATACTCAAAAACTAAATAGCAACAATTTCATCACAACATCTCTTAATCATCTCCAGATGAGTATTATTCGCATAAAAAAAACTATCAACTAAATATGCCTTTACCAAAGGATTTACACATTTAGTTGTATATAACACTGAAGACCCAAAAGAATACAAAGAAAATATATATACAGATGAAAGCATCTCTAAAGTAACATGTTGACTATTCAAGCTCAAGTAAGAAGCATGAACATCTTCTTGCTCAGAAGCAAATGGATGTGGCAAGTAGTATTCTATATGAAATTTTTCTATAACTCTATTTACTAACGTAGAATAATCAGGTATACTTATATCAAAATAATTATACAAATCCTGTCCCACAAAAATAGTTTTCCCCTCGATGTAATTATATGTATCAAGACTTATCAAATCTTTAATATCTATTTCTATTTTCTTTTTTACACCATAAAAATATTTCGCCAATTGGGGTTCTAACAAATAAGTTGTTGATATCTTCGACGTAATTAAATTATTATTTACTCTTAACAAGGACTGCAAAAGCTTTTTAGTAATAGATGCAGATGCCGTAAACTCATAATAATTCATCAATCCATCTTCTAACAAAATCACCTTACAAGGAGAAACTAGATGCACCACATATTGATTAACAACAAGAACGGGATTTGAAAATATAACTATATCCACATGCAATTTATAAAATTTCTTCCACAATATACCTAATGTCATTAATAATCCTATATATTTCGTCTTATCATATTCAATATAATGACGTTCATCAAAAAAGTCTTGAAAAGGAAACATTTGAGGATTTATTGTTGAATATAAAATCAATAATATTTTTCTTTTTGATATCTTATATTCTTCTGTAGTTATTGCGTACAATATATCATTGTATTTGTGAGCTATAACTAAAATTGTATCAATACGATTTAAGACCATGTCGCAAATTCAAATTTATCCTTTTCCAACAAAGAGAACTCTTTATAGTAAAATATATCTAGCAATAATTTGATCTTAACAAAGTTCATCCCAACATATTCCTTCCAAAATTTACTTTGAATAAACTTCTTTTTATCCACAATTGCATAAAATAAAGGATTATCACGTTGTATTATTGGCATAACAATCCTTTCATAATCACTAGATTTCAACAAATAAGCTACCGAAAGACCTCTACCCCGAAGAGCCATTTCCATTTTTTTAAAGTAAAATAATAGTGAATGTGGTTTATCATACACATATTGCATATTTTGACCTGGAATTTGATCCAAGCCATTTCCGATCATTTTTATTATCTCTTTCAAGATTTTTCTATCTTTAAAATAATCAAGTGAAATCTTGGGAAGCATATCATAATAACACGGATAATAGAGCATGTAACTTTTTTTTGTTCCATTGAGCGAATCATAACCAGAACGATATTGATATTTAGTAGTCATTTTATCATGACAACGAATCCAACGTTCTACATTATTTTCACCTCCTATTAAATCTACACAAGCATTCATTTCATCCACCAAACAAGACAAATCAAAATCTATCATTAATTTATCTATCCAAGATGTCTTAAGACCACATATTCCATCTTCTTGAAGCTCATCATACTTTATTCCTAAATGAAAAAAAGACTTTCTAAGAGCAGCTCGCCACCCTAAAATACTCCATCGCCTAGTCCCTACAAAATAATTTGCATGCAATTTAAGTTGCTCAACATCACCTGTTAACACTCTATCTGAAAGATACATAATTCCCCCTGGGTCACCAGATACCATATAATCAAAAAAATCGACTTTATCATACGGATTAATAAACAACTGCGAATATAAAAAAGGGGCATTACGAATATCTAAGAAAAAATAATTCAAAATATTTTCACTTTTATAAGGAATAAATTTAGTCTCAAAATCCAAACACTCACCGATTTTACCAGACAATAATGTCGTGGTTGAATCTAATATATAATTAGGTTTCTTTTCACCAAAAACATATGCTCTAAACGGAATCTTTTCTTTACTAGCATAATAAGCTATTAATCTAGAATCAAAACCACCACTATTTCCAAAACCTAATATTGCATCATTATTTTGTCTACGAATTTCTTTGAAAAAAAAAGAAAAATCATCATCACATTTCTCCACTATATCTCTCAATTTCATCTTATCCGAGGAGCTATCATACTGAAATTCCCAATATTTTTTCTTGACTAACCCTTGATTCCCTGTATAATTGTAATAACAAGCACCATCTACTCTTTCTATATTCTCAAACAATGTTCTAGTTGGATGAAAATCATTAAAATAAGCCAGCTGCATTTTTAAACCAACAATATCAATTGCTATGCTTTGGTAAAAATACTCTACAAGCAACCATACATTATTAGATATTGCAAAATTTTCATTTTTTTGGTATATATATAATGGAATTGTTGCTCTCTTATCATTCTTAATTTCCAATCTATTTGATTGAAGATTAAAAGAAATGATATAATATGCACCTTCAACATTTGTCCATTCTAACCCTTTTTTTATATATGTAGAGAAATCTTTTGTATCCCTATCCATTAGATATCCTTCATAAAAACCTACAAATTCTTCATCCAATATACATAAATTTCCAAAATAAAATAAATTATCTCCTAATCTATTAGAATTAGAAAACGAAATATTACTTATCAAAAAATCCATTCTATATCTTTATATTTTTATTATCAATCAAAATATTATAAGCAACCGTACACAAATTAACAACACGTCTACCATTTAAAAACAAAAAAAATAAAGAAGCCACACATATTACCCAAAAAGACTTGCTAAAGACATAAGTTAATATAGAAATCAAAATAACATATCTACCATTACCAAGTATATCGCCAAGAACAGTCCTCATAGTTAATTTAGATTTCAACATTTTCCGTCCTCTAACTATCACACAGATAGAATAAAAAAATGACACAACCGCAACTAAAATAACCATATACAATATATTATTTAGCCAATGCCCTATAACCATTCCCATTACCAACATCAAAAGAATTGACGAGAAACCTATCACAATCAATTCTCTCTCTCTAGATTTGGTAATCAAATAAGTTGCATAACCTGAAGTTGCATTATTAAACAATTTTCCCAACATTAAAAGAGCAAATAATTCGATTAGCATTGTATAATCAGGAAGAATTATACCAACAAGAGGAATTAATATAACTGAAATAATAGTTACAATATCTATAGCTAATATATATATATATCGGATCCGTTCAATAAATAATCGATGATCCTCTCTATTTTTAGTAGAAAATTTACTTATCATCTTAGGATAAAAAATGAATAAAAACGCTCCACCTGCCATCGTTACAGCATTACTAATAGAATTAGCTAAAGAATATTCACCAAAATCTCTTACAGAATAGTAGTAACTAACTAATGAAGATGCAGTCAATGTTATAAAATAAAAACTCATATTATATAGTAACAGCGATATGCCTTTACTTACTAAACGAACATAAATCACTATTTTAGTAGACCACGTCATTAAACCGGGCATATTTATTCGAAATATTATTAAAGATATGAAATTTCCAAATATAAGAGCTATTAAAATCAAACTTATATTAACTTTGGAAAATAAAAAGATTAAACAAAATAACAATATATTAGGTAAAAGTTGCTGAACATTTAACTTCCACAACTGTCCATGTAGTTTATAATAAGTGATATATATCTTATTTTGATTTGTTAAAGAACAATATATTAATAATAGGATAGCATATTTTTGTATATCGTATGAACTACCGAAATTCGGATAAATTAAAAAAAACACATAACCTATTAATATCAACAACACGGACAAAAAGGTACTAATTAACCAACTTGCTCCCCATATGGAATGCGATAAAACTTCAGACTTCGAGTAATATTTAGCATATTCAACATTCAATGATTCATTCACACCTAAATTCGCATACGAAGCGTATTGCTGGAATAACAATATAAACGAATATATACCAAAGCTATTTTCTCCTAATTTTTTCGCTAACAATATTGTAATAACAAACTGAATAGCATATGTAACATAACGCAAAAATACATACCTTAACGTTTCCGATTTAAAACAATCAACAATAACCGCTTTCATTTATCTCTAAGAATCATTTCTACAAAATCCCGAAAAGCCCCATCGCCCCCTCTCACGTTTGTCACATATCTCACAATTTTTTGCACATTAATTGGAGCATTTAAAGGTGCTGCACTCCAATGTACTTTTTTTAATAATTCTATATCAGGAATATCATCTCCTATATAAGCAACATCATCAAGAGTTATATTCAGACGATTACATAAATCAAGAGCAACTGACAATTTATTTTTTACACCTTGAAACAAATAGTCTATATGCAATTTTTCCGCACGTCTACGGACTATTTCGGTATCCTCTCCCGTAATAATACCCACTGGAACATTCATTTTATGTGCTAACAAAACTCCCGCACTATCATATGTATGAAATTTCTTCCACTCATTACCAGTTTGGTCGTAATACATACCACCATCAGTCCAAACACCATCAATATCTGTCAAAATCAATTTAGGGATCATATTATTTTAAATAGTAAGAATAGATTATTTCATTTGCTGGAATTTCATTTTTTACAACTTTACCAACAACTTCTGATAATTGACACCATTTATAGCCGTCACCAGGACTTAACATATGTATATCATCCTGCGATATAATCTCTCCTACTTTCAAAAGTCGATTAGATGCTATAGAACGCTCTAATTTCACTTTTGAAGAAGTTACATGCTTATCTATATACAAATCCTCTTTCCCTAACCAATGCTCTGCAATTCGTATATCACGTATCATGCGATTTACTCCATCCGGCCCTAATGAACCTGCTTGATCTGTTCCCTTCATCCGACGATCTATCGTAACGTGCTTTTCTATAATTTCAGCCCCCATTCCCACAGCAACAATAGGTGCAGCAATACCAATTGTATGATCAGAAAAACCTATTTTATATTGTCCATAATGCTTTTTCAAATAAGTAATTGTTTTTAAATTAAGATTACTTGGTTCTGTTGGATATTGAGAAACACAATGTAATATTGAAATATTTGAATGATATTTATTTATGATCTCCAATGCTTCGTCTAATTCTTTCTTTCCAGACATTCCTGTTGATAAAATAATGGGAATTTTAGTTTCAGCCATTACTTCTAATAAAGGTAAGTTTGTTAGATCACGGCTAGCAACTTTCAAATAATCTGGCGAGAACAACCTCAACAAACTCACACATCCTTTCGCACAAAGAGTTTCCACGAAATCCAATCCCAAAGATTTAGCGTATTTATAAACTTCAAAATGTTCTGCATCGGATAATTCTAAAAAAGCTCGATGCTCTCCATACGTCCTTCCAAAAGAATTAGGAGTATCATAGACACGGTTCATTTGAGATGTCGTCAATTCTTCTTTCAAATCTCGCTTTGTCATTTTAATTGCGTTCATGGGTTTTAAATCTAACCCAAAAGTCTCTTCCTTTACAGGACGAGCAACTAACTCCACAATTAATTTTGCAATATCAACAGAACCGTTATGATTTTGTCCTATTTCTCCTATTATATATACAGGTCTCATTATTTTGTATTTTTAGCTATTTCTGAAATCATTCTTTCTTTCAAATTCACATTGTCATTCATAAAATTAATTATTGCTGACAACTCACAACTACCTCCTAAAGACGCTAATTTTGAATAAATCTCTCTAGCATTATCAAAATCCTCTTTTGTATCGATAGTCAACCTTATGTTATGTTCTCCAGATAAAATAGCATCTGTACTTAACCACACAATGTTGAACAAATCGGGATGCATATATATATAATTTGTGACATGCTCGTGATACAATTTATCATTCGTCAATTTTGAAACCTTCTCTAGAGCATTCAATGTAACATACTCTGTCCAAAAACCAAAATGTGTTTTAATTGAAGGAAGGTTATTTACCATAAAACTTATATAATCAGCATTTTTATAAACATGTATGTTTTTTATCAAATTATCAATTTCTTTTAAATCTAAAAAAGGATTATCTGAACACACCCTTATTAAAGAAGTAAAGCCAAAACTTTTCGCACAAGATATAAATCGATTCAATACATCGAATTCTGCCCCTCTAAAACAAAAAAGTTTCTTAGATTGACAAAACTGTTCTATTACATCATCATTAGTATTGTTTGTTGTTGCTATCACAACTTTCAAACCACAATGAATAAATTTATCCGCAACAATAGACAATATTGTTTGATCCTCATAAAATGGCAACAAAACTTTATTTGCTAATCTCGAAGATCCCGTTCGAGCTTGAATTACGACACCGACTTTATTCATTTTTTGATTATTAAAAACGATTATTCATCAAACAACATATAAGAATATTTCATCAATCATTTTTTAAATTATATGCTTATTAATATTCATCAGAATATCAAAACACTCACTTAAATACACTATATTTTCTTTTTCTATAGTCATTTTCATTGGTAAATTCATAGTTTTTCCTATAACACTATGATAATATTCTATTGCACAAAACCATTTCCAATGACCTCCTCTTGACGGAATGAAACTATCAATATTCTCTTTCAACTTTTCCTTAATAATTGTATTTGCCAACTCCGCACACCTTTCCTCTCCCGTGAAATAGTAACAGCTACACAACAGCCGACACATTTCCGGAGTTCGACAAGGCAACACGATCTCATCACCCCCTTCCGGTGATATGATCCCATAAGCCGCATCCAACGCAATATCTAGGAAATCCATATCGGAATAAGTCAAATAAGTTTCCATCAAGTCGGCAACATACCCCACTCGATCTTCCAATGCAACAGCGGGATCTTTTATCAAATCCGCTAACTCCCCTGCTATTTCCCGAATCCGTTCATGGATGTCCCATTGGCTACCATACACGTCTTCCAACCACGGGCTTACTCGCACGATGGAATAAACCGAGATATACCCATGCAATAAGCCGGACAACGCGGATGGAGGAAAATCCCCGATCGGGATGGCCGATACTTTCTTGTACAAATCATTAAGATTCATCGCCACTATCTCTATTTTATTTTTTCTAGGAATGAACCCGGAATGTAAGAGGTTGCCACAGAAACGACCCCTTCCAGGCGTACTATTACGCGTTTATGCCCCTTTATTCGGAGCAATTCTCCTTCAAGTCCAATTAGCGGACCTTTGATTACCCTTACCCGATCGCCTCGCTTCAACTCTTCATTGATCACCTCCACGGTGGAATCTGAAAAGTCAAGCAAGAACATAAAATCACGCATTTGCTTATCGGGAACTATCAGCAAATGACGAGTTTCTAAGTCTTTCAGGTAAACGACGTTTAAACCATGTTCATTAAGTAACGAGAAAGCTGTTGTTTGATCCGTCCGAATAAAAATCAAATGAGGGATCAAGATTACCCGCACGTTTTTCTTCCCGAAAGAAGTCTCACGCACCTCATCACGCATGGCTAGATAGTTTTCTATCGCCAAGTGATCTAATCGCTTTTTAATCGTTAATTCCTGATTGATTTTAGTGTACGCCGCATACCAATGCATTTTTCTCGTACCCTCTGACATATTTTATAGCTTGTGAAATCTGGAAATTCTCGTGATTGGTTAATAAAAATTCAATATATCACGATTAATATAGATACGCTTCGCGCACTAACCTGTAGAATCAGGCTTAACGTTTTATGCCCATGTGCCTCACGCACCATCCTTAAACAGGTACAGCACGTAAAAACTGTCTTTGGGAAGAATTATCATCCCCACGCAAATAATCTGATTACACTGATTCTAGATATTGATCTAAAAAAACGATCGATTGATGATATTAACACATTTAATAATTTTTCATTTCGGGCAAATATGTCAACCGCTTGATGGTTAAAAAGAAAAAAATATCTGCATTCCATTTGTAAGCATGAAAAATTAGTATATTTGCAACGCAATAATCGATCGTTTATTAACACAATAAACATTTCAAAATCAATCCTTTTTATTCTAATTTTCCCCTAGACAAATCTTTCGTTTCCCTATTGATACACAAATTTTAACTCACAAAAAAACGGATGAGAAACATTACAATTATTCCCTCATCCGTGGTCATTTCTTAATTAAATATCCAGCCTCACGTTAATCTAAAATACCCCGAATCCGAAAAATGAGTACAATCCACCGAGCCAAAGAAATAAAAGAGATGGGCAGGATTTTGTTCCTGCAAAGGAAGCTCTACTATAGCACCTCCATCTCCCCGGCAATCGGGCAATCGGTCGAATAAAGAGAAACGAAACGTCTCGTCATCATACATCAGGAATAGATACAAACGATCGGTTCCCTCTCCCTGCAGTTCATCCATTCCCGTTTTCCACGTGATAACAATCCCTCTCCTATCTTCCACTTTCACACACACGCCCAACGGTAAACGCAAATCCCCATAACTCATTTTTAAACGAGAAAAATCAAGGATACCCCCTTTCAGATTAAAAGCCGAATAATTCATCCGAATAAAGTTATGATACCCGGTCATGCCATCCGGACGGGGAGAAACCCGCCAAATTTCCCGCATAAATGTACCTTTAATAGCTCGATACAACATCACGACACACCGGAAACGAGCTCGCCCCAATTGTTGGCGGGGACTCACCACTTTTTTCTTTTTCGTATCATGTTTGATCCGCCGCACGTAACGACGATGATTCCGACAATAAAATAACAAATCGTCGATTCGCCCCAGAAAATTTTCCAAAGAAATAATATTCTTCTTATTCATACCATTATCAACTAAATAATTAAACTTACATCTATTCGTTATCTCCTCGTCATACTATCGCCAAAGCTGCTTTCCATAGAAACGAATAGATAACGACACCTTAACGAAAAGGATAACGAACAGATGTAAAAGGGAAACAAACCCAAGAACGTTCCTACCCAAGTATTACACAAAGGCAAGAATCTCCAAACACGAGGTCATTCTTTCAATAAATCATGAAACCGTTCCCACGGGAAAGCCGGACCCGGATCAAGTTTACGAGAGGTAATATCGGAATGACCCACGATATACCGGATCGGGTAATTCCGTTTCAATACCCGACACACTTCCACCAATGCCTCGATCTGCACCGACGGGTAGGAATGCCAATAGGATGCACGTCCCTTTTCAACAGTCGTGAAGACTTCATCAGGCATGATCTGTTTGTTGAACCAAGTAAACCACCCCTGTCCCCGACGATGCAAAGGTCCGGCATTATCCAATTCGATCCCGATCGAGAAATTGTTCACGTTCTGCCGTCCCTCCAAAGAACTATACCCGGCGTGCCACGCTTTCACGTTGAAAGGTAATAATTGTAGGATCTGTCCCGAACGGGCAATCACGAGATGAGCCGACACGGAAGTATCTGCCCTCGCCAGTAATTGAGCCGACGACATGGCATTCCCACCTCCGGTGTAGTGGATAACAATGGTGTCCGTGACGGGTAGCAAACTTGATTTTTTGTTACAATGCATCTGTTTCACGTTAGGTGCTACTAATTTGTGATTCTCAACTTCCATACTCACTTCTTTAAGAGATTCTTGATTCTTTTACCTAATCCTTGGGATACCGATTCGAAGCTCCGACCGACAACATAACCACCTAACCCGATCTCCAACAGATCCCAGAAACGGGAACCATTATCAGGCAAAGGAAGCGGGGTGAATATCCCCAGTAACACGACAGAGGAAAACACGAGCATTACGATCGGACGCCACGAACGTTGCAGCCAGTTCCCCTGTGATTCGGAACGGATCACGGAAGATTGTTCCCGCTGCAAATCCGCCTCAAAACGGGAAAGCACTTCCGTCAAATTGGCTCGTAATTGCATTTTCTCTTTTGAAGAAAGGGTAAGCGAGTCAATCACGTCGCCGATCTCGCTTACCAAATTCGATAACATTTTCATCTTTTCATTTTTAAAAGTTCTACATTCGAGTAATAATTTCATTCCCAAAAATAGAACCCGTGAAAAGGGAAAATTGTATCATTTTATATTAAACACGCAACACCATGAATATTATCACATTACATGCAAAAAGTGATACATTCACACTCCACGCTAACTAATTGCCTTTCTGCACTTCTTCCTTATATTTCCTGCAGAAACGGTCCAAATTCAGAAAACGATTTTTACAATTAAAAACACGTTCTACCAGCAAATCCGGACGATCAGGTACTTTTATATTGAGTAAACGGCAAGTATCTTTCACTAATTGAGGCAAATTTATCTTACCGGAAACCCCTTCCAATTTTCGACACGCACACAACGCCACGCAAAAATGTGTTACCTCGGAAGTTTTACCGACAAAACGGTACGGGTAATCCGGAAAACGATCGTCTTCCCCGATAAATGTCCGGATACGGTTAAGCGATTCCCACTGAACCTGCAGGAAAGGAAGGACCCGCTTTTGTAGTGCATCGGAAGGAATTACCCAAATGCCATTATTTTTCCTGCAAATCAAATCCGGACGAGTTATTCGTCCATTCTTTTTCTGTTGAAATTGATTCCTAATCGTCAAAAGATGAGGTACTAGCATCTGCCGGTACTCCTTACCGATCACGCCACAAGGAAAAAACTCCACCAATTCGTTCATCAATTTCAACTCCAAGATCATCAAATGAGTCCTGTAGGCAGACACATCCCGATGATGGTTAAACACATAGGTACACGTCGTATCCTTCGTCATCAAAACATTAACAACGAGTAATTCCCGCTCATAGTCCTCGAAAAAATTTGTATTCATATCTACTGTTTTTTCACGAGAACGCCGGATTCCACAAGCCATATATCATTCCGCACCCCCCATCGACACGATGGATATACCTTCAATAACAAATTCTAATTTATCACCACAATTTTAAAGAAAAAATAGACTATACCATATCTATACAGACAGATTCTCGAATAAAACAAAGATATGATAATTCGATAGTGATTCCAAAAAAGAAAAGTAAACAAAATCTAATCTTGCTCGATTAACTCTTCCAATCTTTTAATCAATTCCCTAGTTGGCTGCATAAACGAATTTACATCTTCTTCTGTAAAATCAAAAAAATCATTATAATCACCAGATATTCTACTTTGAAGTAAACGAGAATACAAACGTCCATATTCTTTTGACAATCTTCCCGTAGTCACGAAATGTAGTCCAATTTGTCCTACAACACCATTATGAGATTGAGCTGGTATTTTATTTTTAAGTAACAGCGCAGAAGCCATATAATAAACAGCATAATACAAACGTTGAATCGTCAAATTCCAATGCGCATCCTTCATTGCATCATTAGCTTCCTGTAATGTTGCGTATGACTTTTGTCTACGATAAAAAATAATAGCATCTATCTCTTCCGAAGTCAACGTCATAATTCAATTCCCTCTTTTTTAACATTATGAAAAAATGGGGTAAAACTATACTTTAACCAATCTTTCAATGTATACATCACAGGACTAATACATTCATTTATCGTCCATCCAAACTCAACCAAAGGATAAGCAATATCATCATAATCAGAAGGTTCTAGACGAGATTTATCCACTAGAATTAATATATCCCAATCCGAATCTTTATGAGCATCTCCACGAGCTTGCGAACCGTACAAAATAGCCTTTGTTTCCGGAGCAACCGTTCGAAGGATCTCTTTAATCCGCCCAAGTATATATTCCCGTGTCTTTACCATTTTCAGTTTTCCATTTCTGCAAATATACGAAATTTTTACTTATTTCTTACTGCTGCTACTATTTTACCCCTCGTCTTCATTAATAAATAACAATAATTAGAATTATACAGGAACCTGAAAATGAGTTTATCATTTTCAGGTTCCTGTATTCATGATACTAATCTCAATAATTCTCTACCAGTAATTCAAAAAATCCTTGCGGATGGAGGCAAGCAGGACAAACTTTAGGAGCTGTAGGACCTTCGTGAACATACCCGCATTTGCGACAATACCATTTTACCGTTTTTGGACGTTCAAAAAGGATACCATCCTGCAAGTTTGACAAGAGTTTTCGATACCTTGTTTCATGATTTCTTTCCGCCTCGATAATCATACGGTACATCACGGAAATATCCTTAAATCCCTCCTCCTCGGCCACTCTGGCGAATTCCGGGTACAAGTGATGCCACTCGTCATATTCACCTTCCGCAGCCTCAACCAGATTACTGGCCGTGTCCAGAATAACCCCGGCAGGATACGCCGCAGTGATCTCCAACATTCCACCTTCCAAACGACTGAAGAAACGCTTCGCGTGCATCTCTTCTTGCAAAGCGGTCTCGTAGAATATACCCGCGATCTGTTCGTACCCCTCTTTTTTCGCTACTTCAGAGAAAAAAGTATACCGATTTTTTGCCTGCGATTCCCCGGCAAACGATTTTAAAAGATTGGCCTCTGTTAAAGTACCCTTTACACTTTTGTTCATGGTTTTTCCTTTT
>ERZ827450.762-NODE-762-length-40538-cov-11.796359_pt1 | contig 40538 bp, 27 predicted proteins | sample MGYA00519773_ERZ827450 | MGnify/ENA primary metagenome ERZ827450 (study PRJEB31778, sample SAMEA3449306) | human gut metagenome | biome: human gut; feature: human-associated habitat; material: faeces | place: United Kingdom | collected 2010/2012 ...
CCTTATAGAAATCCTTGCTCAGCCATTCATTCTCAGCCATGATGTGCCTCCTTTCGTGAGGTCTTCATGCAGTAAAAAGTACAGTTTTTCAAACTTTCAAACAGTTGTCGTTGAACCGTTGTTTCAGGTAATCGAAGGCCCCTCGTTTTTCAGAGGGGCCCGATTACTCGTCACATGCGTTTCGCGCGGATACGCGGATTGTGCGAATGCGCGATCAGTTCTGCGGAGAAGCCACGACCACACGGGCCGCGCGGATCACGCGGTCGCCGATGCGGTAGCCGGCTTCCACCACGGTGTCGACGGTTTCCTTCTCGGCATTCGGATCCGGCTTGTGCAGGATCGCGTCATGCTTCGTCGGGTCGAAATCCTCGCCCTTTTCGCCGAACTTCTCAACGCCGAACTTCTCGAACGCCTTGTCGATCTTGTTGGCGACGGCCTTGAACGAATCGTCCATTTCGCTGTGTTCGCGAATGCGGTCGATGTCGTCGAGGGCCGGCAGCAGGGCGGTCAGCACGTCGATGATGCCGTGCTGACGGAAGCGTTCCTGCTCCTTCTGCGCGCGGTTGCGGAAGTTGATGAACTCCGCGCGTTCGCGCTGCAGCGCCTCCAGATATTCGGCGGCTTCCTTCTTGGCCTGGCCAAGGGGGGTCAGCGTATCGTCGGCTTTGCCGTCGGCAGCGCCTGCCTTGTCAGCACCGTCAGCGGCAGCGGAATCGCCATTTTCTTGCGATTGCGCGGCAGCCGGCTGAGCTGCACCTTCCTGCGTTGCGCCAGCGGCGGCAGCGGCGGAATCGGCGGAAGCGCCGTCAGCAGCGGAAGCGGCGGCCGGGGCGGCCTGCCCGGACAGGTCATCCATGTCGGGCAGGTCGTTCAGGTACTCGTCCTTGTTGAAATCGGACATGATTACTTGTTGTCCTTGTCGTCATCGTCCACGACTTCGGCGTCAACCACGTCGTCGTCGGAGCCGTTGGAAGCGGAGCCAGCAGCGCCTGCGCCAGCAGCGCCGGCCGCACCGGCGGCGTCGGCGGCACCCTGCTGTGCGTAGAGGGCCTGGCCGATCTTCTGGGCGGAGGTCATCAGCTCGGTCTGGGCGGACTTGATCTTCTCGATGTCCTCACCCTTCAGGGCTTCCTTGAGCTCGTTGACCTTGTCGGTGACTTCCTTGGCCACATCGTCGGAGAGCTTGTCCTTGTTGTCATTGACGAGCTTCTCGGTCTGATAGGCGAAGGACTCGGCCTGGTTGCGGGTCTCGGCGTCTTCCTTACGCTTCTTGTCCTCGGCCTCGTGGGCTTCGGCTTCCTTGACCATGCGGTCGATCTCGTCCTTCGGCAGACCGGAACCACCGGTGATGGTCATGGACTGTTCCTTGCCGGTGCCCTTGTCCTTGGCGGACACGTGCACGATGCCGTTGGCGTCGATGTCGAAGGTGACTTCGATCTGCGGGACGCCACGCGGAGCCGGAGCGATGCCGGTCAGCTCGAAGGTACCCAGCGGCTTGTTGTCGCGAGCGAACTCACGCTCGCCCTGGTAGACCTGGATGAGCACGGACGGCTGGTTGTCTTCAGCGGTGGAGAAGACTTCGGAACGCTTCGTCGGGATGGCGGTGTTGCGCTCGATCAGCTTGGTCATGATGCCACCCTTGGTTTCGATGCCGAGGGACAGCGGGGTCACGTCGATAAGCAGGACGTCCTTACGGTCGCCCTTGATGACGCCGGACTGCACGGCTGCGCCGACGGCCACGACTTCATCCGGGTTCACGGACTGGTTGGCTTCCTTACCGCCGGTAAGCTCCTTGACGAGCTCCTTGACGGCCGGCATACGGGTGGAGCCGCCGACGAGGACCACGTGGTCGATGTCGGAGACGCTGATGCCAGCGTCGCGCAGCACGTTGTTGAACGGGGTGCGGCAGCGGCCCAGCAGGTCGGAGGTCATTTCCTCGAAGTGCGCACGGGTCAGGGTCTCGTCCAGATGCACCGGGGTGCCGTCAGGGGTCATGGCCAGGTACTGCATGGAGATGGAGGTGCTGGTGGAGCTGGACAGTTCCTTCTTGGCCTGCTCGGCAGCTTCCTTCAGACGCTGCAGGGCGATCTTGTCCTTGCTCAGGTCAACGCCGTACTTGTTCTTGACTTCGCCGACGAGCCAGTCGATGATCTTCTGGTCCCAATCGTCGCCGCCCAGGTGGTTGTCGCCGTTGGTGGCCTGCACCTGAATGGTGGAGAAGCCGTCGTCGTCCTTGCCGATTTCCAGCAGGGACACATCGAAGGTGCCGCCGCCGAGATCGAAGACCAGGATGCGCTCGTCTTCCTTGCCCTTCTCAAGGCCGTAAGCCAGTGCGGCTGCGGTCGGCTCGTTGATGATACGCAGGACGTTCAGGCCCGCGATGGTGCCGGCGTCCTTGGTGGCCTGACGCTGGGCATCGTTGAAGTATGCCGGGCAGGTGATGACGGCGTCGGTGACCGGTTCGCCAAGGTAGGCTTCGGCGTCGCGCTTCAGCTTCATCAGGACCTGGGCGGAAATCTCCTGCGGGGTCCACTTCTTGCCGTCGATCTCAACAGTCCAGTCGGTGCCCATGTGGCGCTTGACGGAGCTGATGGTGCGGTCGACGTTGGTGACGGCCTGGCGCTTGGCGACTTCGCCGACCAGAATCTCGCCGGACTTGCTGAATGCCACGACCGACGGTGTGGTGCGAGCGCCTTCGGCGTTCACGATAACGGTGGGCTGGCCACCTTCAAGCGTTGCGATGCAGGAATTGGTAGTACCCAGATCAATGCCAACTGCGCGTCCCATATTTGGTCTCCTTTGCAATAGGTTCGCTATACGTTCTTTTCGTTCTTCGCTCGAGTTTCGGATCGCCGTTTCCGGATTGCCGTCTCTCATGCTTTCCAAAACTTGAGCCTACACCACTCAACTTTGAATCGCAAGTTATTATTCCCAAAATCGCAAAAATTCTTGAGCACACCTCACTCAACTTTGCGCAAAACCCAAAACCGCCGGCGCTGGGGAGCATCTCAGCGTCGGCGGTTTTGGGGATTATCAGAGGTTATTCAGCCAATCAGCGGTCGTTCTTGGCGGCCTTCGCGGTCTTGATGAGCATCGCGACGGCAACCAGCATGGCGATCGCAACAGCCGCAGCCAGCACAGCGGTGCCGGTCTTGCCGAGCAGTGCGGCGCCAAACGGGCCGGCCTTCGTATCGTTGTTGACCTTGCCGGAAGCGATTACGCCGTTCTTGTCAGCGCCCGGCTTGCCGTTGTTCTTGTCGGCGGAGTTGGCGGCCGGAGCCTGGAAGTCGACGGTCACGGCCTTGCCGGACTGGCGGCCGGTGACGGTGAGCTTGTATTCGGAGCCTTCGGTCACGCCGTCCAGCGCGATCGGAGTGGTCTGTGCGGTCTTGACGCGCACGCCGGAAAGCGGAGTGGAGGAATCGGACGCGGCCACGGTCTTGTCGTTCTTGTCCTTCAGCTCGTAGCCGAGCACAGCGTCGCCGTTGAAGCCGTCGACGTCCGCGGTGAACTTGCCGTCGGCAGCAGAGACCTTCACAGTGCCGTTGTCAGACAGTGCCTTCTGCGATTCGGCGGAAGTGGCCAGGCCCAAGGCGCCGGCGATCGTGTAGAAGTTGTCGGTCTGGTCGGTCAGGCCGATGACGCGCTGCGCGCCAGGACCGGAAGCCGCGATACGCAGCTGGGTGCCGGTGTGCTCCATGTCACCACCGTTGTAGCCGCCGTCGATGTCGCGGGAATCTTCCTGGGCGGTGCCGTAGGAAACGACCATGTTGTTGCCATCAGCGGTCTTCAGCACGGTGGACAGTGCGTAAGCCGGCTGGGCGTTGAGGATCTGGGAGGTGTGCGCGTGGTCGGCGGTGACGATCACCAGCGTGTTCGTGAGGTCCACGTTCTGCATGGCGTAGGCAATGGCCTGGTCGAAGTCGTCGGTCTCGCCAATCTGGCCGCAGGCATTGCCTGCGTGGTCCTGCTTATCGATCGAGGCGCCCTCGACCTGCAGGAAGAAGCCGTTCTTCTGGCCGTTCGGGTTGTCGTTCAGCAAATCGAGCGCCTTCTTGGTCATGTCCTTGAGCGAGGAGCCCTGGTTGCCGAGCCAATTGGCGTTCGGCGTGCACACGGTCGGGTTGGCGTCCTTGGCCGGATCCTTGGCGGTGGCCTTGGACGGGTCGAACTTGGTCGGCATGTTGCCGTCGCTCATCAGAGCGAGCACCGGCTGGTTGTCCTTGTACTGCAGGGCGTTCATCGCGGCCGGATCGTTCTCGACGGTCTGGAAGCCCATTTCCTTGGCCTGTTCCCACACGGTCTTGCCCTTGTATTCACCACCCTGCACGGTCTGACGGAAGTACTTGGAACCACCGCCGATGGTTACGTCAGCGCGGATGTCGAGCAGCTGCTCGGAGATGGAGCCGATGCCGCCGTTTTCCTTAAGCTGGTTGATGAGGCACTGCTTGGAGGCATTGTTGGACGTGCCGTCGGTCTTGCCCTGTGGGCCGTAGCAGGCACGTTCGGACGAATGCGATTCCAGCACGGCCGGGGTAGCATCCTGGATTTCGGCGGTGGTCACATTGCCGGTGGCTTTGCCGGCCGCCTTGGCCAGCTCGAAGAGGTTCAGCTGCGGATTGCCGTAAATATCAACGTCAACGGCGTTGTTGTAGGTCTTGGTGCCGGTGGCCCATGCGGAACCGGATGCGGAGGAATCGGTTACGGGGGTAAGCTTGCCCGGATTGGGGTTGGCGACCAGTTTGCCGTCGTCATCCTTGCCGACAGCGCTGTCCTTGCTGCCGTTGCCGACCGAGAAGGTGGTGTACTGGCCAGTACCAGCCTGCACGTCACCAAGCGCGCTCGGCTGGCCGACCGCGTCAAGTCCGTCGAAGTGGCCGTTGGCGCCCTTCAGATAGTCACGGGCGACGGTGATTTCCGAATCGCCCATGCCGTCGCCGATGAACAGCACCACATTCTTGGCTTTTTTGTTGCCGATAGCTGCGATGCGCTGCGCGCCGCCGTGTTGCGCCAGTTCCGCAACGGACTTGCCGTTGGGGCTGTAGGTGGTGTCGGCCGCGAGCGCCGGTGCGGCGAGCGCGCCGAGCGTCGCTACGGATGCGACCGCTGCGATCGCGCCCTTCAAAGCTTTGTGCTTGCTCATGTTTCTTCTTTCTTCCATGCAGTTTCTTCCGTGCCGTCCAACCTGCCGTTTCGGTTGCGCCCGTTAGGTAACGCCCGTTTCGACCATGTTTTCCGGCTGCGCGGAACCTTTCCGCGGCTGCATTGCTTGGATCTTTCGATGCCACCGCCCACGCTATGCGCCGCAAGCCAACGCACACCGCACTACAGAAGAACGACAGATGAACACTCATCGCCATATGATGACCGCAACATATCCACCGCATGAACAGGGGGAATACGGCCAATAAAATCGCCATATTCCGTCAAACAACACCCCCACCGCACCCCACAAGCCAAAATCCCCCACTGGCTGGATAAATCCAACCTCTCAGACCCCACTCACACGCCAAAAATCCCAGTGACTGGATAAAAACCACCTCTGACGCACCACTCACGCGACTAAATCATCCAGCCACTGGGAAAAATGCCCGCGCCACTCAGCCCCGCGCAACCCGCGCCGCGCGCGTGGCCTTTACGGCCACGAACACGGACCGCACCAGCAGCACGCACAGATAGCAGGCGAACATAATCGCCCCAACTCGTGGCGAAACCTCCCCCGCAATCCACGTGCCGAGCGGCGCGGTCACAGCCGCCGTCACACCAATAATCAGCGCGGTTTTCACATGCGCTAGTCTGCGCTTCAAGTTCGCCGCGCTGGTCGTGATCGAATTCGGAAACATTGCCAACAGCGAAGTGCCGCGCGCAACCAGGTCGGACGCGCCAAACAGCATCGACAGCGACGGCACCGCAAGCGCACCACCCCCAATGCCCAGCAGCCCCGCCAGCGTGCCGATGACCACACCCAGCAACGCCAAGCCAATGCCGGTCACCACCGTCATGACGATCTGGTGGTCGCGCGACGGCACAAAACTCACCTGATTGATCACCACGAACACGAGAAACGCCACGAAAATCCACCGCAGCACCAGTTCCGGCAGCCGTGACAGCAGCCAACTGCCGATCTGTCCGCCAATGAACATGCCGCAGAACAGCAGAGCTGCGGCGAGCCAGTCGACGTGCCCGCCGGTCGCGTACGAAATGACGCCGGAAATGGAGGTCGGCACGATCGCCAGCATGGACGTGGCGGCCGCGTTGCGTTGAGATAGCCCCAGCCAGACGAGCGCGGGCACGATCACCGTGCCGCCGCCAATGCCGAACATGCCGGACAGCACACCCACCAGCAGTCCGACGGCGACCAGCACCACGATTCCGCGCGCCGATTCGTCCAGCCCTGCCGGGTCGTTGCCGAACAGCCGATCCGCTTTTCTCCAATCGCCGCTCACCTTGCCGCCCACAGCCGATTCCTTTCCGCGTATTTCCACGCCCGATACTAGCTATTCGCGGCACGTCGCCGCCCGTTGGTTTCATATTCCGCCCACGCGGCATCCGTCGTCATGCACGACGCCACGGCCGCCCCGTATATGTGCCCACGCGGCATCCACCCGCACGCATACCAGCCACGTTGTCCGGAAGAAGCAATGCGGCACGGCGGGTCTATGACTAGCCCCGCACGCCGGAGGAGTGGCGCGGGCCACCAGCACCAGCACCCTCTCGCCCACCGGTCAGTGCGGCACCGGCCACGCGACCGTGCCGCACGAGCCACGACCGCCGCCACAGCCCAGCGAGCCGCACGAGAGCACAGCCCGCCACAAATACAAGCAACCCCACAACAGCAGCCGCCACAGCCGTCATCTCCCCCGGCTCGTCGTATTGCGTGGTGTCCGGGACCTTCGGGTTCGGAATCCTGTGGCCGCGCACCAGCAGCCGGTGTGAGTTCACTCCGTATGGCGTGCAGGTGATCAGTGTCGCGTAGTCGGCGCCCGGCTCGATGTTGAGTTTGCTGATTTCGCTCGGCAGCACCACTGAGATCTGGTCCACTTTGTACGTGTACGTTTGGTCGAGCACGTGGAATGCGAACGTGTCGCCTTTTTTCAGTTCGTCGAGGCCGGTGAGCAGTCGCGCGGATGGCAGTCCGGTGTGTCCGGAGACCACCGCATGCGTGGTCGCTCCGCCTACTGGCAGCGAGGTTCCGGCCAGATGCCCGGCGGCTATCTGCAGTACGCCGTCGCTGGTGCCGTGGTATACGGGCAGTTTCACTTTGATGCGCGGTATGGTCACGTACCCCATGATGCCGGTGCCGGTCACGTCGAGCGTTTCATCATATTCGCGCTTCTGTGCGTCGGTCATGTGCCACCGGTCGCCGTTCGCGGCGAGCCGTTCGTTGTATTCGTGCGCCGCTTTCAGCATGGCTTTGCGTTCGGCGCCGGACATGTCTTTGGTTTGTTCCACGTAGCCTGCTACGGCGTATGACTGGTGCATGCGGTTCCACCAGTCGCTGAATGTCGGATACGCGATGAGGCCCAGCGCGCCGATCATGGCGATTGCGGAAATGGCAATCATCACATTGAGCAGCGCATTCGATTTCTTATGCTTGGCAGCCGGTTTAACCTGCGCACCCGGTTTAACCTGCGCATCCAATTCGACTTGCGCAGCTGGCTTGGCGTCCGATTCATCCGTCACGTTATTTATGCTACGCCCGCTTCCGCAAAGCCGTCTTGGCAACGATCAGCAGCACCAAACCAGCGCCCAAGATGGCCACGGCAATCCAAGCGGCCTGCTGCACGTCGGCGCCGGTGTGCGGCTGGTCCGGCGTGGTGGGTGGCGTGTGCGTGTTGGTGATTTCAGTGGAGTCGCCTTCCACATCGGAGATGGTGGTGTAGCCGTCGGGCACCGCCGCTTCGACCACGGTCCATTCGTGGTCCGCGTCGAGATCCGTCCACGAATGCGTCCACTTGTTGGACTCGTTCAGCTTCACGTTTTCCACGGGCTCGCCGTCGCGCAGGAGTTTCACGGTGATGGATTCGGGGCGCTTGCCGTCGGAATTGTTCCGGTCATTCCAGATTTTGCGCACGGTGCGTTCCACGGTTTTCGGCGGTTGCGCCACACATTCGGTTTTCGGTTCGATACTCAGCACACGCGACCCGCCGGAGACGCCGTCTTCGGGCACTGCGACGAGCATGCTGCCGGAAGAGCACGTCCATGTCTGGTTCTTTCCGGAAGCGTTGGTGACCTTCACGTCAACGCTGTCGGACACGGCCAGGTACAAGCCGTCGGACAGTCCGGTGAAGGTCAGGTGTCCGGAAGCGTTGGTGACACCGGTTGCCGTGGCGTCGGGTTTGTTCACTGCGATGAGTCCGGCGAGCGTGTTGGCCATGTCTCGCCACACCTGCGCGTCCTTGCCGGTCATCTTCGACCAGTCGACGGGGTACGCGGTGGAGTCGGTGAATGGTGCGACGGGTTCGAAGGTGGCGCCGCCGCTTGCCGGGATCTGTCCGACTTTGTAGAGGTTGAAGCTGGCGTCCGAAATGGCGAAGTCGGTGGAATCGCTACCCGTTTCGGAGTCCGAGCTTTTGTGTTGGTAAGAAATGGCGATGCTGCCGCTGGCAGAGTCTGTTGTTGGAGCCGCGACGGCATCGCGAGTATGGAGTGCGCAGGCTGCCGCGGCGAATGTGGCGGCGATTGCGCAGCATGCGGCGATGACGCGGCTTGCGATCGTGCGTTCCTTCATTGCCGACCCCTCTTCTGTGGATTGGAAAGTAAGCATGTTCGATTCGCCCCCAACGGCAAACCGGAAAATATATGGAGCCAGGCTGGATACTCAAGAAAATTAGGCAGTGTACAAGGGATTGAGGTGGTCCAGCCCAGCATATGTGGGTTCAGTTATTATTTAATTTTTAGTTTTTAAATTATGTATTGCGATTCCCGTAAGCCGCTGCTGACTTGCGTCAACGCGGCTCACGGGTTTCGCATGGTTACTTCAGATTCTTATGGAATCCGGAGGATCAGGCATTGCGACGACGCAGAGCCATCACCAGGGTCGCGCCAGCAAGCACGAACACGGCGATGCCAGCCACGTACAGCAGCACGGTGCCCATGCCACCGGTGGACGGGAGGTTGGAGCCCTTCTTGTTCACGACGTCGGCCTGAACGGTACCATTCGTCTTATCACCGTCAGTCTGATCAATCTTCAGAGAAGTCAGCGCCGGATTGTCAGACAATACATCGTGGTCAGCAGTGATGGTGAAGAGCGTGTCAGCAGCAGTGTTATAGCCTGCCGGAGTGTGGGTCTCCACGAGCTTGTACTCGCCATCATCAATGCGGGAGAAAGATCCAGTGTAGGTGAAATGCCCCTCGGTGCCGCCCCTCGTCAGAGCGATCTCTTTACCGACCTTATTCCACTCCTCGCTCTCGCCATTCTTGTACTTCTTGTACAGCGTGAACTTCGGCATATCACTTTCCGCCGGGTCACCCTGATCGAAGGTCTTGTTGACGTTCAGCTGGTAGGTGAAGACGATGACCTTATCTTTCGGAGTCTCACCAGTCGGAGAGCCTGCACCATCGCCAGTGTAGTTCGGATTGTTGGAGTATTCGAGCTTAGCCTCGTTCGGGTTACCCGCAGAACCAATCACAGCATTCTTGTTCAGCGTGGATGCATATTCGACAGTGAACTTGCCACCTTCAGCAACAGCAATGGCTTGACCCTCGGAATCAGTAAGAGACTTGACATCGTTGATGGTGAGGGTGAACGTGCTATCAGCAGTGGTAGTAGTCGGGTTCAGAGTCAGGGTGTACTGGCTCGCCGGAACGACGGTTTCCTCATACTTAACAATGAAGCCAGAAGCCTCCGGATAAGTCAAACCAGCCGACTGCGTATCCTTAAAGACCAGCTTGTAGGTCTTGTACGCCGCGAAATCGTCCTTGTCCGTCGGCAAGGTGGCGGTCAGCTTAAATGGAACCGTATCGTTCACGTCGTAGTCAGCAGAATCCTGCCACCCAGTGGTAGTGCCTTCGGAGTCGTTGGCATCCTGGACCTTCTTCTCGAAGGTCGGCTTATCGGCCTTGCGGGCGATGGTCACGACTTCATTGCCAACAACCTTGACAATGTACAAAGTAGCTGCATCATTACCGGTCACAGTGTCCTTGTCCTTGGCGAGGTAATAACCAGCCGGGACCTTGCTCAGCTGAGCTGCGGCCGATACTGTGCCGTATGCATCGCCAGTCAAATCAACGAACTTGTTGATAGTTTCAAGCTTCATCGAATCGGAGGCACTGCTCTCAAGCCCAGCCACCTTCTTGGCAGCATCAGCGGCTGACAGATTAGTGCCGCCATCACCAGCTCCATTCGCGGTCTTGAAGTTCTGGCCAGCTGCAACGTTGCCAAGAGAACCATCACTACCGTACGTACCAGTAAAAATCTGGTAGACGGAATAGGTGTGGGTATCGTTGGCTTCAACCGCGATACCACCAGTTGGGTCATCCGCCATGGCGGTGGAGGCGCCGGCGAAACCGGCGACGGCCATTGCCGCGGTGGCTGCCACGGCTACGAGGCCTTTGAGAACCTTGTTCATTGTTCTCCCTTTCTTATTTGTTTGAAATCTTGGAAATCTTCAGTTATGTGTATTCAGTTATTGCCTAGTGGGCATTGGGTCGCTACGCTACGGTCCAGTCCCCCTTCTCCTAGACGAGTTCATCATTGCCGCCTCCTGACCTTGAGGGCCATTCCAGCCGCAACAACACCTATCAACGCCACGGCCATCGCCGTCGCGTAAATCCAAGAGTTGCCAGTTCCACCAGTCGCCGGCAACACCACCCCCGGCTGATTCTTGATGTCTCCAACCGAGAAGTTGAACACTGAGGAGTCGTAATTCGCAGAGGAAGTCGTGAAATCGCCGGTAGCATCGCCAGCGGCCGACGCAACACCGTTCGAATTCCACTGGCCAGTACCATCAGTACCGGTAGCCGGGCCGAACGTGAACTTGCGGACGGTGGAATCGATATCGTAACCGTCAGGCGCCTTGGTCTCGACGAGCGTGTACGTACCCCACTCCAAGCCTTTTAGCTTGAACTGGCCGGCAGCAGGGTCGACGTCGTACGGCTGGCCTTCCGCAGCGCCTGCCGGCGCGGAACAAGTGGTCTCCGCCGCAGCCTTGTTCTCGGCAGGCACACAGTCGGTGATCGCAATCGGCTTCTGCTGATCAGAAGCGATGTCGGCGTACTCAGCCTTGCCAGTAGTCGCATTCCAGACGAAGTTCTTCGTCTTCGTCAGCTTCCACTCCGAGCCGGAAAGCTTCTTGTCATTGTTGGAATCCGAGGAAACCTTGTTCCACGAAATCGTGCCGGTATTGCGGATGTTCAGAATCTTGTTATTGGCAATCGAACCGCCAGTAGCATTCGTAATCGAAACCGATGTAACGCCATTCGTGGTCGTAATCGTCACCGTATACGGACCGGCGATGCTGTAGCCATTCGGCGCGACCGTTTCAGTCAGCGTATACGTACCGTCTGCAAGGTCGACCACCTTGAAATAGCCAGCCTTAGTGTCCATATCGCACTTGCCCTTGGCGTCGCCGCAGGAGTAGACGATGGGAGCCGCACTCGTGCCGGAACCCTCGGCATCGTTGACGGCGATCACATCTGTCTTGCTGGACTTCAGCATCGCAGTGGACACGCGAGCCCTCACCTTGGCGGCAGAAGAGGCGACCTGACAGCTCTTCGGCTTCGTTGGTTGCTTGTCGGAATTGGTATTCACGTACATGTCGGTGTAGGTGCCACTCCAGAATGTGAACTGATCACCGTTCGCGTTTTGACCGTTGCTGTTGTACCAACCATCGCTGTTCGGACTACTACCATTGCGGAAGTAATAGCCGTGATTCGCTGCAACGTTCGCCTTCGGGATGCTGGCCACCACGTAGCCACTGCAATCCGCATCCGTCATCTTGACCGCAGGCCAGTTCGTGCCGGTCTTTGGCTGATAATGCAGGTAGTACTCTTTCCAATTGACCGTGGACTTCTGGAAGTACACGTTGATGGTGGAGTCATCCCTCACTGTGATGGTGACGGAAGCGGTCGCACCGGAGGAGGTCTTCGCCGTGATGGTGGTCGTGCCAGTCTTCAGACCCGTAACCGTGGTTGTGGTACTGGGACCGGCCGTGACACCAGCAACACTGGTGTTGCCGCTGTACCACGTGACGGTGTCAGAACTCGGCGTCGGCGTTGCAGTCAACGTAATGGTCTTGTTAAGTCCGACCTCATACGTGCTTCCGCTAATGGTGACCGAACCGGTAGTAGAGCTTCCTCCGCCCGTGCTGCAACCGGTAGGGGCTCCATTGACAGCCGCATAGTTCTGTACGCGTACTGCCGATTGCCCCGCCGGAAGACTAAAGTTCGTCTGGCCATTTGCGCTGCCACTGTGGTACCAACCGGTAGCACTACTAGGACTGTCGCCCTTGTAGAACAGATACGTTGCAGCCTTAAGACCAGCATTGTCAATGGTGACGCTTACCCATCCGCTGCAATTCTCAGTGCTTTCCATTGCAGCGCTGGTCCAGGTTGAACCATCGAATGTGTAATACAGCTTCGCTTTGTTGCTCGCGGTGTAGCCATCCGCGTTGAGATAGAACGTGGTGGTGTTCTTTGTATCGGCGGGCGCGCCAGTAACGGTGACGCTTATCTTCGTGCACTTTGTGCTATCCGCAACGGAACATGCAGTGATTGTGGCGGTACCGTTCTTCAAGCCGAGGATCTTGCCGTCGCTCACCGACACGGTGGTCGGCTCGCTGCTGCTCCATTTCACGGCCTGCGGGACGCCATCCGAACTGCCATCCGCATCGGTGACGACCGCAGTCAAATCGACAGCAATGTTGTAAGTCAAGGAAATACCGTTGGTCGGCGCAGGATTGCCGTTGTACTGAATCGCTACGGTATTAACGGCTTTGGTAGAATCCGTAATTTCGTAGGCTTCATTGGAGTCTTTTTTCTGCAACTGCCATTCCGAACCGGCGAGCGCCGTGCTGCCATCAGTGCCGTCGACCTTAGACCATTCCAGTGCGGCGCCTTCCTTCTCGTTGATGATCGCGTTGGAATTGGTCAGCTTCTTGTCCGCATTGGTGCCAGTGATTTCATTACCATTGGCGTCATACACGTGCGCGATATCCGTATGAGTGTCTTCATCGTCGCCAGTGTTGATCTGGTAGATATACGGATTAATCTTCGTGTATTCGGTGCTATTGGTGGCGAACTCTTTCACGAAATACTTGGCGTTCTTGGCGACACCTTCGAACTTGATGGTACCGTTGTCGCCATCGTCGCCATCGGTGAACTCGCCATCAGTGATGGTGCCCAAGGAAGATGTTCCAGCCTTCGCGTCCTCAAGGGTGCCGTATACCTTCCAAGTGGTGCCTTTCAGCGATTCGCCGGCGGAATTCGCCTTGTTCCACTGGATGGCCGGGCAGTTGGCGGTCATCTGGCCGTTCCACGGGAGGTTGTGACGCTCCTGGTCCATGTTAAGCACTGAGGCGGTTTTGCCTTCCCAGCCTGCTTGAGTGTTCTCATATGCGATTGCGGTCGGGTTGTACATCATGAAGTCCCGGCCGACGTACACACGGCCGTTGGTGCTCACATGGGATTCGAAGCTGCCGTTCGGCACGAGGATGCTGCCAAGCATTGCGGCGGCAGGATCGTCAGTGGTGTTCTTGGACTGGTAATTGCCGTCCTTCTCGCCGCTGCTTTCATTGGCCACACCGCCACGAATGGTGACTTTCGTGGCGTTCGTGAAGTTCCACATGATCTTCTGAGCCACGGAGGAGTACAGCTTACGGACTTCATCCGTTTCCGCCTTGGAGAAACCGCCACCGATGTCGGTCTCATCCCACCAAAAACGCCAGCCGGTATGGAAGTCAATGTTGTCGCCGGACACATTGATCACGATGGAGGCGTCTTTAGGAATGGTGACGAATTTGAAATCGACACCACGATAACCGGCGGAGGAAAGCTGCTCACTGGTGAGAGAGAACACCTGCGTGGCGGATTTGCCGTCTCCGATGAAGGTGATGAGCTTCTCGTTGTTCTTTACGCTTTGGCCATCGACGGTGGTAAAGCCGCCATTATAGGTGAACTGAAAGCTGACGGGATCCGTCGTTTTATCGTAGTTGTACTTGTAACGGGTGGCGGTGCCTTCCGACGCCTCTCCAGAGGCATTGACGGTACCCGTGTCCTCCAGTTTGGCCAAGGGGGCGGAAAGCTTGGTCTTGAGGTTGGCTTCCGTATAGTTCGTGTAATCGGTGCCGTTCACGTCCTTCAACGGGTCTGCTGCGTTGAAGGTGACGTCATTGTTCTTTTGCCAATCGCCCTGAGCGGCCACGATAGAAGAGCGGCTCGTGTTGTTGCTCCACTTGGTCTCACTGCCGGCGATAGAAGCCTTGTATTGGTAACCTTGAGCGGAACTTGCCACAGGTTTGTAGCTATTCTTGGAATCCCATGCCGTGTAGCTCTGGCCGACAAAGCCGCCCTTGCCATATGCGCCGACGTTACCTTGCACATTACCCGAAGAAAGGCTGTTGATACCGGAGTTGGCACCACCGACCGCAAGCACGGTTTTCCTGTCGCTAGGACGGAACTGCGAACCGAAACCCACGGTACCCCAACGGAAACCGGCACTCGAATAGATGCCAGAAGAATTCGGAGCCTTCCATGAATCCTTCAACGGCTTCATGACCAGCTTGCCGTTGACCACGGTAAGGCCCTCGGCCTCTACTGCATACGAGCCATCAACATCATTCTCATTGCTGATATTTGCCTTACCGTTCGTGTTCTTACCGATGTAAAGGTTACGACCTACGTAGGTTGCCACACCCGTATCCTCGCCAGCCATGCCAGAAGCGTCGCCCAGCGTGTAAGAGGTTGGAGTGCACTTGGAACCATCCGCCAAGCTGCTTTCGTCCGCCTTGGCATTGTAGGCGGGGAGGAGGGAAGTTACTGCGACGGTGGCCATCATGGCTACCGCTATGGCGGCGGCGGTCAGGGAGCGGGTACGCGAAAGCGCGCAACCGGATGCCGATCGCGTTCCTGCATAGTGTCGTGGTGCGTTGCCGGCACCATTACGCCATTGCCTCATCTTGTCCCCTATCCGCAAAGTGTTCACCCTTCTGAGCCCCTCAACTCGAGGGTTGATATCCTTTGCATAATGCCGTTATCACTTCTGTTTTACGTATAGCTTCTGCACTGTTCCCATCTCCGGCAACACAGCCGGAAACCTCTGTTTTCCCTTTTTCTCTGACCTACGATTTACTATGATAACCTTTGCAGTTATGAAAACAAAATGAAACAGAAAGAACCCACACCCCCTCCCCCGATACGTTTTTTCGTCCCCTCTCACGGGGACAACGCTTTAAAGCCTGATATTCAAAGGTTTGTCAACGATTGCAAAATCAAAAAACACATGCTGATCATTGAATGAAATTCATCATTCATCAGCCCCCGATTGGCGTGTCATGAAACACATCACTGCAAATTGTTTCATTTTTTTTCCTGAAAACGTATGCCACACACCGTGACTACAGTGGGGGTATCCCTTATCAATCCACCCCAGGCCATCACAATCAGCCCGTCGGCATTGACGGGCTGCGGAAGGGTAATGAGACTCGGCTCTCAGCGGCCAGTGCCGTACACGGAATCGGTGCCGCGTAGTACGAGCTGGGCGCGCACAATCTCATGCGCGTTCTCAAGCGGCTTGCCTTCGATAAGCTTCATGGCCTTTTGTGCGGCCGCGCGACCCATCGCATACGGATCCTGGCGCATGGTGGTCAGGTTCACAGTGTCGGCGTACGGCGAATCGTCGAAGCCGATAATCGAATAGTCACTCGGCGTGTGGTGGCCGTAACGTTCCAAACGCAACACCAGCGGAATCGCCATCATATCCATCTGGCAGCAGATCGCGTCCGGGAACTCGTCCAACGCAAGCAGCGCGGTCAACGCCGAGTCGGCGAAGGTCTTGCCACGCGGCACAGAGACGACGCGCCACTTGAAGTCATGGGAGGCCCCCATCGTCTTGCAGGCGCGGATGAAGCCCTGTCCTCGCGCATCGATGGAGGAATTAATGGAATCGACCGCATCGGAGCACACGTACACGATATTCTTGTGCCCCAGATTGATCAGATGCTGGGCGGCGGTGAACATGCCGTCCTCATCGTCGATGGAGATGGTGGCGTCGAAGCCGCTTTGCGTCGGCGTATTGATGCCGATGATCGGCACGTGGATGCGTTTGAGCTGCTGGATTTCCTTCGGATCCACGCCGAACGACGTTACGAATACGGCGTCCACGTTGCGGCGGACGGGCAAATTCGTGAAGAATTCCTTGCGATTTTCGGCGGTGTCGACATGCTGGAACAGCGATACGTCATACCCGGCATTATGCATGACGGATTCGATTCCAGCGAACACTTCCGTATTGAACCAGCTAGTGATCTCTTCATTCATCAGCATCGCCACACGGTACGATTGGCCGGATTTCAGCGACGTGGCGGAACGGGAGATGTTGAAATCAAGCTTGTCGGCAGTTTCCAGCACCTTGCGACGTGTACGTTCGGACACCAGTTCCGGACGCGTGAACGCGCGCGACACCGTGGAAATCGACACACCCGCGGCCTTGGCCACCTCGCGAATGCCTGCTCTATCCATCTCTCAACCCCTTTGCGGTTTCTGCATCATAATCACAAACGTTCCCAGCCTTGGAAACACTTGCCCGAGCGGCAATGCTCTCCCATATTGCTACTATTATACTGCGAACGTTGTCAAAAATCACGCTAATGTTGCACCAATAGCACAAAATATCAAAATAACTGGATAAGCCGCGTAAAAAGCCCACTTCGTCCACTGCCGCTTATAACCCAACTCGCCGTTGTAATAATGCACGAATGCAACGCCAATGCCAGGCATAATCATCATCACCGCGCCAAACAGGCCGGCAGTGAACATCATCGAATTCTCATGCTGGCGCATCAACGTGAAAATCAGCACGAAACCAAGCGTCACCGAGCCGACGCTCATCATATGCTGGCGCAGGCCGACGCGCAGCAGCAGATCCCACAACAGTCCGATCAACACCAGACCGACCGACAGCACAATCTTCATTGACTTCTGGTAGCGCGCCGCCACCCAATCCAACACGGCAAGCACAACGAACGCGATGAACAGACCGAAAACAGGGTTCTGCGAGCCAAAATCGAAAGCCTTATGCGACGTGCAGAGGTCGTACGGCACCTCACACACCACGGCGAGGATGAACAGCTGCAGGCCGTACGCGACGCGACTATGTGTTTCACGGAAACCCTGCACCAGCAGCCACGCGTAAATCGGAATAGCAAACCAAGATACGACCTCGCTTAAGACCATCGCCGTCAGCGACGTCATATTATTGACGTCGGAACCGAAAAACAGCGGCACAATGGTGGTGCTACCAGCTGACAGAGCCAACGCCACAGCGCCGATGACCTTGAGCTGGAACACCGTCAGTCCGCGGTGCTTCTTCTTGGTACGGCGAGCGCCGCCGAATCCGATCTGTTCAATCGAATCAGCTCCAGCACCCTGCTCGACATAGCTTTCCATATGTCCTCCTCAGTTCCGCATACGGCCTTTCGTGCGCCCAAGACGCCCAGTACGCCCAAGACGCAACCTACGCGCGTTTCACGCGTTCAGCACGAATTTCAGCAGACCGTCGTAGTCGGCACCGGTAAACGAACATACCGCATGCTCCGACTTGGGCGGGTCGCTCATCGGCGAAATTTCCGTACGGAAGTATGCTGCGTCGAGACCGGCGGAATTGGCTCCGATAATATCGTTTGCTTCATCGTTGCCCACCATGAGCGCGTTTTTTGCGATTACGAACTCGCGGTCGAGAGCCAACATGTACAAGTCGCGGGCAGGCTTGCGGATTTTCTCTTCGCTGGAGATAATCACGTCGTCCAGTACGTTCGCCAAGCCGGTCATTTCCAGTTCGGGGCGAGTATAGCAGGCTTGTGCGTTGCTTAGCAGCGCCACGACGACGCCGGCCTCCTGCAATGCTTCGATCATGTCGAGTGCGCCCGGATACAGGCGGATCATGCTGGTGCTGCCCTGCCGGAACGCCCATGCGGCTTTCAGCGCGGCTTGCGGCAGTGCCAGTTTCTTTTCAGCCTCCTCACTACGGTTCATCAGCAGCGACCGGTAGACCGGCAGGATATCGAATTCATCCCATCCGTTACGGACGATTGCACGATCGGCTTGATGGACCATTTCGCGGGCCTCAAGTTTTTCGAAGCGTTCGCGCATTTCGTCGACCGATTCGTAGTCGGCACCCAGTTCGCAAACGCAGTCATATAGCGCCTGCCAGGCGGTTTCGCTCTGTTCGTCTGTACGAATGTCGATCAACGTCCCGTAGAGGTCGAAAAATACCACCTCATATCGTGGATTATGAGCTCCGGCTCCCACTTCTCGTATCCTTTCTGGTTTTCCGGCCCCATTGCCGTATCGGTTACGGCGACCGCAGCTTTGCGGTCGCCGTTTTGTAGCTTCCCTACTGAGAGTATTACTGCAACCGCCAGATTGCAAACGTATGCGGTGGAACAATCAAATAATCGCCATCACCTGCGCTCACATTGCCTTCCACCGGACTGACGGACGAGCCGAGACCACACCAGTATCTCCGTATTCCGCCAATCGGTTCCAAACCCGTTACGGCCACGTCAATAACGCCGACGTGTCTGCCTGGATTGGCGGCCATCAGATAATCGCCGACGCGGAACACGAGTTCGTCGCCTTCCGTATCGACGATATTGCGATTGCCGTCGAACCACTGTGGATCAGACTTGCGCAATGCAATCAACTTCGCGTAATACTCAATCAAATCGCGCTTCTGCCATGCACGGTTCCAATCGAGCCAGTTAAGCTCTTTGGCGGAATCGTAAGAATCAGAGCTGCCGAATTTGGTACGTGCGAACTCCTCGCCGGACAGCATGAACGGGATGCCAGCGGAGGTAAGCGTGATACCCACAGCCAGCTTGTTGGCGTCCATCACGTCGGTCAGCGCGGCCGCAATCTGCGGACCGACACCGGCCAGCCCTTCCGCCGAGAAATCGGCGTCATACATGACTTTTGGCACATCCACGGTATTTTCGTTAACGCCTTCGGCCACGGTGCTGCCCAACGAACCAGCCGCAAAGCTCGCGCACAACTTGTCCCACAGCGTGAGGTCGTCGTGCGCGGACACGTATTGAATGACCTGGCCTGCCACTCCTTCCGAATGTTTGCCGCGACGCCACGCGTCCACGGCCTCACGCGCAGCCGCTACGTTCTCGTGCATGCCACCGTTCACATAACCCGGGCGGTCCGAGAAGAACACATGGCCCTTGATGGTGTCTCGCGTGGTGTCGCAGAAGTGGCCGATGCGACTGTCAAGCTTCGACAGGCCTGACTTGTCAGCCAGCACGGTGTCGCTGGGCAGCGGCGCGGTGGCGCCCGCGGACCACGGTTCGCCGTACATGAGAATGTCGCGTCCACGGCCGGGAATCTCATCCAGAGCAGCACGCACGGCATTCATGGTGTCCACGTCGATCAGACCCATCAGGTCGAAACGGAAGCCGTCCATGTGGTATTCGCGCGCCCAGAACGTCACGGATTCCACGATGAACCGGCGGAACATCTTGCGTTCGGTGGCCATATCGCAGCCGCAGCCGGATCCGTTGGCCAGCGCGCCGTTGGGCTTACGGCGCAGGAAATAGTCCGGCACCGACCGCTCAAACCAATTATCGGGCGAGAACATGTGGTTGTAGACCACGTCCATGATCACTTTGATGCCGGCGTTGTGCAGCGCCTGCACCATCTGCTTCACTTCGCGGATGCGCACCGACCCGTCGAACGGATTGGTGGAATACGAGCCTTCCGGCACGTTGTAATTGACCGGATCGTACCCCCAGTTGTAGCGATCGCAGGTCTCTTCGTCCACGGAACCGAAATCGTAAATCGGCATGAGCTGCACCGCGGTGACGCCAAGTTTCTTGAGATATGCGACGCCCGTGGGAAAGTCGGGATGCCCGTCCAGAGACGTACCGTCGTCGGTGAACGCCAGGTACTTGCCCCGATGCGATTCGGGGAAACCGCCGGCGGGATCATTGCTGAAATCGCCCACATGGGTTTCCCAGACCACCGTCTGCGCAAGCGGCACGTCCGGCATATGGTCGCGGTACCAACCATCCGGATTGGTGCGGCTGAAGTCCACGACCATGCTGCGCCGGCCGTTCACACCGGCCCCGCGCGCCCACGGATCGGCGACGCGGTCCACGGAACCGCAATCGCGTTCAATCAAAAAGTCGTAATACACGCCGTGCTTGTTGTCGGCGAAATCGTACGTCCAGGAACCGTCGGATTCCGGACGCATCGTGTACTGTCCAATCAGAGCGTCGCCGCTTTCCCCCATGGAGCCACGCGAGAACAGTCTCAGGGTCACCTTTTGTGCGGAAGGAGCCCAGAGAGCGAACTGGGTGCCGGATTGAGCAACCACGGCACCCAGAGGCCGTTCCAAACAAAGCGGGAACGGTTCGGCGACGCTCGTGTTCGGCTGTGCAAAGTTGTCTATGAGCGTCATTATTGCGTTACCTTTCCGTCAGCCCTTCACGGAGCCCGACATGGACTCCTGATAGAAGCGCTGCATCACAATGAACAGGATGGCGATCGGAACGGAGATCACGACCGCGGCCGCGGCGAAGCGGGCAAACCAGTTCTGGATATATTCCTTCTGCAGCATGAGCCACAGGCCCAATGCCACGGTGTAGTTGGATTGCGTACGGCAGATCACCTTGGCCATGACAAAGTCGAGCCACGGGGTCAGGAAGCCGATGATGGCCTGGTAGACGATCATGGGCTTGCAGATCGGGATGATGATCTTATGGAACACCTGGAAACGGGTGCAACCGTCGAGCAGGGCGGCTTCGTCCAGCGAGGTCGGAATGGTGTCCATATAGCCCTTCATCACGTAGAAGCCAGCGCCGGAACCGGCGGAGTACACGAGAATCAACGCCACGGTAGTCATGGTGCCGCTTGACAGGCCCAAGGCCTTCAAGATGAAGTAGATGGCGGTGACGGCCATGATACCCGGGAACATGCCAAGAATCAGCACAACGTTCATGAAAGTCTTGCGCACACGGAAACGCATACGGCTCATGCAGTACGCCACGGAGAGCACGAAGATCAGAGAAATCGCACAGGTGAAGCAGGCGATGATGAACGTGGTGCCGAACATCTTCGGGAAGTCCAACACGTTGCGGTCGGTAAACAGCACCCTATAGTTGTCCAGAGTCCACTCCTTCGGGAAGAAGGAGCTGGTGTACGGGGCGGTGTTCTTATTGAACGACTCCGCGAACACCCATACGATTGGGACGAGCCAGATGACGGCCAGAATGGCCAGGAACAAGTGGGCGAACACGTCGCCGGTGATACGGCAGATCTTCTGGTCGTGCAGAAGGCCGTGGCTTTCCACTTTGGTTGCGGAATGCTTGTTGCTCATCGGAATGCCTCCTCATTCTTATAGGAGCCGGAATTGCGGTAGGTGATCAGCGAAACGATGGCCAACACGACGAAGGTCATGATGCCGATCACGGCACCGAGATTGTAATCCTGCTTGTCCACGGTCAGCTTGTACAGCCAGGTGATAAGCAAATCAGTGGAGCCTGCGGAATCGCCCAATGGCGTAGGATCGCCGACGGACAGCAGGTAAATGACGTTGAAGTTGTTCACATTGCCCGTGAAGGTGGTGATCAGATACGGGGTGAGCACGAAGATAATGTACGGCATGGTGATCTTAGTAAAGATCTGCCACCAGTTGGCACCGTCGATCTTCGCCGCCTCATACTGATCGGCCGGAATGTTCTGCAGAATACCGGTGATCTGCATGATGGTGTACGGGATACCGACCCACAGGTTGATGATGATTACGGTGACACGGGCCCAAGTGGCGTTGGTGAAGAACGGCAACGGGCCGTCAATCCAACCCCACGTCTGCAGCATGCGGTTCACCGCACCCTGCGGCTGGAGCATGGTGTGCATGACCAGCAGAGACACGAACTGCGGAACGGCGATGGACATGGAGAAGCAGGCGCGCCAGAAACCCTTGAAGTGGGTGGTCTTGCGGTTGATGATCATGGCCACGAACATGCCGAGGAAGAAGTTCAGGAAAGTGGCGAAGAAGGCCCAGACCAATGTCCACACCAGCACACGTCCGAACAGTGCAGCGTTAACAGTGCCGCCGCTGTTGGAGAAAACCTTGGCGAAGTTCTCAAAGCCGACCCAGTGGAACAGCACGAGGTGCTTGTGGTCATAGCTGGTGAATGCCATTGAAATCATGAAGATCAACGGCAGCACGGTGAACACGACGATGCCCAGCGTGGGCAGGAACATCAGCAGAACGTGCGCCTTGGCATCGAGCAGCTCGCGGACATCGTCCATGAAGCTCGGAGCCTTGCCGTTCTCCTCGAGCAGCACCTGGGACTTGTATGCAGAGCGCACGGACATGACCCACAGGCCGATGAAGGCAGCGGTGATAACCAGAGTGGCGACACCGTACAACAGGATGACCACGGAACGGTCAGGTTCGGTGTAGACCCAGAAGCCGTCGACCAGCTTCTTGCCGCCTGCATTGGTACCCAAGGTCGGCAACTTGGAAAGATAGTCCACACCATTGATTGCCATGAACACGAAGTATGCGATTTCCAGCGCCAGCATGGCAATGCCCTTGACATACTGCTTGCGCACGATATCGCCAAGACCAAACACCACTGCGGAAAGCTTAGTGAACAGGTCACCACGCCGGAACGCCGCCCTTACCGTGTAAGGCGACGGAGAAACATAATCAGCACCCTGCTTCCGAAGGCGCTTCATCTCCCGCGGGGAAAGAGTTGTTGCTGTCATTTCGACTGCCCTCTCATATGGATATTGAAAGATAAAAAAAGCTTTGCTCCCGGACAAGGGGAAGGAGAATTTAAAAACCTTGCCCGGGAATGCAAAGCTCGGAGGAGGAGTGAGCCACTATGCAAAGTGGAGAGAGACACCGCGACTCGAAGCGTCTCTCAAAGCTGCAGGATGGCTGGGGGGATTTGGCAGTGCCAACCACCTGCATTCTTCAGTTATTGGATTTTTAGAATTACTGATTTCACTCAGCGATCTTGCCACCGGCCTGCTTGACCCAATCCTGGTACTTGGCGGCAGCGTTGTCCTTGGTGATTTCCTTGTTGACCAGGGCCTTGCCGAAGGTTTCGGCCGGAGTCCACCAATCGTTCATGCCAGACAGACCGGACTGCAGGAGGGCGGTGTTGGCCATGGTGTCGGCCTGGGCCTTGGCTGCGACGTCGTCGGTGGTCAGATCAGACAGGGACTTGTCGGTCGGCGGGATGGCGCGCATCTCGTAGTGCAGCTTCTGAGCTTCGGTGGAGCCGAGGTAAGCCGCGAACTGAGCGGCGGCCTTCGGGTTCTTGGCGTTCGGGTTGTAAGCAGCGGCCTTGGTGGCGGCGAAGGACTTCATCTGCTTCTTCTGGCCGTTCACGGTGAAGGTCGGCAGAGAGGTGGCGGCGTAGTTGTCACCCAGGGCCTCCTTCACGTCCTTAGCGGACCAGGTACCGGAGAACAGCACGTCGGCGGAGCCATCCTTGATGGCTGCGAGGCCGGAAGCGCCATCGTCGTTGGAGAAGTTCGGGTTGGCGACCACATCAACCAGATAAGAGGTGATATCGGCGCCGTCCTTCGGGAAGACCATGCCTGCGTCAGCATCATTGCCCTTCTCGCCGAACAGGCTCAGGCCATCATAGAAGCCGTTGATGTACCAAGAATTCTGCAGGGAGAACGCGACCTTGGCCTTGGAAAGGATGGTATCGAAGTCCTTGGCCTCATCCTCGGTGATCTTGGACTTGTTGTAGTACATGAACCACGTGTTGTCGGTGTACGGCACGCCATAGAGCTTGCCATCGGTGCCGGTGACGGAGTTGACTTCGAGGTCGCCGTTCTGTTCCTTCACCTGCTTCTCAGCGTCGGTGCCCAGCTGGCCAATGGCCTTGGCGTCCATTAGAACACCCAACTGATCGGAAGCGAACATATAGACATCGGCCGCCGCGGACGGATCAGTGCTGACCTGCTTGGAAGCATCGCCTTCGGAGACCACGTCATTCTTCCACGTGATATTGTATTCCGGATGCGCCTTGGCGAAGTTCTCTTCGACCTTGCCCAGCCAGTTGGTGTCCTTGGCCTGGTCTTCCTGCGGGGCCCACACGCTCAGCGTGACGGCCTCGGTGGAGCCGGAAGCGTTCTTATCGCCACCGTCGGAGGAGCCACCGCACGCAGCGAGCGGAACCAGCATAGAAACGGCAGCAGTAAGTCCGATTGCCTTCTTCCAATCGATCTTCATTGATCTTCCTTTCCTCACATAACCTTGTGTTCCTCAACATCTCCGGTTAAATGGTACGGACCAAAACCCTGCATACGTTCACATCATCGTTCTTGGATGATTACCAACAACACTGGGGCCACCAAAAATGTATCAGTGATTGTTAGTGTAGCACGTTTCTGCCAACGTTTGCAATTCAGCGTTATGATTGTTTCAAAGAAACACCGCAAACCGCGAAATATCAAGGAGACACACCCTCATGCTTCCCCCCGCGAAACACCCCCACCCCAAATGGCTTGCCGACGCAATTTTTTATGAAATCTATCCACAGTCCTTCGTCGACTCCAATGGCGACGGCATCGGAGACATCCCCGGAATCACTTTAAAACTGGACTACATCAAGGATCTCGGATGCAACGCGATCTGGCTCAATCCCTGTTTCGACTCGCCATTCAAAGACGCCGGCTACGACGTGCGCGACTACAAAAAGGTGGCATCACGCTACGGCACCAACGACGATCTCATTGCGTTGTTCGACGCCGCCCACCGGCGCGACATGCACGTGATCCTCGATCTCGTGCCAGGCCACACCAGCGAGGAACACGAGTGGTTCCACCGCAGTTGCAAGGTCGAGCGAAACAATTATTCCGACCGCTACATCTGGACAGACTCATGGATCTCCGGTGGCGACGGACTGCCATTCATCGGCGGCGAATCGCCCCGCAACGGTACCTACATCTTGAACTTCTTCAAATGCCAGCCGGCGCTCAACTACGGTTTCGCGCACCCCGAACGTAGCTGGCAGAAGCCAGCCCTTGGTCCGGACGCGAAGGCCACTTGCGACGCGATGGTGGACGTCATGCGGTTCTGGCTTTCCCGTGGCGCAGACGGCTTCCGCGTGGATATGGCCGACAGCCTCGTCAAAAAGGACGATGAGGGCAAGCCTTACACCATCCGCACCTGGCAGTACATGTTCGCCCGGATCCGCCCGGCCTTCCCCGAAGCCGCGTTCGTTTCGGAATGGGGACGGCCAGAGGAGTCGATGGCCGCCGGCTTCGACATGGATTTCTATCTCGATTGGCGTTGGGACGGCGTTCCCAACGGCTACAACATGCTGTTGCGCAACGTGGACGACCCGTTGAGCCGCAAGGGCGACAAGAGCTATTTCAACGCCGATTCCAGCACGCCGATCAGCGAATTCCTGGACGAGTACGAGCCGCGTCTGCGCGAAGCGGAAACGGCCGACGGAAATTTCAATTTCATCACCTGCAACCACGACACCGCACGCGTGGCGCCGCGACTGTCGCAGCGCGAAATCGCCCTGGCATACTGCACGCTGTTCGCGATGCCGGGCGTGCCGTTCCTGTATTACGGCGACGAAATCGGCATGCGATACCGCGCACTGCCCGGCAAAGAAGGCGGCTACGTGCGCACCGGTTCGCGCACACCGATGCAGTGGGGTGCGAACGACGCATCCGGAGCACTTCACGTGTCCGATTCTGCAGAATCGGACACTCGGGCTGGCGATGTGACCGGTGGCAGCTACCTGCCCGCCGACCCGTCCGCCGACGCCCCGACCGTCGCCGCACAGCAGGCCGACGCCGAATCACTGTGGCATACGGTGCGCTCCATACTCCACGTCAAGAGGGAATGCGACGCCTTGCGGTCGGGGGCTACGTTCCATGCAATCGAACGCGATAGAGTGTTCGTTTTCGAGCGTTCCACCCACCTGCAGAAGCTGATCATAGCCGTCAATCCAAGCCGCGATTGCAAAGCTTTGCAGCTACCAGATGGTAGTTATCGGACGATTTTCAGCATCGGCGAAAACGAAATTAGCGGCACTTCGCTGCGTCTAGGTCTGCAAAGCTTTGCAATTCTCGAAGCCGAGTAGCAGACGAGCAATGCCCCGTTGGAATAATCGTTTGCAATGCGGAGCGCTGCGCCTTCGTATTGCAAACGATAGTCAATATGGAAAAACAATTCCGGTTATCTATATTCCTGAAATTAGAGCAAAATCGCAATATAGCAACACTCTCTTACCGCAAAACACGCTTTGAAAACGATATCATACCGTGATATAGTTATCTTTGGTGCGAATGCCACCAGCATCGAAGCTGCGGCAATCGCAAGCAATGTAGCATGTCAGCCGTCACAAACGGCGCGGAAAGAAGGGACCTATGACACAGACCCAGCAGACCGAAAGCGCAGAACGCATCGCACGGCCTCTTATCCAGCTCGCCAAGCTCAATGGCATTTCCACGTCGTATATCGACCAGCTCGGCACCTATGTGGAAATCCGCGACGAAGTGCTCGTCTCCGTATTGGCCGCACTCGGCGTGGACGCATCCAGCGACGAAGCGATCACCGCCTCCTATGCGGCGACCCAGCAGCGCATCGCAGACACACTTGTTGAGCCGACCGTCGTGAAGTTCATCGGCAAGGAAGCCGTCACGCCAATCCGCGCGAAAGGAAACGACGTGGCGCTGAAGCTGACGTTGGAAGACGGCACGGAATATGCGGGCGATCTGACCGCGTATCTGACGGGCTCGAACGCAGATGACGGCTCGCTGCAACTGACGCTGCCGGACGATATTCCCGCCGGCTACCACACGCTGGCCGTCGATGCCGGCCCGCTGCACGCCGAAGCCGCGCTGATCTGCGCACCGGCACGCATCGAACTGCCGCCAGCAGTAGCGGAAAAGCAACGTTGGGGCTGGATGGCACAGATGTATTCCATCCGTTCCGCTGAATCCTGGGGCGTGGGCGACTATGGCGATCTGAAGCTGCTGCTGTCCGACGCGGCAACGAAATCGCATGCCGATTTCATGCTTATCAACCCGATTCACGCCACCGCGCCGGTGCCGCCGCTGGAGCCGTCGCCGTATCTTCCCGAATCGCGTCGTTTTCTCAATGTGACGTACATCCGTCCGCAGGATATCGCTGAATATGCGGAACTCAACGAGGCGGACCAGGCCGAAGTGGCGCGTCTGCACGCGGAAGCCTCGCCAGCCAACGACAGTATCGAGCCGCTCGACATCAATTCCGCTTGGTGGCACAAGCGCCAGGCGCTGCAGCTTGTGTACAACGTGCCGCGTTCCGTCGAGCGTCAGGCCGCGTTCGACGCGTTCAAGGAGGCCGCGGGTCCGGATCTGCGCGCGTTCGCCGCATGGTCGGTGGCGTTCCAGGTGTGGGGCGCGCCGTGGGAAGGCACGTGGTTCAAGGACACGAACCGCGATTCGCCTGAAGTGGTGGAGCTCATGCGCGAGCACGCCGATATGGTCGATTTCGAATGCTGGCTGCAGTGGATCGCCGACGAGCAGGTGACAGCCGCGCAGAACGCCGCCCGTGACAGCGGTATGGCACTCGGCCTCATGCAGGATATGGCCGTGGGCGTGCACTCGCTCGGCGCGGACGTGTGGTGGAATCCGGAACGTTTCGCAGTAGGCAGCGTAACCGTGGGCTGCCCACCGGACTTCTACAACCAGCAGGGTCAGGATTGGGGCCAGCCGCCGTTCAATCCGAATTATCTGGCCAAAACTGGTTATGGCGTGTACCGCGAGATGGTGCACAACATGTTCTCGCACGCGGGCGCGGTGCGCATCGACCATGTACTCGGCCTATTCCGTCTGTGGTGGATTCCGCAGGGCGAAGGCGCGCGCGGTGGCGCGTACGTTACGTACGACTATGAGGCGATGATCGCGATCCTGACCATTGAAGCGTCCCGCGTGAACGGTTTGGTGGTCGGCGAGGATCTGGGCACCGTGCCTGATTACGTACGCACGGTACTCGGCGAGCACGGCCTGCTGGGCTGCATGGTGGAATGGTTCGCCCGCGTGGACGACTCCCCCAACGCCGGCGACCCGTACGCCGATCCGTCCACGTACCGCAAGTACGCGCTGGCTTCCGTCACCACGCACGACCTGCCGCCGACCGCCGGCTACCTGCAGTTCGAGCACGTCAAGCTGCGCGAACAGCTGCACCTGCTGTCCGGCCCGGTCGAGGAGTTCCAGGCTTCCGCCACCGCCGAACGCGACGCGATGATGGACCGTCTCGTGGAGTCCGGCCTGATCACGCCGGAAGTGGCGGGCGATGTGGAAGGCCACATCCAGGAAATCGTCGAGGCGATGCACAAGATGCTGCTCAAGTCGCCGTCCGTGCTGCTGCAGGCCGCGCTGGTGGATGGCGTGGGCGAGACGCGCACGCAGAACCAGCCGGGCACGTCCAGTGAATACTCCAACTGGCGTGTGCCGCTGGCAGGACCGGACCTCAAGGTGGTGCACACCGATGAGGTGTTCGATCTGCCGCGCGTGCAATCGCTTGCCGCCATCATGAACGGCGAGAAGTAGCGTTTAGACTTACCATTCCCCTTTCCTTACAAACCAAAATTCCGGTCCTCCTTGTGGAGGGCCGGAATTTTTCATATACGCAAGGCGATTTGGGAGCGGCCAGGTTCAGCGGTCGATCAGCCCAGCAGCAGCCAGACTGAGGCGTCGCTATCCAGCTTGCCGTCATCCGTCAACGGCACGGAATTTGCGATGGCGACCGCATCGTCCGGCAGGGCGATCGGCTCGTCGCCGAAATTGGTGACGGACAGGAATCGACGGCCTTCCGTGGCCGGACGCGAGTAGGCGACCACCGTATCGCCCATGTCCAGCAGGTCGGCGGACGTGTCTCCGGTCGCCGTCAGCACCGTCTGTCGCAACTGCAACAGCTTGCGGTACAAGTGCAGCATGGAACCGTTGTCATCGGCCTCGACGTCGGCCGCGAAATCCTTGAACCAGGCCGGCTGCGGCAAGTGCGCGTCGGCGGAATCGCCCTGCTCCGGGCCGAAACCGAACGTGCCGCCGGTGATGAAGTCCGGGCTCCACGAAGCCGGTTCGCCGCAATCGGCAGCCTTCCACGGCATCGGTGCACGGCAGCCGTCACGACCCTTGTCGGTGAAGTTGCGACGGGTGTTGAACGGCGTCGGATCCTCAAGACGATCCCACGGAATGTTCGCCACTTCGAACAGGCCCAGTTCCTCGCCCTGATACACGTAGGCGGAACCCGGCAGGCCCAGTTCCATCAGCGCGGCTGCGCGGGCGCGACGGGTGCCGAGCTCACGATTCTCGCGGTAGGTCTCTCCGTCACGCAACAGCCAATCGTGCGCCAGCTGGTGGTACGGAGCGTCCTTCACCTGCGGCAGACCGAAACGCGACGGACTGCGCGGCACATCGTGGTTGTTCATAACCCACGTCGTGGTGGAACCGTGAGTTTCCTCGGCGGCGCGCAAGCCGTCAGCAATGGCCGTACGGAACTCGTCGGCGAACCAGTTGGCTTCGGCGAACTCGAAATTGAACACCTGGCCGAGCTCGTCGGTGGACGCGTACAGATGCTGCGATTCGGCCTTCACCCACGCCTCGCCGACGGCGAAACGCGGCGGATTGTACTCGTTGAACACCTGACGCCATTCGCGGTAGATGTCGTGCACTTCCGGACGATCCCACAGCGGGCTGAACGCGCCGTCCGCCGGCAGCACATGCTGCACCGCGGCCGGATCCATGTCGGCCAGCGGCACGGAATCGAGGTCCTTGGCCAAGCCGTGCGCCACGTCGATGCGGAAGCCGTCGGTTCCGTGGTCGGACCAGAATCGCAATGTCTTCTTGAATTCCTCGTGCACGTCCGGATTCTTCCAATTCAAATCCGGCTGCTCCTTGGCGAACATGTGCAGGTACCACTGGCCGTCGTCGACCTGCTGCCACGCCGGGCCGCCGAACAGCGACTGCCAGTCGTTCGGCGGCAGCTCGCCGTGCTCGCCGCGGCCTTCGCGGAAGATGTAGCGGTCGCGTGCGGCCGAACCGCGGCCGGCGGCGAGCGCCTCGATGAACATCTTGTGCTTGTTGGACGTGTGGTTCGGCACGATGTCGACGATCACCTTGATGCCGGCTTCATGCGCGGCGGCGGCCATCGCGTCGAAATCGGCCATGGTGCCGAGGCGCGGGTCCACGTTGCGGTAGTCGATCACGTCGTAGCCGCCGTCGGCCAGGTCGGACGGGTAGAACGGGCTCAGCCAGATCGCGTCGATGCCGAGATTCTTCAGGTAATCCATTTTCTCGGTGACGCCGGCGATGTCTCCCAACCCGTCGCCGTTCACGTCTTTGAAGCTGCGCGGGTAGATCTGGTAGACGACGGCTTGCTTCCACCAATCGTCACGCATGTTGTTCGCGGTCATTATGCCCCTTTCGTCTGTGCCTGCAACCGTTGTACCGCTGACAACGATAGCATTGCAGGGCGTCTGCTGCGGGGGCGCGCGGGCAATCGCGTTTCCGTTTGCGCAGACCGGCCGGCGGTGCGATCGTTCGTGCCGTCGTTCGCGCTGCGCAAACCATCAGATCGTGTCGCCGACCGCACGACCGACCGCGCCACACAAACCGGTCAGCCGCATCGCCGTTCGTACAGCCGAACGCGCCGCACAAACCGACCGACCACACGATCGACCGCGCGGCGCAAACCGGCCAATCGCAAGATGGCGTGCGTCGAGTAGAATCGCAAGAAGATCCGACTTGCATACGTTGCTATACGGATGCCATACGAAAGGCGATTATGAAGTTCCTCTCCCCCGATTCCGGCTTTATGCGCGGCCTGAGCGACGCCGTCGACGCGATCTGGATCAACATTCTGATGCTCGTCACCAGTATTCCGATCATTACGATCGGCGCGGCGCTGACCGCCGGCCACGACGCCACCCGCCGCACGCTGTCCGGCGAAGGCACGGCGACGCGCAACTATTTCGCCGCCTTCCGCTCGAATTTCGCGAAATCGACCGGCTACTGGCTGATTTTCGGCACGACCGGCGCGCTGTGCGTCTACTCGTGGATCGTGCTGCAGATCACGCCGCTGCTGATTCCGAAATTCGCGCTGACGATCGTATGGCTGATCGGTTTCGAATGGGTGTGGGCGTTGCAGGCGCGGTTCGAGAACTCGTTTTGGCGCACGCTCGGCAACGCTTTTGTGTTCGGCGTGAGCAACATCGGGCATACGTTGGCATTGATTGCGATTGACGCGGTGTACGTCGCGCTGCTCGTGGCCAGCTGGTTCTACATGCCGCAGGGCCTGTTCCTGCTGCTCGTGCTCGGCTACGGCACCATGCTGATGCTGCATTCGCCGATTCTCGAGCATGTCTTCCGCAAGTACATCAGCAAGTAATTAGGCACGAAAAAAGGGACTGATTCGCATCAGTCCCTTAAATTTTTCTGGGTGAAAATCAGCCCTTCACCGCGCCGCCTTCGGCCCTGCAATTAAGGACCGCGCTACGCGCGGGCTCAACGTTACCCTCGCGGCATAGCCGCTCGGGCTGGAGCCTGGGAACAGCGCACTGCGCTGTTCCCTAAGGGCTGATCGAAGATCAGCCCTTAACGGCTCCAGCCATAACACCCTTGACGATGTACTTCTGGCAGATCAGGTAGAAGATGATGATCGGGATGATGGCCATGACCAGGCATGCCATCATGGCGCCCATATCCACGGAACCATAACCGCCCTTCAGATACTGCACCGCCACGGAAATGGTCTTGTACTTGCCCAGGTCGAGCGTCAGGTACGGCAGCAGGTAGTCGTTCCAGATCCACATGGCCTGCAGAATAGCCACGGACACAATGGACGGCTTCATGATCGGCACAACGATCTGGAAGAAGATACGCGGCACGGAAGCACCATCGATCATGGCGGATTCTTCCAGCGATTCCGGAATGCCCTTAACCACACCGGTGAAGATGAACACGGCCAGACCAGCGCCGAAGCCCAGATACACGAAGCACAGACCCCACGGGGTGTTGAGCTTGAGCATATCGGCCAGCTTGGAGAGGGTGAACATGACCATCTGGAACGGTACAATCATGTTGAACAGGAACAACGTGTACAGCAGCTTTGCAGCCCAGTTGTTCACGCGGACGATCCACCATGCGCACATCGAAGTGCACACCAGAATCAGCGCCACGGAACCGACAGTGATGAGCAGGGTCCAGCCGAAACTGGCGAAGAAGTTCGTGGTATCGAGGCCACGCGTATAGTTTTCAAGTCCAACGAACGCCTTACCGGTCGGCAGGGAGAACGCGTTACGAGAAATATACGCCTTCTGCTTGAAAGAGTTGATGATCACCAGCACGATCGGGAAGATCCACGCCAGCGAAACCACCGCGAACAGTACGGACCACAGTGCGCCGTGCTTGACTTTTTCTCCGGAGTTCATGCCTCCACCTCCTTGCTCGTGGTGAGCTTGTTCTGGATGAGCGCCACGATGGCCACCAGAATGAAGAACAGCACTGCCTTCGCTTGGCCGACGCCTTCCCAGCCCATACGGCCGTAGAACGTGCGGGTAATGTTCATTGCCAGACCTTCAGACATGTTCGACGGAGCGCCGTTGGTCAATGCAAGGTTCTGATCGTACAGCTTGAAGCCGTTGGTGACGCACAGGAACGAGCATACGGTGATAGACGGCATCATCAGCGGAATGATGATCTTGAACATGGTCTGGGTGCCGTTTGCGCCGTCCACGGAAGCCGCTTCGAGCACGTCGGTCGGCAGCGACTGCATACCAGCGATGTAGATAATCATCATATAGCCGATCTGCTGCCAGCAAACCAAGATGACCAAGCCCCAGAAGCCGTAGGTTGCGCTATACGTCAACGCGCGGCCCCAGTGAGCGAGAATGCCGTTGAGCAGCAGCATCCAGATGTAGCCCAGGATAATGCCACCGATGAGGTTCGGCATGAAGAACACCGAACGGAAGATGGTAGATCCCTTGATGGCCTTGGTAAGCATATATGCGATGGCAAACGCAACCACATTGATCACAACCGTAGTGACAATGGTCAGCGCCGTCGAGAAACCTAACGCATGCAGGAATTCCTTATCCGCAAGTGCCTTCTGATAGTTTTTAAGTCCAATGAATTCCGAGTCAGTCACAGTTGTGAACTTGCAGAAACTCAAATACACACCCATGATGAACGGGATTACAAACCCGATGATAAATGCAGCGAACGTCGGTAGCGCAAACAGAGCCCACCACTTTCGTATCGCTTTGCCGGCCATGCTGATCATAGCTTGCCTGCTTTCTTTCCTCTCCATTCCAACACCGCAGCAACGCGGCATGGAAAACCAACTGCCCCAAATCGGCGAATCACTGCATTGTTTTTCGCCTTTTTAGTTTTTACAGTTGTTATAATAAACAGCGCGACGCGAAATGTCAAACGTTGTCATTTTTACATGTCATAAATCATATATTCTGCATCGTTGTCATAGTATTGACAGCCTGAAAGCATTGTAAATATCAGCCCCCGCAACAACTGTGGCACAAATGAAAACGTTTGTAATCCAACTTTTGCAAGAGTGTTTCAATACAGTATGCTGAATATTCAGTAGTTCTACTATACAAGGGGTCACCATGAAAAGCAGCATTCAAGACGTGGCACAACTTGCGCACGTCTCCATTTCAACGGTTTCTCGCTCCTTCACACGTCCCGACCTTGTGTCGAAAGCCACGCGTGACAAAGTCATGAAAGCTGCCGACGAATTAAATTTTTCCATCTCGCGCTCCGCTGCAGCACTCAAAACCGGCCGCGCGCTACGAATCGCGGTGCTGATTTCCGGGCGACTCAATCTGTGGTTCAGTTCGTCCATCATGGAAGGACTGAACGAATCCTTCCATGATGAAGGCTACGACATCTCGATCTATCAGATGTCCAGCGCCGAGGAACGCCGCGCGTTCTTCGACATGCTGCCGGTACGCCGCAATGTCGACGCCGTAATCGTCATTTCCTTCGACATCGACAGCAACGAAATCAGGCAACTCAGGTCAGTCGATGTGCCAATCATCGGCATCAATTCGAGCTTGCCGGAAGAGCGCGGCTTCAACGCCGCCGTGCGCATCGATGACAAGCAGGGATCCGAATTGGCCGCACGCCACTTGATAACGCTTGGCCATCGCGATATCGCTTACATCCGTACCGACCGTGAAGTGACGCTGCACTTCAGCGTGCAGGGCCGTTTCGATTCGTTCATGACGTGCTGCAAGTCCAATGGCGTCGAACCGCGCGTGTTCGTTACCGACGAAGGCAAGAACAACGTCAGCAAAGTCGTCACGCAGCTGCTCAGCTCGGACCACATGCCCACGGCGATTGCCTGTCAGGAAGACGGCATCGCAATTCCGCTACTGTTCCAGCTGGAACGCAACGGTTTCACAATACCGAACGACATCTCCATCATTGGCTACGACGACAGCACCTACGCTCGCGATCTCGGTTTGACCACCATCCGTCAGACACCGGTCGAGATGGCACACGAGGCGGCCCGTATGACGCTTGCCCTGATTGACAAGCAGCCGCTTGACGAGCCGTTCAAGACGTTTCCCGCACAGCTAATCGTCCGATCGACCACCGCCAGACTGCGTCACTGACGTTTGCCGCACATTGCGCACACGGCAAACGTACGAAACACAGAAAGGCCGTCATCGCAGAACATTGCGATGACGGCCTTCCGTTGTCTCCACAACCGGCTGGGGCGAAGAGAGGAAAGGAAAAATCCTCGACCTCAGCTAGCTTATTCAGTTATTGAATTGCGATTTGCAACTCATGGTGCAACACAATCTCAGTGAGATGCGTCGTACTCAGTCTTCCAACCGTCAACAAACGCGGTCTTGACGGCATCCCAGTCACCGGTACCCTGAGCGTATTCGAGGAGGGCGGAACCAAGCTTGTTCTTCCACTCTTCGGACGGCATCATGGTGAAGTTCCAAGAGACTGCAGTCTTGCCGGAGTTCTGATCATCAACAGCAGCCTGCACCAGCGGATTGTCGGACTTGACCTCGCTGAAGGACTTGAACGGAGTGGTGAAGCCCATGTCGCTGGACAGAGACTTGATGCCGGTCTTGCTGGTGACGACCCACTTCAGGAAGTCCTTGGTGGCCTTCTTATCCGCGTCGGAAGCCTTGGAGTTGATGCACCAGTAGTTCTCGGAACCGGTGGCCAGACCCTGCTTCTCTTCGCCCTTGACGCCGATGTAAATCGGGAGCATGCCGAGGGAGTCGGCCTTCATGCCAGCCTTCTGCAGATCGGTCCATGCCCAAGTGCCGTTCTGATAGAACACAGCCTCGCCGAGGGAGAACTCGGAGGTAGAATCATCACCGGTCTTGGAGCTCAGCTGGGTCGGCTCGGTGGTGGAGTCCTTCAGATACAAATCGAAGATGTTCTTATATTCCGGCAGATAGGTGCCCTTGATGGTCTCCGGCTGCTTGGTGACGTTGTCATCCTTGAACTCATAGTAAAGCGGCAGGTTAGCCAAATGGGTCTTGAAACGCCAGTCGGAGCTGGAATCGAAACCGGCGGAGGTGAACGCGCCCTTGACACCAAGCTGGTCCTTCTTAGCCTGGATGTCATCGGCCACGGCCTTCAAGGTATCGAAGTTGTCGATGTCATCGACGCTCTTGATCTTGGCGCCGTCAGTGGCAATGTACTTGGCCAGCAGATCCTTGTTGTAGATCAGGCCATAAGTCTCCATGGCATACGGAACACCGACGACCTTATCCCCATCCTTGAGGGCGACATCCTTGTTGATAAGCTGCTTGTACGGCTCAGTATCGGACATGTCTTCGGTGTAGGACGACCAGTTCTGGTAGCCGACAGGGCCGTTGACCTGGAACAAGGTCGGAGCCTCGGACTTGGCGATCTCGGACTTCAAAGTCTGTTCGTATGTACCGGAAGCAGCGGTCTGGACCTTGACCTCGACACCGGTTTCCTTGGTGTAATCCTTGGCCAGCTTCTTCCATTCGTCGCTGGATTCCGGCTTGAAGTTAAGGAAGTACACCTTGCCCTTGCCGTTATCGGAACTTGAGCTAGAACCACCGCAAGCAGCCAACGTGCCAACAGACATTGCCGCGATAGCGACCATTCCAACTGCTGCCTTAATAGTACGATTCATCATCGAACCTTTCTCTTCCATTCCTGTTCCCAGCTTCTCGTTGGGAAACAATTTGCGGTATCGCGTCATCACGATTCCTAACAACCACTATTATGCCGCATTCCCCCGATTTTTGCAAACGTAGGCAAAATGAATTCAAAAGTCAGACGTCATACCATCGAAAGAAATCCCGAAAATCATTTATTTTCAATACTTTTAGAGAGCATACTTTTATGCAAGCGTTTGCGACACGCCGCAGCAAAGTGGCAAGTCATGCATGCAATAAAGAGGCGGTTCCAAGGAGGGACCGCCATAATATTCAGCGATATCAAACAGTTCCGTTCAATAATTCAGCAATTCCAATGTTCGATGACATTGTCACCTTTATATTGGCTTAATACACAATAATGCGCAGTGTCCAATCGCAGCAACCGCGCGAAATGCGGATCAACACCGAGCCATTGCGACGTCAAGATACGAAGAACGTGCGCATGCGCCACCAGCAGCACATCGTTTCCAGCGTCGAGCAACGGTTTGACCGTGGCGATCGCCTCACGTGTGCGCGCCGCAGCTTCCTCCACCGTCTCACCCGGACCGTTGTGCACGGGCACCTGCTCACCGTTCGGCAACGTCTCGACCCAATCGCCCTCCAGTGATTCGGGGAGCGACCGCGGTCCGTCGCGCCACACATCCCAAGCGAAACCGCCCGCCGCGCTCACATCCTGACGCGTACGGCCCTCGGCACGGCCGTAATCCCATTCCGCGATTTCGGGAAGCACCTTAAAATCGCCATATCCGGCCAGCTGCGCCGTCTGCTGGGCTCTGCGCAACGGACTGGCGAACATGCACCCCTGCGCGAAACCCTGGGGAAACGCCTCACGCAACCGTTCGCCGGCGGCACGAGCCTGATCGCAGCCAATGTCAGTCAACGGAATATTGGTGCGGCCGGTGTGCTGTCCGGATTCGCTCCACACGGTCTGCCCGTGACGCAACAGCACCAAGCGGCCAGGGGTGATTGCGGAAGCGGCATTGCCTCCCAGTTGAGTTTCAGTCATGTCTCTACTCTAGCCGACGCAAGCTGCGTTTTCATCCCATTCCGCCACGTGTCCCGCACATATTCCGGCATGTTTTCCGACGCGTTACACTGGTTTCATGAGTGAAATGCCGAATATGGAATCCAGTGCGGACCGCGTGGTGGCGGCCCTGCACACCGTCGACGAGAAGGTGAATGCGATGCGCGACCAGAGACTGAACGATCCCGATTCATTTGGCGATAAGATTTTCAAGTCCGTCGTGCCCACGTTGGCCGGACTGGTGCTCGGCAAGGCGTTCGAGATGGTGTGGAAGAAAAGCGTCGGCCGCAAGGCCGTCCGTGCCGACGGTACCAAGAACGAAGCTGCGGAAGCGGCGCTCGGCATCGTATTCGCCGTGGTTTCCGCCGGTTTCGGCGCGCTCGTATCGCAACTGTCCGGTCGCGGGTCGAAGGCGATTGTGGACAGGCGGCACGCACGGCAGGCGCATCGCAAGTAAATACGTCGCAAATATCGCAAAGCAGTCTCAAGTAGATATGTTCTCACAGGGAGACGGATTTAGCCCGATTCCCTTGCAAAATCGCGCCGCGCGGACAACAATGGCGGTATGAGCAACATTCTTCATAACGCAACCGTCGACACTCTGCTGGAGCGTCGTTCCATCCGCAAATTCAAGCCGAAGCCACTGCCGGACGACGTCGTCGAAACGTTGGAGACCGTGGCGCAGCATGCGGCGAGCAGCCAGTTCCTGAACGACTGGTCCGCCATCCGCGTCACCGAGCCAGCCGCCAAGAAGCGTCTTGCCGAAATCGGCGGGCAGCCGTATATCGCGACCGCGCCGCTGCTGTACGTGTTCGTGCTGGACGAGCATCGCAATGCCGCGATCGCCGCGCGCAAGGGCGTGGAAGTGGCGTCCGACGCGTTCACGCTCAATGGCAGCTATCGTTTCACGCAGGCGCAGAACGACGCGGTTCTGGCACTGCACGCGATGGAGACGGCCGCGTACTCGCTCGGCTTGGGTTGCGTGATTCTCGGCTCGCTGCTCAACGATGTTCCCGCGCTGATCGACCTGCTGAATCTGCCCGAATACACGTACCCGGTGCTGGGCATTGCAATCGGCAAGCCCGATCAGGAGCCGGCCGTCAAGCCGCGTATGCCGCGTTCCATGCAGTTCTTCGAGAACGAGTATCCAAGTAGCGATGAGAAGCTGCTGTCCGGCTTGGATTCGTTCGACGCCGAAGTGCACAAGTATTACGATTTGCGCGATACCGAACGGCCGGTGGACGTGTTCAGCGACCAGATTGCGGCAAATGCGATCGACGAGGGCGTGAACGCCAAGGCCATTGCCGTGCAGGCGAAGCGACAGGGCTTCCGTTTGGAGCGGTAGATACATGGCAGCGCTCGTATCATTGATACGAAGCTGATACAACACAAGGCCCGGTGGATTGCAATGAATCCGCCGGGCCTTGGTTTTATATGTTGCCTTGTTCTCGGTATTGTCCTGTTATGCCCTGCTATTGCTCTGCTATTACCTTCTGCGGGGCTTGTAGCCCTTCTTGCGGGAATGTGGCTTGAGCTGCTGGTTAAGCGGAACATGCATGTAGCTGGATTGTGGATCGCGATGCGTGAGATGCCAAGTACCGCAGAAATCGCAACGGTATACCCAAAGCTCAGTGCCGCGTTCGCGCCAACTCTGGTCGGCGGCCTGCTGAGCCGTTGCCTTGTCGTGATACATGATCTTGTTCGACTCGGTGCAACGTTTGGGTACGAAGTAATGCATAGTTGCCCAGTCTATAAACCCATTGCGATAAAACGCTTGCGCCCTACTTGTGTTCAGGGATAAAAAATGGGGTTCCCGGAGCAGGATGCTCGACGGGAACCCCCAACGTTTGAAGCGGCGGCGTGCTACTCTCCCACACCCTCTCGAGTGCAGTACCATCGCCGCGCCTGGCCTTAGCTACCGGGTTCGGAATGGGACCGGGCGTCTCACCAGGGCTATGACCACCGCAAATCTAACGGCCACGGCAAGGAAACCAAAGGAATCCAAACCGGCATGTCACCGGTGGCGGTTTGGGAACCGGCTAGCGGACGCGAAGCAAACGCCTATCGTTTAAATCGTATTCGTGACCATCCCAACGCATATTGCCGTCCAGGACGATCCAGCACAGGAAAGACGCGGAACCAACCCTCCACAAGAGGATCGGAATTGTTGTGTCGCCGTCGCCCGTTAGTACCGGTCGGCTCCACCCCTCACGGGGCTTCCACCTCCGGCCTATCAAACACGTGTTCAACATGCGGGCTACAGGATCTCGAAGATCCATGGAATCCTAATCTTGGAGCAGGCTTCCCGCTTAGATGCTTTCAGCGGTTATCCCTCCCGAACGTAGCCAACCGGCCGTGCCGCTGGCGCGACAACCGGCATACCAGAGGTTCGTCCACCCAGGTCCTCTCGTACTATGGGCAGGCCTCCTCAGGATTCCAACGAGCGCAGAGGATAGAGACCAAACTGTCTCACGACGTTCTGAACCCAGCTCGCGTGCCGCTTTAATCGGCGAACAGCCGAACCCTTGGGACCTGCTCCAGCCCCAGGATGCGACGAGCCGACATCGAGGTGCCAAACCATCCCGTCGATATGGACTCTTGGGAATGATCAGCCTGTTATCCCCGGGGTACCTTTTATCCGTTGAGCGATGCCGCGCCCGTGCGCCGGCACCGGATCACTATCTCCGACTTTCGTCCCTGCTCGGACCGTCGTCCTCGCAGTCAAGCCCGCTTGTGCGATTACACTCGACACCCGATTGCCAACCGGGCTGAGCGGACCTTTGAGCGCCTCCGTTACTCTTTGGGAGGCAACCGCCCCAGTTGAACTACCCGCCAGGCACTGTCCCTGACAAGGATGACTTGTCGAGGTTAGACGTCAAACGAGAACAGAGCGGTATTTCACCTTGCGGCTCCACATGAGCTGGCGCCCACGCTTCGAAGCCTCCCGCCTATGCTACACAATCCGCGCCTAACGCCAATACCAAGGTATAGTAAAGGTCCCGGGGTCTTTTCGTCCTTCTGCGCTTAACGAGCATCTTTACTCGTACTGCAATTTCGCCGAGCTCCTGGTCGAGACAGTGGGGAAGTCGTTACGCCATTCGTGCAGGTCGGAACTTACCCGACAAGGAATTTCG